>ERZ791912.302-NODE-302-length-33650-cov-40.317726_pt1 | contig 33650 bp, 11 predicted proteins | sample MGYA00510141_ERZ791912 | MGnify/ENA primary metagenome ERZ791912 (study PRJEB30046, sample SAMN00792082) | human gut metagenome | study: EMG produced TPA metagenomics assembly of the A metagenome-wide association study of gut microbiota in type 2... | reverse complement strand
TAACACCCATTAACCAAATATCCTAACTTGATTCCTGGGTGCAAAGGTAAAAGAATACGACTGGGAGGCAGAATGGCTATACGGATGGGATGAGAAAGACGTAGAACTCTTTGGTACGCTGGAATATACATTACCCACCGACTTTAACGTCCGCAGATACTATACCAAGGATGTGCAATATGGACAACACACAGCTCCATACCGAAACTATGTTGTGGGCACAACGCTATCGGCAAAATACAACTTCGGATATTGGGACATCTTGGCATGGAGCGAGATTCATACTTCGGATGGTATACAGAGTATTCGTATTGACGAAACGTCTACCTACGACTATGTGACAGCACACACAGGACAGACCATGACGCCATCACGATATAATGCGCCACGCTTTACTCGAGCCTTCTATCAGCCAGAGGCGCTATTCTCGGGCTACACACCAGGCATAGAGATAAACAAAAATCTTGATGGCTTCGTATTTGATGAGGAGAGAAACGTGTGGGTGAAGCACCTGGACATGACGTTGCAACCTGTCACCTATATATATCTGCCACAGATAATTCTGCACCACAACAACCGCAACCAGCGCATCGTCACTTCTATAGATGGTAATGCCAACCTTAGCGGTATGTCGCGCTCGGTGAATCTGAATACTGGTATTACTGGTTCTGATGCCATTACTGTAAACTATAACATGCGCATGAAGTTCGACCGACCGGGCAGAAACAACGAAACGATAGACATCATTGGTGGAAAAGTGATGACCTTCGGCATCACAAACCTGAACCCTCATAAGCTCAGCACTCGTGCCTATGCCGAATCGCTCGACAAGGTGAAGGCTGCAGACAAAAACCACCACCACTATCTGGATGTTACGATGCAATTCTATAATGGTAAAGACTCCACCTTCGTCTTCGATGTGACAGACCAAGTAAGACGACTGTTCCGCGGAGGTGTGATAACGGTAGAACTCGACATGGACACCGTGCCAGTACCGAAAAGATCAGGAGGCTCTGGATTTGATGCTGTAGTCAAAGACTTTGAAAACAAGCAATGGGAATTTGACATGTAACAACAAGACTGCACCTAAGAGAAACATTTAGTAAAACTAAATATAAAAAACTCAATTATTAATTATAAACATTTTACTTATGAAAAAGTATTTAATTTTTGCAGCTTCAGCATTGGCTCTCGCCAGCTGCTCAAGCGACGACTTCCTCGGAGAGAATCCAGGAAACGTACAGAATGCTACGACTGCTATCAACTTTGGTGGTGAGGCAGGAAAGATTACACGTGGTACAAAGAACGAGGGAACCCCTGCAGAAATGCTCGCTGGACAGTTTAAGGTGTATGGTGTGAAGATAACTAACGGCACAATATCTCATAATGTATTCCCTGATTATTATGTTTGGGATGTTGCAGATAAGAACACTACCTCAAACACAAGTGGTTGGGAGTATGTAGGTGCAAACGGTGCTTCAAACCTTGGTACTGGTAAAATCACATTAACTAAAGATCAGACTATTAAGTATTGGGACTACTCAGCTACAGAGTATCGCTTCGTTGCTGGTTCACCTATTGAAGCCTTTGATTACCAAACATCTACGGATAAGACTACAGGTACACATATTACAGAAGTTAAAGTAACAGGTCTCGCAGGTCATATCGAAGCCAACAACACAACAACAGCACTCAAAACAGATCCTGTATATATAGCAGATCCTGTAAAGGTTGTAAAGGACAATTACAAATATCCAGTAACCTTTTCTTTCAAGCGTCATCAGTCAATGGTTCGTGTAGGTCTTTATGAGACTATCCCTGGATATTCTATTACTGACATAAAATTCTATGCTTACGATACCAATGGCACCACTCTCAAAGCTTCTGATGACAATAACGTCATCCTTACTTCTGCTACACCAGGCTACTTTGTAGGTGGAAGCAATCTCACAGGTACTGTAACTTATACTGGTTGGGATACAACTCCTTCATACACCTTCAAATATGACGATACTAATCTTACAAAGAGCAAAAACTGGTATGCTGGTAAATTTACTCCAAATCCCAAATTGGCTACAACATCATCAGAAACCGATGTTGCTACACTCTATGGTACCGACAAAGATATGTCTGAAACAGGCTACTTCACAGTATTGCCAACTCCTACGGCAACAGACGCTTCACCTATCTTGATTAAGTGTGACTACACTCTTACAGATTTTAACACTGGCGAGACTATCAAGGTTACTGGTGCAACAGCTGCTATCCCTGCAGCATTCAGCAAATGGGAAGCAAACACTCGCTATACATACCTTTTCAAGATTTCACAGAATACTAATGGTACAACTGGTGATTCTGATGATCCTGCAGGTCTCTACCCTATTACATTCGATGCTTTTGTTACTGATATGACTGATAAGACACATGGTACTATCACAACAGTTACAACTCCTTCTATCACAACTTATCAGGCAGGTTCTGTAACTGATAATGGTATTGAGTATAAATCAGGTACAGCAATTGATGTAACTGTAACAGATGCCAATGGTAATGTACAGACTTTGACAGCAGGTGGCTCAAATGTAGGTAGCGTAGCTGTTTATAAGTTTACAGAAGCTATTACCGAAGCTGAGATACAAGTTAAGGGTACAGCAGATGCAACACCTGTAACAGGTTCCGTTGATGGCAACAAGTTTACATTCACACCAAACGGAGAAGGCTACTACGCTATCCAGTACTTGACTACAGCAGCAACAGCTAAAACTCCAGCAGCATACGCCTATAAGGTGGTATATGTAAAAGCTGCGACAAAATAACAAAGTAAAAATATACTGAACTATCGTAAATAAGCCCCACATGCCTTTAAAGGGAAGAAGGGCTGAAGTTCAAAAGATGACAACCGGACGGGGATATTCTCCCCGTCCGGTTCCTATGTTAAAAACACAACGAAAAAAGACATGCAAAACTTCCGCATCTTGTCATTTTTTATCTCGGCTTTATGCCTTTTATCCTGCTCCTCAGAACAGGATAAACCAGAGACACCAGAGCCTAAGCCAAACGTGGGAATCGCATTCGGCGGTGCCAACGGTACATGGCAGGATGCACCCACAACGCGTGCCACAAACACCGGCCTCGAAACACTCTTCACTTCGTTTCGCGTCTGGGGATATAAGACCACATCTGGCGTTTCCTTGCTGTCGTCTTCACAGATTGTGATGGACGGCTATAAGGTTGTTTTCACTCAAGGCAGCGCGGGCAACACCGCCTCCAACACTGCCGACTGGGAATACGTGGGCATCGAGAACCCGATGCTCTCCATACCGCAAACCATAAAATACTGGGATCATTCAGCCACAAGCTATCGCTTCTTCGCTTACAGTCCCTTCCGTTCCGACGTCACCGTCACCACCCCGACTGCCGCTGACCCCAACGTCAGCCTTTCCTTTCCCTTTGAATATTCCGATGATGCCACCGCCACATCGTCACCATACGCCAGCCATCTCTGGCTTTCCACCCCATCCTCTGACGGCACATCAGCCTCATCTCCCGCATACGGATCGTGCGTGACGCTCACCTTCGCCCCCATTATCGCCAAGGTGCGCTTCCGCTTTACTTATCCCAACGGCACGAAGAGCGTCACAATGAGGAACATACAGTTCAGCGACAGCCGCTTTCTTGAAGATGCGTCCAAGGCAGACACCCCTCTGCGTGGCACCATCCACGCCACCTATCCCCTCACCGACATACCTTCAAGCCTGACGTCCGTCATCACAATGACGCCAGCATCAGCCGATGCCACTGGTCAGCTCCTCCTCACCATTCCCTACGAGGAGCCTTCCGACAAAGTACACATCCTCAAAGACCCCACCCTCTATCAGAAATGGTATTACGTGCCGCCTCTTGCCAACATTCCCTATGAGCAGGGCGCATACACCATAACCGCCAACATCAGCGGCAAGAAAGTGTCTGCCACAGTTCCAGCGCAGTATATGCAGTGGAAGGCAGGTTGCCAATACACCTACATCTTCAAGTTGTCTGACGTTGGCGACAACATCACCTTCGCCGACCTGCAAGTGGAGCAATGGCTCCCCGGTGCCGAAATCAAGAACGACGGCAACGGCACGCAGGAATGGTAAAAACATATATATAATACAAGCATGAAGCATCTAAGTTCCATAGCAGCTATTATCTCTCTCGCAAGTCTCAGTGCTTGCGATTCTTCCGACATGCCCATTCAGCATGCCGACAGCTACGGCTACATCACCTTCTCCGCACAGTCGCAGAAGATTCTCACCCGCACCAATCCCTACGAAGCATACAATCCGCAACGCCATCCTGCAACGATGGGCGTCTTCGGCTATCAGGACAACGACACCGCCGACCCTATCTTCCGCAACGAGACTGCCACGTACAATGCCTCCACGCAGAGTTGGCCTACGACGACGCCGAAGCGATGGGCTGATTATCCCAACGCCTCATCGTTCAGCTTCTTCGCATACATGCCTCATACAGAAGGGGCAACGCTGACCAACACCATCTCCGGCACCTACACACTCTCCTTCCCTTTCTCCATGGAGAACGCCACATCGCCCGTCATCTTCGACACGAAGGCAGCACCCATCATCTGCGCTCTCCCCGTCAGCAAGGGAGCTATATCCACGGAGAATGAAGACCGCGTCATCAACCTTAAGTTCGACCAGACCCTTACCGGCTACAGCCTGTCCTTCAGACTTGACGCTAAGATGAACGCCATCCGACATTTCCGCATCCATAGCGTAACGCTCTCTGGCAATCTCGCCACCTCGTGCACCATCACACGATCTTACACGTGGAACGACAACACCAGCAGCTGGAACGCTTCAGACATAGGATGGTCAGACGTCCAACGCGCACCGTTCGTCGATACGCCCATCCCCTACAAGGGCTATGGCAGCAAGACTTACGACGATGCCACGCAGACTGCCATCGTCACCTCTGAGAGCTATACGCAATGGGGCTCTGACTTCTTCACCATCCCCGACGCCGCCTTCACTCCCAAAATAAAAGTGACGTACGACGTGGAGCTGATAGCCGAGGACGGCAAGATGATGGTGACACGAAAGAACGCCACCTCAGTAATAACCCTTAACAAGGAAAACTTCGGCAACCTCACAACGGGCAAGACAGCAATGATAAACCCCATCCGCATCCTCATACAGCCGCGCTATCTGTATGTGCTGGCAGACCAGGATGCCTATACGGGACATTTGCTGATAGATTGATTTAGGACATAGCAAACAGTTAAAACTTCAATATAAGTACTTGAAAATGAACTTACATTTCTCAAATTGCATATATCGTAAACTACTCTTCTTACTCACCTTCCTGCTTGTCAGCGCCCAGATGGTGTTGGCACAGCAGGACTCCACGGTCGACACTGAACCTAAAGTGTATGGCAACGTCTATGACGGCAAGCCTTACTATGCCGAGAGCTATGAGTCAGGCGACGGATCGAAGGACAAGCCGTACCTTATCAGCAACGACATGCAGCTGGCTAAGCTTGCACACGACGTAAACAACGGCGTGTCTTTCTCCGGCAAACACTTCAAGCTTACTAAGGACATCGACCTTAGCAAGGCGTTGTGGACTCCTATCGGCTCATGGAATCCAAAGACACCTAATTTCTTTGCCGGTAAGTTTGACGGCGACGGCCATAAGATAAGCAACATGCACATCTGCTGGACCAATGCTGACGGTCAGGAGGCTTCATGGGGTCTCTTCTCACGTCTGGCAGGATCAGCTGCCAACGAAGCCGGCTTCGCCTGCGTCACCAACCTGGTAATCGAGAAAGCCTGCGTGGAGAAGACAAAGGGTTATCGCCCCGTGGGCAGTGGTACCATAAAGCTTGGCGTCGTAGCCGCCGACCTTACCAAGAACGCTGAGATAAGCAACATCATCATACGCAACTCAAAGGTTACGGACAACGAGGAAGCGTATGACGCTAACGGCGTATACCGTATAGGCGGTATCGTGGGCTACATCAACGGCGGTTATCACCGCGTCTTCAACATTTCCGCCGACGTAAGTATGAATATGCACAAGAACGCCACATGCAAGAAAGCGGTAACCATATCTGGCGGTATTGGTTGTGCCACCAGCTTTTCGACCAACTCTTACACCATTCTCCCCACCAACATCTATGTGCATGGTCCGGGCATCATAACAAACGGCAGCAACAGCAAGGGAAGCGTCATTGCTTTCTATGGCAGCTCGTACCAGAAGAATTTTCCAGCATCCAATAAGGCTACATTATATTACTCTCATGCCAATGCCGTATCAGGCTCTACCAACTACAACGACGGAACAGAGCATGAACCCACCGACATCGACCCCTCTACGGGCAAGACGTTCTTCAAGACCTTCACCGAAATAGCCAACGCTTACATCAACGACAAGAAGCTCGACCGCAAGACTTGGGCTTACTCTGCTACGTCCAACAGCTTCGCTTTCAGCTCCATAGCTCTGAAGATGGAGCGTGGCAAGGAGGACGTGCTCACCGTCGTTGACGAGGAGGGCAAAACTATGGCTGACGTTTACGACTGGTATGTGTCGCACGGCAATGCCGATCCGGTGAAGGTAAATACCGACAAGCTCAATCCCTTCACCCTACAACGTCAGACATACGCACAGTCTGTGTATGCCACCGACGGCAACTCCACCACCAACACAGTCATCGTAAACCCCATCAATCTTACGGCAAGTCTTACGACAAGCAAGAGCGAGTTCACCGTCAACGTCACCAACGACTCCGAGGAACATCTCTCCAACGACGAGCTTGGTCTCGACATCACCTACGAATGGTATAACGGTACGGAGCGTCTTACCTCCATTCCCACTTCGCAGAACATCGTAACGCGCCCTACGGACAGTTCCAAAGGACGCAAGTATTACTGTAAGGTTACGGTAAAGAGCGGCTCATCGGTATTGCTTGAGAAATACGTGAATGTTTCGGTGGTGGTTTATCTCTGCCCCGCCGGTGTAACCACATCTGACGGCAAGACATACGCCAAAGGAACAGACAATCTTGCGGACGACTCTTGGGGCTACACTCCCAACGAGCCTATGCTTACATGGAAGGGAGCCTACAGCAAGCTGTCAGCCAAAGGTTCGTGGGACGAGAACACCATCGTCCTTATGGGTACCAGTTCGCCGGACGTAACTTTTGCCGGATTCTGCCTCACCCCCAACTATCAGGGCGAGAACCTTCTTAAGTACGATGACTGGGCAAAGGCAAATCGCGACAATCCCCAGCTCTTCCGCAACACCACCATAACAGGCAAGTGGGACAAGGACTACAAAGGCAGCATAGAGATAAAGGGAGCGTCAAGAGGTCTGCCCATCTGGGGAGACACCCGCTTCGAGAACCTTACCTTCGCCATGAACGGCGGCGACAACTATAAAATCATCTACTGCCAGTATAACAACATCCTCATGGATGAGGGCATCCGCATGACGGGATTCAGCCATAACTCACCCGACTACGGCACCATCGACGGTGCCGTAACCAACGCCCTGCACATCTTCGGCGGCATCAACAACGACGGTCGCTTCTATCCGCTCAACAATACGGACAGCATCGCAGCCTATAATGCTTCCATGCCTCATGGCAAGGAGGGATTCAGCATCAGCGTCAAGTCCGGATTCTATTCCTGTATCAGTGCCGGAGGTCGTCAGTCTATCACAAAAGTAGACGGCGCACCTGCCAAGCAGAACGGCATTATGGGCACACCCCAACAACCCATAAAGTGTACCATCGACATCGACATTGACCGTACATGGAACGACCTCCACAACGAGCAACGTATGGTGACGATGAACGACAGTACAAAGAGGCTGAGCGCCAACGACTATGACGCCGGCGTCATCCTTGCCGGCAACCACGAGGGCGCCATGTATGCCGACGTCAATATCATCATCAGAAGCGGCAAGGTGGCTCGTGTTGTCAACGGCACATTAGGTGCTCAGACCGAACTGACGCTGCCTTACCATGACAAGACATACAACGTGCCCTGCAATACGTTTATGGGAAGAGCCAACATCACGCTCGACCCGTCGTCGTCCGTAAACAACAAGGACGAATACACCGACAAGCGTGTCATCGTAACCGAGCTTTACGGTGGCAGTACCGGTCGTGGACATACGGGCAACGTGGTGGTCAACAATCCCTTCTACGGCATCAGCACCGTCACCATCAACGGCGGCACCTTCGCGATTCTGCCTGAGGACAACGACAAGAAGGACAACATCCTCTGCGGCATCTTCGGAGCCGGTGCTGGCGGTATGAACGGCATCGGATATGGCGACGACGCTGCCGACACCCACACGCCAGACGATCGCATTCCGTACTGGAACGACTCCAAGAGCGTGATGCTCTACGGACCGTACGCCACAGCCAAAGACCGTCTGGTAAGCTATCATTGCTACAATGCTGACACTCAGGACTTCACCGAGGTAAGTCCTACGGACACACGTTCCGTCATTGTCATCAATGGCGGCGAGTTCGGTTACGCTTCCGCTCCCATCGACGGCATCTACGGCGGCGGCAGCGGCTTTATGAGCAAGAGTCTGTGGACCAAGAGTGCAGCCACACCGAGCCAGTACGGCGGCAACGTGTATGGCAGCGGCAATGAGGCTGACATCGTAACGTCGCTTACCATCAATGGCGGCGAGTTTTATTGCCAGAAGGGAGTGTTCGCAGGCGGACGCGGCACCGACTATTTCTTCTCTACGAACGCTTACGGCGGCAAAAACAGCAACTATAAGGAATTAGGCAAGACCTACGGCAACGTGAAGCTGACCATTAATGGCGGCATCTTCCATTGCCCCGTATTCGGCGGCGGTTACGGCGTGGCTGACGCCAAGCAGCTTGGCTCTACCAACATTATTGAGACCCTCTCACGTATGGCTCGTGTCTATGGCAAGTCTGACGTCAACATTCTGGGCGGCGTATTCTTTGACAATGTATACGGTGGCGGCGACATGGCTGTGGTGGAGAACCGCGGCGGCGATGCCACCAACGTCGTCATCGGCAACGACGCTGACATCCGCGGCTCCGTGTTCGCTGGAGGCAACGGTCGTCGCTGTCGTCCTAAAGCACAGCCGTTCGCCACGGACGACAATATGACGCAGCGTCCTGACTCGGTGGGTCTGGTGATTGGCAATGCCAGCGTCAGCCTCATCGGGTCAGCCGAACAGGCACCTTACGTGTATGGCGACATTTTCGGTGGCGGCAATCTGGCTCAGGTCAGCGCCAACACAAACGTAAGCGTCTTCGCTGGCAACATGGCTGGTCAGATTTTCGGCGGCGGCAACGGCTACATCAACGGCAACACCATCACCTCTGCCGACGTTCTCGGCAACACCAACGTTATGCTGGCGCAGGACGAAGGCAGTATGAGCGGCGAGGGCGGACACAATGAGAATAACGAGTTCTCAATCAATGTGATATGGAACCGCAAGTGGTCGGCAGACAAAAACCTCTTCTACGTCTGGGACTCTGACATCAAGGACTCTCTGGACGAGCCTTCCATTGAGGGAGCCGTGTATAAGAAAGACGAGTTCTTCGCCGCCGGCAAGTTTCTCAATCCTCATAACATCTACGGCGGAGGCAACCTTGCCTGCAACGTAGCAGGAAAAGCCACCGTTCTCGTACAGAAGGGAACTACTCCCTACGATCTGCTCACGACAGACGAATGGAAGCAGGCTTATACGGACAACGACAATCCTCACTTCAGCGTATTCGGCGGCGGTTACGGTCAGCTGACGAAGGTCGGAAGCACCGATGTTACCGTCAACGTAGACGGTGATTACGGAAAATACGACACGGAGGTGGACGATAATTATCAAATGGCGCCGCCTAAGATTTCCGAAAGTGGCACTTTCGCCACTCACACCGAACGAAGCACAACAACTATATTGCCGGTTTTCGACAACTCTATGGGCATCCCTAACTTTACAGTATGGGGCGTTTTGGGAGGCGGTTATGCAGGTACGGTGGCTGACAGCACCAAGGTGACGGTGGACGGCAAGACCTTCGTACATCGTGTGTTCGGCGGTGGCTTCGGCGATCCAGCCTCCACCAAGGACAACACCACGGGACAAATTGGCGGCAAGACGGAGGTGTATTTGTGCGGCGCACGCATACACGGCGACGTGTTCGGAGGTGGCGCCGGTCTGAAACCCACGACTCCTTCTTCCGACCACTTCGTCAATGTGGCTCGCGTCGTCGGCACCACCAAGGTGGACATCTCTGACGATGCCAAGATTTACGGCAATGTGTATGGCGGTGGCGACAACGCCAACGTGGGCGAGTATGTGTCTGCCAAGCCTTCCACATATTACTCTACCGACTCGCTTCGCAGCGTCTCAACTCTCAATCAGACCGACGGCACATTCATTAGCTATGAGGCTGTGGGCTATCGTTCGTTCGTCAATATCTCAGGCGGCACAGTCTTCGGTGAGGTGTATGGCGGCGGCAAGGGTCTGACAAAAGCAGAGGCTGACCATTATGAAAACGTAGGACGCATCAACGGCAATACGCTCGTACACATCACCGACAGCAAGCCCGGCAACGATACTGACAAGGACAACATCGTGCCCCACGTATGGAGCAACGTCTACGGCGGCTGTGCCTACGGCACGGTGGACGGCAATACACTCGTACACGTCGAGGGCGGCATGCTCGGCAACAGCGTCTTCGGCGGCGGATATGGCGACGTACTCATTGACAACGAAGAGAATCCTGCGGACGAGGTGCTCGGACGTAAGGACACAGCTGGCGAGGGCACCTACGCCAACATCCTCGGCAACACGAAGGTGCAGATGGACGGCGGCACGTGGATATGGAACCGCAAGGCAGACCAGAAAGGCAACATCACCACATGGACCTCGGCAGACGCTGACAGCAAGCGCGTATGCAACAACAAAGAAGAGTTTATGCGTCTCGTCCTTACAATGGTTGCTGCCCAATCGCTTGACAGCATCACCGATACTGCAACCAAAGAGGTAATAAACCGAATCAGGAACGACAAGAACACGAGTCTCTTCTTCGATTTGGACAACCGCATGTTCGCCAACAACCATAACATCTTCGGCGGCGGCAACCGTGCCTGCAAGGTGGGCACCACGGGAGACAACAACACTGGCAAGGCCGTGGTCATCGTCAATCATTCGCCCCTTGAGGACCTTAAGGACTCGAAGGGAAAGACCATAAGCTTGTTCGACATCACTTCGCTTCAAGGCATGTGCTGGTACCTATGCTGTTCGGATGCCTCACGCCCGCAGTTCTCTGTGTTCGGTGCAGGATATGGCGCCAACACAGAGGTGGGCAAGACGGAGGTTTATGCACAGCCCGGAACAAAGGTTGACGACAAAGGCGTTCTGACCATAGACGGCATCAAGTATCGCTATCTCTGTCAGAACAAGGACTTTCAGACATATCTGAGTCTGGAGTTTTCCATGGTTAACGACTTCCAGAAAGTGTCGAAGGAAGAAAAGATGCTCTATTACGGCAGCTATGACGGCAGCGACGACGACCCAGACACGTTCCGCCGTTACCATGCCAGTCGTCTGGCATGGATGACAGGCGCAAGCGGACTGACACTGCTTCAGATAAACGGCGGTGGCTTTGCCGGCTATGTCAGCGGCGACACCTATGTAGAGACCGACTGCCAGCTCACTGCCCATGACATCTACGGAGCCGGACTGGGCGCCCTTCCTTACGGCGACTATAAAGACGGCAGCGCCTACGACTTCGGTAAGGTGAAGGGGAAGTCCAAGGTTTTCGTCAAGGCTGGCACCATCGAAGGCAACATCTATGGAGGCGGAGCCGGCGTAGAGTCGGCATGGAAGAACGGCGCTTACGTCGACTTCCCAAATATGGCTCGCGTGGAGAAGACGGAGGTGCATATTTACGGCAAGATGTTCACTTACAAGAACACGAACAGCCGCATTGACCGTACGTTGGTGCTCGGCAGCGTGTATGGCGGTGGCGACGTGGCTAACGTAGGATCCAAGGAGGCAGCCCCAGCCACGTTCTCACGCGACAACAACGTCAATCCCTCCAATCGCACCACCCTGGTAAACATCCGTGGCGGCTCTATCATGGACGGCGTGTTCGCAGGAGGCAAGGGACGTATCGCCTCGGAGTGTGCAGACTATAAGACATTGGGCGGCATCTACGGCAACACCTGCCTCATCATTGACCGTCCCGTCATGCACTATCCTTACTGGGACGACACGAAGAAGCAATCTCTCTCGCCCTCGGACGACGCCAACATGGCTCATCCTGCGGACGATAACAACAGGGATGTCTATTCCTTTTTCATGGAGCGCATCTACGGTGGCTGTCAGAACGGCACCGTCTATGGCAACACTCTCATGACGCTCTATTACGGTTCTATCGGACATGGCATCTATGGAGGCGGCTTAGGCAGCTCCAGCACCGCCGACGTGGAGGGCAAGAGCGTGCTCACCACCACGTCAGCCGACGTAACGGGCAACACCAACGTGTTCATCCTCGGCGGCGAAGCCCTTATCCATTCGTACTGGCGACCACGTACCCGCTCTTGGGAACCTGCCAGCATCATAGACGGCGTGACTTACTCTCCGCAGTACGACCACGAGAAGCTGAAGTTTAAGATCAATCATAACATCTATGCCGGCGGCAACGTGGCATGTAAGGTGAACGGCAACACGTACCTTACCATGACGAAGAGTCTGCTCCACGACTACACCGAGCTGGTATCGGGAAGAAACGACAAAAACTTCTTTGAGAGCAACGAGTGGAGAGAGATTTACGAGAAGGTGGGCTCGCCCCACTTCTGCGTATTCGGCGGCGGCTATGGTGACAGCGCCATCGTCGTAGGCGATACTTACGTCAACGTGGATATGGGGAGTCGCGGAAGCAACCACAGCGGCATGGGCGTCGTAGAGGGTGAAGAATACAAGCACTTCCTTAGCGGCTATTCGGTTATGGACATCATGGGTGGCGGCTATTCGGGCAAGGTCTGCGGCGACGCCCACATCATGGGTGGCGGCGGCGTGTTCTGCCGTCGTATGTTCGGCGGTGGCTCGTACAGCTCCGTGCGCTCCACGGACGTGGAGATTAAGGCTGTGGACTGCCATGACGTCTTCGGCGGCGGATTTATGGGCGACGTGCTTAAGGCCACCACGGTGCGCATAGGCACCAACACACCCGACGCCACGTCGGCGTTAAACAATTCGGACATCTACATCCACGGCAACATATACGGCGGCAATGACGTGTCGGGATACGTGAACGTGGTGCTCAACAAGGACGGCTACTTCAAGGACAACGGTGGCACGGGCACTAACATCCAAATATTCGGCGGCCACATCTATGGCGACGTTTACGGTGCCGGCAACGGCAATTATCTGTATGCCAACGACCGCAACGGCAACAAGAAGGTGACCGTGAACGAGTATTATCCGCTCAATCCTGACGACCCCAAATCAGAAACCGTACCGTTGGTCTATACTGTGCCGATGCGAAGCACAATGCCTTCGCTTGGAGCAGCCACCGATGCGGTGAAGATTGTGAACATCAATTCGTGGCGTCCGCTTACCAACAGGGTGAGCATCCACATCAACGGCACATCCGCCACGGACACCATCCACATTGACGGCAACGTGTACGGCGGCGGCAATTCGGCTACCGTGCAGAAGGTATTGGCTCCAGACGATGAGCAAATGGAAGAATCGGACGAGATGGTCGGCGACGTGAGCGTCAACATCGGCAGTCATGTCCGCATCGGTGGCGTGTTTATGGGATGCAACGGCGACGCCATGTTCGTTACGTCGGAGGACAACGACTACATGAACATGTTCCAGAAGCTCAACGGCGACGTGGACGACCACTCGAAGGAACTAAACCTTGCCGACTCCATCGACTGGACCAACGACCCTGCCAACATGGACATCAGCACCGTGTATCTGCCGACGGAGAACAGCAAGCGTCCTCTTGTATATCCGCACCTCATCGACCTCTACTTCCAACCCGTGGAGACTGACATCCAGGGCAGCCTGACATGGAACGGAAGCGTGGACGGCGAGGGTCTTGAGGACTGCATCATCGGCACGTTCTGCTGCGGCGGCAACCGTGGCAACATGAACGTAATGCCTTTGACAGCGGCTGACAACGACCGCAAGATAGGCAACGTGGTGGACTATTACTTCCCCGAAGGCCTCACCATCACGGAGAAGATCGTGGGCGGATGTAACAACGCCAACTATGACTATAAGGGCAAGGCGTTCCATGAGGGCGGTTATCTGCTCGGCATTGCACACTCTATCTATCCCTTCATCAACCTTACCATCCGCAACCGCTTCCTGCCTAAGGAGAAAGACGGAGCGTACGTGGGCGGCAACGTGTATGGCGGTTGCTTCAAGAGCGGCACCATCAGAGGCGATGTCACCATCAATATGCAGACAGACATGCTCTCCGGTAAGGAGAAGGCGAAGCTGGAGAAAGCCAACAGTCTGCTCACAAAGGACGCAGAGTATTCAGCTCTGAACGTGTATGGCGCCGGCTATGGCATGGAGAGCTACGTATATGGCAACACGGAAATAGTGTTCGGCGATGACGTGAAATGCTCTGACCCGCAGATGGACGGAGGCAAGTTCCTGCCGTGCGGCGTTTCAGCCAACTTCGTATATGGCGGCGGCCAGCAGGGTAACGTCATCGGCGTCACCAATGTGGACATCCTCAACGGCCATGTTTTCCGTGCCGTTACGGGAGGATCGTATTCGGGCTACGTGTTCGGTTCCACTCAGGTGAAGGTGGGCTATCCTACCTACTATCATGTCAACTCAAACAACAATGTCAGCGGCAGATACGTGCTCAAACGCACCGACCAGAAGAACCTTACTCTTAAGAACAACAACGGCACCGAGACATCGCCCACCATCAAGCAGAACATCTGGCTGCTTACGGACGAACTGGTGTCGCAGGGCACATACGACGACATCGTAGCCATTGACAACGGCAAGCGCGACACGATAACCGAAGCCAACAAGGACCGCTACTTCACGAAAGTCACTCCAGAAGAACCGTCTGTTGGATGGGACAACGTGCATATCAACATTGACGAAGCTGTGTATGGCGGTGGATATTCCATCGCCCAGGGATCGTCGGTCCTTGCCAACAACACCACGGTGCTGAAGTTCACGGACGTGTTTAACGCGGACAATTCCTTCACCACCGACGAAGAACTCGAAGAACTGAAGGGTCTGCCGGGAGGTTCGACGGCTGGCTTCGGAGGCAACACGCTCATCCTCATCGGTGACAACAAGGACCATGAGCACATCACCATCTCACGTCAGGAGATGAAGGCGGTGACGCTGCCCGAGGGCACTGACCTCTACGGCTATTACTATAAGCATTACGACAACGACGAGGCAGTGGCTAATGACGTATATACGTATCGCTACATATCGTTGCAAGACAAGTATTTCTATAAAGGTGGCAGTACGCCCCCCGCCGGACTTAACGGCATCCGTGAGAACGTCTTCTATGAGAACGACAGCGAGGGCGGCATCTTCGGAGACGGCCACCTCTCGTATGCGCAGGGATTCCGTAGCGCTGACGTGACGGGATATGGCTTTGCCGAACACACCATCGACAATCCGAAGATTCTGAATACGTTCCAGCGTCTGGACATCATACGCCTGGAGGACAACTGCTTCTCGCTGCTCGGCGCACGCGACTATACCGTCAACGAGATAAACAAGACGCCCTACTCCATCTCTCGTGTGGGCGAGATAAAGATGGTGGCTGACAACATCCGTCTGGACAGCATCGGCAACTTGGAGGCTAAGGCTAAGGCTGACAACGACGAGACGTTCAAGTACAGCCCCAAGGCACGCAACTACATGGGATTCTCCAACAACATCCATTATGTGGGTGCCGTAACGTCAAACGTCAGCTTCCGTAATGAGAAGTGGCATAACCGTAAGGGAGAGCTTGCCTCTGCCACCAACGAGGAGGACAAGGCGTTCGCAGGAATGTCTTCTTATCAGGATGTGAAGCAGAAATACATCGACGACTATCAACAGAACAAGGACAACGTGGACGCTGACGACCCGTTGGGCGAGTTCCAGAAGCGCAACGACGGTACGGCAAGAAACATGATTGGCATAGCCTCGGGCTACGCCATGAAGATTCAGCTCTGCCAGGACACTTACGACGAGGACTATAAGAAGGTGGTGGAGAAAGAGCATTACGGTCCCATCTATGGCGTAGTGGAGATGAATCTGATAAATGTCCGTCAGGATGAGGGTGGCGGCTACGTGTATGCCGACAACAACCACTCGCGTCATGAGGGCGACACGCACAAGGAGGACTTCCTCGAAACCACGGGCAACTTCGTCTTCCCCTATCATGAGGGACGCTACATCGTGGACGACTGTTTCCCGACGGGCTATTATTCTGCTAAGAATGTGGAGGACGTCAAGGTGCATTACTGGTATGTAACGGGGTTCCACTATTATTATAATGTGAACATCACGGGCTACACTTACCAGTCGTCGAAGGACCATCCGCTCGAGTTCGACAGCGACAACAAGGACGGTCTGACTGTGCTCTCGGGTCTGAAGAGCGGACAGAAGGTGCGCATCCAGACATGGAAGATGCGCAGCGGACACCCGGCGGACAAGGACGAGTACTCGAGCGACCTTGAATATCGTAACTACCTTACGGACAAGGAGAGTAAGTATTACTCGGACAAGGTGACGGACGGATATCGCCTGTATGTGGGTGGCGCTGCCACCAACTCGTTCAGCGGTGCCCGCACGAAAGATGACAAGGATAAGGAGACGAAAGGTTTTGCCGCACAGCTCTCAATGAGGGAAAAGGGAAGGAACGAGACAACGCTTCTCAACAACACGCTCCCCGCAGGTCTGAAGGAGGATGCCAAGATAGCGTTCAAATTAGTGGATATGGTGGACAACACCAACTACGTGGAGCCTGACTACTTCGACAAGCACCTCTCAAAGAAGAGCTTGGCTACGCTCGTGATAAAGGCTCCTGCCTACGAAGAGTATGTCAGCGACACCAACAACAAGCCCATCTATGCCAACACGGGCAAGCTGTATAAGAAGACAGCGGACGGTTACGAGGAGGTAACATCGGGCAAGTTAGACGCTGACAACACCTACTATCAGCCACAGACTGAGGAGTTTGTCAAGATTGACAGCCTCTTCCAGTACGACATCAACAACAAGAAGTACGAGAAGGTAAGCAACATCTCAGACATCACCATAGACAAGAGCAATCCTACTGCGTACTACGTTCCGCGCGAATACACCTACACCATCTATCTCACCATCGAGTATGTGCAGGGTCCGACGGTAAGCGGACACATCAATGTGGGCAACTGTGTGCTGCCGGGCGAGATGATACGCGTTACGAAGGACGACCTCGTGGTCAACGCAGACCAGTCGTTCGCGGTAAGCGGCTATTACTGGCGCATCGGCAAGCGTGAGAAAGCTGCGGACGGAACGTGGAGCTTCACCGACACCACGCCGTGGACAAAGGAGAACATAAAGGACGCGGTGGCTAAGGGATACGACACCTTCAACCAGGCTGACGAGAAAGGCAGCGGTCTGTTCACGGGTTGTCATTACGACAAGACGGACGACTATCTGGACATACCGGCATATTACTATATGAACGGTTACGGCATCCAGCTCGGCGTTGCCATCACTGGCGTGAACGACATAATGCAGATAGACATGCAGGAAGACGACCGCCTGACCGTGCACAACTTCCACCGCATGGATCCTCACAAGGCTGGCATCAACCTCCACCTTGCCGAAGCCATAAAGCGTGCCAAGGATGAGGGCAAGGCGTTCGCTGAGCCTCGCATCTACATAGCCGACCAGAGCGACCTGAAGGCTTTTGCCGCCTTCGTCGACTCAATCGGCAATGGAAGCCCTGCTCCGCGCTATGGTGCCAATGCACAGTTTGTCCTGCAAGACAATCTTGACTTGACAGCAACACCGAAGAACGGCGCTTACATCTCCGAGTTTGCCGGCATCCTGCATGGCAACGGACATATCATCAACGGTGTGGGATCGGACAATGCGCTCTTCGGTAAGGTGACGGGCAACATCTATAACCTCGGGCTTTCCTCGGGAAGACTGTCCGGTACGACGGACGAGAACGTAAAGCCCAACTATCATTGCTGCTTCGAGTATGCTCCAAGCGGCAGCGGCTCAACACCTGTGGTGTATCGTTGGGACGGCAGCGCTTACAAGGGATATACGCGTGACGACTTCCGCCTCGGAAGAGTGGCGTACGACCTCAACGAGTATTATCTGCTTGCTCGCAACAAGGCTGACAAGGACGTTCTGAAATACGTGGCTGACTATTATGCCAACGGCGATTATCAGTATGCTTGTCGTACGGATGCCATCACGGGCAAGAACACAGGCATAACCTATCTGCGCATTGGTAAGCTCAGCGACATCCCCAACTATGAGCAGGTGGAGACGCGTCACGACAAGACGCACCCCGCAGACGCTCCCCGTCTGGTGACAGAGGACGGAGCTTCGCATTACGTGCCGCTGTTTAACAGCAACAAGAACGGAGCAGAACTGATGAACGACTACCTCTTCTGGGGACAGTCCTTGCAGTCGGAACCGGAGAATCTGCCCAGCGAGATAGCCTCTCACCAGCTCTCGTTTATGAGCAACCGCGTGTATCGCACGGCGGCTTACTATGGCAGTACGGCACTGGACGCATTCCACTATAACGCCTACAGCCAAGGCTCCAGCTCAATGAATACGTACGTGCATGACAGTAAGACAACGGCTATTGACTTCACCTGCAAGGATGACCTGCCTGCAGCAATGGGCATGACAGAGCAAGGCATCTTCTATCCGCCGGTGAACGACAACGCCACTGCCTTCAGCGACTTCCGCATAAAGGACGGTGCCGGCATTACGCAGAACCTCCTTGTGTATACTGCCGATGACAACACCGGTGCAGGCAATGAGGCTTATGACGTCGTGAAGAATACGCTCGGTTATGAAGAGACCACAAGGGAGGCGCTCATAAAGGGTCATCACGTGGTCAAGACTGCGGACGACAGTTACGCAACGTCGCTCCTTCACCTCGTGGAACGCACCTCGGACAACGTGAACAGCGATGGCGAAGAATGTCTTAACAACGACCTCTGCGTGCCCATCGCCTTCAACGTCACGGACCGTGCATGGTATGTGCGCAAGCCGATGGCGTACGCAGAGGACTATTACGGAGCGTGGGAAGGCATCTGCCTGCCGTTTACGGCTGACAAAACGGTGGCTTCGCTGAACGGCGAGATAACCCACTTCTACGGTTCGCCGTCCGCCGAGGAGACAGCAGACCCGAAGCAGAACATCCATACTCTGCATCATGAGTACTGGCTCCGCAGCCTTACGTCTGTAGGAAATGAGAACGGCAAGCCGTCGGCTGTGTTCAAGCGACCGGACAAGGATGCTGAGAACGGCGTGAACTATAAGTTCAGCAATCCGTTCTTCATCGACAACTACAGTGGCTGGCTCTACAATAAGGACGCCAACCCGTACTATGCCGAGGAGCACGAATACGCTGAATATCCGCGCCTTGCCGCCGAGAAGCCTTACATCGTGCGCTTCCCCGGCGAACGCTATTACGAGTTCGACCTCTCAAGCGCGTTCTATAACAAGCTGTTGGGCAAGATGGAAGATGCACAGACCATTGCCTTCAACGCTTACGGCAAGACACAGAACGGCAACACCTCGTACGGCACGATTACCGTTCCGGTCACAAAGACGATGCAGACCGTCAAGGACGGCTATGCGCACAGCGGAACCTTCGCTGCCGTGGAGGTAAGCAAGGGCAAGGTGTATGGCATCAACAAGGGAGGCACAGCGTTTGACGACGCTTCCGCATTGTCCACCATTATGCCGTTCCGCACGTATATGTCCGTAACGACGGCTGGCACAATGGCAAGTCCTGCCTACAGCAGTCTGATAAACATATCGGAACTGAAGGGAGGAACCATCAGTCCTGACGCCATGGACGACGAAGACAATGCACAGAACGACGGCATCATAGTCCGTCCCATAGGCGGACAGCGTGTCCGTGTGGAGAGTACGGTCCGAACAAGGATGAACGTGGTGACGGCTGTAGGCCAGCTCTATCGCATCCTTGACGTACAGCCGGGCACCGCCACATACAGCGGATTCCAACCAGGACTCTACATCTTCGGAAAAACAAAGGTTATAGTAAAATAAACATCTCACACATTATATATATAGTATATATGGTAAAGAACATCTTATCTGCCAGCCACACATTGCGTGCCTTGACGCTGCTGCTTCTCTCCGTCTGTGCCTTTCATGGGGCATGGGCGGAGGACCAGCAGACGCATGATCACGTCGGCAACGTAGTCTTCCACATACCGGAGGGCATGGTGAACGGGGCTTCGGACGACACCAACGGCTCGTACAGCATCACGCCTTCCAAGCAGACAGGCGTGCGCTCCTTCGTCATCCCCACCAACTACACGTTCTTCAGAAACAAGGATAAGGACGGATATGCCTCAACGCTGCAGTACTGGGTGGAGGAGAACGGCGACACCACCGTGCATTACGTGCCGGGATATAGCTATACGTTCGCTTCCGAAGGTCAGACGCTGACGCTCGTTCCTGTCTTTAAGGACAATCCTGCTTCGGCGGTTAACCGCACAAAGGTGACGGTGATGCGCTTCGACTTTACGCGTAAGCTGCACGACTATGACGTCCCTGACACCAATCAACGCCGTCAGGTATGTGCCCCGCCAGTTAACTTTGGTAGCGGAGAGAAGCCTTTCTGGACCACGAAGGTGCACGTGAATGTCATCGAGAACGGTGAGGACAAGTCGCATTATCGCGACGTGGCGTTATGGTGCGACACGGGCAAGAAGGGATATATACGCAATACGAAGCTCGAAGAATGGTGCGCGTTCGGTCCCGGAACGACGTTCTGGGTGCCGGGAGGTGTGGGTACAACCATCTCAATGCTCACCTACTCGAAGATTTCGTCCACCACGTTTGACGGTGTAGTGCCAAAGCTGGACGAGGAACAGACCCTGAAGGAACGTGAGAAAGCCGGACATGACAAGGTGTACGTCTATACCTACACCACCAACAATCCTGACCTGCGTGTGCCTATAGTGATCGGAGAGGACGACTATTCGTACTATCATTGGATAGAGGTGAGAACAGCTCCTGCCAATATGGTGGAGCTGCACGCCGAGGTTCATGACCCGGAGCACGGAGTGATAACAAAGACGGAGTCGACTTCAGGCAAGTTTGAGGTAAAGAAGCTGGAGGATGGAGGCTATGCCTTCAAGAAAGGCGACCGCGTCCGCCTCACCCTTAACAGACGATTCGGTTATGAGCTTGACCGCATTGACTATCTTGGCAGCAAAGACAAGAACGGCAAGCCGCTTACAGTACTGAAGATGAAAGATGACGGAACAGTGGACCTGCTCGCCTCTCTCAATGACAACAAGATCACGAACTTCGAAAAGAACGACGACGGATTATGGGGCAACGCCTCCGGCGACAACAAGACGGTGTTTACGCTGAAGGAGACAGCACCTACGGATGAGGAACTGGCAGACAGCTTATACACTCGTTATGAGGTGGAATTCAACATCACCGACCATCGTTACTTCATGTTTTACTTTAAGGAGAAATCCACTTACTACGTAACATACAGTAGCGGAAAGGTGGCAATGGGTACGCCTCCCGCTACTGAACTTGTGGAGGAGGGTGACGCCTTTGTAATCCCCACCAACCGCACGCTCTTCTATAAGGGCAACACGCTGGACCATTGGGAGGACGAAGGTGGCAACGTATATAATATCGACAGCACGTACGTAGCCACAGCGAGCGACCTGCGTCTGTTCCCCGTATTCATGCCTAACAAGTTTGACCGTCTGGACGTTACGGAGGATGTAACAGCCACATGGGACTTTGCCACCAACGACGGAGCACCTACCATCGACATAGAAAAGGCGAAGGGCATTCTCGTCACGCAGCTGAAATGGAACAACCAAGCCATAGACGTCAAGATTGACCTGGACGCTACGAAAGGAAAATTCACGAATATGAATGAGGCACATCCTGAACGCATGCAGATTACTGCCGGTGCTGTCATCGGATTCCCAGCCACAGCGGGTTGCCTGGCAAAGCTCACGCTGACGGAGAACATCAAGAAGGGCGACAAGACGGTGAAGATAGAGGGTAAGTCGTTGTCGCTTGTAGGCAACATGGAGCCTCAGACGGAATGCAAAGCCGACACCGCCAATCTGAAGGTGGAGTTTGTGAGCGGTTCTTACTTCCGCTGTTTCAGCGTGACATACAAGAAGCAGAACGTAACGAAGCCCACCATTGCCACAATCTCCTGCGACGGCACCACGCTCGGCGCAGAGGAGATCCGTAAGCAAATGACGGAGAACGGGTATCTCTCCTTAGCTGTCTCGCCTTGGAAAAACGCCGACGAGGAGATGCCGGAAGTGACGGGCACAGCCACTGGCGACGGCGTGGTGACTGCCACCAAGGCTGACATCACCTCGCAGGAATGTAACGTAACGGTTATGACGCGCAGCGGCATAACCGTGGAGTCGTACCCCGTAAAGTTCGAGTTGACAACGCCGGACACGCCGCCCGTGTTTATAGGAGTTACTGTAGGAGGAAAGTTATACACCGGCACGTCCAACGAAATTTACGACGTTCCACGAAGCGGTGTCATCAAAGTGGGATTCAATCGCATTATGAAGCAAACCTTGGTGTTCGTGAACGGCACGTTGTATATGCCTGAATCTGGTAAGGAACTGGTGTTCAGGTATTGGGATTCCGCAGCAGGAGATGTCATTAACATGGCGTTTCCTGGAGGAACATTCAAGGACATATATGGTGCTGCATACCAGCAGGAGCTTTCGCTGACCTTGCATATAACGGAGGAGAAGGAGAAGTATCATCGCCACACCTTCAATTTCGTGGTGGGACGTGACGGCAACATCAATGATGCCATCAATGCAGCCAACGACAACGACTATTCTAACGGTCACCGCTTTTACATCTTCGTGCCCGACGGAACGCATCATCTTACGGGCAACACCAATTCTGACATAGCCGGCGTGGGCACCATCAATAACGGCGTGACAAGGATAGACTCGTCTAATGTGTCGCTCATTGGTCAGAGCAAGGAGGGCACCATCATCTACAACGAGCCGAAGTACGGCGGTAGTGCCTGCACAGCCACCATAGCCTTGAACGTAGGCGTCAACGACTTCTATGCTGAGGAGCTAACCTTGGACAACCGCTTCGACTATGTGAAGGCGAAGGATGAGAAGCTAAACACGCAAGCCATTGCGTTCCGTGACCGTGGCGACAGAACGGTGCTGAAGAACGTGGCGCTAAGAAGCTATGAATATACATATAACTCCAGCAACCCTTCAGCCAGCTCGCGTGGCTACTTCGAGAACTGTGACATCACGGGAGCTGTGGATATGGTCATGGGCGACGGCAATATATGGTTTGAAGGATGTAATCTTGTTCTGCGCGACCGTGCCGCTAACAACATCGCAGCGCCTACCACACAGACCATTCAGGAATGGGGCTACGTCTTTAACAACTGCACCATCAAGCCTGAGACCTCCCAGCCGTCACTGCTGAAGGACGAGAACTGGACGCTTGGTCGTCCAGGCAACAACTCGCCGGCTTGCACATTCCTCAATACAAGGATGCTCATTGAGCCACGCCCGTACGGATGGACGAAGAAGAAGACGGGGCTAAAGGTGCGCTTCCATGAAAACAACAGCATGAACGCGGCTGGCAACAAGCTGTCGCTCGGTGCCCGCACCATCGTAGTCTGCGCACCTGCCGCCGGTTCTGACGAGTGTGTGCTTAGCGACGCAGAGGCTGCATCGTACAATGTGCGCAACGTCCTCGGTGGCGACGACGGCTTCAAGCCGGACGAACTGTGCTGCCAGATAGACGCGGCTTCGGCTAACGACGAGGACAAGGACGCCAACAGCCTGACGTGGACGGACAACATCTCCATAGAGGACGACCGCCTTACGTGGGACGATGAAGGAAAGGCAATGTGCTACTTTGTCTTTAAACTGGACGAGCAAACGGGCAAGTGGACTTTCGTGGACAACATCACAACCAACTCTTACGACCTTTCAAAGTGCGAATCGGGATATTATTGTGTACGTGCAGCCAACATGCGTGGCGGCTTAGGAGCTGCCACAAAGAGCGTATGGTATGAGAAACTCGAACCCTACGTGCTCACCATTCATCAGACCGGCGACGAGACGGTGGACGGCAAGCCGTACGGATGGAGCACCATCTGTCTGCCTTTCAACGCCCGTGTGCCGGAGGAAGTGAAGGTTTATGCTGCCACAGCACACAACAGCCAGAGCGCAGACGACAAGGTTAACGACTACATCATGACACTCACTCAGGTCATGGTGACTGACAGTCTGAAGGGTTACGTGGTGAACGGTCCTGCCGGCGACCACAGCTTCTCCCCCACCTCGCAGACTTCCGGCAAGCCGACCATCCTTGAGGGCAACGCCACGGACTCTCCCCTGTCTGCCCTCAACATCCCCTGCTATGTCCTCTCCAACAAGACGTGGGGACTGGGCTTCTATAAGTTCACCGGTTCTTACCTCGCCGCCCACCGTGCATGGCTCCCCCAAAGCGTAGTGACAGACCAGGTGAACAGCGAATTGTCTGCAAGCTCGCGAGCCATCTGCTTCGAGATAGACAACGCCACAGCCATCTCGCCCATCCGCTATGACAAACCGGACAACACCGTCTACAACTTGTCAGGACAGCGTGTCAACGGAAACACACCAAGAGGAGTATATATTATAGGGAAAAGAAAAGTGGTAATTAACAGATAGACGGATTAGCTGATATCCCCTGAAATTGGGTCTACATAACCGACCTGATTTCAGGGGATACGCTTTTATGTCACATTATTTATTTGTAAATATTTGATTATTCTAATTTATTGCCGTAAAAATGTGTTACACAATATCTACAGCCCGTGCCTGTAAGCCACTGGCGACACCCCCACTTGCTTCTTGAAGAACGTGCCGAAAGCAGAGGCATTGGGGAAGTGGAGGATGTCGGCTATCTCCTTTATGCTCTTGTCCGTCGTGGATATGAGCGAGATGGCACGCTTCGTTATCGCCTTAAACACCAACTGCTGCACTGTGCTGCCCGACACCGACTTAACCAACGTCGTGAGGTATTTCGGCGACAGACACAGACGGTCGGCATAGAAGCGGACGCCTCGCTCACGGTCGTAATAACGGTCGACGAGTTGCATGAACTGCATGTAGGTCTCGAGCTTGCGCGTAGGAGCATTGTCGTCATGCTTCGAGAGTTCGTGGAAGATGCTGCATAGGCGGTATGTCAGCGAGAGGAGCAGCAGACGGCGCTCATTGGCGGCGAAGACATTGGCGTCGCTATTGCCGACAGCCAGGAGTTCGGAATACTTGGTCAGCTCGTCCTCATGCCCCGTGTGCATTACGCGGCAAGCACAAGGATTGAGCAGTTCTACGAACTTCATCCCCACCACCGTACTGCCGAGGATGTCGCGAATGGAGTCCACCCGATACAGTATTATCACCACCGCACAGTCGTCGCTGTGACTGCAGATGGAGAAGTAAGCATCGCGCGAGAGAAACGCCGTCTCGCCCTTCCGCACCTCATACACCACATCCTCACAGCAAAACGAGAAGCGTCCCGACGTACACACGATGATGCCTACGTCAGCCACGTGGAAGCTTTGGAAGAAGGCTTCCGGAAAAGATGTTATATTGCCGCACGAACAGCAGATGTCCTCATTATTGGCCATCTGCTCTTCCAGCGTATTTATGCCGTTAATGTTGTCTTTCATTACCTATATAGTTTGTCCAAGGCGAAGTTACTAACTTTTTATCAGAAGCGGAAAGCCATAAAGAGAAAATATAAACAACTTGTGATATTTTATGAATATGCCTACGCCATGATTAATACGTAACTTTGCAGTCGAAATATTAATAAAGGTATGAAAAGATTATTGTTCACATTTTCCCTGACTCTTCTTGCCCACTATTCTATGGCGCAGGAAACATTGTCATTGGGCCAATGCCTACAGATGGGCATTGAACGAAACCTCAACTTGAAGACTTACGAGGGCAACGTGCTTAAAGGTAAGCACAACATCAGCGAGAACCGTGCACGACTGCTGCCGCAGATAAACATCGGCGCCGTGCTGAACGACAACTTCACGCCTCCAGTATCGGTAACGGACGGATCGGCTTACGGCAAGCCGTACAACGTGACGAAGACGCTGCAGTATAACTCGTCGGCGAGCATCCAGCTACAGATGCCGCTCTACAGTCAGACTGCGCTGACGGCTCTCGACATCTCGAAGACACTCGACCAGCTCAACACGCTCTCTTACGCCAAGGCGAAGGAGGACCTTATCATGCAGATAAGCAAGATGTATTATCTGGCGCAGAACACGGAGGAGCAGATCGGCATCATCAAGGACAACATCAAGCGCTTGCAGGAACTGCGCGACATCACGCAGGCTTTCCATGACAACGACATGGCGCTCGGCGTGGACGTGAAGCGCGTGAACGTCAACCTTGAGAACCTCAGCGTGCAGTATGACAATGCCAAGGCTATGCTCACTCAGCAGTATAACATGCTGAAGTACGTCATTGACTATCCCGCTGACCAAGACATCGTCGTGGAGAAGGCTAACGTGGAGACCATCGACTTGGCTGCACTTACCGGACTGAACGTGAATCAGTACGAGCTGCAACTCCTCCAGACACAGAAGACATTGGCTGAACAGCAGAAAAAATTAGTGAAGGACGGATATCTCCCGACGCTTGTCCTTACCGGCAACTTCACCTACTCTGCCTTCACGGACAAATTCAAGCACTGGTTTCAGTCGGGCGAGTCAAATCATTGGTATAACTCAAACGGCATCGGCATCTCGCTGCGCATCCCAGTATTTGACGGTTTCGAGAAGCGATCGAAGATGAGAAAGGCCCAGAATGACATCGACAACGCCAAGATTTCCTACGAGAATGCGCTGAAGGGTATGCAGACACAATATGCCAACGCCGTGAACGACCTCGCCAACAACCAGCGCAACTTCAGCAAGCAGCGCGACAACTACCTGCTCGCGGAGGATATATATAAGGTGACGAGCGACCGTTATCGTGAGGGCATCGCCTCGATGACGGAGGTACTGCAGGACGAGATGAGCATGAGCGACGCACAGAACAATTACCTCACCGCCCACTTCAACTATCAGGTGTCGAACCTGACACTACTGAAACTCACGGGACAGCTGGAAAAACTCATGAAGTGAGTTTTTCAAATTAGGAGTTTTGAGTTTTTATCGAAAACAATATAATCAGACAAGACAATGGAAACAAATAACAATACAAATACAACCCCCGCAAACGACAACAACAACCAGTCGTCGCACGAAGTAACCGCCAAGCAGCTCAAGCGCCAGCGCATCCGTCAGATAATCGTAAGCCTCATCGGTGTGGCAATCCTCGTATGGGGAATCGTAAAGATTGGCTGTATGTTTATGGACTATAAGAGCAACGAGAAGAGCGACGACGCTCAGGTGGAGCAATACATTTCGCCGGTGAATATGCGTGCATCGGGATATATAAAGAAAATATACTTCAAGGAGCATCAGGACATCAAGAAGGGTGACACGCTCCTCGTGCTCGACGACCGCGAATATCGCATCCGTGTTATGGAGGCAGAGGCAGCACTGAAGGACGCTATGGCTGGTGCCAACGTCATTGACGCCTCTGTACAGACCACACAGACCTCAGCCACAGTGTATGAGGCATCCATCGCTGAGATTGAGATTCGCCTCGCCAAGCTGGAGAAAGACCGTCAGCGCTACAAGAACCTGGTGGCTCGCAACGCTGCCACTCCCATACAGCTGGAGCAGATCGAGACAGAATATAACGCAACGAAGAAGAAGCTCGACGCTGTTCGCCGTCAGCAGAAGGCTGCTTACTCAGGCGTGAACGAGGTGCAGACACGCAAGAAGAACACAGCAGCTGCCATCGAACGCGCTCAGGCTGCCCTTGAGATGGCCAAGCTCAACCTCTCTTACTGCGTCGTTACGGCTCCGTGCGACGGCAAGCTCGGCAGACGCGCCCTTGAGGAGGGTCAGCTCGTAAATGCCGGACAGACCATTACGTACATCATGCCCGACACGCAGAAATGGGTGATTGCCAACTATAAGGAGACTCAAGTGGAGAAGCTATACGTTGGCCAGAAGGTAATCATGACCGTGGACGCCTTCCAGGGCAAGGAGTTCGAGGGCAAGATAACAGCCATCTCTGGTGCCACAGGCTCTAAGTACTCTCTCGTGCCTACAGACAACTCAGCAGGCAACTTCGTAAAGATTCAGCAGCGCGTGCCGGTACGCATTGAGTTTGAGGGAATTTCGAAGGAAGACAACGAGAAGTTGGCTGCCGGAATGATGGTAGTTGTAAAGGCTCAGCTTAATAAATAATGACACAAGCAGAAATATATACGGCGGTGCCCGAACACCTGCCTAAGAATTTTCCGTTCTATAACTGGGTGCCAAAGCCCCTTGGCATCGCCTTCCTCGTCATCCTTTTCATACCTATCATGACGGTTAGCGGTGCCTACACCGTGAACAGTAGCGAGATGGTGGGCGGGCTTGGCATCCAGTCGGAACACATCGCCTTCATAAGCTTCGTAACGTCCATAGGCATGGCGGCGTTCTCGCCGTTCTTCTATGCCTTGGTGAGCGTGCGACGCCAGAAGATGATGAGCCTCGTGGGATTCTCCCTCTTGGCTGTGCAGAGCTATATCTGCGCCAACACGGACAGCCTCTTCATACTGGCTCTCAACAGCCTCGTGATGGGATTCGTGAGGCAGACGTTGCTGATGTGTAATCTTTTTACGCTCATCAAGTATGGCTTCGGCATCGAGGCTACGCGAAACGTCACGCCGGGTAACGAGCCGATGGACGAGAAGGGATGGGACGCCCTTGACACTGAGAAGAAGGCGAGCCAGCCCATCATCTATTTCTTCTTTATGCTTCTCGGACAGATAGGCACGTGGATAACAGCATGGTTCGCCTACAACTATCATTGGCAGATGGTGTATTACGCCATGCTCGGCGCCATCCTCGTGGCATTGCTCATCACCTTGGTTTGCATGCCTTACAATCCCTACCCCACGAAGCATAGCCCGCTGTCGTTCTCGAAGTTCGGCAATGTGGTGGTGTTCTGCCTGATGTGCTGCTCATTTGTCTACGTGACGGTTTACGGCAAGGTGTACGACTGGTATGACAGTCCGAACATCCGTTGGGCTACAGTGATATGCGTGGTGTCGTCCCTACTGTTCTTCTATCTGGAGAAGACGCGCCGATCGCCTTACTTCATGCTCAAGGCTTTCAAGTCGCGCAGCATCCAGGGCGGCATACTGCTCTTCATCGGACTGATGATATGCAACTCCAGCTCCATGCTCGTCAACATCTTCGTGGGGGTGGGTATGAAGACAGACCAGATGCAGGTGGCAGTACTCGGCAACTGGGTGTTGCTCGGTTACTTCATCGGACTGGTTACCATCCTGATTCTCAACAGCAAGGGTGTACACTTCAAGTGGTTCTTCGCCCTTGGCTTCCTGCTCATAGGTGCCGCCTCACTGTTTATGTATTTCGAGGTGCAGACAGACGGTATGCTGGAACGTATGAAATGGCCGGTCGTAATCCGTGCCACGGGAATGATGCTCCTCTATTCGCTCATCGCCGTATACGCCAACCAGCGTATGCCGTACAAGTTGCTCTCCACGTGGGTGTGCATCATGCTCACCGTGCGTATGGTAATAGCTCCGGGCATCGGCTCGGCTCTCTATCAGGTGGTGTTCCAGCACCGCCAGCAATACTACATCACCCGCTACGCCCATGACTATGACCGAACCAACACGGAGACAGCCATGACCTACGACATGACTGCCCGCGGCATGCAGTATCAGGGCAAGAGCGAGACGGAAGCGCAGAACATGGCAGCCATGTCAACGAAGGGTAAGGTGCAGATACAGGCCACTCTCTCCGCCATAAAGGAAATGTCAGGATGGACTATCTACGCCTGCATCATCCTCGCCGGACTGATGCTCGTAGTGCCATGGCCAAAGCGCGACATATCGAAGGACACAAAGGAAGGGTTTGTTAATTATTAATTATTATTTTTTAATTATTAATTGGGCTGCGCCCTTACTAATATATAAAGAGGCTAAAGTCAAAACTAAGGAATTGAGAGGAATATACATATATTTCAATTCCTTAGATTTGACTCAGCCTCTCATCATATTAACTTTCCTCCAAATAATAATTAAAAATTAATAACTACTAATTGAATCATTATTTCTTGCTCTTTACGTCATCATTCTCGATGCTGCGCTCAGCTTTCTTCACGCCCGACGACAATTCGCCGATGCGCCAGCTTACACTCAGTCCGAAGCGGCAGGGATTGTATGACGAGTCGGTGCGGTTGAGGAAGTTCTCGCCCGTTACGGTATGCTTGCTGTGTTTCTCCGTTTGGAAGAAGCTGTTGGCATACATGTAGAAGTTGAGGCGGTTGTTTAGGAACGACTTCTGTGCTGTCATGCTGTAATAGTAGTTGCCGTCGCTCTTCGACTGCAATCCTGTGTTTCTTGTCCAGCCACCGAAGTTAAGGCTCAACTTCCAGTTCTTCGGCAGAGTCTGCTGCACGCCACCGTTCATAGATCCCGACCAACCATAGTTATGCAGCGACTGGCGGTCATCATAGTCAGAATAGTCGCCCCAAAGGTTAAGGTTAAGACGGGTGTTGCGAAAGACCGTCCAACTCAGATATCCCGACAATGACGCCATCTGCGTGCGTCCTATATTACGGTATGTGGTGTAGTTGACAAGGTTGCCCGTAGGATTCTTCACGCTCTCAATCGTACGGTCGTCCACAAGCGTCGTCACGCTCGTTATGTTATTGTTAGTGAGGCTGTAACGCAGCGTCCAACTCGTGGAGAAGCGAGAAGCGAAGAGATTATACGTGAACTGCACGTTATGGTTCTTCTCGCTCACAAGGTTAGGGTTGCCCTGCGACAGACTCTCGGGATTGGTCTGGTCCAGATAAGGATTGAGCGACCAAATACCTGGTCTGTAGATACGCATATTATAGCCAAGGCGCAGACTCTGAGCATCGTTAAGCCTATAGCCAAGACTTACTGACGGCACGACATCGTCGAAGTCGGTGGAGAAGCTCTCCCCCACTCCAAGCGCATACTTTATTTTCTGGAACGTATGCTCATAACGCACACCGAGTCTGCCGGACAATTTGCCGAGCTTCAGTCCGTAGCCAAGATAAGCGGCAAGGATGTCGTTCTCGTGACGGTAGTGCGTGGAATATTCATCGTCAAACACGTATTCATCAGACGTACCATTGGGACGAATATATCGGTCATCGTTAGATCTGTTGTCGCGGAAGATATACTTCACGCCCATCTCCATCGTGTGTGCCTTGGCTATTGGCGTGGTATAGTCCACCTGCAAGGTATGCTCCATGCTTCGTCCGTCATCATCGCGGCGCTCATCACGAAGTCGGTTCATAAACGCCCGCCAATCATCGGTCACCTCCATAACGTCGTAAGCCGAATTATAGTCACCATTGTCCGTTCCACCGTTCAGCTTATACGACAATGTCAGCATGCGCCCCGGAAGCTTGAAGAGTCGCTGATAGTCAATGCTTCCGTCCATATACATATAGTCGCTGACCGAACGTCCGCTGTTGGTGTAGGCGTAAAGCGGAGCGGCGGTCAGTGGCGACGTGGCATTGGTGGTGTACGTGTTGTGCGAACGCGAACGATTCGACCATATTCCCAACGAAGCCGTTACCAGTCGGAGCGTGTCGATGTCGTAGCTCGCCTCGAATCCTCCCGAATGCGTATGATTGTACGAACGGCTCTTGCCTGTCTGCGTACGGTTATAGGCAGACGGCGTATGCGGATCGCCGGTAAACTCATACTGATTGCTGCTCTTGCGGTTGCGCGAGTCATAGTAATCGTATGAATAATTGGCGCTCACGGTCAGCTTGCCCTGCTTCACCGTGGCATACATGCCTGCATCGGCAGCCGTGTTGCCGCCGCCCGCATTCATCGTAACAGAATAGCCCTCAATGCCTTTGCCCACAGTTACGATGTTGAGGATGCCACCCACACCCTCCGCATCATACTTCGGTCCGGGGTTTGTGATCACCTCTATCTTCTTTATGGACGAAGCCGGCATGCTCTTCAGCACATCCTTCGGATTCTTCGACATCATATTGTTAGGTCGTCCGTTTACGTATACCTTGAAGCCGGCGCTACCGTTCACCTTTATGTTCTCGTCACCGTCGACGGTCACCATCGGCACCTTGCGCAACATCTCCAGCACGTTATTGGTCTTCGAGTCAGGGTCTTCCTCGATGTCGTACGTAATCTTGTCTATGTCAGCCTTGACAAGCGGTTTCTGCGCCACAATCTCCACGCCGCCAAGCACATTCGTAGCCTCCTTTATATATAAGGTATCGAGCAAGGCTTGGGGATGACCGGCAGAGACAGCAAACTCACGCACAACTGGCTGCTTGCCCATCGCGTTCACCATAATACGGTATCTGCCAGCCGCCTTCAACGTCATGCAGAATCCTCCGTCGCGCTCCGTAACGGCAAGCGCTGCCGTAGCGGTAGAGTCTGCCACGGGAGTGATTTTCATAGTGGCATACTGCTCACCCTCCTTCGTAGCCTCATCAGCCACCACGCCCTTAACCACAAACTGGCCTACCGACTGTGCCACAGAATCCGTAACGGAGAGAAACAACGAACAGAATATAGTGAAGGAAAACAATAATCTTAAGATCTTTTTCATACTAACAATGCAGATTAAATTTCTATATAGCGGACAAAGGTATATATAAAAAACGTAACAAACTAATAAAATGAAAGCAAAGCACTTTCTTAACCTTACTTTATATTAACCTTTTCGACGCTTCATCCTCAGTAGTCCCACGATTATTTACAAATTCTTTTACACAAGGGACTGAGGGTGAAGTTTTTTATTAATTTAACCCAAATCGCATTAGGACTTGGAGTTAAACATGTTTTCGCACTCTTCAGTAGTTCTGCCGAATACAATATTTGCATCTCTAATGCTCAATACTATGAGCTGAGCGCACAACAAAATCTTTGGTGCGAAATTCTTTAGTTTTGAGCGCTTGGGGCTATATTGTTAATACACAGTGCGTTATGAGGTTTTCCAAGGAAATGTTATGAAATCAGACTCGCAAATGAGCCGTTTTTTTCTGCTATAGCGCCACTTTTACACTCCAATAGTGCCACTTTTATCATGCAATAGCGCCACTTTTACACTCTAATAGTGGCACTATTGCATGATAAAAGTGGCGCTATTGTTATGCTCGGCTGCTGTTTGTGACTTTAACTGATTTTACTTTACACTTTTCTTGTTGTTTTACTAATTTACT
>ERZ791912.301-NODE-301-length-33650-cov-59.221968_pt1 | contig 33650 bp, 11 predicted proteins | sample MGYA00510141_ERZ791912 | MGnify/ENA primary metagenome ERZ791912 (study PRJEB30046, sample SAMN00792082) | human gut metagenome | study: EMG produced TPA metagenomics assembly of the A metagenome-wide association study of gut microbiota in type 2... | reverse complement strand
CCTTCTTTTATCAAAGCCTCAGATTTCGAAAGATTTCTGAGGCTTTTTTGTTTTCCCACAGATTTCACAGATGTGCACAAATTTTTGACCTGTTCGGTCTTGGATGACACAGATTTTAGACCTGTTCGGTCTTGGATTTCACAGATTTTTTGTATCTTTGCATTCGCAAAAATAGGAAACAATATTATGAATCAATTTACAAAGATTATTGCAGCACAGCTCAAATTGCGTGAACAGGCTGTTGAGAATACATTGGAGCTTCTCGAAGAGGGATGCACCATTCCTTTTATCTCCCGTTACCGTAAGGAGAAAACGGGAAATATGGATGAGGTGAACATCGAGGCCATCGCTCAGGTCAACGAGAAACTCAAGGAGATGGCGAAACGTAAGGAAACTATCCTCAAAACCATCGAGGAACAGGGAAAACTGACGGATGCCCTCAAGGAGCGTATCGAAAACTGTTGGGATGCCACGGAATTGGAGGATATCTATCTTCCTTTCAAACCTAAGCGCAGAACCCGTGCTCAGATTGCTCGTGAGGCTGGATTGGAACCGCTGGCTCAGGTGCTCCTCTTCCAGCGTGAACGCAACCCGCTGCAGGCTGCTAAGAAGTTTGTAGGCGACAAGGTGAAGGATGCTGATGCTGCCCTGCAGGGTGCTAAGGATATCATTGCCGAAATGGTGAGCGAGAGCGAGGAAAGCAGAAACCAGATTCGTGGCGAGTTCCGTCGTGGTGCTATCATCACCTCTAAGGTGGTGGCTAAGAAGAAGGATGAGGAGGAAGCACAGCGCTTCTCTGATTACTTCGATTTCTCTGAGCCATTGAAAAGATGTTCTTCTCATCGCCTGTTGGCTATGCGCCGTGGTGAGGCTGCCGGATTCCTCCGTATCAGTATCTCTGCCGATGATGAGCAGTGCCAGGATAAGTTGAAGCGCCACTATGTGCATGGTTATGGTGAGTGCCAGACACTGGTAGGCGAGGCGGTGGATGATGCCTTTAAGCGTCTTTTGAAACCTAGTATTGAGACTGAGTTTGCGGCTCTCAGCAAGCAGAAGGCGGATGAAGAGGCTATTATCGTGTTTGCTGATAACCTGCGCCAGCTTTTGCTCGCCGCTCCTTTGGGGCAGAAGCGGGTGATGGCGGTGGATCCGGGTTTTGCTAATGGCTGCAAGACCTGCTGTCTCGATGCACAGGGCAATCTGATTCATCACGAAATCGTTTATCCTCATCCTCCCCGTAACAAGAAGAGCGAGGCTACTGCTGCCATCCAGCGCATGGTGAAGATATATCAGGTGGAGGCAATGGCTGTGGGTAATGGTACGGCAAGCCGTGAAACCAGCGACTGGTTGCACGAAATAAGTTATCCACACCCTGTGGATATCTATGTGGTAAGCGAAGATGGTGCTTCTATTTACTCGGCTTCGAAGATAGCTAGAGATGAATTCCCTGATGAGGATGTCACTGTGCGTGGTGCCGTAAGTATCGGCAGACGACTGATGGACCCGCTGGCTGAGTTGGTGAAGATTGACCCTAAGAGCATCGGTGTGGGACAGTATCAGCATGATGTGGATCAGACTCAGCTCAAGAAGAGTCTGGATGGTGTGGTGATGAGTTGTGTGAACTCGGTGGGTGTCAACCTGAATACCGCATCGCAGCATCTTCTTACCTACGTGAGTGGTCTCGGTCCTACCCTTGCCAAGAACATTGTGGAATATCGCAGGGAGAATGGAGCCTTTGCTTCGCGTGCCCAGTTGAAGAAGGTGCCACGTCTGGGACCATCGGCTTTCGAGCAGTGTGCCGGTTTCCTCCGTATTCCGGGTGCCAAGAATCCTTTGGACAATAGTGCCGTGCATCCTGAGCGTTATGCCCTGGTAGAGCAGATGGCGAAGGATCAGGGTGTTACCGTGAAGCAACTGGTAGAGGATAAGGTTTTGCAGAAGAAGATTGACATTAAGAAATATGTAACTGCCGAGGTGGGTATGCCTACCTTGACGGATATCATGGCAGAGCTTGACAAGCCAGGTCTGGACCCTCGTGGTGAGGTAGAGAAGTTTGAGTTTGATGCGAGCATCAAGACCATCGAGGATTTGCAGGTGGGCATGGTGGTGCCAGGCATCGTTACCAACATCACCAAGTTTGGTGCCTTTGTTGATATAGGCGTTCACAACGATGGTTTGGTTCATGTTTCCCAGATGTCCAACCGTTATATCAAGGATCCGAGCGAAGTGGTAAAACTCCATGAGCATGTGATGGTTCGTGTGGCAGAGGTGGATTTGAAGCGCAAGCGCATCGCCCTGTCGATGAAAGGTGTGAAGTAATAAGAAGAATGACAGGAAGTAACAGGAGGGAATATGGATAATCATCAGATTACTGCCGATTGCATAGAGTCTGCCTATTGCTTCATCCATCAGAAGCTTCGGGTGTTTGAGTACTCTACCAATCCCACGCAGCGTGATGACATAGAGTATGCCATCTCGCAATATGTAGAGGGGATGAATCCCCAGCTTTATCAGCTTCTTTCGCAAGGCAGGAAGGAATTTCTTCTCGACCATGTGAATTTCGAAAGAGATATGCGGGAGGCGCAGGAGAAGCTGGAGGGGATGATGTAATGCAGGGGTATAATTTATAGTTTATAGATTTATCCTATAAGAATATAAAAAAGAGGCACGCTTCAAAAAAACGAAGCGTGCCTCTTTGCATTTTATCTTATTTCTACGATGTAGTTTTCATCTCTCTTTTTTAATAAGAGATTATCTGATAATCTTTTTTCCCTTTTTCTTCGAGATATAGATGCCTGGCTTTGATGGCGTCTCTACCCGTTGTCCTGAGAGATTATAGTACTTGTCATCTTCCTGATCATTCTGCCAGGTGATAGGATTGTGGATGGCAGTATCCTCGCCCTTGGCAAAGACGAAGTGGATGTTTTGCTTGCCCAGTGCCAGATTATCCTGGTTGCTGCTTGTTACCATTTCTTTTGGCAACCAGGCACGGTAAGCGGCTAGGGTGGAACCGGCATATTTGTAGAAGCCGATGCCCCAGGTGCTCTTGTATGACAAGACGTAACCCTTGTTGTTTTCTACAGGGATATCCGTTGAGGTTGGGTTACCCTTCAGGATAGTTGCATTACTACTTTCCATCGAAGTAGGATGGAAGGAATGCTTATCTACTGGCCCGTAAACCACATATCCCTTGCCGGCATTGATGACCTCTACTGGCGTGAGCGTCATGGTGAGGTCAGAAACCTTGGTCGTCTCGTCCTGGTAATTGTGAGCTGTAGCAGCATACGCCGTTACTTCCTCAGGAACCTTGGCATTGAATGGCAGGCAGATGGTAGACCAACCATAGTCAACACCATTTTCCTTAAATTCTCCCACCTTTTTGATTTCCAGTTTATAAGGGTCTGTTATCACATATTGCATCTCCTTGGTGGCTACTCCCAATCCGCCACGCTGGTTGGCTGCACGTATACAGTAGTAGCCATTGCCATAGTCGTTGAGATTGATCTGGTTCTCTATCGTATTCTCCTTGTAAATCCATTTGCCTGTTTCCTCATTCTTTTTGAAAAGGAAGTAGCAGAGTGCCTCAGGCATCGGTTCCCATTGCAGGAGGTTGTCGTTGATGGTGATTTTATCTTCCCACACGATATGGTTCTTCGGTTCGGTCTTTTCTTTTTCTACCTCTTCTTCGCTGCTTTTATTTGATTGCAAGCCGGATTGGGCATCAATCTGTCGGCAGAGAATTTGAGGTTCGAAGGCATCCGTACCACTCATCACGTTGCGGATATTATAGCTGGTTGTATCAGTGAGGATACAGTCGTCGGAACCTGGGGCAGGAGTGCAGGCGGCAAGCGAACGGGTTTCCAATGGAATCGGATTGCCATAGCCATCCATGCTCTTGAATTCATGGAATCGGAGCTTGAGACCGGCAGTCATCTTGGTCCAGCCATATTTGCGTGGCTGGGTATACATCTTGGTATTGATGAAGGTACATGCCGGTGAATTGTTCCATGGGCGGGCAAGCGTCCAATTCTGGTCCTTGAACTTGAGGGGATCTTCATTTTCTACCTTGATATTGCAGTTGTTGAATACATATCCCCATTCCTGACCTACTTCGGTGCTAGGTGCAGTTATGTTATTTCCTGTACGGTCGCGATGAATCAGGTTGCATCTTTCAAACCAGATGTCGCCGTTGCCGCAAATCCAGTCAACCACACCTGCCAGGTCGCAACCCTCGAAGTAGCCACGATAGTTGGCATTTGAGTTATTGGAGTAATAAGTATCCTGCCAACTGAGGAGTGAAACATTCTTCATCACCGTTCTGTTGCCTCGGTCACAGAAGACGACAGCACGTCCGGCACCGCTGGCATCTTGTCCTGACATAGACCCCCAATAGTCGAATTTATTTTCCAGGGTGAGGTCTTGTACGTAGAAATCTTCAATCGTCTTACCTTCCAGTTTTGGCAGGTTGATGGTGGCGGTATATCCGATGCCTTCCACGATAGGATGGTTCCATATCTTTACCCCTTCCTTGCTTTGTCCGATCAGCGAGATATTTGACTTTACGATTTCCGTCATACCATTGTTCTGTCCGTTCATGTCGGTCTTTGGCTCACCCTTTTCATCTTTAGGTGCATCCTTTGGGTCGGTACTGCATGAAATGGTGGTGTTTCCTGTCAGTTGGTAGTCACCATCCGGAACAAAGATATAGTAACGCTGGCCGTCTGCCTTTGTATTGTTATAGCTCTTTCCTTCCGCCTTTCCATTGGCAGCTCTGATGGCTTCATCCATATCGCCATAGCCTTTTTCACCAACGATGAAGTCGAAAGTATGATGTTCATAACTGTTTTCTTCCTTGGTGATATGGAGCGTAATGGATATCGGTTGCTGGCAGGTCATGCCATAGATGTCCTTGAATATACCATCTTCAGGCTTGAATGCTATCTGAATGGTTTCTCCGGCAGGATGGTTCCAGTATTTAATTAGCTGTTCCTTGCCGGCTTGGGTAGAACTTCCAGCTGCCTCCATCGTACGGTTGAACTTAAAACTGATGACACCGCTTTTGGCAACATTGTCCAGGCTGATGGTGGTTTCGTTATATGTCTTTCCGTTGATGGTAATCGATTCGCACTGAGGATAATTATTAGGCGTATTGAATATGAATTTCACCGGATAAGTCTCCAAGGTTACGCCATTCTTGTTTTTCACCGTTACGACGCATTTCTTCGTGAGCACGGTTGCTTCAGTGGCTTCCACCGTTCCATCCTGTGTAGCCGTACCTGTGATGACTGGCATCTTTTCATCGTTTTCCCAAGGAGAGGCGTAGAAGGTGAGGTAGCCATTTTTGCCAATCTCTTCCTCTATTTGCTGTTTGTTTTCATATTTTTTTCCATTGCAAGTTAAAGAGCTGATTTCTGCCAGTGTTCCTTCTTCTTGTGGAAAATAGGTTACGCTGAAACTCTTGCTGTAGGTTTTTTCTTCCAGGAATTCCACTTTCTGTTCCGACGTTTCACCTTTCCATACTACTTCTGCTTGATCATTGACAAGCGTCTTTTCCTCTCCCGCAATCTTTACCTTCTTATTGCTTTCGGTAGTTTGCAATACAGCTTTGCAGTTTGGGGTAGCAGTAAATGCGATGACAGAACCTTCATTAATCTGTATTCGTTCGGTTCTATCCGTAGTATTGTCAAATTTACCATTGGTTGCATCGAGGTCGATTTTCACATCAATCCAGGCAGTCTCTTCCATTTCGGCTGCAGTCATCTTAAGTTGTGTAACGAGAAAGCCCGATGTTTTCTGGTAGTTGATGGTTGGGGCATCATCGTCTTGGGTGAAATTCCAGGTTGCCGTAGCTTCCCTGTTGAGATGGAGAAGACTAAACTTGTTTGGTTCGAATACCGGGAACATTCTCAGGTTGCTTGCCTTGGCAGGATAACGTTCGCCAATCTGGTATACGTCTCTCTTGCTGTCTTCCCAATGAGCCAGCGTATTTCCCTCGTAATAAAGGGTAGTGTTTCTTGGAATTTCAAACCAGTCGCCTTCTTCTACCCAGGTAGCTTCGGGTGATGTACCTGAAGCGTAATCTCCTGCATTGTAAGTAATGTGGTAGGTTTTGTCCTTTTCCTTGAAACAAACCTGCAGGTTATGATGGGCAGTGATGTCGAATTCCACTTCGTATTTTGTACGGATGTTGTCTTCTGCCCAATAAGCATTTCTTTTATCCGGATAGTTCTCGGAAGTTGTTACCGTGAAGACCTTTTGGTTATCTTCGGTGATACTCCAATAGCCATCCTCCGTCTTTTTCAGTACGGCAACAGGTTCCCCATCTTCATCCAGGTCATCTAAATTGACAATCTTATCCAGTTCATAACCTTTTTTTCGGTTGAAAGTCAGTTTGATGCGTTCTCCTCTGTGGAAGGCATAGCCGCCATCTTCCATATTCGAGATTTCATGTCCTTCTCCTGTGATGACAAGTTCTGGTTGCTCGAGCCTGCCGTGTGCTTCATTATCTATTTTTGTATGAAGAGTCACCCAGTTGGCAGCCTGCATCTCTATTTCCATCCACTGGTAGTAAGAGTAGTCATCCCCTATAATAATAGGTACGCGTACATCAGAATTGATGGTGGTGTAACTGTATACATACATATAGGCTTTAACGCTTTTGCCCTGTTCCTCTTCTTCGAGCGTCGGCAGTCCGGCTTTCTTGCGTTCAATGTTGGTACGTTCTCTGTTGAGTGTCGGTACTACGCCATCAATGGTGGTTGATGTGATTTTGGAGTACGACAGGATTGATATTTGGGTTCCTGTTCCTGCTGCCGTCCAGAATGTAGTACCAGGACCGAAGGCACACCAGTCGTCGAAGTCTTCGTTTCGGATATAGCCATTTTTGCCCGTGTTGCACCATAGAGCAACGTCGCGCCAATGGGGATGGTCCTTACCACCTTTGCGAACGTTGGTATATGCTTTCGTTGTCCAGAAGATGTTCTGGTTCTTTTTGATATCCACATTGGGAGCACAAACTTTTCGGGTGGTTCCTGAAGTAGGGTCTTCATATTCCTTCACTTTTCTACTGAAGTCGTAGCGGATTACCGGTTTGTTGATGCGGTTGTCTTGTGTGGTAAGATTGTCTACGAAAACAGGGACGAGGGTCAGTTCTTCGTTTTCTTCCTCAAATGAATAGGTATTGCCCAGTTCATAACGCTGGGAAGGAGTGTCTTTATTTACCCAGTGGTCGAGGGTATACTGTTCCTCTTTCTGCTTTCCCTGTTCATCTACACTTTTGAAGAGGGTATAGTTGGTAGGGATGGTGAAGGAGAGAACATCCTTGATTTCAGGAAGCTGCTGGCTGACGGCATTCTTGTAACCAGCCTTTTCCGGTTCTCCGTTCACTCGGATGCCGTTGTAGTCAAAACAAACTTTTCCCTTGTGACCTATGGCAAAGTGGGCGGTGATTGTTTCGTTTTGATTTTCTATGGTGAATTTCAGGTTATCACCTTTGTACTGTGTTTCAACGCCATCTTTCTGCCAATACTCCAGACGGTAATTGGCTGCAGCTTCAGCTTTAGCCGTTACTTTTGTACCGAGAGTGTACCAGCTTTCTATCTGAATCATCTTTCCCGGTTTCCCATTGCTTCCTTCTTCGCATATTTCCTGATAGAAATTATCATAATGAGGAGAAAGGGATACAGAACCCAGGTTGGCATCTGATGGCTTGATTGTAACCTTGTGCAGTTCTTTGCGCAGGAAGATGGCTTCTATGGTGTTGATGCCATCTTTTACGGTATACTCGAAAGGAACTGCTTGTGTTATTTCGCCGGTTTTGAATCCTTTAAAGTCGTAGCCATATTCAGGAGTGGCAGTAATGGTCACTACATCACCCACCTTATATCGGTTTCCGATATTGTTATGTGACGAAGCAGCAGTTTTAAGTGTGATGGTAACCTTACCTGCGTTCTGAGGCTTTTCATTCGGAAATGCCGTAGCATCTGTATTCGATATGGAATTGACGGAAACTACATTAGGCACCAGTGGATAGGTGGCTGTGATATCATTGAGATAACAGTCGGTTTCCTCTGTCTGGCTTGCCTTCTTCATCAAAAAGGTGACGGATTTTGCATCGCCCTGATAGGTGAAGGTGATAGTTCTGCCGTCATCTGTTGTGACGTCATCTGTTGCAGATGACAGAGAAGTTCCTGCATCATCAGTGAGGATGATTTCTCCAATAGCAGTTGAGGCATGGAAGGCTACTTTCATGCCATAGATGGCTGGTAAAGTGAATTTCACGCTATCCTTTACCAGGGCACCCGTAACTCCTGCCATCGTATTGTCTATCTTTCCGTTTTGCAACATTTTGATATCTTCATCGATGTGGATATCCAGAGCTACATCCTGTTTTGCCTGTGTGCTCTCATTGATATAGATGCTGGCAGGGCGGGTATAGGATAGATCTTTCTGATGATTGGAACGGAAGATGTTGATGGCAGGTGCTTGGCTTGGGTCGAAACTCCAAACTACTGTTGTTTCCTTATTGCTGTCATAGAGCTGATAGCTGTTCTTTTTCCATTTGGCTTTCATCTGGGTGGTAGCATGGGTAGCGGTATAGGTATCGCCCGGCTGATATACATTCTCTCCATCCGTCCAACCGATAAAGGTATAGCCAGGGCGGGAGAAGGTGTTGCCGGATGGCAGGGTGACCTTATCCTCCTCATCGCAGATGAGCAGGATAGGGAATTTACCAGCCATATCATCCAATTTCTGAAAGTTGATCCGTTTCAGAACTTTCGGGGTAACGGCTCCTGATACGTCGCCGTAGATTTTGAGGTCTACGATATAGGCGTTGTTATTACGTCCTTTTTTAGGATCATCAAAGTTCTCGAATTTAATCTGGCAATTGGTTTTCTTTACTTCGAAGGAGAGCTTTTCGCCAGTAGGTGTTTCGATAGTTTTATCATGGAGTGAGACCCAATCTTCATCTCCGTCTCCCATAACAGATACTTTGATACCTCTTTGTTTACCCGTTGCCACCTGAATGAGTTCAATCCTGGTGATATTTTTCAACTTGGATGTTATTGCTGTAGGAATATCCTGGCTATATTCAGATTTATATTTCGCCGTTTTCAAGTATCCGGTGTAACCGGGAAATTTCTTGGCATCCGTACCAATAGGATCTATACCCACGCCATGGAGCGTGAGAGTAAAGTCCTCCTTTGTATATTGGGTCTTGAGATGGACCACCTTATCCACCGTAGAGGTACAGTCGATATTATCCCATTCCTGGAAATCGGTGGAGTAAATCAGCTGTTCGGAGGATGCAGTATCCTGTGCCCATGCACTCCCCATCCATCCCATCATCAGGAGGAGGATGATGGAACGGAGCAGCTTGCCGGTTGATATCTTATTCTTTCTGTTCATATATATTCTGTTATTTTACCATGATTTTACTTTTGCCAAAGATGTAGATGCCATCAGGGAAACCGCTGTAGGTGGCGGTGCCTGGCTGCACATCCAGGATGCGGTGAAGCTGGCCGGTGGTTGAGAATACCTTGAGCTGGGTGGCGTAGGTGCTCTCGATGCTTACACGATGAGCGCCGATAGGGCGGATGAGGAGGTATTCTCCTGCTGGAGTATCCTCATCGTTTCCATTCGCCTCTGGTTCAATCCTGTCGATGCCCGTGGTTTCGCTGATGCGGATTACCTTTGTTTCATCGGTAGAACGGACTCTCGCCTGCTGACTTGCTGGTGCCATATAGGTGCGGAACGGCATCACAGTGGTGTGTGACAGCGCTGAACCTGAAGCAGAGACAAACGCTGAACCGTTGTCATTCATGCCGAGAGTGCCGTTACCCACCTGCTGGGCTGCAAAGGTTCCTCTGTGCGAGAAGCCGCTGATATTCTCTGTTCCCATGTTTTGGGTGACAGGTATCACGATAGCCTTCCTTGAAGCCTTATCGCTTGCCTCACCATAGGCATGGAAGGTGATGGTCTGAGCCGCAGCCTTCTTATTCAAGAGACTGTTGTAGAACTTACTTGAAAGGTCGAACTCATAATAGCGCTTACCCGGGAAGCGAACCACGTATGGTATTCCGGCTGTAAGCGGAAGATAGCCCGAGTAGGTATGCCGCTCATTATAATATGAATTTTTCTCCTCATTATACGACCAGTTCCGGTAAGTATCTACAAAGAAGGTGTTATAGAACTCATACTCCTGAGACTCTGCGTTGGCTACATGGAAGAGTCCATCGCCTTCTGCAGCACCTGGACGCTGGAAGATGGCAGACTTCTCGGTTGCATTGGCTGCAGTTACTGTATTTGTAGCCTTCACTTCAGTCAAACCACGGAGCCAGTACTCATGGTGCAGATCTTTCGTTCCATAGAAATGGGTAATCTCACCATTGATGGATGCTTCCGCTTTCTGAACGGTGAATGGCAGACAGATGCCTTCCCATGCTCCCGTGGTATTCTCTGCATAATACAATGGCTTGCGTACATACCAGGCATGGTTGGTTACCGAGAATGAAATTGGCACGCAGAAGTCGTTGTTGTCGCAGGCATCGCTCTCGCTGTTCTTGCCATCAGGAGTGCGTTCTACAAGATGGAGTTTCTGGGTAGCGTAGGCTTCGCCTGATTTCACGATATGGTGTCCCATGATGAGACTTTCTGCTGTGTTCTCGTCGTAACTCAATGCCTTGCTTACGATGTCGTATGCATCGGTGGCGTTGTTCTCCTTATTGTCTTCCGTATAAACCAGGAGGTTTCGGGTCACCCCATCCTTGATGTTGAAATCGTAGAAAGAGGTGGCATTGTCATCGCTGGCAGCAAAGTTGATGGCTGTTGTTCCAGGACGGTGTACGTATGTACCCATGTTTCTGCCATCCTGGTTGTAGGCGTTGTAGTAGAACTTGTCTGCCGTTGTATTTCCGTAATATCCATCGGTGCGATATACTCGGTTGATCATGTACTTGTTCTGCTGCGATGCTATCTTGGCAGGATAATCTTCCGGAGTTGATTGCAGGCTCTGTCCCCAGAAGAGGAAGTCGTTCATCTGTTCACTACCGTACTTGTTTTCATTGAACAGAGGCAGGTAGTAGCCTGTGCGGGATTCCTTTCCTGTATTTGTTGCCGCTACGTATCCCTGTGCACGTGCCTTGTCGATGGCATGATTCTGGTCGTGGCGGGTTTCTGTCTGACCATAGTTAGGCAGGTCGCTATCCTGACCCGTACGGAGATAGGTGATACCCGTGTTCTTGCCCGTGATGGCATCCTTGCGGTGAGCATACTGATAGTCACCGTTGGCATAATAGTCGTAGATGTACTTCAGTGCCGTATTGTCTTCCTCCTTGTCATGGCTTGTGCGGGCACGCAGGTAGTAGCCATTCAGATCGTATGCCACCTTGCCATACTTGAAGTCATCAAGCGTATAGCTACTGTTAGCCGTGCCGTCCATTCCATATACAATAGGTTTAGAAGAGGCAGGGGCATACTCGAAGCAGCAGTGGTATTCACCCGTAGATGAGGTGCCCGTAGATGAGGTTCCCGTGGTGCAGCCCTGTGCTGCGATACGTCCCGTTGCCAGACCGAGGTTGTAGATTTTTCCCTGATTTTCCGAGAAGAGTGCCTGGTCTTTCCTCAAGCCATTGATGATGTGACCGTTGCCATGCAGGGTACCCTTGAAGATAATCTTGCTGCCATCATAGTCTTTAGGGATGGTGAGGTCGTTCTGCAGGATAAACTGGGCATTTCCTTTTATTGTATCCACGAAGTTGATGAACGCCTTCAGGTCGCTGGCATCGTTGATGTAGATGCGAGGTTCAGCGAAATTCGATTCCTTTTGGGCACGTTTGATGGCCTCAGACAGGTGCAGGTCAATTCCTGCCTTATGAGGATCCATCTGGTGATAGTTGTGAACCACGAGGGTATCCCCTAGTGCTATGTTCACAGGGAACACCGTCTCCTTGATACCCGTCATGGTGACGCCCAGCTGTACTCCGTAGCCATTCATGAAGTAGTAGGCAGGAATGTCGAGATAATCGGTGGTCTTGTCGTATTTGGCACCTGCAAAGAGGTCGTTGCGGTCCTTGTCTATCTTGTCGCCCTGCTTATAGGTGTCTTTCGATGTCGTGGTTTCAAGCAGCCAACCGCTTCCGTCTTCAAACTGGATGTCGCCCTTGTCATCCTTCACGAATTCTCCATTTTTATCCTTCTTCAACTTGCCTATGTGCCAGAAGTAGCCATTCGGTGCGAATGCCTGGTCGGCGGAGATTTTCACCTTGTCCTTCTTCAGACGAATCATTTCGCCAGGCAGGGCACAGTTGTCGATGGTGATGCCACCCGTGAAGTTAGGACCCTCCACATACTCGATGGTGAGGTAGATGGTGTAGGTGTAGTTCACGTCCTTGCCATCCTTGTCTTTCTTTTGGCTGCCATCCTCGTTTAAGGCTGGTGATTCCAGTACGAGGGTAGCCTGGCATTTCTTGGAGAGATGTGCTTTGTAGTACTCTGGGGTTGCGTTATTCACGTTGTTGTCTACCAGACGGAAAGCAATCTTGGCATCGCCTCCCTGGATGGTATTATTGAATACATCGGTCTTATAATAAATATTATCATTCTCCTTCTTTTCAGACATGGACAGGATGGCAGAAAATCCTTTTTTGTCTATATCCGCTTGGTCTTTGGAGGTAGCACCTATAAAGGCGGTAGTATCCGATGCGCCCACGTAGAGCTTGTACTTTTCTGGTGCATATTTCTCCAAATCGCATTGGTAGTCTTCCTTCTGTTCGTTGTTGCCGTCAGGATGTCCGCTTCTCATCTTCCAACTCTGAATCCTTACCTCGGCTCCTGGCTTCAAGCCGGCAAGGGCGGTAAGACCATCCGAGTTGTCGTTGTCGAAGGTGATTTTCTCCTTATAGGTATAACCCGTAATGTGGGCATTGTAATAATAGTTGTAGCCCGTTACGTACCAGTAGTGGATGTCCATCTCTTTGTCAGGATCCTTGCCCTTCTCCAGATTGTAGAATCCCTTTGGCGAACAATCGTCTACGATGAAGCGGTTGTTGCCTGTCTTGTTGGTGTAGTTCAGTGGGAACACGAAGTTTCCTGTTGTTTCGAGGAAGTCCTTATTCGTTCCATCTGTACGTTCATGCACGTTGTCGGCATATACATATCCGCCACCCTCGCCAGGACGAGCGCTTATCAGATTCATCTCTATGATGCCGTGGATAGGACCATAGTAGATCTTTTCCTCCATCTTCTGGGTTGTCTTATTGATGATTTCTTGCACGTTCTGAATCTTCAGGGCATAACCCGATGCGATACCTATCATGTTCTTTGCCGTACCGTTGTTGCGCTCCTGGAAATCAGAAAACTTATGTTCAACTTTATATCTGTCGATATAGCCCTGCTTTTGATTCTGGTATGAGATTTTGCCGGCTGCAGGCTTGCCATGTTGGTCATGCCAAGGGTCAGAGAACTTCACGTTGGAATAGACGGCTCCTACATAGTGGATGTTGTTGGCGAGTCCCATAAAGTTGCGTGCCTTGTAGCCATACTTGAATTTGGCGGAAGTGCTGGTGTGCGTCTCTGGTTCACCTTCCAGTTTTCCGTCAGTATGAGTCACCTCATTTCCCTCCATCTTGATTTCTCCCACACGTGCGATAGAGTAAGGAGTCTTGTTGATTTCGTTGACGGTATAGTCGCGTGCACCGAGCAGCGAGAAGCAGTTGTCTTCCAGTCGCAGAATATCAATTCGCTGGAAAGTGTTGATGATTTTCGGATTGTCGATGGTATGGTTGGCAAAACCATAGCCCGTGATATCGGCACTGCGGAAGCCCTGGGCATAGGAGAGGTGACCATCGCCGAAGATACCACCCTCGCTGTCATACTCATAGAATTTATTTTGCTTGATGCCTTCCAAATCTTTTGGAACATCGTTGCCCTTGTAGTACTTCACCATCTCGTAGATGAAGCGATAGGTGTATTGGTCACTATTCTTATCATCGTAGTATTTATAATAATAGCCATAGAGGTCGGTGCCGTTAGGAAGATCGATTTCCTTCATGTCCTGCTTGGAGATGGTGATATGCTCACTGGTCTTGCTGTCGCCTACCAGAATCAGGGTGTTTCCTCCGAAGCCGGCAGTGGTACCACCCGGAAGCGACTTCAACTCTTCCAGTTGTTCTGCACTATTGGCAAAGGCTTTATCCACATTGTAATCATCCGTCAGTTTCAATACCGTGGTGTTGTTTGCCAGCACGGATGTACCCTGGGCGAGGGAATATCCTCCGCCATAAATCGCTTCATCGATATTGATATGTACGTTGTCCCAACCCATAGATGGCTCCTTGGCAGCAACCTTGCTGAAATACTTATCTTTGTTGGATTCTGTTATAGCTACTCGGGTACCGTTATCTATCGCCACGATGTCATCATATACACCCTGCGAAATCAGCTCACTGGTAAGCAGATAAATCTCCTGCTTGATGGTAGGAGTCTCTGTGGTTCCATCATCGTTCTTCAGGTCAAGATTCTTCTGGTCGGTACGTTTCAGAATATACTTTCCGCTCTTCAATTCGTTCACCTTATAATAGGTTGGGTAACCCACCTTTACCTGGGTAGAACCATATACATAGCCCGAATAGGAACCGCCTGTTACCGAACGGAAGACGTGACCATTGAGAATATCCACATCGGTAAGTCCGATGACGTTACCCTGCTGACCGCCACCATAGATGAAGTTGGCTGATACACCGGAAGCGGAGAATTTACCGTTATTCATCGCTGGTTCTGTGCAGTTGATGCTATCACCCATAACGATGCGGGTATTGCCATATACGTAACTCTCCATACCATAGCCGGCACCATAGATGTTGAGGCTGGAGTATTCCGGATTGGTAGCCAGATATTCATTCGATTTTTCCAGTTTAGCCTGATCCTTACCGGCAAGCATGTCGCTCCGGAGGTCGATGGTAACGTCGCCTCTCACGGTTCCCGTCTTGTAGCAGCCGCCATAAACGCAACCGCCCTGGTAGGCATCCTCTACCACTGCAGGCTCAAACTTGTTCTTGATGGTCAGTTTGATGAATGGTTCCTCAGAATGCGCCGTTCCGAGGAGATAGCCACCCTCGTGGGTAACCTCTCCCTTATAGTCGTAGTTGGCATTGTTGCAGCCACCTACAATCTTGCTGGTGATGGTGAGACCTTCTGGGAAGGAATAATCTACCACCTTGCCCTTTTTATCCGGATAGATATTCATGTTGCCACGGTTTCCACCGCAATAGAAAGAACCGATGGTGCAGTTGGTAAGGTTGTCTGCCCATTTCAAAGTTCCCTGGATATTCATCTCCACCGGCTGGAAATAGAGGTCGAGCAGATGAGGATAGATGAGTGGGCGCTGGGCATTTTCTGTTGGCAGATACAGGGTATTGATACCCTTGTTGGAAGGGTCGTTCTCCCAGTCGATAGAATCAGCAAAGTCCAGTTCCTTGCTGGCATCATAGTAATCGCCATTCAACTTTTGGAACTTGTTCATGAAGTTGTTGTCTTCGGATGCCGTGAAGAGTGCTTCGCCGTTACAACCCATGAATACGCTTCTGATGTTGACGTTACTGCCAATCTTGATAGCCACGCTACCCACGGTTTCAATGGTTTGGGCAACGGTCTGTGCATTGGCTTTCTGTGCCTTGAGCACGGTGGCTGAGTTACCTCCACCATATACATCGCCCTTGATAAGAACGTAATCCTTGTCGCTGTTACCCTTGATATTGATATTCACCTTGTTGGTCATCGGTCTCCACGAGTTGATGTTCACCATTTTGGCTGCATCGCTGGCTGCCTTATGTGAAGGCATGTTCTCTCTCATCGGTACGGTGAATACCAATGGAGTGGTTTCCGAATTAGGGTCGTTCGGGTTGAGAGGATAGTTTTCGTTCACGGTAATCTGGGTGTTGCCTTTTCTGTCGAGGGCATAGAGGTAGTCACCGTTTCCGGCACCATACACGTCGCCGTTAATCTTACCGCCATATATATTAATATGTGTACCTGTACCTTCATTATCCGTGAAGTTACCATTCTTCTGAACTACGTTTACATAGCCCGATACGTCGTTACCGCCGTATACATTGCCATGGATGAAGATGTCCTTGTTGCTGAAAGTGTTTTCAGATGATGTGGCAGAAGGATTCTGGGTTCCGATATTTACCGTGGTACTCTTTTCCACGTCACCCATCATACCGCCGCCGAAAATGTCACGGCAGTCCATCGCATGGATATCCACATGGGTAGCCTTGACGGAGTTGTAGAATCCGCCACCGAAGAGTCGGCGACAGAAGGCACCACCATCTCCTGTTACGTAGGTTTCACCTTCTACCTTACCTGAGTAGCCGCCACCCACGAAGTCCATCACGGAATATCCGCTCCAGAAGTGCTTGTATTCTTCGCCTTGCTTCAAATCGATGGATGGGTCAATCTTGCTTCCTCTTCCAGTCATGGCGATGTTCACATGGGTGTCTCCCTTGATGATGGTATGTTCGCCATAGCCACCACCGAATACGCAAAAGTGAGGTGATCCCACCTTATTATATATCTCCTTCCATACCATGGTATCGAAGAATTTCACCTTTACTCCATAAACCACCTGGGTATCATCATGCAGCAATCCCTTTTCCATGGTGAGATGGGCATCTTTGCCTACCACGCATGCTATGTTTCCACCGGCATAGATGTTGTGGTTGATTTTGAACTTCAAAGCCTGGTGGTTGTATTGTGGAGAGTAGGTGATACCGGTTTTTTCATCGATGAATGCCGGTTCCCAGGAACGGGTATCTGCCAGCCAGTAGGAGGTGAGCATTGCCTGTCCGCCCTTGATATATACATTGGTGTTACCCTTAACATCTGCCGAGGTGATAACTACTTTTTCCTCTTTATCTACGCTGAGGGTATCGCAGCTGCCCAAACCTCCACCGTAGATGCCATGACCTATTCTTCCATCGTAGATGGTGACGAAGGTGTTACCATATACCGTTCCGTTCTGACAGCCGCCATAGATCTTTTCCATCAACAATGGTAGCATGGTAGGGTTGATTTTAGCATCAGGATGCGCCATGTTCTTGTCTGAAGAAGGATCTTCGGGAACGCCAGCTTCTGTCCGGTATGGATAGGTGATGAGTGGTCGGTCTATCAGCAGACTTGTATTGCCATAGATGGCACCCAAGTGTGTGATGTCGCCGCATTGGGTGGCAAGACGACCCTTACCTCCGGCGAACACCTGCGAATAGATGCCGGCACCGCGGATGTTGACTAACGTGGTGCGAAGGGAGGCTTCGTCTTTGTTGCTGTCATCGTCTTTGTTGCTGTCATCGTAGTCTTGGCTATTCTTGTTGCCAACGTTTGCCACATCGCCTCCACCATATACGCTTCCGATAATCAGGGTACGGTCTATCTCGATATTGGTATCTTTCAAATGCAGCTTTCTACCATAGACATGTACCTCTGTCTTCTGCACGTTTGCCATATCAGGGAAGTCGATGTATTTTCCATCCTTGTTCTTGACCGACTCCACTCCAGCACCGCCGCCATATACGTTCTGACCTACGAAGCCCGACTTGATGAATATCTTGGAGTTGCCACCTACCTTTCCGAAGTCATAGTCTTTGCCCGTGGTATATTCTCCGAAAGGCACAGCACCGAGACCTGCACCATAGATGTTTTCGCAGAAAAGCTGGCAGTCGGTTTCCACGTAGGTATTGCCTGTTACATATCCTGAGAAACCACCACCATGGATGGTCTGGAAAGAGAAGCCAGGCAAACCGAGCGTCCACGCCAGACGGCTTACGCGATAGCGACGGAAGGTTGCCGGGTCGTTGTCCGTACCATCGTTATTGCCGCCATCCACACTGCCATAATATTTTTTCTTTTCTTCCTTGGAAACTTTCTTGAATTCCTCATAGAGGCTTTTCTCGAAATCGGTGTATGTTTTGAAGTCTTCTTTCTGACTGAGATAGCGGTATTTCGCTCCATCTACTTCGATGATACCATCGTCATCTATATGGCTACCCGGTTGTGCATACACCGTCGCCTTAGCCACCTTGGTATTGGTACCATATCCGGCACCGAAAACGGAGAACTGAGGGTCGGAAGGGTTCTTGGCACTGAGATACCAGCAGAGACCCGGCAGGGTGGTAAAGTCGAACATACTGAGCGGTTCGCCGTTCTTGTCGGTGATATCATTCAGGGGTGAGTGGTTGATGATTACGATAGCCTCTCCGGTTCCATTTACTGCTGTTGTTGGGTTGCTGTCGGTATAGGTACCCACGAAGCAGGCACGGTTGCCGCCGCCATAGATATTGTTATTCTTCTTGAACCATCCCGAGAGGAGTTTTTCGCTGGTAAAGCTGAAGAACTGCTGGCTATCCTCATCGTTCAAGATTCTATCGATAGCCGCCTTTGCCTGGGCATTGGTAAGCTGGTCTTTGCTTTCAGCCTTCAGAATATCTTCTGTTATCTCCCTGAATTCTGTGATAGAGTTGCAGATTTTCTTACCATTGCCTTGCGCAGCCAGCCAGGTGGTGATATTGCCGTTGATATCGGCATTCTGGTTCCATATCCAGGTTCCGCCATCCATCTGTACCTTGGTGTTGCCGAGAATGTTGGCATAGGTAGCTTCGTTCTTGGTATCCTTTTCTCCGAGTACTTCCTGGGTATCCTGATTTTCTTCAGAGATTTCTATATCACCATAGCCGCCACCGAAGACGTCACGACCCAGCATACCGCCCTCGATATGAACCAGGGTGTTGCCATCTACCGTACCATAGGCACAACCGCCATAGATGTTGTACCAGATGGATGGCACGGTATTGCCGTAATAATCGAGTGCGACGGAATTGATGGACGTAGCTGCCGTGTTAGCTACGTGAACGATGGTGTTGCCATTGATGCGACCTATCTGGTCATACTGCTGTGCCGCATTTCTGCGAAGACCCTTGCCGCCACCGAATACGGAACCGAAGATGTCGCCGCCGATGATATTCACCAGGGTGCGATATTTTTCTGCTATGTATGATGACTCTTCATTATTATAGATATCGCCTGTTTCTTTATTCAAGTTGGAAGAGCTTTGTGGCTTGATGCTGTAATCAGGATTATAATTTTCAGGTCCTACATTCGCCATATCTCCACCGCCATAAACCTTACCGTGGATCTTGGCATCATCAGAAATCTCAACCTTGGTATTGCCGATGACACGAGCCACGTTGGTGAAGGGGATGCCTGTAGCTGTTTTTGGCGCAACACCTGCACCACCGCCGAAAACATCGCCATAGATATTTCCGCCTTTTATGTTAACTTCCGTACGAGAACCTTCGTAATTAATATCACCAATCTGTCCTGTCGTATTGTCTATATCCTTGTAAGGATCGCCGAATCCACCACCATATACACGGTGCAGGAAGGTGTTTCCGTCTACGGTTACCATGGTACTCCTGGTCACGGTGCCGGCATATCCGCCGCCCAATACACCCAGGATGGTGAAGTTAGGAATACCCTTGGAGTTGTCGAAAACAGGGATGGTAGTCTTTGAGGCGTTTCTGCGGTTGTGAGGACGCGCCATCTGCTCGGTATTGTCTTCATCATCCACCTCAGCATCATAGTCGCTATAATCTCCTTCCACATTCACCGTCACACTGGTAAAGGCTACGGTGGTGTGCTCACCATATCCGCCACCGAATACCGAGAAGTGAGGGAAGTTGTTGTCGTTATAGGATTTCTTCCATTCTTCTGTGTTCAGAAGGTCGAATGGAGTCATACCCTTCAGTACCTCTACTACGGCAGTACCTCCAACATTGCAGGCAAGATTACCGCCACCATATATATTATGAGGGTTGAGGAAATGCGCCACGGCGTTTGCATCGTCTTCTGAGGTCTTACCGAAGAAGAAATCTCTGTTATTCTTATCTTCTGTTTCTTTTGGATACCAGATGATGAAATCATTCTTTTTTGCATCCCATATCTTATTCCAGATGACATTGATGGAGAAGCTGTCCTTTGGCTTTCCGTCGTCGCCTTCTTCCTGTCCACCCATATCCTGAGCCAGGTTTACGTTGGTATCTTCTGAAACATCGGCAGAAGTGAACTTCGTCTTATCGGTCAGTTCTTTTCCCGATTCATCCTTGATGTTACCCATTCCGCCGCCGAATATCTGTCCGGCGAAGTTGGCAGCGAAGATGTTGACATTGGTGCTGCCATCTACCTGTGCATAGTTTCCGCCGCCATAGATATCGCCATAGATGGAAGGTGCCTGCAGGCTGCTGCCAGTGAAGGTGACGTTGGTATTGCCAATCACCTTTCCCACCTTTTCTGGATTTAGAGCAAAGCCATCTGTTGATACCGGGGTTGTTGCTGTAGGACTGGTAAGACGTCTCTTTCTTCCTTTTCCACCAGCGAAGACAGAGCCGAGAATGTTGGCTTTATCGCCGATAATCACGTTGGTGGCATCATTACCTTTGTTTTCTACCACCGCCATATCGCCGCCTCCATAGATATTCTGATGGAAGGTACCGCCATAGATGGTGACGTTGGATTTGCCGTAGATGCGAGCCATCTCCGAGAGAGTAGAGATATCATTGACTGTACCATACAATCTTGCATCTGCCACACCATATCCGCCGCCGAAAATAGGGCAATGGAAGGTTCCGCCATTGATATTGAGTGCTACGTTGCCGTAGGTCTGACCGAGAGCAGTATAGTCGCTGGCTTGTCCATTTTCATCCTTGGCTCCGTAAGGATTGATGGAGTAATACTGGTTGGTGCCTCGTCCTCCCGCAAAGATACCGTTCTTGCAATGGAAGATACCGCCATTGATGGTAAGAGATACTGCGGTTTCTCCCTCGCTTCCATATACGTTACCACCCGTCTTACTTGGAATGGCACCGGAAGATGTCCACAATCCCGGACTCATATATCCGCTACCTCCGGCATAGATACCGTCAATCTCCCCATCTTCTGCATTAGAGCCAAAGATACCATCATTGATGATGATTTGGGTGTTGGTCTTGAGAGGATTTACATCGGTATAAGTATGATTTCCTGCGTTATAGCAATGGTAGGAAACCAAATTGCTCTTGGCATCTTTGTAAGGACCATAAAGCATCACGTCTTTTGTTTCATTCCAGTAGGCGATGCTTTCATCCGGTGTATGGGTCTTGGCATCGTCTTTACCATAACCGATACCATTCATACCACCAGCTCCTGCACCGAAGATACCGCAGAGGATATTGTTCTTATTGGTGTTGTTATCTGGCAGCACCTTGAAGGTTCCGCCATTGATGGTGATGGTACTGTAGCCATAGAATGGGTTGTTGATATATACACTACCCGTATGTCCACGTCCCATACTACCGCCATAAAGTTCGGTAACGACAATGCGGGCATTCTTTTCTTCTTTTTTATTGTTTTCTGATTTTCCCGGATCTAACAGAATGTTGGCACGTCCCATGAAAGTATTCATAGGAACATTGTAGGTGTTGCCTCCGTATTCCAACTTGAATGGGCGCTTGGCACCCAAGGTTCCGTTGACGATACGAGCCACCTTACCACTTCGGATGATGATATCCACATCGGCATACATCGCACCCTCGTGGTTTCCGGCAAGAATGATACCAGCATCGTAATCGCTCTTTAGTTTTTGATTTTCATTGTATTTATCATTCCATTCTCTGTCAATATCCATAGTGATGGTACACTTGATAGGCTGGTTTGGCGTTCCCATCACGCCATTGTATTCATTTCCATCAGCCGTCTGGCGACCACCCGCACAGATGGCAGAATAGAAGCCCGACTTGATGGTGATGCTGAAACCCTCCTTGCCGTGCGGCATGGAAAGGTTGAAGGCAGCGATGCTGTCTTTATTGTTCAGCGGATAGAAGCGGCCATCGTTGCTGAAACCGCCGAATATCTGCATAGGGGTGGTTACGGCACCATCGATGGTACCGTAATCTTTAGCATTATCATTGAATCCCTCCATCTTGATGCCTTTACCCATCTCCAGGTTGTTGTATTGGCAGAAGATATTCTTATAGGAAGAATTTCCTGAACTGATATTTTTGAAGGTGATATTCTCAAAGCGGGTATCTCCCCAAAGTGGCAAGCCCTTGTCGAGGTCCTTGATTTCGATGGAACCGCCACCTTTATAATCGCCATATTCGCCGGTAATAGTCACGTTGCGGAAGAGTGGAGAATTCTTTCGGGCATTCTCCCAAACTTTGGATGTCAGTATTGTTTTACCTGTATTATTTAAAGTGATGTTGAAACCATTTGTCTGGTCATTGGTAACGCTGGCGCTGCTTTCACCCATCAATACGATGATGTTCTCATCCCATGAACCAGCTTTCGAAAGCTTGCTGTAAGCTCCCTTCCAGGTCTTCATTGGCGCATCTTTCGTGTAGCCGGAATTATTGTTGTCATCACCCGATGTTGGGCTTAGATAAACCACGGTTGTGGCACTTACCCTGGTATCGAGAAAAGTCTTTCCGCCCGATGTAACGAGAATATGGCAGCTGTATTTATCGTTATATGATGCAGTAGATGGACGTTTAAAGCTGGAGGAGGTTTCTGATGATAGCTCGGTATCGCCATTATACCACTGGTAAGTGATGCTCAATCCCAAGGTTTCATTGCTGTAGTTCTCCTCCGTATCGTTGGTTACCGTCACGGTATAGGTATTGCCGCTGGTTGCGAGAGATGCATTTACGTGAATCGCCTTGACCAGCACGGCATTGGTGCGTGCACCACCTCCAATGGCATAAACACTCTGGTCGTAATCCTGACGAGGCAAGATGAATGGATTGCTGGCTTCTGTATTCACTTTCTTCCATTCTCCTTTCTCATCAGTAGCATACCAGTCGTATGTCTCTTTTGATTCTACTCCGGCATCAGTCATTACGGTCAGCACGTCTGTTGTTGCACGATTGAAACTTAGATGTACGGAACTGAAAGAAAACTGTGATGGAGTAGAAGAATACGTCCAGGTTTTCTTTTCCAGTTGATAGGTATTGATGAAATTATTGTTGATATCCGTAAAATCCTTGCCAAAGTTGGCTGTTTCCTTGATGTTACCATCTGAGTAGGTGTTTGTTCCTACTTCAGAAGTGTAGAACCAGGTATCGATGGTAGCACTATATTGGGTCTGGTATGTTTTCTGATAGGTTGCACCATAAAAAGCAACAACGCTACCCGTGCTGCCTGCCTTATTGGTAACCATATTCTTACCATGTACATAGATGTTGGTAGGCATGATGTTCTTCTTGCTATTACCCCAACGAGTTGCACAACCGATGGCACCGGCAACCGTTACACTTCCCGGTTTCTTAAGTGTGGCATTCTTATGTATATTGATTTCCGTATCAGAAGAAAGATTGAAGATTCTATAATTTTGATTGTTCAGATAACCGATGATACCGCCAATTCGACAGACATTGGCTGCTGTGTATTTTTCTTCGTGGTCGGTTATTTTTGATTTTCGGATGATGATGTTGCTCACTTCTGCATAATCAACCAGGTCGCTGGCTACGATACCGATTTTTACCGTACCCGTTCCGGTGGGAAGTTTATCCTTTTGGGTTTCCAGACTTGCATTCTCGATAATCAGGTTGGTAACCGTGGCATAGTTGTTCTCGTCTTTTCCCTTCAATCTTGAGAAAAGACCCCACGATGCCTCTTTAGTACCATTGGTGGTCCAGTATATCTTCATGTTGCTAATGGTCTTTCCGTCGCCATCAAATGTTCCTCCAAAGAAGCCGGCATTGGTATCGTTCAAGGTTCCGATAGGCATCCAGATACCTTTGTTCAGGTTGATATCTGAGGATAACAGGAAGTAATTGCCGGAATACATCGTTTGGGATTTTCCGTTGGTCACATCATGTGCCAGCTTCGCCAGTTCCAGGTCAGTGCTGATGATGTAAGGGTCTTCTTTTGACCCCTTTCCTTTAAAATCTTCTTCGGAATAGAATTTCACTTTGGTATTGTTCTCGCCGTTGTATTCCTTGCCGTAAACCTTCGGCTCCACATCGTCGAGGCTTACGGTTTGCGTGGTATTATCTGCATCGGTATACGATACTTCTATCTTGAGGGTTTCCTGACTCAGGTTCAGGGTCAACATTCTGCCGTCTGCTGATACCGTTTTACCATCAGCATCAGTCACTTCCTTCACATTTTCCTTTTCATCTGCCTTAACCTTAACCGTCCAGGTACACGTTATACCCTCCGGTATCTTATCCTGAGGGATGGTAAACGAGATGGTTCCTTCCTTAAAATTGCAAGTTTCCTGAATATCTTTCTTGCTGAGGCTCTGTGCCCATACTGCCTGGATGCTCATCAGCCAGAAGGCGAGGAGCATCATCAGGTTTCTGCGTATGATATTTGAAGAATGTATGATCATTTTTTCTGTAAATTCTGTTAGTTATTTTCTTTATCAATGAATCTATCTGCCTTTTCTTATCTGTTAATCTATCAGCAGATATCCCGTGTAGGCATCCTGGTCGCTCATCACGTAGAGATAACGGGGTTGGATAAGAATGCGGATGGAATTGATGGTGGCAGTAGAGCCAGTATTGATATTGCTGAAATTGTCCTTGTTCAGGAGAATGGAGGATGTCACATTCTCTCGGGTGATAAGGGGTTTGCCATCCTGCGTCGTCATCTTTACATCGTAGGTTACGTTGATGGATGGCTGGAAGGCGGCAAGGGGGATGGTGTAGAAGATGTCGCCCCATGACTGATATTCCGTAGATGAGATTTCCTGAGACGGAGATGATTGATTTTCTGAAGATGATTGGTTTTCAGAAGATGATGTATTTTGATAAGGGATAATGACGGGAGCATCCTTCGTATAGGTTCTTGTGGCGATGTCCTTCCATATTATCTTGCCGGCTGTCCATTTCTTTGTGTTGGTATTGTAGGTGAACGCTCGGGTGATGGTGCCGCAGGTAGGAATCTCGCCCGTGATATTCACGCTTTTGATATGAAACTGGCGGATGGCTCCCATCGTAGGGTCGAGTTTAAAGAGAAGTTTGTAGCCAATCAGCGTCTGGTCAAACTTGAACTTCACGGTATGTTCAAATGGGAGTTTTTCATCCTGATCCGATTTCACTGTTCTATGCTCAGGAAGGGCACAGATGATAGGCGCATTTTTAGCATCGAAGAGGAAAGGGGAATTGGATGAAGAGCCTGATGGGGCGTAAGGAACGGAGAGGGTATAGGTGTCGGTATGGCTATCGGCATCGGTGCTGATAGCAATGCTGCTTCCTGTTCCCTGCTGGTAAGGCATGTAGGCGAAGAAATCGAAATGGCGGGCATCCTTGAAGTCTTCCCATTTCTTCGGTTCGCCATACCCTCAGGCATTCTGACTGCTGTCGTAGCTTACCAGCTGGTTATTGAAGATAGGGGTTCCGGCATTTCCCAGCTGTTTGATGGCATAGTAATATCCCCATACGCCCATCTGTTCGGGGTGTAGGGTAGGGTCGTATTTCTCGTACTCGTTGGCACGGGTTTCTGCATTCTGGCTTTTTGCCTTCTGGTTTTCTACTTTCTGGGTTTCTACGGTGAAGGTGATTTCATCGTAATGGTCAGAATGCTGTACGGGCATATTACTGCTGTCGCAGGCGCTGAGGCTTGCGAGAATGGCAAACTGGCTGAGGATATATTTCAGTTTCTTCATATATTTCTATTTCTTCGTTTTGCTGAGGCTGTTTTTGGCGCATTTACCAGCGGCTTTTACCAGTCGCCGGTACCAGTGCCGTTGTTGTCGATATTGGAATTTTTGTTCCATTGCTCCACCTCTACTTCGGCGAAGGTGATGCTGGAAGTAGTTTCTGAAACCTTAAAGATGTAGGTATATTGAAAGCCTGCCTTCCACTGCATGTATCCGCTGCCGACGGTGGCGGTGACATGATTTCCTTCTATATTGGCGGAGAGAATATAATTGCCTTGCTGGTAATTGGCGATATCCATGGGTGGCATGAAATACCATTTCTGGCGAAATTCGGTTTGATGGTTCTCGTCTTTTTCTTCCTCGTAAGGGATGGTGAGTTCGAGAATGTCTTGTTTGGTTATTTCCCAGGTTTTGGAAACATCAGTGCTGGCTCCTGAAAGAGGATAGATGGCAATGATGTTTCCTGCAACAGGGGTCTTGTCTTTTGCTAATCCTGACCATAGGAAATTGCCATTTCCAGTTGATTTCCATCGCTCATCCCGGAAGGAGATTTCTGTGATGGAAGCAATCTGTTTATCGTTGTATTTGAATCTGAATCTTACCTTGGCGATAAGGGGTACGAAAGTAAGTTTCACCTGGTCTCCGATTTTTGGGGTACAGAGATTCGAGATATAAGGGGTGGAGGTAAGGGTGGCGTTTGAGTTGAATTCATAAGGGATGGTGATGGAATGCGAATTGGTATTCGTGTTCTCGCTGGCGGTAACACCAGGGGCATCAGCAGGAGCATAAGCCCAGAAGCGATATTGAAGGGCGGAATAATCCCAGTATTTGATGGTTTGGTAGAGATTGAGGGAAGCGTTATATGTCCCGATATACTCCCAGTCTTTGGATGAAGTATTCCAATCAACCCGATACCCGTCCATCACTTTTTGGATAGAAGAATTGGTGCTTCCATCGTTGTTTGAACCTCCATCTATGTTTTTGGTCTTGTATCCCCAAACTTTAAAGGAAGAAAAAAGACTTTCCAGTCCCGTTTCACCATCTCCTGCACGGGAACTCGCATCCTGCCAGGATCCGCTGTTTCCACCAAAAGCAATGCTCTTTGATGTAGGGGCGGGTAAAAATGGGTCGTCCTGCCCCGAAGAGGAGCAGGACAACAGGCATAATGCCAATGATATGATAATAAAATCTTGTTTATGCATTCAAAGAATTAACTGCTAAACTATAATAATATTACTATTTTACTTCTATAATCTTATAGGCGTAAACGGCTGGAGTTTCTCCTACTGCTGCTTGTAACAGATACTGGATAGCATAGAAACCTGCTTCAGTTGGAGTGAATGAAAGATACTTGTTAGCTGCAAGTTTAATATTACCAACTGTTATTTCTGTTGTTTGAACAGTTGTTGTAATCTTGATGCCATTCGTGATTTCTGCTTTTACAACTTCTGAAACCTGGAGCTCAGCCTCGTTTCTTTCCTTCGAAAGCTTATAAACCTGAACATTACCAACAGCTGTGCCACCAGTTGTAAGTGTATATTCTTCACCATTATCGTCAGTAGCAGTAGCATAGATTGCCTCGCCTGTCTTATACTCAACAGAGGCATCTGTTACCGAACTCTCCTGATAAGTAGTGATAGATGGAGTTGAAACTGTTGTCACAGTACCCTGCATAGCGTCTGTTGATTCTTTCACAGCTGCATCGAAAGTGATAGGGAAGAGACCAACTTTGTTAGAATTATCGCCTGTATAACCATTAGTGTTATCTGAAATCTTGAAAAGGTATGTATAGCGAGTGTTCACATCCCACTTGCTATATGCAGCAGGAATAGCTGCTGTAGCACCTGTAACCTTGATAGGTTCTTGAGTATCAAGGCTAGTAAGAGTGTAGTCACACTTAATCAAGATAGGCGAAGCTTTTGTTGCTGTTGGTGTTGGCAATACAGTGAAGTAGCCTTTGTCAGACATATCTTTGTCTTTACCATAGAGTTTTGTAACGTCGGTCTCTGCTGATGTTTGAGCCAATTCGTTAACAGGTTCAAACCTACCTGCATACCAGTTTTGGCTCTTTGTAAGATTTGTATCATCTGTATATTCGAAGCTGTATGAAAGTTTATCCCAATCATATTTTACAGTACCTGTGATTTCCTTTCCACCTACAAAGTAGTCTTGTGTAGCAGAAGTAAGGATGATGTTATTGCCATCAGAAACCTTGAGACTTCCATCTGTATCGTAAGAATAGAATTTTATCTCAGTAATATTATATCCAGGAATAGTTTCATAAATACCTACGCGAACCATAGCCTGCTGACGATTAAATTCAAATTTTACAGGCTTTTGGTAGTTTTCCTTTGTAACTTTTACAGGAGTTGCTACATACACAGGTTCTGCCTTGAGAGCTGTTTCTTCCTCGTTGGCATTGATATGACCTGCGAGACCAGATATGGTAGCTGGTGAAATATCTACATTTGGAAAAAACTTTTGTACATAAAAATTCTTAATAGGAGAACCAGCAACAAAGTGATACTCTGAAGCTGCGTAGTCCCAATACTTAATAGTTTGGTCTTTGTCTAATTTGATTTTTCCAGTACCAAGGTCGGTTGCATTCTTAGTTCCTACATACTCCCAATAATTAGTTTTTGAGGTAGTGTTGTCCTTAACGGCATCATACCAAACATAATAATTAGAGAATACATGGGGAAATATTTCAGTTCCATTTTCACTCATTTTCTTTGTACCATACACCTTGAACTGGTAGTCGAGCATTTGGGCAGCAGATCCAGTGTTAGATGTGGCACGAGTAATCTTGCCAGCATTTCCACTAAAGTTAATAGCCTTATTGGCGCTAGTCTCAACATTTCCGCCTTCTGTTCCGACGAAGTCTTCGCTTGAGCAGCTTGCAAGTGCGAATGCAGAAGCAGCGATAAATAAATATTTCTTCATATTCATATAATGTTTTAAAATTTTTAAATTAGTTATTCTATATCCTGATTTCATATTCATGATTTCATATTCATGATTGAATGAATTTATGTTCTTGTATTCATGTTTATCAATTACATCTCAATTTCCCATTCTTTCTCCTCGAAGTCCTTTACCACCGCATCAAAACCAGAACCGCCGGGACGGACGGGAACCGGTACGTGATCCATATCAACATCTACGGTGATGACTCCACCACGAAAAAGACGACGTATCTGGTCGGTCACGTCGAAAACCAAAGTAGAATCCTTGCCATTATAAAACTGCATCGTTACATCCAGATAATGGCGGTTGTTCAAATCCGCTGCCTTCACCTTCTCCAGCGACTCCCTGTAAGCCCTGGTGCTCAGCGTGCCCGGATTCAGATTCGGCATTCCGAAAGTGAGAATCTTTCCACCGATGATATCCACCGTCTCACCATTCTTGGCCTTCTGGTCGAACTTCATCCTCAGATTACCGTTCACCGTGATGGCATCCGTACCCGTATGCCCCGTGTTCAGCGTCACCGACCGGGCCATTCCGCTCAGGTTGGTATTGCCATCTATCGAAGTGACAATTCTGTTGGTGCGGTTGTTGTTGTGAAGAATAATCTGCAGCAGATAGATGTAGGTCACTGGCTGCAACGACAGATTCAGCATCCGGTACCAGCAGTTTCTGTCCTCATCAAAGGTAAAGCCATCCAGGTTCTCATTAATCTCGATGCCCTTCTCATATCCGGCAAAGAGTTCCTCCGGCTGATAGAACGCCCTCGGAAATTGGGGAGCGTTGTATTTCACGGGATGCATCGTCTCACCCGTTTTCGCCGTTACGTAATCGTAGGAGCTCTCCTCATCGATTCTTACGCTCTGCACACCGTCTGGCGTCTGGATATCATTCCAAGCCAGAATGTCCCAGAACCCGAAATCGTATTTCGCCGAAATGGAATTACTGGTGATGTAATGCTTATAGGGAGAGCTGTGCGGTGCGCCCGATACCCTTCCGGTATAATAGCGGCGAATATCGAATGCCGTCGGCTCGGTGTAACCCAGGATGCCGAAAAGTTCCTGGTCTTTCTTATCCCAACCGTAAAACCATTCTGCCTTCCAGTCATATACCACGTCATATTTCAGTTGGTAATCCCAATATACATCGAGCTTCAGGTCGATGGCAGGCACATCCATGTTAATATCTTTTCCGCCCTGGTGCAGGTTAAGCATCGGCTCTCGCTCGCAACTGGAAAGGAAGATGCCCAGTATTGCGATGCAGCACAGAGGGTAAATCCTGTTATTCCTCATACGCCCTCCTTATCTTTTCCTTGTTGCGGAAGCTTGCGCCCTTCTTGTGGTTGCGGCGATAGAGAAGGTCGTAGCTGAGGCTTATCTCCAGTCGGGTAGGACCCATCCAGTAGTAGATATGCTTGCGCTTTCTGAAATCCTTGGCATCGCCGTACCATTTGTAGTAATACTGCTCCTTGTCGTAGTCGGGGTCGATGGGGCATCGCCACTGGTATGGGTCGTAGCGGGTATTGAGAAATCCTGCCTGCAGGCCGATGTCGAGTCGCCAGTGCTTGGAGCGTCCCAGCGGTATCGCCCATCCCAGGCCTATTCCTGCTCCCCATCCTTCTCCTTCCCATCCCCTCTTTTCAGAGAAGCATATATTATATAGGTACGCGTGCGCGTAGGCACTGAAGAAGAATCCCTTGAAAGCCGCACTTTTTCCCGGTATCCGCTCCTCTATGTCGCCCCGGCGCAGATAGTAGCGGGTGTGAACCTGGTAGTTGCGCAGCTGGAAGTACTTGTGCTTGCTGTAGTGTTTCCACCAGGGAGCGTCGAAACTGGCTCCGTAGGTGAAATGACCACGAAGCGGATAGAACTCTATCGCCACGTTGGGGATGGGGCAGAAGCGGTTGTATCCCGGCATGTAAGCCAGATCGAAGAGCAGATTGGTCTTTACGCTCATCAGCTCGCGGCGATCATCGCCTTCCGTCTCTTCCTTTTCTATCTTTTCTATTTTTTCTATCTTTTCTATCTCAATCTCTTCCTTTTCTGTATGAAGGAGCGTGTCCTTCTGCACGGTTTCCGCTTCCGAAGGCTGAGGCTTGATGCTTTCCTGGGAATTTGCGGCAGCGGTGAGATTCCGGTTGATAGCCATGATTCTTACGGATCGCAGGCTTGGGAAATAGTTGTGATAGAGGTGCTGCCACAGCTTTCCCCTGTCTTGCCTTATCATCGCCTCCTTGAGCAGCACCACGTCGGCAGCATATTGGTTCATCAGCGAATCCACCACCGGGAGGTAATCATCCTTCCTGAGTTTCATCAGAGTCCGCATCAGGGGGAAATCCATCGGCGCCACATCGTAGCGGATGAGATTTGTGTTGATGCCGTAGCTGCTGAGCAAAGCATTCATGGAAGCCTTGCGTGCGTTGGCGAGTTGAGTATTGATATGGAGGGAACCTTCTGGAGATGCTGAGGCGCGACCGATGATGATGCCGCTGTTGCCCAATGCCTTCAATTTGGGAATGAGATTGTTGGTAATCCATTTCCTGTCCTGCTGCTCAATGTCTTTTTTTCCGACAACAAACGGGATGATAGGGCGCGAGTCGTGAATGAATGCAGAATCGGTGGTAGACACCTGCGCTGCCGCATTCATGCTGAAGCCGAATATCATGGAAAGTAATGTTCTCGTATATCGCATATCGCACGTTTAGACAATTTAAATGAATTTTATCTATAGCATTTGAATCAATACCAAATTTTAGTCGATGAATTCCAGAAAAGCGCTAGGTAGATAGGCGGTGGCGATGGTAGCGATGTCGTCGATGATGACGGCCACTCGCTGCTGGCCATGATATCGTGCCACTCTTCCTTCCACCCCTTTGAACTTGCCGTCTATCACCCTTACCCGCTGTCCGCTCTTGAACTTCTGCTCGTTTTCCGGTACCAGCAGCACATCGTTGGCTTCTGATTCGCAGATGATTCGGAGACTCTCTATCTGATAGTCGGGTACGATGAGCGGTGTCTTCTGGATTTTGGAACCCTGATGGAAGTGGCGGTAGTAGAAGCGGAGAAAGGGAAGATTCACGTTGTCGTAGACAAACTGTTTCAGTTCTTCCTCCGTGCCGTGGGCGAAGAAGATGTTGGGCAGTCGTGATTCCACGACCACTCTGCGTTCGCCTTTCACTTCCTTGGTTACGTGAAGGGTAGGGCAGAAAGCCTTTACGCCCTTGCTCACCAGATAGTCGTATGCCTTCTTCTCTCTTCCGTAGGTGGTTCTGAGTGCATACCAATGAGCCTCTGGATGCTTGTTTTCCGGTTTTCGATTAGTTTCCGAAAGGGTATAATGGGTGGACACCCCTACTTGCTGATTCTCCTCTTTCTGAGGAGTCTCTGTTTCGGGGGGGCACTGGAGGTAAGTCCAGTGCTGGGAGATTTTTTCTGATCTCCTGAAGAATGTGCATCATAAGATGTACATATTTCTACTTTCATATTCTATTTTAACTTATTCTAGTCAGAACCCAGTTAATTGAATTTGATTCTGCTCTTTTCTTTTCTACTTTCAGTAGACTGCAGAAATCATGCTGCAAAGATAGTGTTTTTTAGCTTAACTACTTTCTATTTTTCTGAAATAATTTCAAAGAAAAGATAATTTTAACTATTTCGCTATTTTATAGTTTTGTATACGGAAGTCTGAAATATGCGTTTTATGCTTGTTTGCTGAGTTTTATGCTTGTTTGCTGAGTTTTATGCTTGTTTGCTGAGTTTTATGTTTGTTTCTTGTGTTCTTCCGGTTGGCATTAAATGATTGTTGGTTTCATGGAAATTTCTATCCGCCATTGGCGGATGCTTGTACGGCAATGCCGGATGCCCATTCGCCAACGGCGGATAGACATCCGGCATAGATAATAGATATTAGAACTTATAGATAGCTCCGAAAGAAATGTTGCTAGCATCTACGTCAACTCCGAATGTTGACCAGTTGTCACCATGGTCAGGAGAATAACCTCTGTAACCGAGGAAACCTACCTTTGTGATGAAGTTTACGTGGTCTGAAAGCTTAACAGCCAAACCTGGCTTGATGCCTACCTCGTAAGAATCGCCACCGCCCTTGCTGACGCTGCCGTAACCGATTGTACCCTCAACGAAGAGGTTAACCAACTTGGTTTCTACGGCTGTATAACGTACGTAAGGAGCTACAATGAATGTTGTTGCTTCTGGTACTGCTCTGAGTTCGCAAACATCGCCCTTCTTGATACCGATCTCGAGACCTGCTTCCCACTTGTTGTTGAATTCGTAACCAATCTCTGGCATCAAGGTGTAAGCTGTCTTGCTGTCACCATCACCGATCTTGTTGCTGGAAATACCAGCTGTACCACCGATGTAAACCTGTGCGCTAGCGCAAACAGAAACGAGAGCCATAGCGAGGCTCAACATAATTTTCTTCATAATCAATCTTTTTTCTTAAAAATTATACGTTGTTTTCTATCTTCCTTTATTGGAATCCGTCTTCTTTATGCTTGGAATTCGGTGGCAAAGGTATAGGAAATATGCGAATACAGGAAATTTTTTCTTTGTTTTATTGTTAATAGTGTTGGATTGTTGACTTAAATCAAGATAATGGCAGGTGTCTGCGATTTTAGTTTTATCAGATAGGCAGGTGTCTACTATTTCAGTTTTATGAAATTGATAGTGTCTACTTTTCTAGTTGATAGAGTAAAAAAGTGTCAACTGAAATCAGAAAAAGTCATGTTGATATCGTTAGAAGTTGCTGCTGATATCTCTTGGAAATCAGCCCATTAGTTGGTCTGTTGATGCCCATTGGCTGGGCACTTAGGGACCACGTGATGGGCATCGATAGCCCATGTATTGGGCATCTGTTGCCCGTAACTGCGGGCATTGAGTGCCCAAAGTTCGGGACGGTTTCTGGGCAATGTCGTGAAATATCGTGAGTGTAGTTTCCTATATTTAGTTTACTACCTAGAGTCTTATTCCTGGTGAAGGTT
>ERZ791912.297-NODE-297-length-33812-cov-46.730811_pt1 | contig 33812 bp, 26 predicted proteins | sample MGYA00510141_ERZ791912 | MGnify/ENA primary metagenome ERZ791912 (study PRJEB30046, sample SAMN00792082) | human gut metagenome | study: EMG produced TPA metagenomics assembly of the A metagenome-wide association study of gut microbiota in type 2... | reverse complement strand
CAGGGACCTCCAGATTATGAGTCTGTTGCTCTAACCAACTGAGCTACAAGTCCGACTTATACCTTGTGTGGAATAAGTTTGCGGATGCAAAGATACTACTTTTTAGGGGAAACGCCAAATAAATTCCACTAAAATTTGCATTTACAAATGTTTTCATTACTTTTGCACACGTCGTCCATCGGTTTACTTACCATAGTGTCAACACTTAACATTACGCACACCTTATATATGACAAATCTTTCGAGGATAACCGTGTCGGCGGGGTTTCTTAAGCGAACCGTCCTGACTTTCCTCCTCCTGCTTACCGTCTCTTTCGTCATGGCGTCGGGCAGGAGTTACAGATTTCGTGTCATGTCGCGTGTGTTCCGCTATGCTTCCACTGTGGATACATCACGTCTGCGCTCCGTCGACACGCGTGCTTACCTCAAGTATGACATCCGCATCAACCGCCGAAATGCCATTCTGCTTGCCATCCCCACCATGTTTGCCGTTGCAAACGGGGGCGACCGCGAGTATATAGGCGAGACTTATGACCGCATCACCATCGGCAAGAACGGCGAGATTAAGGCGAAACGCCTGCTCGACCGCTCCACTGTTCCGCACCAGATGAACACCATGCCCACGCTCTTCAAGTATCTTACGCCTCGTCCTTACGAGGAGATGCTCATCGAAGGCAGGGTGCTTTCGCCGTTCCACTTCCGCAACCGCCGCTTCTATCGCTATCAGGTGACGCCGTTCTCCGTGAACGAGGCGCTTGTCAGCTTCCGTCCGCGTACCAACAATACGCAGATGGTGAGGGGCTGGGCGCGTGTAGACGTTCATACGGGACGCATCCTTGAGGGTGCCTTTGACGGCGAATACGACATGATAAGGTTCCACATCGCCGTTACGATGGGCACGAAGGGCGCGTGGTCTGTGCTGCCTTCGGAGTGCAGCCTCAACTCGCGCTTCCTCTTTCTCGGCAACGACATCACGTCTGAATACACGCTTGCCATCGGACTTCCGAAGGTTATCGGCGACACCATCGTCAACCGTCGCGACACGGCGCTCATCAATCACGTACGCCCCATTCCTCTCACCAGCCATGAGGAATATCTCTATCACAAGTATTATGCTGCCCGAAACAAGGGCAACGACACGCTGCGCAGCGATGGCAAGGAGCAGAAGACTTTCTCACACCGCTTCTGGGGGGCTGTGGGACGCGGTCTGGTGGACAAGATGAAGCAGGATTTCGGATCTAAAGGGCAGGGATCGGTGCGTGTGGCGCCTATCCTCAATCCGCTCTACTTCAGCTACAGCTCGCGCCGAGGCTTCACATACAAGTTCGACATTCGTGGATCTTACTACTTTAACGACCATCAGGCGCTGCAGTTGCGCTTCAAGGCTGGCTATGCGTTCAAGGAGAAGCAGTTCTTCTTCAACCTTCCCTTCACCTTCTATCTCGACCGCAAGCACGACGCTTACATCCGAACCGAATGGGACAGCGGACGACGCATGACCAGTTCGGAGGTGGTGGACGCCATCAAAAAGGAGCGTGCCGACTCCATTGACTGGGACGCTCTCAATCTTACTTACTTCCGAAGCCATTATCTGAAGGTCTTCGCACACTACGACCCCACTCCACAATGGGGACTTGAGACGGGCATCATCACCCGAAAGCGCCGCGCCATCTTCACGGACGGCTTCTCTCAGGCAGACAAGCCATCACACTATACGTCCGTGGCTCCGCTTCTGGAGCTGACCTATCGTCCAACGGGATATAACGGTCCGGTCTTCACTCTCGACTATGAGCGGAGCTTCCGCGGTCTGATGGGATCGAACACCGCCTACGAGCGTATGGAGATTGACGGACAATACATTCATCGTCTGTCCGCTCTCAGCTCCCTGCAGATGCGTGCCGGAGCCGGATTCTACACTCATAAGGGACCCGACAGCTACTTCCTTGACTACACCAACTTCCGCGAAAACAACGTGCCGGGAGGATGGAACGATGACTGGGCGTGCTCCTTCGAGCTTCTCAACTCCAACTGGTATAACGCCTCGGAGTATTACGTGCGTGCCAATATCGCCTACGAGTCGCCGTTGATGTTGCTTTCACGCCTGCCTCTCTGCGGCCGACTCATTGAGAAGGAGCGCATCTACTTCAACGCCCTTGCCGTGCGCAACCTCAATCCTTACATCGAGTGGGGCTACGGATTCCGCACCCGTGCCATCTCGGTGGGCGCGTTCGTGTCTCAGCATAAGTGGGATTTCAAGGAGGCTACGATACGCGTAGGCATCGAGCTGTTCCGCCATTGGTAAGCTCCGCCAGTCCTTAAAAAGTCTTTATTCCTTTGCGGTTCATACGAAAAGCATTACTTTTGCATACAAGTATGAACAACACTATCTCCACAAACATACCCCCTACATCTGACGATCATGGCTATTGTGCCACTATCGGCTTCTTCGACGGCGTACATCGCGGCCATCAGTTTCTTATCAGCAAGCTTACTGAGATGGCGCATGCAAGCGGAAGGAAGTCGATGGTCATCACCTTTGACCGCCATCCTCGGCAAGTGGTCCAGACCGACTACGTGCCGCGCCTCATCACATCCCTCGACGAGAAGCTCCGTCTGCTTGCCGCTACGGACGCTGACCGTGTGGAGACGCTCCACTTCGACGCTGCTATGGCTGCCCTTCCGGCACGCCTTTTCATGCAGAACGTGCTGCACGACCGTCTCGGTGTGAGCCTGCTCATGACGGGATATGACAATCGTTTCGGCCATAACCGTTCGGAAGGCTTCGAGGAATACGTCCGGTTCGGACGCGAGATGGGCATGGAGGTGGTGCAGGCGCCGCCGTTGGACGTCAGCGGCATGCGCGTCTCGTCGTCGCTTGTGAGACGCCTTATTGCCGAAAAGGGCGACGTAGCCAACGCCAATCTCTGCCTTGGCCATACCTTCGCCATCGAAGGACGCGTGGTGGAGGGCTTCCAGGAGGGCAGGAAGATAGGCTTCCCCACTGCCAATATCCAACCTGCCGAACCGTGCCAGCTCGTCCCCCGCATGGGTCTTTACGCTGCCCGCGTCAGCATCGAAGGCGGCAAGTGGCACAAGGCGCTGCTCAACGTGGGCAACAATCCCACCTTCTGCCGCGACCACGTAAGCCTCGAAGCGCACATCCTCGACTTCGATGCCGACATTTACGGCAAGACAATACGCGTGGAGACCGACCGTTGGATGCGCGAAGAAAGACGCTTTGACAGCGTGGACGACCTCCGCCGACAACTCGAAAAAGACCGTGAAGCCATCATAAACATGTAAGAATGTATACGGATAACTCTATTAAAAGAAGAATATGGAAATAAAAAATCAGAATAATATGAAGCAGAAACTATTATCGTCAGCCCTGTATCTTGTGGTGTTCGTCCTCATTCAGGCTGTCATCGGTGGCATCGTAGGATTTGTCTGTCAGACAGCCAAGATAGGCGGAGCAGCCCTTGTATATATATCGCTCATTGCCAGCGCCGTCACCATAGCACTGTTCGCATGGCGCAAGTGGTCGCCGTTCTCACGCGAATACGTACAGCGCCGCCAGTGGTTCACGCTGTTCTGGGTGGTCTGCATAGCCATAGGCTGCATTGCCCCCACGTCCTTAGCCACAGAGCTGCTCCATATTGACCTGCCCGAAAACTACAACGAGCTGTTCAAAAGCATGATGGGGCACGACCTTGGCTTCCTTGCCATAGGCATCCTCGCCCCCTTGGCGGAGGAGATGGTGTTTCGCGGAGCCATCCTGCGCACCCTTCTTTCAGCCTTCGGCAAGCAGCGCCGCTGGCTGGCTATAGGCATAACAGCCTTGCTCTTCGCCGTCATTCACAGCAATCTGGCGCAGGGCTTCGGCGCTTTCTTCCTCGGACTGCTCATAGGATGGATGTATTACCGCACAGGCAGCATCGTGCCGGGCGTGGTGTTTCATTGGGTAAACAATTCCATTGCGGTTATCCTTTACCGCATAGCGCCGCAATTCGCCGACATGACGCTTACAGAATATTTCCAGCATGACACCCTCCGCATCGGTCTTTGCATGCTCTTCTCGCTGATGATATTCGGCGCTTCGCTCTATCAGTTGCGCATCCGACTCAACTGACAATCACTCACTAAAACCGCAAACCTATGAACAATGATATAAAATATCGCGACATAACCGTTGCCAGCTCCGTACGTCAGCATGAAGGCAGCCACGTCGGCGACGACATTCTCCTCTTTGACGACATCACAAGCGTGCTTATCGGCAAAGACCCGCGCCGCATGCAGAGCCTCTTCCTCGCCATGTGCGTGAAGGGCCATGCCAGCTATTTCGTCGATTCGGTGGCGCATACCGTAGGTCCCGGCGACATCATCATCGTCAGCAAGGGCCGCGTGACGTATGACTATACCCTCTCGCCCGACTGCCAGGCCATCGGCACACTCATCGATTACGACTTCTTCAAGGACACCATAAAGAGCGTTCACGAACTGTCTGCGCTCTTCCTCTTCGCCCGCAACCATCCCGTCTTCCATCTGCCTGACGACAAGGCGGAGGAGATAACCGACATTTTCTTCCGCATGAAGCGCAAGATAGACGCTGCGGACAATCATTTCCTGCGTGAGATGGTGCAGTCGATGTTCCTGACATTGGTGTACGAGATGTGCGACGAAATATATAAGGTGCAGACCCATTCGCCCACACACAACACGCGTGCAGAGGAAATATTCACGACGTTCCTCACGCTTGTGGAGAGCCACTTCCGTGAGGAACGTCGTGTGGGATGGTATTCGGAGCAGCTCTGCATCTCGCCGAAATACCTTTCAGAGACCGTCAAGGCGGTGTCGAAGCGCACGCCTAACGAATGGATCGACTCGTACGTCATCATGGAGCTGTGCATGCTTCTCCGTTCATCGCAGAGAAGCATAAAGGAGATAGCGCAGTCGCTCAACTTCTCCAATCAGTCGTTCCTTGGCAAGTACTTCAAGGAACACATGGGCGTGTCGCCGTCCGACTATCGCAACGGCGCATCACCTCGCCCCAGAGGCAAGGAACGCCTCGGCGACGGCGCATAGTTCGTCATACCATTCCTGGCCGAATCGTCTTACGAGCGGTCCTTCCAGGAATTTATATACCGGCAGTTTCAGCTCGTTACCCTTACGCACGGCGTCACGACAGACGTCCCATTGATTATAGTTAAGGGCAACGATGCCGTCGCGGAACTTCTTCTCACGTATGGGATAGAGTGCGCATGAGATGGGCTTGCAGAAGCCCGTCTTGCCTGCGCGGTAAGCTCTTTCCAGAGCGCAAAGGCAGCAGCCGTTCTCGTAGCAGGTGAACACGCAGTCCTTGCCGCCCACGATGCTCGTCACAAGGTCGCCGTCGCGGTCGGTGTAAGCCACGCCCTGCTTGTCCACCACGGCTTGCGCCGAAGCCGACATATCGTCCCAAACGGTGTCGAGCACCGCCTCTATGCCGCCTATTTCGTCCAGTGTGACGGGCGCTCCTGCGTCGCCTTCCACGCAGCAGATGCCCTTACATTTGTCGAGGTCGCAGCAGAAATTCTCGGTTATTATGTCCGAGGAAACCAGTATATTGGAGATTTCTAATATCATAATGTCATTCTTGTTTTTTTTACTTCTTCTTACTACCATTCTATCGGTGCTTCTCCCCATTGCTGCAGGTATGCGTTGCATTGCGAGAAGTGGTGATTGCCGAACCATCCTCCGCGGTTGGCGGAGAGCGGAGAGGGATGAACCGACTGTAGGATGAGGTGCTTCTTAGCATCGATGAGCGACGCCTTGGAGCGTGCGTAGCCTCCCCAAAGTATGAACACCAGATGCTCACGTCCTTCGGAAAGGGCGTGTATGGTGGCGTCGGTGAAAGCCTCCCAGCCGTGTCGCTGATGGCTTGCCGCCTGATGCGCACGCACGGTCAGCGTGGCGTTGAGCAGCAGCACGCCCTGCTTAGCCCATCGCGTAAGGTCGCCTGAGGCGGGAATGGGCTTGCCGAGGTCAGCCTGTATCTCCTTGAAGATGTTCTGCAGCGACGGCGGCAGCGCCACTCCGTCTGCCACGGAGAAGCTCAGTCCGTGAGCCTGTCCCGGCTCATGATAAGGGTCCTGCCCTATTATCACCACCTTCACCTTATCGAACGGACAAAGGTTGTAGGCATTGAATATGAGGCTTCCCGGAGGATAGCAGGTCTGTGTGGCGTATTCGTGGCGCACGAAGGAGGTGAGTTGCTCGAAGTAAGGCTTGCCGAACTCCGCTCCGATGTGCTCCTTCCATGAAGGGTCTATCTTTACGTTCATGTGTGATATATGTATATGTGTTATTTATTACGGCGTCTGTAGGCAGAAGGTGTCAGTCCCGTAGCCGAGACAAAGTAGCGGCGGAAGCTGCTCAGCGAGTTAAATCCGGACTGCATCGTTATCTCTTCGAGCGTCAGTTCAGTATTGGTGAGAAGCTGCTTCGCCTTGTCCACTCGCCATCCGTTCACATACTCGTAGAATGAGGTGTCGAGCTGTTGGTTCAGATAGTTGGATATGTATGTGCGGTTGGTGTGGAGCGCCTGTGCGAGGTCGTTGATGTTGAGTGTGGGATTGAGGAATATCTCGTCCTCCACGAACACCTTCTCCAGATGCTGCGCAAAGTGGTAGTCCGGACCTGCATTGTCCATCGCCTTCAACGTCAACGGGGGCGTGTCAGTAACGTCAGCCTTTGCCTTCTCCTTATTCGATGCGTCAAGAACCTCGAGCATGTCCTCCTGACGGTAGATGAAGTAGCAGAGCGACGCAAAGATGCTGGAGCAGATGGTGTTATACGCTGCCGCACCGAGCGGCGACTGAGTCTTTGTGGCTACGAACCACGTCGCAGCGAGCGCCAGAAAGAGCGTCAGAATGTACCACATCCAGCGGAGCGAGAGCCGATCGTCTGAAGAGAACGACTGGATGATGATGCTGTTGAATCGCTTCACGGCATAGGCTCCGTAGAGGATGATGAATATGGAGTGTGCAAGCGCCACCCAAAGAATGGCTTCATACACGTTTCTGTCAGGCTGTACGATGTATGAGGAGATGGCAAGGACGTATGGCGCCACATTGCAGGCTGCTGCCACGAAGCGCATGTTGTAAGGATGGGTGAGGCGATAAAGCAGAAACAGCGCCAACGGCACGGCTGTGGTCTGCAGCATGTCGGTGACGGGTCGCTCCTGGCTGCCGAGGATATTGTCAATGAAGAAGACGTAAAACTCGAATACGCTTATCAGAAGCAGATAAAACATGAAGTAGAAGGCTGAACGCTGCAGCTTGTGCTTTCTGCCTTTTATGTACATTACGATGGTGCCAGACACCTGCAGCATGAAGAACAGTCCACAAGAGAAGTCTCTGATGCGCATCATTGTTTCGTGAGACATATATATATTATCGGATATAAGTTTGTAGTGTGAGTATGAATGTGGTGCTGTATGACGTCACGGGGCGTTCGGCGAGCGAGAGGTCGCCGTCCTGCGCCATCATCATCTGGCGCGACAGCGGCAGCCCTATGCCCGACCCGCTCTTCTTTGTCGTGAAGAACGGCACGAACACCTCGCGTGCCACCTCCGGCTTCATCGGACAGCCGTCGTTGCTGACGAGTATGTCGGTATGGCCATCCTGCTGTCTGAGGCGTATGTCCATGCGGTGCGCTCCTGCCTCCACAGCGTTTTTCGTCAGATTTGCCATCACCTGCCGCAGCATGTTCTCGTCTGCACGAATAGTGACGCCGTCCTCTATGTCGCAGCTGAACCTTAGATTGGCGTACATGGCGCTCATGCCGCCGAAGAACGGCTTGAGGCTTACGTCGGTAATGACAGCCTTCTGGAGTTGCGTTATCTTGCGATAGCTGTCCACGAAGACGTTCAGCGAAGCGCAGGTGTCGTGTATGGCTCTGATGCCCTCCTCCAGCGGTGTGCCCTTGACGGCAGGGCTGCTCATATAAGCCTGGCTGATGCATGTTATCGGCGTAGTGGCGTTCATAATCTCGTGCGTCAGAATGCGCGTCAGCTTCTGCCACGACTCCACCTCGTTCCTCGCCAGCAACCGGCTCACCTCCAAGCCCGTGTCGTTAAGCGCCGACTGGAGGTCGCGCTCACCGGCGAGCAGTCCGTCCGTGGGCAAGCGGAAGGAGAAGTCATGGTTACGCAGCGCCTCACGCATCAGCTGGGCACGCAGCGAGAGCAGCCGTTGGTGGCGCCATTGCCAAAGAATCATTATGACGATGACGGCTGCGAGAGCTGCTATGATATAATATGGGGTCATTTATCTCTGGTTTTTATTTCTTCAGCTTCTTATAGAGCGTCTGCCTTGTTATTCCGAGCATTTCGGCAGTCCGGCTCATATTGCCGTGGCATTGATCCACAGCTCTCTGCACATGCTCCTGCTCCATCTGTTCGAGCGGAATGACCTCCCGGCTCTTGTCGATGGCTTCGTGCAGCGCGGCAATGAGGCGGTCGTTGTCCCACGGCTTCGTAACGAAGTCGGCAGCCCCATACTTCAGTCCCTTCACCGCCAGTTGCACGTCGGCGTAAGCCGTAATCAGGATGACGGGCGTATTGGGATGGAGCTTCTTGATGGTCCGCAGCCAGAACAGTCCGTCCTGCCCCGTATTGACGCCAAGCGAGAAGTTCATGTCCAGCAACACGGCGTCCACCGCCTCCTCTTTGGCAAGAGTGGCGACAAGCGTGTCGGGCGATGTCAGCGTGACAATGCGCTCAAACTCGGCTGCAAGGCAAATCTTAAGGGCCGTAAGGATGGCAGTATTGTCGTCTACGACTACGAGAGTGTTGTAAGTATGGGTCATATCTACAAATTTAACTAAATTTAGCCGCTCCTACAAATGATTTATTCGTTTTTTTGTTTGAGGAAGATTAAAATCTTAGTTTAGAGTTGAAAATGGAGAGTTGAGAGTTATGAGAACTCCCGCCCCACATTTCCGCCATAAGATACGTAACTGACGTTTTTTATTTGTATTTTTGCAATATCTATGACTGGCTGCACGTTGGTCAGGATATTAAAAAGAAAGACAATCACCCATAGTTTTGCATATAACAATGAAATATCTGAACCGCCTTACGAATGTTATTATAGGCCCCATCAGTAACGAACCGGTATTCTGGAGCGTTATTGCGTTCGCATTATCCTTCTCACACATCTTAGGTATGCTGCCGGAAAGCATGGCGGAAGTGTCGGTCTATGATGTGCGAAACATTCTCATCATATTCTCAGGCTCGGCCTTTATTAGCTGGTGCCTTTCTGCCATCGTATGGCGTTTCGGCTTGAAGAATATCAAATGCCTGCTCTATGTCATCGCCTTCCTGCTGATGGCGACCGACCTGTTCCTGCTGTTTAATTTCGGCACCATACTGTCCTCATGGATTCTTCTGTTGGTGAAAGAAACCAACCCTACAGAGTCGTCAGAGTTTTTGAGCAGATCAATCTTTACTGGTGCCACCCTGAAATGCCTTGTCCTGACAGTCGGTCTTGGCGTTACCACTTACTGCATGGAAAGAAAACCGAAAGTCGTGCGCTTTAAGAGAGATTGGCAGAGGGCGGTCTGTGCGCTTATTGCGCTGCCGCTACTGACGCTTGGCGCATACCTCGGCTTCTGGTCGGTAAGATTGACAGGTCTGAACTCGCAGTTCGACATTGAGGAGTGGCGGGCACATCATGGCAGCTATGCGCTTGAAAACACCGTTACCAACCTTTTCTATTCCGTGAAATACCTTAATGTTTCAGGGCACGACAACGCGACTGCCATCCGCACCTGTGTGGATGCCGCACGCCAACCCGCCTCAAGCACTGAACAAGACAGTCTGAATGTGATATTGGTGATTGGCGAATCGTACAACAAATATCATTCGCCGCTTTACGGCTATTACCTCAACACCACACCCGTGCTATGTTCTCAGCAGCAAAACGGCAATCTGTTTGTCTTTAAGGACGTCGTGGCCACATACAATATGACCACCTTCTCAATGAAAAACATGCTGAGCACCAACCGCATTTCGGACAATGAAGCGTGGCATGAGCGGCCTTACTTCCCCGTTATCTTCAAGAAAGCCGGCTTTAACGTATCGATGTGGGACAATCAGCGTCCTTCAGGTGCTGACGTCTCGTGTTTCGACTATGCCTTAGGGTCGTACCTCTACGCTGAAGACATCATGCCCATAGCCTATAATGAACACAACACCGACACATACGATTATGACGACGATATGCTTTCGGCATTTATGAAGGAGAGCCGATCGTACGAGAACCGCAGGTCGACAAGCAAGCATTCGTTATACATTTTTCATCTTATGGGGCAGCATTCGGATGCAGCGAAGCGCTTTCCGTCGTCTGACGACCTGAAGGTGTTCAAGGCTTCTGACATACGGCGTGCCGACTTGAGCGATTCGCAAAAACAGATTATTGCCGACTATGACAATGCCACATGCTATAACGACTATGTCATCGGCAGGATTATCAATATGTTCAAGGACTCGCCATCCGTAATAGTATATCTGTATGACCACGGAGAAGAGGTGTATGACTATCGCCTCTTTGTGGGAAGAACGCATGAGCGCAACAAGAAGAAGGAAGCTATAAAATACCAGTATGACATACCTATGATGATATGGTGTTCTGACAAATACATCCAGAATCACCCACAACACATGGAACGCATCCGTCAGGCTGTCAGCAAGCCCATGTCTTCAGACATACTGCCTCACACGCTCTTCCACTTGGCGTCCATAAAGACACCATTCTACAAACCGGAGAATGATGTTCTTAGCAAGGAATATGTCGTAGGAAAGAGAATCTTACAAGGATATATAGTGGAGGAGGTTTCCAGCCTTCACAGCAGGCAATAGTGCCATTTATTTTTTTTCTCTTGCTCACCAGGCAAGATTCACAACCTTTATGGATTTTATGGTTGTCAACCCAATATCAGAATGTTCGGAATAACTCTTAACAAGACCAATAGCGAGGAGCGCCTGCTGCTGAAAGTGCAGAAGGGCGACACGTCAGCCGCGGAGTCGCTCTATCGGCAGCACGTGCGCTATCTGTCTGCCCTGTGCTCGCGTTATCTAATCAACGACGAGGACATAAAGGACGTGCTGCAGGAGGCGTTCCTTAAGATATATGCCTCCATAGGACAATTCGAGTATAGAGGCAAGGGGTCGTTGAGAGGATGGATGGCGAGGATTACGCTTAACGAAACTCTGAAATTCCTGCGCGAAAACAGCCGACTGAGTTTCGTCGAAATGGACGAACGGCTGCTGGACGTGCCTGACTCCGACCTTGATACGGGAGACATTCCGACGGACGTATTGTTCGGTTTTGTGAGGGAACTGCCGGAAGGCTATCGCACGGTGTTCAATCTTTACATCATAGACGACAAGAGCCATAAGGAGATAGCCGCTATGCTCGGCATCAAGGAGAACACTTCGGCGTCGCAGCTGTTTAAGGCGAAGGCGATGTTGGCGAGAAAGATAAAACAGTATAGAACCATCAATTCAGTTTAAGACACAATGAAAACAAATTGGCAAAAAGACATACACGACCGCTTGGGCAGCTACGAGAAGGACGCGCCCGAGGGACTCTGGGAAGGTATCAGCCGGAGAATGCCGAAGCTGAATGATGGTGGTATGCTGACGGACAAGCCTCAACGTACAGCCAAGTTCAGGATGTGGCGCGTGGCTGGTGTGGCTGTAGCAGCAAGCGTGGCGCTCGTCATAGGTTATAACTTCCTCGGCAATGATGTGCAGGACAATATAAACATACCGACAAACACAACTAATCATCATAATATGCTTGCTTCCAACAAGAAGCCCATTGGCAACGAGCCAACGGGCGTCTGCGCTGAGCAAGCTACGCATTCTGCGGACGATTTATTGTCGGATCAGCCTAAATTGGCTAATGCCTCTACAGAGCAACCGACATTGGCTAATGCCTCTACGGAGACAAACGTTAAGGAGATTGGCAGCAAGGAGGAGAACAGCAAAAAGGAGAACGGACAGACGGAGGTGAAGCCGGAGAAGCGTGAGGACAACCGCATGCTTCGCAAGAATCAGGACGACGCTCTCTTGGCTTATAATGACGTGACGGAACGGAGTGGTTCTACTGACGCGCCGTCACGATGGAGCGTCAGCACGGGCGCAATGGGCGGTCTGGGCGCATCAGGCACCACTACTGCTTACGGCGACTACCTTGTGCTGTCATGCCCGGGGGTTATGGACACGAAGGACTCGCCTATGCTGGACATGAGCAGCGTCAACCGTGACGAGGAAACAAAGACGGAGTATGAGCATCATCTGCCCATACGCATAGGGCTGAGCGTGGCTTACGCTCTGACTGACCGGCTGAGCATCAGCAGCGGACTGACCTATACGCGCCTCTCGTCGGACATCAAGGACGCCTCAAGGGAGAGCAAATACATTGGAGAACAACGCCTGCATTACGTCGGCATCCCCGTGAACGTAAGCTATAAGGTGGCATCGTCGCGATGGATCAGTCTGTACGGCACGGCGGGAGTATTAGCGGAGAAATGCGTGTCGGGCACTACGGACGAGGGGTATGTAGAGAACAATACGATGAAATACACCAACACGCACGACATCAGCAGCAAGCCGCTGCAGATGTCAATAAACGCCGGAGTAGGCATACAGTTTGACTTCATTGACAATGTAGGCATCTACGCCGAGCCTGGCCTCAGCTATTACTTCGACGACGGTTCGGCGCTGCAGACCATATACAAGGAAAAGCCCCTGAACTTTAATCTTAACGTGGGAGTGAGGTTTAAGCTTGAGAAGCGGAAACCGTAAGACCAAGGATATCAGGATTACATATAAAATATTTGCATTTCTGATGCTCAATACTCCCAGTTGAGCGCACTAAGAAATCTTTGGTGCGAAATTCTTGAGTTTTGAGCGTGCAGCGATAGCTTACTGATGCACAACTAATTATACGATTAAAGAGAAACGTGTGCAATGAATAGCGGAGCTAAACTGGCACAATAGGGTTGCTAAAGAGCCACTTTACCACTCCAATACCGCCTCTATTGCCATACAAAAAAGCCTCTCTTGCCTTCCAACAGTGGCTGTATTGGAAGGCAAGAGAGGCTTTTCTTGTATATTATAGGGTCAATGTCGAAGCAAAATCCCACAAAAACAGCCAAACAAATCTCTAAAACCGATTTTTATTTTGTAACATGTTTTTACTCTTTGTGTGATATTTGCATAACGTCCGCCCTATGCTTCTTCTCCTTACCGTTAAAGCTCTTCACTTTCATGCCGAGCTGGTCAGGAAGGATGGCGTTGAGGAAGATGCCTACGAGGGCGGCGAGAGCCAAACCTGAGAATGAGACGGAGCCAATCTGTACGCCACCGTCCGTGCCGTACTGCACACCGATGGATACCACCATGATGAGAGCAGCCACGAAGACATTGCGCGATGAAGAGAAGTCGACGGAAGTCTCAACGAGATTGCGCACACCAACTGCCGAAATCATACCGTAGAGGATAAGGCTCACACCGCCGATGGTGGCAGCCGGCATCAGACCGATAAGGCAAGCGAACTTCGGGCAGAAGCTAAGCAGTATGGCAAAGCAGGCGGCGAGGCGGATAACGGCAGGGTCGAACACCTTGGTGAGGTTGAGCACGCCCGTGTTCTCGCCGTACGTGGTGTTGGCAGGTGCACCGAAGAGAGAGGCGAGGAAGGTGGCAAGTCCGTCGCCGCAGAGCGTGCGGTGCAGACCCGGATCCTTGATGAAGTTCTTGCCCACGGTGCTCTGAATGGCACACATGTCGCCGATGTGCTCCATGATGGTGGCGAAGGCGATGGGGAAGATGGCGATGATGGACGTAAGGATAAGGTCGAAGTTAGGATCCTTGAAGACGGAGATGGCTGTGCGGTCCATGTTGATTGGCAGACCTATCCATGCCGCTTCGTTCAGCTTCGTGAAGTCAACCTCGCCCATCGCTGCAGCCAAGGCGTACGAGCCGAGCACGCCAAGGAGTATGGGGACAATCTTTATGATGCCCTTGCCCCAGATAGACGTACTGATGACGATGGCGATGGCTGTAATGGCGAGCAGCCAGTTCTGCTGGCAGTTGCTGATGGCGGAGCCTGAGAGCGTCAGACCGATGGCGATGACCATCGGACCGGTCACCACTGGCGGGAAGAAGCGCATCACTTTCTCCGTGCCGAACATCTTGAGGAGGAACGCCATGACAAAGTAGAGCAGCGAGGCGGCTGCCACGCCGATGCAGGCATAATTGAGCGCCACTTCGTCGGTCAGTCCTTGCGCCACGCAAAGCTGCTTGACGGAAGCGTAGCCTCCGAGGAACGCAAAGCTGGAACCGAGGAAGGCTGGCACCTTCAGCTGCGAGACGAAATGGAAGATGAGCGTGCCTATACCTGCAAAGAGCAATGTGGCGCTGACGTCCAGTCCGGTGATTAGTGGAACGAGAATGGTGGCACCGAACATGGCGAACAGATGCTGGATGCCGAGTACTACAAATTTGGGCTTACCCAATTCACGGGCATCGTATATGCCCTGGTTGTCTGTGGTCATAATATTATGAGGTTTGTTTTTGATGGATATATATACAGTATATTTATATATCATAACGTTTTTGCACATTTTTTATTGCCTGTCAGCCATGTAAGTTTGTGAATTCCTGTTTGCCTTCAAGAAAAAATGCAGTACATGATAATTGAGATTCCTAACTATTAGTTACTTTTGCATTCTACAAAACACAAACCTAAATAATATGTTCGGAATTCTCAAGCTAAATAATGGATACGGGATGTTGCTGCGGGCGCTGTTGCTTGCGGTGGTGATGTCGTTTATGGCGGTCGGCGCGGCAGAGGCGCAGGAAAAGAAGCCGCGCAAGAAGCTGAAGCAGTTGCTTTGCATAGCGGACAGCCTCAGAAAGGAACTCAGGAAGTCGGCGGACCGCGGACAGATGCTGCAATGGGGCGACTCCATCTTCATGGATGAACAGGACAAGAGCCGAATGAGCGAGAAGAAGAAGCAGAGGATTATGAAGCATTACTCGAAAATACAGCGACGACTGAGCTTCTACGACCGCAAGCTGTTCTGGGGCGACTCCATTCTCGCTGCCAAATACAAGAAGGTAAGATTCGACACCAATTATATCTCACGACCCGACGCACGCTGGACCATCAAGTTCAGAGGCAATCTCTCGGGGGCTGATATGCAGACCACTACGGTGACGCAGGGCGTGGAGAACCGCACGCACGTGATGGCTGACTGCCGCGGTACGCTGAGTATGGCGGTGGCGTATCGCGGACTGGCAGCCGGCGTGGCTGTCAATCCTGCCAAGCTTGCCGGCAAGAGCAAGGACTTTGAGTTCAATCTCAACTCGTACAGCAACCGTTATGGCTTTGACGTGGTTTACCTCTCGTCGAAGACGCTGCACGGACATAAGGACAACGGCGTGGAACGCATAGACATCCCCAAAGGAAAGATATCGCAGAACGCCATCAACATCAACTTCTATTATGCCTTCAACTCGCGAAAGTTCTCCTTCCCCGCTGCCTTCAGCCAAAGCTACATACAGAAGCGCAGCGCCGGCAGCTGGATGATCGGTGCAAGCTTCGACGGGTCGAAGACCACCACCGAGGATCTCACCATCCGCCTCAACGAATGGGCTGTAGGCGCCGGCTATGCCTATAACCTTGTGGCTTTCCGTAGTTTCCTGTTCCATCTCTCCGCCTTGCCCACAGTAACGGTGTATTCGCACGACTATACGAAGACCACTACCGTAACTGACGACGGCGTGAAGCATACCGAACGCCACAACATGGAATATCATTTCCCTTCTGCCATCATCACCAGTCGAGCCGCCGCCGTATATTCCTGGCGAAACAAGTTCGTCGGAGCCACAGCCGTATACAACTACTCCGTGGCTGGTGATGAGGACCACCTCCAGCTAAAACGAAACAAATGGAGGGTTAGGATGTTCTTCGGATTCAGATTCTGATTTCGGCAGAACTTACCGGACGATGTATCAATCGAACATCGTTCCGGGATTCATTTCCGTCGGGCAGCGCCACACAACGCCGAGCTTTCTCAGCGCTTTCTGACGTTCATGCCAAAAACCGTGGCAGAAGCCCATGCCGCGCGGATGATTCTTCAGCTTCTCCTCTGTCATGCGGTCAGCCTCATCTATCACCTCTTCCCAACGTGCTGTCCATTCCACGGGGTCCTTCTTGAGGAAACGTCCAGGCTCCTCTATCTGGTCGAGCTGGTCGTTGTCGGCAAAGTAGATGTTGCGCTTATATAGGCTGATGTCTCTTTCCAGGTCTTCGGCATGCGAGAGTTCGTGATCGTTGAGTGCTTCTATACGTCGCACGATGGCAAGCTCAAGCTCGAGAAGGCGAAGCTTAAGGCGCGGATGATCCATAAGGCAATCCTCGAAGCGGCTTACAACTCTGTATGCGGAGTCAAGCATGTGGTCGAACTCTTCCAGCCATGCGGCATACTTGAGCAGCACTCTGCACAGCGAGGCGATCTTCCACTCGTCTTCCTGCTCACGCAGACTCGCCTCTGCCACAAGAACGCAACCGCAGCAGACGTCATAATAAAGGTCGAGCGCCTCTGCGGTCTTTTCGAGCGACTTGCTTTCGGCAAGGTCAAGAACACGACGGTATTCCTCCTTATAGGTTTTAAGATCATACGTTTCTTCCATATCTTTATCTTTTTCGTAGGGTTAGTAACATTGGGATGGGAAACATTAATAATAGAACATTGCGCTATCGGCCTGCTGCCATTCCTCGGGCTTCAGCTCGCCATCGGGCAGGAAAACGAAGTAAGAGCCACAGTCATAGAAGCGGAGCGACCAGCGGTCGTCCTCATCTATCTGGAGCAGACACAGCTGTCCGGCGTGCTGCAGAGCCACCTCATCCTCATAAGGTTGGGTGAGCAGACGGTGTCCGTCGCCGGAAGGCTCGTCAGTATACTCGAACTCTATCTCCTCGGCAGGCAGGAATACGCTCTCATCGGTTCCCTCCCAGCACATCTCGTAAGGCTGGAGATTGTCGGTGCGGCGCGTATAGAAGACGCACGGCTTGGTGTGATAGTCGAGCGGGCTGTCCATATCGCCGAGATAATAGTCGAGCGGCGCGAAGACATACAGCATTCCCTCGTGCGGCAAGAGTCCGTCGGGGTCGTGTGCAGCGATGTCCTCGCAACGTATCTGACAGACAAAGGTGAGCGGTTCAGACGTGCCGTCGTCAAGCGTCACGTACGGAAAAGGCGTGTCCGCCGGCAGGTCAGGAGCGCCCCACCAATGGCTCTTGCCTATCAGCGGACGCTCTGTCTCGTGGGTATGAATTATGATTGGCATATCAGGTTTTTCTTTTTAATGGTTAGGAATAGGCATCGAAGCGTCCGTCATCGTCGGGCAGGTCGTCATCATCTATATGCACCCATGTGTCGTTTTCGGGAGCAGACCATCCGTCGAAGAAGTCGTCGCTGTCGAATAGCGGCTCGTAATAGCGGCTTATCTCGTCGGCATGTTCCTGCAGACGGCCTTGCGTGAAGGCTATGACGGCTTCGGCAAGCAGATACTTCGAGTCGAGACGCGCTCCATTCAGGGATATCTCGTCCGCCTCTTCCTGAGAGCGCTCCACCTTTCCGTGCTTTATCATGGCGAACATCTTCTCAAGGGCTGTAATGTCCAGCTTCTTTGCAGCCTTCTCATACCACGTCCAAGCCTTATACATATCAACTTCCTGGTCGTATTCGCCGTTATAATAGATGTCGCCAAGGATGACGGCAGCCGTGACCGCACCGTTTCTGTAAGCACTACGAAGCTTCAGGAAGAAGTCCTTAAGCGCGAAGAGACGCGTAAACATCGGCAGATTCTCATAGTCTGACATGCTTTCCAGCGCATATAGGAAGGCGCATTCGGCATTGCCCTGTCCGGCTCCCTTTGCCAGCCAACGCATATAAACGTCCTGATTCACCAACTCCGTATCGTCGCCGTAACCATAGGCAACTGCCACGTCGAGCCAAGCCCGTATGACACCGCCTTGCGCCGCCTCCTCAAAGAAAGGGAGTGCGGCTGTACGGTTCTGTAGCTGCTCCACGGCACAACCACGATAGTAAGTAAGCCAAGGATCGGAAGCCAAGCCTTGCTCTTCACGCTCGGCAATGGCTGCAAGCACGTCGTCGAGCGCCCGCTGCGGGTCTGCCTTCAAGCCACGCTGTCCGTAAATAAGGATTCGGTACATAATCCTGCGACCATAATCGCAGCCTGCTGCCACCGACTCTTCGAGAAGCTTGGAGGCACGCTCACGGTCAACCGGTCCTCCGATTCCCTTATAGCACAATTCGGACAGCTCGGCAGCGGCTTCCATCGAGCCTTGCTCATAGAGTCCTTCCAGAAGGGAACGAGCCTTACTGTAAGGATCTAAATAACTGTCTGCGCATACTATCAGCCATCTTGCATAAACGAAGGTGGCTTCTATATCTCCCCTTTCGTATATGGCCTTATGCAACCCTTCAATTTCCTTCTCTGATACGAAAAACAAGTCTTCGTACACCGTACTTATCTTCTTTCTCATGATATTCGTCTGTATAGATTTCCGTAGCGGTCCTTATATATCTTGTTGTTTCCTGCCGAACCACCTAATAAAATAGAGAGCAGGAACAGGGCACAAAGCAACTGGAAGATAACCTTGAGCACCACCATAACGAGAGAGACTGTCACCACAATACATCCGATGATGTAAACGATGACGAAGACGGTAAGGAGCGTTCCCTTCCACACGTTAGTCTCCCGGATGTTGAGCATCAGCGTCTTGCCGATGCCGTAAAGCAGGATGCCGATACTGAACAGAGCGATAACCCATTCCGCCCATACGGGTGTATGGCTGAAGACGAGCTCCGCAACGATTATCAAACCTATCATTATAGGCAGGAACAACACCATGCAGACGGCTGCCGGCTTGACGTGTATGGAGCGAGAACTGTCAGGTCCGTCATTAAGGAACAACACCCAGTCATACATTCCGATACTGACAACCTGAAAGCCAACAACGAAAACGAAAGGTATGAGACGGAGCACCACGCCGAAGAAGCCATATCGCTCCGAACTACACCACCAGAATGCGTCGCTGCCCATCACCCAATAGCCCAACGCCTCAATGACGGCAACGGCAAACAGGCTGAACGGCATCACCACCTGCAATGCCTGAGCCATGGCAAGAGGCCAGAACCTGCAGCATATCAGCATGATGACTACTACGGCAAAAAGCCCAATAACAGTCCAGCAAGCCCACAGCGTACTGTAGAAACGTCCCACAGAAGAATGGACAAGGTGCTGCTTGAAGGTCATCGGATCAGAGAGATAATCCGCATTGGTGCGGCTCCATAGAAGCGAGTGGCGCGAGAGATAATAATACTTGCTGCCGTGTCTGAAGACTATGCTGCTCTTATATATAGAGCCGCAGGAATCGATTATCTCGCCATTGCGCAGATATATATGCGCATTCCCGCCTTTCGTTGTCCACGCCGTGTCGTTTCTGACCACCTCTTCACAACGTACGCTGTCTGACAAAGGCTGGTCAACAACAAACTGACGGGCATGTGTGCCCAACGGCAAAAGCGCTAACATGAACATCATCATGAGCGCACGGAGAAGTCTGTGTACTGTCTGGTTCATGATTATTCCTTCTTTATAACCTCAAGGCGGAAGCCTCCCTTCGACGGGTCGGGCTGTGACGGCTCGCTGGCTGCAGGCTGTGCCTCCTCGGTGGGCTTGTTTCTTACTGAATGCGATGCAGAACTTGTGTTGGTTGAGCTACTTGAACTGTACGAACCGTTGGAGTTGTCCGTCTTGCGGGTTCTCTGTGACTTGCGGTTCTTCTTGCTTTGCTTAGGTTGGGAAGTGCCGGCCTGAACCTTCACCTTCTCCTTGCTGCCAGCACGCAGGAGCGACATAGCCAATGACGTGGAGTCGGATGTCTGCACGGACCCTCCCATTCTGACTGCTTCCTGTGCGACAAGCAAGCGTATGACGCTACTGTCATTTGTCTGCGGATCAGAATTTCTCAGATAGACGTAACATCCCTCGGAAGCTATCTCGAGACTTCCTTTAAGATTCTCTTTCACCAGACCACCTGCCTTGCTTATCATGAGGCGTGCCTCAACAGAGTCGCCACAGACGGTATCTACAATTAAGGTTGTCGGCATTCCGCCTGTCTCTCCGTTCCATTCCGTTCTTAGCCACTTGGCATAATCGTACGGCTTGGGAGCCGTGGCATGCGACCATCCTGCTGCCATTGCCACGCAGATGCCTATGAGCAGCATAACGCCGACCGCATAACCTATCATGTCACGGCTGAAGTGTGTGCCATCATTGCCATCTCCTCCATGCCCGCTGTTACCCGTCGGTCTGAACGAATGATTCGTCGTGGGCTGAGGTCTGTTATTAGTGACTGGACGAGGCGAGCTTGTAGGCTGAGGTCTGTTATTAGTGACTGGACGAGGCGAGCTTGTGGGCTGAGGTCTGTTATTAGTGACTGGACGAGGCGAGCTTGTGGGCTGAGGTCTGTTATTAGTGGCTGGACGGGGCGAGCTTGTAGGCTGAGGTCTGTTATTAGTTCTTACCGGACCTCCACACTTGTTCTTCATGTATGCCACAAACTGTCGGAGTGTTGCCACATCCGTACCATAAAGCTCTCGCGACATACTTCTGAAGTTCTTGCTTGCCAGCACTATGTCACGGTTATTGTTATGTAGCTTGTCCGAATCGCTAAGCAGTTTGACCTGTCTCTCCACCCTATTCTTCAGGTCGTCACTAAAAGCAGCGTTGCGCCATAAATTATATAAGGTATTGAACGCGTTCTGTTCTTGGGGAGAAAGGTCGTCATAGCTTCCATGAAGGGAAGCGGCGCCCTCCTCCCACTTCGTGACGCGCATTTTAAAAATGTGTTCGTCCATTACTTAAACTTATTCGGTCTTTAATAATGTTGTTTTATTCGACGGTTGCCTTTCCTATCATGTTCTTTGATACAGCGAGTTCCTCCGCCGACTTAACGCCCTCAATCTTGAGTGTGAAGTCGAGAGCCTCATCAGCCACGTTGGCATGAACGCTGAGAATGCCCTCTTCGTCCACTGAGAACACAACGTCAATCTGCGTGCCCTTAGGCCATTCGCGTGTAATGGCAAGATAACGGTCCTCCAGCATCGTGCAGAAACGCTCCTCTACAGCCGACTCTGTCTCGGGATTGGTGAAGTCGCTCTCAAACACCTTATTGGTAATGGTCTTCTGACCGTCATACATCGTAAGGAACGATGCAGTAGCCTTTGTCGGCAACGAGGTGTTGGCAAATATAAGGTTGCGCACCATCGCTGTGCCATCGTCTCCTGTATAATCAGTGCCGTAGGTCTTACTCGTCACATTCACGACGCGGGTCTGCGGACCCTTCATACGATCAGGAGGACATTCAATGGCTCCTGCAATATATTCCTCCACAGCATCTCTGTATGCCTTGTTGAGTGCATAGATGGCAGCACCCTTTGCCACACACTGATCAGGGTCAGTAAGTTTGGCGTCGCATCCGAACTCAGCGTCAATGCGCTGCTTCACCTGCGGCATGCGGCTCGAACCACCAACGAGGAGGAACTCCAGTTCGCTCTGATATCCCTTTGCCCTTGCTTCGTCAATCACCTTACGCGTAGCGTCGATGGTCTGCTCAAGGAATGGAGAGGTAAGTGCGTCAAACAACTCACGTGTGATCTCGAAGCGAGCCGACTGTCCGTCATACTGTATGTTGCACTTTACGGATGTCTTGGCTGAAAGCTGCTTCTTCTTCACTTCTGCCTCAAGGAGAAGCGTATACTTGAGTTCTTCGTCATCCATAGTATATGAGCCTCCGGTCTGCTCATTAAACTGTGCGAGCATGTAGTTGGCAAGCTCCATATCCCAGTCAACACCGCCGAGGTGATGGTCGCCGCCCGTGGCAATAACCTTGATGGCACCGCCGTTCACATTGATGATGGTAACGTCGAAGGTGCCGCCACCGAGGTCATATACGAGGACCGTCTTGCGCTCTGTGGTCTTCATGCCGTAAGAGATGGCTGCAGCAGTAGGCTCATTGATGATGCCGAGGACATTGAGTCCGGCTATCTCGCCTGCCTGCTTGGTCTGCATACGCTCTTTTGTTCCGAAATAAGCGGGACATGTTATCACTACGTCAGTGATGGGTTCGGGATTGTCGCCAAGGTCATTGGCGTCCTTCACAAGCTTCTTAAGGATAAGAGCCGAAATCTCTGCCGGGTCCATGTGGTACGGAAACTTGTTGGACGACTTGTCGAAATCAGCATCCACACCCATCGAGCGCTTCACGAAGCTCACGCAGTTCTGCGGCTCGGTAGAGAGCATTCCCTTTGCCTCATTGCCGACTATAGCCTTTTCCTTATTCTCAAAGTATACCACAGAGGGAGTGGTGGTTCCGCCGTCAAAGTTGGTAAGCACAACTGCCTGGTCAAACTTGTCCACCTGTGCTATACAGCTATATGTTGTTCCGAGGTCGATGCCATAAACGGCACGTGATTTGTCTTCTGCCATAATAATAATGTTTTGTAAAGGTTTAAAAGATTATTGTTGTTTAATGATTTACTGTTTAAGGCGATACACCACAATACGGGCGGGGCGGATAATGCGTCCGCTGTCGTCGTCGCGGAATCCTTCCGCTATGCATTCTGACACGGTATTGGCTTTTTCCTCCTCCGTGGTGTCAATCACACGGATGGCTTTGTGCTCCTTCGGCTTGTAAGGCGAGCCCGGTTCGGGAGCGAATGCCGTAAGCGAATACTCGTCTTCCAGCATATCCTTCACGTAGAGCATGCCACCATCCACAAGCTTCTTCATCGCCTCCGCGTCGAAAGCCTCATCAGACGGATTGAAGCGGGCACAGGTTTGCGCCATGCGTTCATATATGCTGATAATGTTAAGGGCATAGCCGCGCTTGATGTCAGTGATGAGTCCGGCACGCATCTTCTGCAGTTCGTCGTGCAGGTCACGTATTAGTTTCTCCTGATAGACCGCTGTGTCTATCTTCTCAGCGAGACCATCAATCGAACCTTTCATCTCAGCCAAGGATTTCATTACGGCTTCGGTGTTGTCTGGCTTTTCTTCTGCAGCGGAAGCGTTGTCTGCTGGTTTCTCTTCAGCAACGGCATCTGCCGGCTTCTCTTCGGGAGCGGAAGTTTGAGGGGACGGTTCTGGAGTGGCAGGTGTCGCAGGCTGAGTGTCGGCAGGATGCCCTGCAGCACGGAGCGACTGTACCTCCGCAAGCAGTTCTGCCACCTGCTTCTTTATAGCACTCACATCCTCTTTAAGGTTGGTGAGTTCGTCATTCGGACTGAATAATCCCATAATTACATAGGTTTTAGGTTTGACATTCATTGCATAACACGATTCGGAAAATGTCGCAAATCGGTGTTTACGATTGCAAAAATAGGACAAGATATATGAAAACCACGCGTCAAACGTACAATTTTACCGATTGACATGCAAATTTATATAGATTGACAGATAATTTACAGATTGAAACAACATCAAACAAAACAAGCCAAACGTCATACGAAAAGTACCTAATGATAGTAGAGCATAAAAAAAGAGTTGGGAGTTGATAGTTATGATATGTCAAACAACATAACTATCAACTCCCAACTCTCAAATATCATATATATATATCATTACTCCAGATACGTGTATCCGTAGAGTCCTGAGCGGTAATTGCTGAGGAATTCCTTTCCCTCTTCGAGCGAAATCTTTCCTGCCTTGACGCTCTTCGTCACCCAGATTTCGAGCTGGCGCACGAGCTTCTTGGGATTATACTGCACGTAGTCGAGCACTTCCTCAACGGTCTCACCGTCGAAAATCTGGTCAATCTTGTATGTATTGTCCTTTACGGAGATGTGCACGGCGTTGGTGTCTCCGAAGAGATTGTGCATGTCGCCGAGGATTTCCTGATATGCTCCCACAAGGAATACGCCGAGGTAATAGTCCTCGTTCTTGCGGATGGGATGTACGGGAAGCACGTGCGACGCCTGACGGTTGGTAACAAAGTTGGCTATCTTACCGTCCGAATCGCAGGTGATGTCCTGCAGCGTGGCGTTGCGTGTGGGACGCTCGTCGAGGCGCTGGATGGGGACGATAGGGAACAGCTGGTCAATGGCCCATGCGTCCGGGAGCGACTGGAAGAGCGAGAAGTTGCAGAAATACTTGTCGGCAAGCAGCTTGTCCAGTCCGCGAAGCTCTTCAGGAGTATGCTTCAGCGACTTCGCCATGCTGTTTACCTCGCGGCAAACGCTCCAGTACATGCTCTCTATCTCGGCACGGGTACGGAGGTCTACAATGCCGTGTGAGAAGAGGTCGAGTGCTTCGTCGCGTATCTGCTCGGCGTCATGCCAGTCCTCCAGCATTGTGCGGGGATTGAGATTGTCCCAGATCTCGTAAAGGTCCTTCACCAGCTGGTGGTCTGTCTCCGCCGGTTCAAAATCCTCGCGCATCTGCGGCAGCGTGGTGGTCTCGAGCACGTCTATGATAAGCACGGAGTGATGGGCTGACAACGAACGTCCGCTCTCGGTGATAAGGTTGGGATGAGGTATCTCATGCTTGTCGGCAGCCTCAACGAAAGTATATACGCAGTCGTTGACATACTCCTGGATGGAGTAGTTGACGGAGCTTTCCGAGCTTGACGAACGTGTGCCGTCATAATCGACGCCAAGCCCGCCTCCACAGTCAACGAAGTCGATGTTATAGCCCATCTTGTGGAGCTGTACGTAGAAGTTGGCTGCTTCGCGCAACGCAGTCTGGATGCGACGAATCTTCGTAATCTGCGAACCGATGTGGAAGTGGATGAGACGTATGCAGTCGTGCAGTCCCTTATCGTCGAGGGTCTTCAGAGCCTGAAGCAGTTCTGACGCTCTCAGACCGAACTTCGACGCGTCGCCTCCGCTCTCCTGCCACTTGCCCGATCCTGAAGAAGCGAGCTTGATGCGGATGCCGATGTTGGGCTTGACGCCAAGCTTCTTGGCAGCAGCGGCGATAAGACCAATCTCGTTCATCTTCTCCACGACGAGGAAGATGCGTTTTCCCATCTTTTGTGCGAGCAGAGCCAGCTCGATGTAGCTCTGGTCCTTATATCCGTTGCAGACGATGATGGAGTCGCTCTGGCACTGTACGGCTATGACGGCGTGCAGCTCAGGCTTCGAACCGCACTCCAGTCCGAGGTTGAACTTGCGTCCGTGCGAGATGATCTCCTCCACGACGGGCTGCATCTGGTTCACCTTAATAGGATAGACGATGAAGTTCTCCCCCTTGTAGTTGTATTCCTCCGCCGCTTTCTTGAAGCATGATGATGTCTTCTCGATACGGTTGTCGAGGATGTCGGGGAATCTCAGCAGTACGGGAGGCGTGACGTCACGCAACTGGAGTTCGTCCATCACGTCACGCAGGTCAATCTGGACGTTGTCCTTACACGGCGTCACATACATGTCGCCACGGTCATTGACACCGAAATAGGATGTTCCCCATCCGTTTATGTTGTAGAGTTCGCGGGAATCTTCAATGGTCCATTTCTTCATTTCTTTCTATTCTTGGTTTTAAGGGGTTGTTTCTTTAAACGGTTTGTATTTTGGTTCAGTATGTTATTGAACTTTTGCAAGTTCTGTATGTTATTTATCCAACAACGCACGCAGTTCCTTGACGGTATCGTTAATCTTCTCGAAGTTGTCGAGCAGGTCCACGTTGAAGGTGTATTGCGCTTTCTGATAGAACTGTTCGCGGTGTGCGAGCTGTTCCACGATGAACTTCTCCACCTCCTCCGGCGTCTTGTTGAGCAGCAGGGGGCGCACGGCGCGTCCCATCTTGAGGTGTTCGTGGAGCACTTCTGGCGAAGCCTTCAGATAAACCACCTGCGCCTGCGAGTTCATATAGTCGATGTTGTCGTAGAAGCAGGGCGTTCCTCCTCCGCACGACACCACCACATTCTCAAATTCCGCCACCTCATGCAGCATGTTATGCTCTATGCGTCTGAAGCCTTCCTCGCCCGCCTCGTCGAATATCTGCTTCACGGTGCGTCGCATCCGCGTCTCGATATACCAGTCGAGGTCGTAGAAGGGAAGTCCGAGAGCCTTGGCAAGCGCCTTTCCTACGGTGGTCTTGCCGGCTCCCATATAACCTATAAGGATAATGCGTGTCATTATATTGTATATGCTTACTTCTTCTTAGCCGCTGCTCTCTTCTTGGGAGCCGGCGGGTTCTTGATGATTTCCATACACTCGTCGTACGTCAGCTCGGCTGCCTTCTGATGCAGTTCGCGCGGAATGCGATAGTTCTTGCCGTCATAAGCGATGTATGGTCCGTAGCGTCCGTTGAGCACTTCCAGCTTGTCGTCCTCCTCGAAGGTCTTCAGATGGCGCTCTGCCTCAGCCTTGCGCTTCTCCTCTATCAGCTCAATGGCTCGCTCAAGCGTCACTGCCATCGGGTCTTCGGTCTTCGGGATGGACACGTACTTGCCGTCGTGCTGCACGTAAGGACCGAAGCGTCCTGCACCTACGCTGACCGTCTTGCCCTCAAACTCGCCGAGAGTGCGCGGGAAACGGAACAGCTCGAGTGCCTCTTCCAGGGTGATGGTCTCCATGCTCTTGTCCGAAGGAAGCTGTGCGAAGCGCGGCTTCTCCTCGTCATCGGCTGCACCAATCTGCACCACGGGTCCGTAACGGCCTATCTTTACGAAGACGGGATGTCCGGTCTTCGGGTCTGTGCCGAGCTGACGTTCGCCTGCCTTGTGCTCCGTACGGGCGTTCATCACCTTGTCTACGGTAGGCTCGAACTCCTGGTCGAAGTGGCGCATCATGTCTGTCCACTCTTCCTTGCCGTCGGCAATCTGGTCGAACTGCTGCTCCACCTTGGCGGTGAAGTTATAGTCCATGATGGTGGGGAAGTTCTCGATGAGGAAGTCGTTCACTACGATGCCGATGTCTGTCGGGAGAAGCTTGCCCTTCTCGTTGCCAGCCATCTCCACCTTGCGTGTCTGCGTGACCTTGAGTCCGCGGAGCGTGTCGATGACATAACCTCTCTCCTCGCCTTTCTTGTCGCCCTTCACCACGTACTCGCGCTGCTGGATGGTGGAAATGGTCGGGGCGTATGTTGACGGACGACCGATGCCAAGCTCCTCCAGTTTGTGCACGAGGCTTGCCTCAGTGTAGCGTGACGGGCCCTGTGAATAACGCTCCGTGGACGTAATCTCGCGGCGTGTGAGCACGTCGCCCTCCTTGATGACGGGCAGCATGTGCGAGAACTCGTCTGCAGAAGCTTCGTCCTCATCGTCTGACGACTCACGGTAAACCTTGAGGAAACCGTCGAACTTCACCACTTCACCGTTGGCAATGAAGTGCTCCTCAATGCTTCCGGTGGGGCTGTCGGCGGGTTTGTCAGCCACGATGCTGATGGTGGTCTTCTCTATCTGAGCCTCAGCCATCTGGCTGGCAGCTGTACGTTTCCATATAAGATCGTAGAGACGGCGCTCCTGTGCGGTTCCTTCCACGGTGGTGTTGCTCATGTATGTGGGTCGGATGGCCTCGTGTGCCTCCTGCGCTCCCTTAGAGTGGGTGTGGAAATTGCGCGGTGAGCTGTATTCCTCGCCGTAGAGCTTCACAATCTCTTCCTTGGCTGCACCGATGCAGAGCTGCGAGAGATTGACGCTGTCGGTACGCATGTATGTGATAAGACCGTTCTCATAGAGGCGCTGCGCCACCATCATGGTCTGCGAAACGGAGAATCCGAGCTTGCGGGCTGCCTCCTGCTGGAGTGTGGATGTGGTGAACGGCGCTGCGGGATAACGCTTCAGCGGCTTCTTCGTAACGGTCTCCACGCGGAACGTGGCGTCCTTACACTTGTCGAGGAAAGCCATCGCTTCGTCGTGTGTGGTGAAGCGCTTGTCAAGCTCTGCCTTCACTTCCTGCTGCGATCCGTCCGCATTGGTGATGGCGAAGATGGCGTTAATGCGATAGTAAGGCTCGGTATGGAACTGCTGTATCTCGCGCTCACGCTCTACGATAAGGCGCACGGCTACCGACTGTACGCGTCCAGCCGAGAGTGCCGGCTTCACCTTTCGCCAAAGTACGGGCGAAAGCTTGAAGCCCACGATGCGGTCAAGCACGCGGCGGGCCTGCTGTGCGTTCACGAGGTTCATGTCCAGATGGCGCGGGTTTTCTATTGCCGCGAGAATGGCAGGCTTCGTGATCTCATGGAAGACAATGCGGTTGGTGGACGCCTCGTCCAGTCCGAGCACTTCGCAAAGATGCCATGAGATGGCCTCTCCCTCGCGGTCCTCATCGGATGCGAGCCAAACCTTAGTGGCTTTCTTGGCGTTTTCTCTCAACTGCTTTACGAGCGCTTCCTTGTCCTTTGGTATTACGTAAGCGGGCTGGAGTGTATCTTTATCTATGCTCAGTTCCTTCTTTTTAAGGTCTCTGATATGTCCATACGAGGACATGACTTTATAGTCGGAGCCAAGGAATTTCTCGATGGTCTTTGCCTTCGCAGGGCTCTCGACAATAACTAAGTTGTCTTGCATGTTGTTGATTTCGTTTTATAATTTCGGCGCAAAAGTAAGCTTTTTTTTTCTTATACCTTATTATATAGAGAAATTTTATAAAATTTTAGAAATAAAGCTTTTTAAGAATAAAGCCGAATTGCTGTTTGGTGTGATATAAGCGTAAAACGAAAACTGGCCGTCGGGCTATTTTAGCTCTGACGACCAGCGATTCTTAGTATGTTATGAAAAATTTGAGAGAACCTGAAACTTCACAGTCTCAAGTTTGGGTTTATGAACTTGCGTCTTCCCCGACATCCTTTGTCCGGGACGTCGGTTCCTTTCGGAGAGAAGCCGTCATGTCCAAATGTTGTTTTAACTAAACATGATTTTTATTGAGAAAGCATAGAAATTTTTGTCTTGTCTTACTTCATCAGCACGGCACCGTTCTCGATGAGGGGCTGCTGTACGGCGTCCACCGAGCTGCTCTTCTTGAGCGTGTCGATGCGGGCGGAGTCGTTCAGCGCCACTGAGCCTGCCGGACGCGATGTGCCGGTAGATACTGCCGGTGTCTGTTCGGACGTGCTCTGGAATGAGTATTGTGCCGCCTGGCTGAGTGTCAGGATTATGGCCACCATTGCAGCAGCCTTGAAGAATGGCGCAAAGCGTTCCTTCATGGTCACTCGGCGTGCCTTCACAGTCTCGGGCTCGTCGATAAGCGCCATCATGCGCTCGTCAAAGTCGTCACCAAGCGTGTTGGTGTGCTTCTCCGTCTGCTCGTAGATGAAGAGGCTGCGATACTTCTGAAGCTCTTCCGGGATGCACAGCTGGCTGAAGAACGAGCGGAGAATCTGCTCTTCTTCGAGAGTGGTCTCGCCTTGCCAGTAGCGGTCCAGGAGTTGACTGATGTATTTATAATCCATAATTGTCGTATTGCTGAAATTGTTGTTTAATTGTCTGCCGCGCTCTGAAGATGTTTATCTTCACCTGCTCCTCCGTTATGGAGAGGATGGCGGCAATCTCCTTGTAGGTCTTGCCTTCGATGTCGCGCAGCTGCATGCATGAGCGTTGCTTCTCGGGCAAGTTGTCGATGAGGGAGCGCACAATCTCCACTTTCTCGCGCTGCACTGTGCGCTCGTAGGGATTGGAGGCGGAGTCTGCCTTTTCGCCGCTTGTGCCGGCGTCGAGTGACGCGTTGTTGTTGGCATGCAGCCTGAGGCGGTCAAGAGCAATGTTACGGCAGATGGTGAGGCTGAACGCCTCTACAGACTCGATGGTGTCCCACGAGTCGCGCCGGTTCCATACTTTGATGAGCGTATCCTGCACGATGTCCTCTGCTTCTTCACGGCTCAGCGTGATGCGGAGGGCAAGTCTGAAAAGGGTGTCCTTCATCGGCAGGATGTCGCTACGAAAACTTATCTTTTTCATCTGTGCTCTGATAGGATGACGTTTGGAAGATTGATTTGTTACAACAAGAGGCAATGTTTTAACATGCCTTAACGATTAACGGGGGCGTTGGGATATGCAAATGTAAAAAAAAATCCCGGCTCCTTGATTAGGAACCGGGATTTTTTTATTTATCGTTTATCGCTTGGCTTACTTCACCACCTTGATGGTCTTGCCGTTAGCGAGGCGAACGATGTTGATGCCCTTCTGGAGAGTGTTAACCTTTGCACCACCTACAGTGTAGATAGATACGTTGCCGTTCTCCATTTCGGTCTGGATGCCGTTGATAGCGTCGGCAACTACACCGTAACGACCGCAATAGAAGATGCTCTTTGCGTCAGCATTCTCGTCGTCCACATCATTAGCGAATGAGTACTGGAATACGATGTTGTTGCTGTAGTCGTCCTTCTTGTCGATGTTGATGTTGAGATAGAGAGTCTGACCGTTCAATGAACTTGCCTCGTCCTCTACCTTGCATACCATATTCTCACCGAATACCATAACGCCCATGCCAGACTCGCTCATATCAACCTCTGAGATTGTGCCACGGAATGTGAGGTCGCAGGTCTCGTTCTCTGAAACCGGGAATGCCTTGAAGGTTACGGTCACGTCACCAGTAGAGTACTTGGTGAAGACAACGTCCTTATCCTTATAAAGCACCTCGTTCTGCAATGTTGCGTCGTGATCAACAGTAAGGTTAGCTGTGTAAGTCTTAGTGCCTACAACTTCCTCAGGCTTCTCAATCTCTACGCCGTACTGACCAACGTAGTAGATGCCATCTTCAGAACCGAACTCGTATGTGAACTTCATCTTCTCAGCTGTGTATGATGAGATGTTGATAAAGAGAGAAATCTCCTTGCCATAGAATGCGCTGGTCTCATCCTCGATAGGAGTCATTGCCAAGTCCTCACCGAAGGTTACGGTGCCCATACCATACTCGCTCATGTCAGTCTCTGAGATTGTGCCACGGAATGTAAGGTCGCGTGACTCTGTCTCAGAAATCGGATATTCCTTGAATGTAACGGAAGACTCGCCGTTAGCATACTTGGTGAATACCACCTGCTTGCCAGCATAACCGGTCACCTCACCTGTCTGAGCGTCGTGTCCGACAGTAAGGTTGTCAGTGTAAGTCTTTGTAGCAACCACCTCGTTCGGATCAACCGGCTCTGCCTCAACTGGGAGGATGTGGATGTAGTTGTACGTAGCGTTACTCATAGTACTACCCTGGCAGCCACCAATCTTGACGTTGCTGATAGCCCAAAGTTCTGCGAAAGCAGTAGTAGGATCAGCATACTGTTCGGTCGACATATACTTGTTGTTATACTGTGTGCCGTTGATAACAAGACCCTTCTTCTTAGAAATCTCGATGGTTACGGTTCCCTCAATGTCAGCCACGTCGTAACGTGAGATGTTGCCAGAGGAATTGAGGAAGTTGAACTGCAGAGTCTTTGTACCAGCTGTATAGTAGAAGTGATAGTTGGTAGCACCCCACTCTGAGATGTTGTTACCTACAGAGAGGATGTTCTCATTTTCATTCTTACAAGTAGTGAGGTCGATTTCAGCCTTGAGATACTGAGTATCCCAGTTGATATCCTTCGACTCCTGCCATGCGAAATCGTTAGCATAGAAGCCATGCTCTACGACGTCGATTGCGCCTTCCGGATCAGGATTCGGATCTACATACTGCTTGCCGAATACGATAGTGGCGTCAACGCCAGTCAGAGCTGTAACGACAGTCATGTTGAGCTTTTCGCCAGAGAGTGTGGCTGTGAAGCTCTTGAGTGTAGCGGGGCTGCCCTCAGAGATGCCGAGCATTGAGGCGAGGTCCTGGTTGATGTTGGTCCATGTGCCCTCAGTAGCTGTAGTGGTGTATGTAACGTTGCCGTCAGCGTCAGTTGTGGCTGTTACGTTAGGAATGTTGAGGTCGCCGATGCGGTTAGAAGAAACGGTGAGGTTCTTGTAAACCACATTGTATGTGCCGTCCTCAACTGTTGTGAACTCTACGGTGTTCTCGTCAAAGTCGGTGTTTGTACCAGCGAATGAAGAGTAAGCCACGTCCTTGTATGTCTTTGTCTCAGGTACGAACGGAGGAACAACCTCTACAAGCTTGACGCTCTTGTAGAGTGCGTTGCTGAACTGACTGTTCTCGCCAGAACCGAACTTCACCTCTGTAAGATCGAAGAGACCCTCGAGCTTGTCAGCAGCAATGATGCTTACGCCGTCAACGGTCAGACCGTCTGCCTTAGACACCTCAACAGTGATGTTGGTCTTGTCAGTTATGTTGACGGTTGTATTGTTGTTGCCGTTAGAGCACTGATAGAATGCCTTGTAAGTGCCCTTGTCTGCATAGATATGGATGTTCTTCTCCCATACTGTAGCCTCAGGACCGAAGCCGAAGATTTCCTCAGTATTTGAAGAGTTGCAGTTGGTGGCGTCAATGACAGCCTGGAACTTCTGGGTGTTCCAGTCAATAGGTGTAGAAACCACGAAGCCAGTGCCGTCAGCCTGATAGTTCTCCATCGGGATAGAAGGACCGTCAACCGGCTTTGTACCTACGATGTAAGTAACGCCTTCTGACTCAACAGTCATATAAATCTTCTCTGTGCCGTCAGCATCAGTATAGATTACAGCATAAACAGTATAAGCATTTCCCTGAACGTCAACGTCGCCAGAGTAAGTGGTGCGACCCTTAGCGTCTGTGCCCTTTGTAAGTCCGTTTGCCTCAATAACGCTCGAACCGAACGAGAAGTCGATGTTGTTTGAACCGTCAGACATCTCCTTTACAGTAACCTCTGCACTGTATGGCAAGTCATAGACACCTTCGCCCATCTTCATACCGAGCTTGTCAGTGAAAGTCTTTGAGGAAACTACGGTAGGACCTTCCGGTTTCGGCTCAGCAACTGCTGTGCCCTGGAATGTCACGTGTGACAATTCGGCCATATTAACGCCACAGTAGCGCATATAAAGGTCGATTGACTCGTTGGTGACAGTACCCTTAATCTGCTGCCAGTACAAAGAAGACACAGCCGTACCTTCCACGGTAGCATCACCGGTGATTTCACCACGTGAGAAATTGCCGACGTTGAAAGAGCCGTCAGCGCCCACTTCACATTCATAAACGATGGTGTAATCGGGGAAAGCGAAGCCATTGAAGGCGTTGCTCTTCACCTCGAACTTCAATCCACCATCCACTTTTGTCACCTTCATCTGACCTTCAGCCGTGCCTAAATTACCCAGCTTATCACCCCATGTGCCATGGAAAGTGACACCTGTGGTAAGGTCTGCTGCCATTGCAACAACTGCAAGCATTAAGAAGGACAATAGAGATAAGATTTTTTTCATATCAAATCCTTTCTTTTAGTTAATAAATTGTATAATAGAAAATCAAATGTTCTTTTTGTTATATAACGTCGTTAGTAATGTAATGCGTATTATTGTGAATATATATGTCTTGGTTTTTATTTTAAATTGTCAACAGGTATGCTTCTATTAAGGAGCTTTTGTTTGTCCTACGTGGACTTCGGCTACCAATCTGCTTATCTTTGTTTTGTGGTCTACCGATTGCAAAGATAGTGTAAAATATTATTATGACAAAGTCTTGTCGTTGTTTTTTAATAATAAAAGTGAAAAAATGCTTTACGAACTGCGGGTTCCGCGGAGCGGGTTCCTAACTCTTCGGCGGTTCCGCCGAAGACGATATTTGCATTTCTAACGCTCAATACTCCCAGTTGAGCGCACAACAAAATCTTTG
>ERZ791912.293-NODE-293-length-34080-cov-5.202028_pt1 | contig 34080 bp, 29 predicted proteins | sample MGYA00510141_ERZ791912 | MGnify/ENA primary metagenome ERZ791912 (study PRJEB30046, sample SAMN00792082) | human gut metagenome | study: EMG produced TPA metagenomics assembly of the A metagenome-wide association study of gut microbiota in type 2... | reverse complement strand
CTTGCCGCATTTACGGCGAAGCCCATGCAGAATACCTACTGCTCCAAATGACCGGTGAACACGAGCTGCAAAGCATGGAAAGCGAGGTTACCGCTATTGCACAGAGTGCGCACCGCTTTCTGTTTGCGGCTATTCCGGTGGAAAGCTGGAACGATGCACTTTCTCCGTGGGAAGCCCCTGCTGTTTGGGGGAAGCAAGGTTTCGGCGGCAATGCTGGGGACACCCTGCGCTTTCTGACAGAACCGGTCATCCCCACGCTGAAGCGGCAGTTTCCTCTCCCGGAAAACGTCAAAATCATTCTGGGTGGCTATTCGCTGGCCGGGCTGTTTGCGCTGTGGGCCTCCACCCAGACTGATCTGTTCTACGGTATCGCCGCCGCATCGCCCTCGGTGTGGTTTCCGGGCTGGATGGAGTATGAACAGCGGCACCCGATGCAGGCACAGCACATTTATCTGAGCCTTGGCGACAAGGAAGAGCATACGAAAAACGCCGTCATGGCTGTGGTGAGCGATAACATCCGCACCCTGCACAGCCGGCTTATAGAGCGTGGCGCAGACTGCACCCTTGAATGGAACAGCGGCGGGCACTTTAAGGACGCTGATTTGCGTACCGCGAAAGCCTTTCGGTGGACGATGGAGGAACACACATGACCATTTTGATTGATGCAGACGGTTGCCCGGTCGTCGATCTGACGTTGCAGATTGCAAAGCGGTTTGTCGTTCCGGTCATCATCCTGTGCGACACAGCTCACCAGATCGAGCGAGAAGGTGCGCAGACGTTGGTATTCGATAAAGAGGCAGACAGCGTAGACTTTGCCCTCGTCAACCGGGTAAAACCGGGTGATATTGTCGTAACACAGGACTACGGCCTTGCGAGTATGTGCCTTGCCAAGTGCGCACGCGTGCTGAGCCAGAATGGTCTGGAATACACCGCCGACAACATAGACGCTCTTATGCTGCGGCGGTATGAAAACAAAAAGCTCCTCCGTGCCGGAAAGCACCCCAAGGGGAGCCCAAAGCGGACGAAGGAGCAGGATGTCAGGTTTGCGGACACGCTTGAGAAGATTCTGAGCAAAAGTTATTGATACATACTTTCTAGCCGCAAAAAAGGCACCAGCCTGAGCTGATGCCTTTTGTTGGCGGAGATGGTGGGATTCGAACCCACGTGCCCGGTTAAGGACAAAACGATTTCGAGTTTTTCCTGCTTCACGGTACTTGGTGGAAGATAGAGGAAATTAGCCCACTTTGCCAGAAGATACGAACCATCGAATTTACGCTCAAAATTTCATCAAAATCCAAAATCACTAGGCTCTGTGCGGATTTGAACCCACTTTCCAAAACGCAGAAAAATCTGCCTTTTGGAGAGAAGTGGGAGAGATTTTACGCCTGTTGGAGAGAACGGGCGAGAGAGATTCCGGGAGCCAAAATCCATCCACACAATATGTTGCTTCTGACGCTGACCAAATCAAAGCAGCAAAGGATGGATGAACATGAGAACGCTGTTAGAGTGCTATAAAATTCTCGAAGAATACCCCAACGGAATGACGAAAGACCAGTTCTACCGTGTTGCCCGCATCAACAAGCAACACGCAAAATACCTTCTGGATTCCGGTCTCGTTCCGTGTATCAATACAGGAAAGAAAACACGCAAATACCATATTGCGACCCACGATGTGATCACCTACTTGTGTGACCGTGAAGATAACCCTGAAAAGTATAAAGTGCCAACGGGCTTTTATATCGGAAAAAACGGCTGCTCCAAGCGGCACCCGGACAAGCCTGCCACAGAGATCATCCGCTTCAATTTTACAGAACCGGAAAAAACAGGGCTGTATACCCTATGGGAAAATCTCACGGTTGGATGTGATGATCTGCTGACAACCCCGGAAGTTTCGGAACTGACGGGCTACTCTGCACAAAGCATCCAGCGATGGTGCAATCAGAAGATCCTTGTAGGATTCAAAATTCGTGGCACATTGACGATTCCACGGCTTGCAGTCGTTGAGTTTATGTCCGGTGACCGCGCAACGACTATCGTCCGAAAGTCCTCAAAGCACCTTGATCTGCTCCGCACCTATGCACAGGACTGCCATGAAGGTGCAATGACAATTACATATTAAACGAACAGGACTGCTCCACAGCGCAATGTATGTGAGGCAGTCCTGTTTGCTTAGATGCAAAAGATTATTCTTCAAGTAATTATTCTTGACGGAATAATTATAGATTTTCTTCGTTTTTGAATTGTACCTTTGGAATAACCGAAAGAATCGCATCCTTTTCCTGTTCTTGTAAATAGACGGGGTTCAACTTTGATTTCGTGTAGCTTAAATAACTGTTTGAAGTTCTTTGGGTCAGCAAAGCCGTAAAAAATCTTTCCCAGCTAAAATATTGCAGACTATCCACGTATTTCTCCGGCGATTCCAGAATATCGTTGATTTCTCCATCTTCCAGTAATCCAGATTGAAGAATAAGCCATTCAAACGATTCTGGCAGGTAAATATGAGAATCCGGCTGGAGAGCAAGCAGTTGCATAATGCGCTCCATCTGCGAACCAAATGCCGCACCGTCTGCAACCACCAGAACATTTTCCCCTGCACGGTCGGACAGCATTTTGAAAATGTTGGACTTTCCACCAGCAGATTCGCAGAGAATTCCGTTTTCGGCGCAAACAGCCTGAAAAAACTGGAACCCCGAATTGGAATCCTCTGTAATGATTGCCGTTGGTTTTAGTTTCTCCAGTCCCATCGGCTTTCCGTAAATTCGGAAAAACTCATTGTAGGTCTGTTTCAAGTTTCCGAAGCGTTTGGATGCCCGGATGCCGTAAATTTCCGTTACGCTGTACGGTAATGTTTCAAGTCCTTCCCGCGTGACGAGCACATAGTAGTTGTCTGTTTTCTGAATCGCTGCGGCAAATTCCTTTGAAGCAGTAAAAGCATTCCCTTCATCAATAAAAACGATACTCTGCGAAAGGTCGGAAAGCTGTTTTTCCCACTGCCGCCCGGAAAGAACAACGCAATCCTTCTCGCATTGGAGTTCTATTCCACTGTCCGGGCCTAGTTCCTCGTATTCCCGAATCATCTCCACGAGCGTTGTTTTTCCTGTGGCACTATCTCCACGCAAGATCGTGATGTTCCGGCGTATTTCAAAATCGAACTTGATTTTTCGGTTTTGTACAACGACCCGATATGCTCCTGTCATAAAAATCCTCACACATAAAGTCCTGCAACGGGGACAAGTTCCCGCATGGAGTGAACGATCTGATCGGTGTTCAGGATGCGGATGGTAAATGTTCCATTTCCAAAATCCATGAGATGCCGAAGGTTGATGGTAACATCCCGATTTTCAGCGATTTTTAACAGCCATTTGGCACAGTTATCTCCACAGGTCGAAGCGTTGAACACCTTTTCCGGCTCGTTGGCTATCAAAATCAGGGTCTTTACTCCGCCCGACAACTGCACCGGAGGGATTTTCCCCAATACGGGGCTGTCGATCACACCACCGTCCAGCACGGTGGAATGATCTACGTCCTGTATCATCTCACGGGAAAGCGGTTCGGTGATCCACGCATCTTCATAAGTGTTCTTGAAATAGACTGCTGTATTGTAAATCACATTCGGCATATCACCGTAAAAAACATTGAGCATACAAGCATCTTCTCCTGTTACATCGGTTGACACTTTGATTATCACCATTGTAAGCGTTCTTTCTTGTAAATGTCAACCTATTTTTACGTTCATTTTTGAAGGAGGGATCGTTTTCCACATGAACAAACCCATACAGTTGAAAATCCGAGGTCACACCAAATGACGCTGGACCACTTCTACGGGCAGTCGGTCGAGTTGTTCTCCTATTTCCGCATCCCCAAGGCACACCTTTTAACTTATCTTATCGGATTCGCACCCGGCAGCATGGTTCGGGCGTGACATCCTTGCATTCTCTCCTGCCGTTGGGTACACTGATGGTGTCAGCGGCAGAAGTTACATATTCAAGTGGATGCAAAGATACAGCAGTCTCAACAAACAGTAGTATTTTCAACAGATTCAACAGGCGACTGGTTAAAGTTCCTGTTGGAGAGAATTTAGGAGAGAACGGACGTCTGCGGCCCGGTTTTTGCCGATGCTTTTGCGTTCCAAGCGGTAAAAGCGCAAAATAAAAAAGTCGCAGATTCGTTTGAATCTGCGACTTCTGGCGGAGATGGTGGGATTCGAACCCACGTGCCCGATTAAGGACAAAACGATTTCGAGTCTTTGAATCGGTTGGAGGAAGCTGGTTTCGTTCGGCTGTCATGGGCAGTCGTCGGCATTTTCTGCGCCTCGCAAAAGTGGCACATCAACGTAATTTACAGGCAAAAATCGACCACTTTTTGCGAAGCGCCGTTAGAAAAGCCTCCTTTCACACAAAGCGTCAGGGGCTGTATTTCAGGTGCAGTTCCGTTAGATGTTCGTTAGAATATACCAGTGCTGCCGTTGCTGTGCCAGCTCACAGCAGGCTTCTCTGTCTGAACGCAGCGTTTCCCGAAAGCCGGGGACGCTGCGTTTTCTTTTGCCCGCAAACCGGGCTGAAAGGGAAGCCGCCATGTCAACATTCCGCGTCAATAAAAACGTCAACTACACCGTTATGAGCAACCACCACCTGCAGGATAAGAGGCTGTCCCTGAAAGCCAAGGGACTGCTGTCCTATATGCTCTCCCTGCCGGACGATTGGGATTACAGCCTGAAAGGGCTGACAACCGGATGCAGGGATGGCATCGACAGTGTGAGAAGTGCGGTTCACGAACTGGAAGATGGCGGGTATCTGTGTCGGAACAAAGTCCGTGATGCCCGTGGCCGCATTATTGACTACAACTATGAAGTCTTTGAACTGCCACAGAAAGAACGGATTGAAAAACGCCCTGCTCCAGTGCCAAATTCACCATCATCGGAAAATCCAATGTCGGGTTTTCCAACGTTGGAGAATCCAACACAACAAAATACTAATAAACAAAATACTAAAAGACAAAGTACTAATCTATCAGGGCAGACGGACGAATCTGCGGATTTTGACCAGATGGAAGCACAGGTGCGGGAGGAGTTCCGGGAACGGCTAGAGATTGAAACCCTTGCCCAGCGGTACGACCCCGACAAGCTGGAGGAGTTGCTGGACAACATTGTGGAGATGTACTGCTGTCCACGACAGACCCAGTACATCGGCAAACAGCCGCAGACCACAAAGGCAATCCGGCTCCGGCTGGATAAGCTGACCAGCCAGCACGTGGAGTATATCTTCGATGTGATGGCCAACACCACCCAGCCCATCAAGAACATCATGGCCTATCTGCGCACCACCATCCTGAACGCGCCCACCACCATGGAGCACTACTATCAGGCGCAGGGAAACTGGCTGACGGCGCAGAGCCGGAAGAAGTGAACATTGTTTTCCACCACGACCGCAGCATACGTTGAAAACACAAAGGAGATTTACCATGAAAAACGAAACTGCTATCCGCACCGAGATCCACTATGCACGGGTCGGGGACTATCAACTGCCCCTGCTCACCCTGACGCAGACCGACAGCTGCGAACCTCTGGGCAAGTACGCCCGGATGCGTTTGACTTACCTTAAGACCCAGCGGCCGGTGCTGTATAACCGGATGCTTCTGAGCGGTTCACTCTTGCCGCATTTGCAGGAAGTCCAGAGAGCCGCCTCAGAGCAGGCAGAACGCACGATCGCGGCCTTGGCAGACAAGTTTCCTGCGCCGGACAAAGAACGCTCACAGCTCCTCTGGGCGGCCCATATGAACACGCTGAAAGCGCAGGCGGAGGAGGTGGTGGTGAGGGAAGTCGTGTATGCAGAATGATCCCTGATAGCATCTGAACGGTATAAAAAGCCGGTATTTTAGATTTTATTCTTGATTTTTGCGGAATGTTTGCAAATTTCAAAATCAAAATTTGACTTTCCGTCCAGAATAGAGTACACTGGATTCAGAAATCACTTGGGAGGTTTTGCGATGCTGCTTCAATTTTCCGTTACAAACCACCGTTCTATCAGGGATACCGCCATCATCAGCATGAAGGCATCCACAGATAAAAGTCTGTCTGACTGTCTGATTTCACCGGACGACAAAAAACAGCTCGTTCCTGTCCTTGCTCTATATGGCGCAAACGCGGCCGGAAAGAGCAACGTCCTCCATGCACTCCTGCTCATGCGTGAGATGGTCTGTGGCCGATATGCCAAGCTGCTGAAGGGCGAGTCCCTTCCGCAGGAGCCGTTTGCTTTCACCGACCAGCCTATACAGCCGACCAGTTTTGAAGTCATCTATTTTTATGGCGGCATCAAGTATGCCTATGGGTTCTCGTTTGACAAGTCCAAAGTCCTGACCGAATATCTCTATCACTGGCCCAACGGCCGGGAGGCTATGGTTTTTTCCAGAGAAGGCAATGGTTACCAGTTCCGCGAGAATGTTCAGGAACAGCTTACCCTTGCCGGACGCACCGCAGAAAACCGGCTTTACCTGTCCAGCTCGAACGAGTGGAACTGCCCCCAGACCGAAAAAGCGTATCTGTGGTTCTTTGAAAAGCTGACAGGCTTTATGGGAACCGAAATGCGGCTGGATGCTACATTGTCTGCCATTCGGCAGGGCAGCTCTGAAAAGAGCCGTATCCTGCATGAAATGCTGTATGCAGACCTCGGCATCAAAGACATCCGCATTACCGGCTCCAAGGAAGAGCCTATCATTTCCGCACTGCACACTCTCGATGCCGAAGATGGCACTTCTAAGGGTTTCTGGCTCCTGTTGGGTCAGGAATCCGTTGGGACACAGCGTTTCTTCTCTCGCATCGGTATGTGGCTCACTGCACTAGAAGCAGGCTCTGTTTTGGTAGTAGACGAGATAGAATCCAGTATGCACCCGCTGCTGACAAGGCATCTAATCGAGATGGTGCAGGATGCCGCTATCAATACAAACCATGCACAACTCATCTTCACAACACACGATACCGGACTTCTCGATCTAACGCTGCTGCGTCGGGACCAGATCTGGTTTGCAGAGAAGGATGAGAGAACGATGCAGACTGATGTTTATGCTTTGACTGAATTCTCCCCGCGGAAAGGCGAAAACATCGCCAAAGGCTATTTACAAGGTCGGTATGGGGCGATTCCTCACATGAAGAAAGAATTATTAAGGAGCGTATAAATATGGCTTACCTGAAGCTGATGTTCGACGAGCGGGAAATCGCCCATCTGAGCGAAGATGGACAGTATCTCTGCGCCAATGAGGGCGTGCTACAGTACGACCTGCCTTTGAACCTCTTTATTGGAAACAGCCGCAAGGTGCCGCTGATCGATGTAGTCGTCTGGGCAAAGAAACGCATTTTTCCCCGGAATCGGATGGACTGCAAAGAGATTCTGGAGATGATGGGCCTGCCTAATTACAACGCATGGGAAATTGTAAAGCGCACCAATGCCTGCCTGATGGAAGATCCTTTCTGGCTGCGCTTCAGCGAAGATGAGACTTTTGAGGATACAACCCGCGGCAGGGCAAGAAGGATTATGGCTGAATATCAGAAGTCGGCTGATACCAACTAATATCATTTGTATTAGTTCCATGGCAAAGCCTACTGGCCGTACATACTTGTCCTTCTTGGGCATCCGGCTTTTTTCAGAGCAGAATCCCTTAATCACCCTGCTTTTCCCTTAAAATGCGGCCAATTTTAAGGGAAAAGCACATTGAGTAAGGGCTGAATCAGCTTTACTTGCTTGACTTTTTGGTTGGTTGCCAGTATATTGATATTAGTTGATATCAATTTATATCAGTCGCGAGGTGATCGGAATGGATGGGGCAAAATTCGCAAAAATGCTTTCTGACAAGCATCTGTTTGAGTTGGATCGGATGGAGTATAAGTATTCCGTTTCCAGTGTCAATGAATTTACAGAGCTACTCCGTCAGAACTTCGCTCAGTCTTTGCCGTTAGTCGATTTTTCCAGTGATGAACTGTTCTATCTGCCCAATCTGGCTCGGATTTCCACCAACGGCATGAAGCAGCTTCTTTCTGCTCCTGCAAGCAATCAGTCCTTTGGGTTGCAGGCCATGACTGAGGAGATCCATGCAACCTTCCAGATTGAAAGCATTCATTCCTCACGCAACAGCATCCGGCATATCCTGAATGGCTACGCCCCGCGCAATGAAGAAGAATCCCGAATCTATGGCATGAAGCGTGGTTTGGACTTCATTGCCGACCGCCAGAATACGATCACAGAAGAAAATTTGCATCAGCTGTACCAAATCAGCACCGGCGACTATCTGCCGGATGAAGACCGTCTGTTGCCGGACCATTTCTACCGCCACGATGTTGTCTATGTTGTAGACGGCGAAGAAAGCCGGGAGGGACTTCCGGCGCAACAGCTCCCGGATGCCATGAAACGACTGGTCGATTTCGCCAATGCTAAAGACGGCATCAACGAACTGCACAAGGCGGCGATCCTGCACTTTGCCTTTGCATACTATCACCCCTATTTTGATGGCAATGGCCGCACCGCACGGCTGCTCCACCTTTGGTATCTTGTCCAGCAGGGTTATCCTGCGGCACTGTTTACGCCGTTTTCCCGGTATATTGCTGAGAGCAAGGCAGCTTACTACAAGGCCTATGACCGTGTCGAAAAGAATGCTCTCATCTCCGGCTACACGGACGTGACACCGTTCCTGTCCTACTTCTGCAACGAAGTCTATAACCGTCTGCAAGTGGATGCGGCACCGCCGCAGGCTGATCTTCAGGTGTACCAGACAGCCTTTGCAGAAGGAAAGATCACCGAGAAAGAACGGCTGCTCTGGGAGTATGTTTTGTCCGCCTACGGCACAGAGGAGTTCACCACCAAGCAGCTGGAAAAGGACTTCCGCAATGCTGCCTATGCCACGATCCGGACGTTTGTGATGAAGTTCCACGAGATGGGATTGCTGGCAGCAAGGAAAGCCGGGAATCGGGTGTTTTATAAAATCGCCTAAGAAACAGCCTGTTTTTAACTTGCCATCGCTATCTTTTTGGCCATATTTTCAACCGAAGCTTAAACTTCTCAAGCTAAATCTCAAACTACTCAAGCAAAACTTCATCTTATATTGTCGCCAACACTTCAAAACATTGAACAGCCTGCTAATCCGCGCTATAATAGAAGAAAATTGCAAGGAAGTGTCATCATGCTTCACCCCGGACTGTACGAACAGGTCATCAACAACGCTCTGGAGAGTGAGCTTTCGGAGATCCCGGAAGCCCGCAAATCCACTGCGCCCATCGACACGGCAGAGGCATCCAAGGTGCTGGCGCAGTACCTGACCGAGGTGGTGCAAAAGGGTCTGGATAACGTACAGGACAATGGCGGCGGCATCGAAGCGCAAATTGAGCTGGCAAACCAGATCGTAAGCACCATCCAGACGACCACCAAAGAAGCTGACTTTGCCGCGCTGGGCGTTGACCAGCGGGCAGAGCAGTTTCTTGCGCTTTTACGGGAAAATGACCCCTGCCTTGCCGCCGGAAAAGCGGCCAAGGACATCGAGCGGCCGGAAACGTCTCTGGCCCAAAGTTCGTTGTTCACCGGGGCCATCCACGAACCGCAGATGTACACTGAACTGAAGAAGGAGATCGTATCCGCTGACCGCATCGACATGCTGGTGTCCTTCATCAAGTGGAGCGGTTTGCGCCTGCTCATGGACGAGCTGCGGCAGTTCACCCAGAACGGCGGCGAACTGCGCATCATCACCACTTCCTACATGGGTGCCACCGATGTAAAGGCTATCGAGGAGCTGCGCCAGCTGCCCAACACGAAAATCAAGGTCAGCTATGACACTAAGCGTACCCGGCTCCACGCCAAGACCTATGTGTTCTACCGGGACACGGGCTTTACAACGGCCTATGTCGGCTCATCCAACCTGTCCAACGCGGCCATTTCCAGTGGGCTGGAATGGAACGTGAAAGTGACGAAGAAAGACCTGCCGGAGACCATTGACAAGATCGCCGCCACCTTTGAAAGCTACTGGAATGCTGGCGAGTTTGAATACTACGACGAAGGCCAGCGGGAGCGTCTGACCCGTGCTCTGAAAGCCGAAAAATACAGCGAGACTGACCACAGCGGCATTTACACGCTGGACATCCAGCCCTACTCCTACCAGCAGGAAATTCTGGACAAGCTGGAAGCGGAGCGTGCCGTGCGCGGACACAATCGCAATCTAGTGGTGGCCGCCACCGGCACCGGTAAGACAGTCATCTCTGCGCTGGACTACAAACGGTTCTGCAAACAGCGTCCCGGCCAGCCCTGCCGCCTGCTGTTCGTGGCACATCGGGAAGAAATCCTGAAACAGAGCCTGTACACCTTCCGTGCCGTGCTGAAGGATGCCAATTTCGGCGAGCTGTTGGTCGGCAATTACAAGGCGGACAGCATCGACCACCTGTTCATCTCCATCCAGACCTTCAACTCACAGGATTTCACGGCCAAAACCGGGGCTGATTTTTATGATTACATCGTGGTGGACGAGTTCCACCATGCCGCGGCGCCAACTTATCAGAAGTTGTTGGAGTATTACCAGCCGCAAATTTTGCTGGGGCTGACCGCTACCCCGGAGCGTATGGACGGCAAGAGCATTCTGGATTATTTCGGTGGGCGCATTGCCGCCGAGATTCGCCTGCCGGAAGCCATCGACCGGAAGCTGCTATGTCCGTTCCAATATTTCGGAGTGACCGACACGGCCGACTTAAGCAGCCTGAAATGGCGCACCGGCGGTTATGACAAGGCCGAACTGTCCAACCTGTACACCTTCAGCGGCATGGTGGCACAGCGCCGTGCCGACCTTGTGGTGAACTCCATCCTGAAATACGTCACCGATATCGATGAAGTGAAGGGTCTTGGGTTCTGCGCCTCCATCGAGCACGCCCGGTTCATGGCAAATTATTTCAACACCCACGGCATCCCGTCCATGGCGCTGACCGGGGATTCTTCTGATGAGGAACGCAACACCGCCAAACAGCGGCTTGTTTCCGGGGAAATTCGCTTTATCTTCGTAGTGGACATCTATAACGAGGGCGTGGACATCCCGGAAGTCAACACCGTGCTGTTCCTGCGCCCGACCGAGTCTCTGACTGTGTTCTTGCAGCAGCTGGGCCGCGGCCTGCGTCTGGCCGAAAACAAGGAATGCTTGACCGTATTGGACTTCATCGGACAGGCGAACAAGAAGTATAATTTCGAGGAGAAATTTGCCGCGCTGCTCTCCAACACCACCCACAGCGTCAGCCGGGAGATCAAAGAGGGCTTTGTCTCTGCGCCCAAGGGCTGCTATATCCAGCTGGAAAAGATCGCGGCGAAATATGTGCTGGACAACATCAGCGCCTCCTACGACCGCACTTCCGGCCTTGTGGCGCGGGCGGCATCTTTCACCGAGGACACCGGCCTGCCGCTGACCCTCGGAAACTTTCTTGACTACTACCACCTCGACCCGCGGGCAATCTACAGCAAAAAAGTCAAGGATAAAGCCCTTTGTTTTTCCCGGCTGCGATTTTTGGCGGGCGTATCTTCTGATTTTGCGGAGCCGCTCGAAGAGACCCTGGCCAAAGCCTTTGCACGCTTTGCGGTCGTGGATTCCCGCCGGTGGATTCGTTTTCTGCTGGACCTTCTGCCAAAGCTGGACAACACGGATTTTGCAGACCTGCCGCCTGTTGAACAGCGGATGCTGCAAATGTTCTATGTGACTGTCTGGGGCAAAGCGGCAGAAGATTGGAACCGCGAGGACGTACTTGACGATCTGTATGCACTTTCGGATAGCCCAATTTTGTTGGGCGAATTGCAGACCCTTCTACAATACCAGTACGACCGCATTGATTTTATTGATGAGCCGGTGGACGTGGGCTCTGACTGCCCGCTCGACCTGCACTGCACCTACACCCGCGACCAGCTGTTGGTAGCACTGGATTTCCTGAAACCATCTACCGTTCGTGAAGGTGTGAAGTGGCTGCCGGAAAAGCAGTTGGATGTGTTCTTTGTGACCCTGAACAAAGCCGACAAGGATTATTCGCCCACCACCATGTACAACGATTATTCCATCAACGAGAACCTGTTCCACTGGCAGAGTCAGAGCACAACGGCCGAGAACTCCGCCACCGGACAACGGTACATCCATCACCGGGAAAAGGGAAGCCGTGTTCTGTTGTTTGTCCGGGAGTTCAAGGCAGATTCCCGTTTCGGCGGTGCCGCCGCTTATACCTACCTTGGCACCGTGAACTATGTCAAGCACGAAGGTTCCCGCCCGATGAACATCACATGGAAGCTCGACCGTCCCATTCCGGCACGATTCCTCAAAAAGACCAATAAACTGATTGTGGGGTAAAGATAGTGAAAATCATTCGCGTTGTCGCGGCCGTCATCTGCGACTCCATCCAGACCAAACACAAAATTTATGCCACCGCCCGCGGCTACGGCGACTACAAGGGGCAGTGGGAATTTCCGGGCGGAAAAATTGAGCCGGGCGAGACTCCACAGCAGGCGCTGAAACGAGAAATTGAGGAAGAGCTGGACACTGAAATCGCGGTACATGAGAAGATTGGAACCATCGAATACGACTATCCAGCATTCCATCTTTCGATGGACTGCTTCTGGTGCGAGGTCCTTTCCGGCGATCTTGTTCTGAAAGAAGCCGAAGCCGCCCGCTGGCTGACAAAAGACAAGCTGGATTCTGTACAGTGGCTTCCGGCTGATCAGACGATTCTGGAACGGATTCGAGCGACATTGGGATGAAATCCATCGTCCAGATTTTTATTGTTGAAATTTTACAAAAATTACCAATTTGCTGTATGGGGATCAATTATACATTTAAATTAAAAATCGGTTCTTTATTATACTCAACAGCTACAGAAGCCTTGCGTTATTCAATCCACAATATTTATCATTGAATATATCAACTATCACTACAAAAGCATGGATGCATCTCCGTAATGTTAGAGAAACACCTATGCTTATTTTCAGTTCAAATATTTAAGCTGAAAGCTTCTATGCGTAAAATCAAATTCCATTACTTTGCATTTCAAGATGTCTCCTGGTTTGACTTTCGAATAAACATCGCGCGGAAATGAGTACTTGGGTTCCAAGCTTGAAATGAATCCTTTTACATCTTTATCAGCAATCGTACAAACTACACCGCCACTATTTTTACTAGCCACACATGCATCTACATCCATATCAACTGTAAAATAATCAATCTCACTGATTGTCTTTTTAAGGTTTTCATCTGCCTGAATCCATTGTTCAACAGCATGAAGCGAATCATTCAAATCAACAGAACTTATAATTGCTTTTTCCGACACTAATTCGTCACTATTTGTCAAATATTCCTTTCGATATTCAATCAAATAATTCACCAAATCTCTTGCATTTAGTGCAACAACAAGTTTCGAATCACTTTCATGAAATTTAAGTCGATTAGATATACGCGTCATAACCTCAGTGTTTTTAAAGAGAGTATCTTCTGCGCATGCCGAAAGATACGAAACGTTTCTTAACATTTGCAAATGTAAGGCACCCGGGATAGTAATCTTAACCAAATCGCCTTCCTCAATTGGCATCGCCGAATTTTCACAAAGCACTAAATTCTTCCTTGCCAAGTAAGCCAATTCACGATAAATAACAGCAAGGCTATGACCATATACCTGCAAGCTTCGTGCAAGCTCTGACACTTGAAATAGACCTTTATCACCCGTTGGACCACTCAGTGCTTGCACTTGATATAGCCAATTCAATATATCGGCACGAACAAACGGATCCGGAAAATCGTCATTGTAATCAGATGCAAACAAATTCACAAAATTCGATTCATCACCGTTATAAAAACGACGGTTCTTACGAAGAAGGACATTTTCAAACCGATACGCAGGAATCTGCGCATCATCGCCAAGCACTCGCATTGCAAGAATATCCTTTTCCTTCATATGCCCGCTTTTACAGAAATCTTCAAAAATTTGGATGCCATTACGTGTATTTTTGTCTGCTAATCTATAGAACAAATTTGCGACCCAACGATCTTTGCGAATAGCAACTATAATATACTTGAAATATTCAATAAGTTCAGATCGTTTGACTGCAACTCGCATACCATTTTCCAGTATATAGGTATTACTGCTCTGTTCGGTTATTCTTGTGATATAGTCAAGTCGAGCTTGAAGTACTCTCAATAAATCTGGTGGATCAATTCTAAAAACGAGATCCCTCACTACAGTATCAAGCGGTGGTTCGGATTTATATGTATCATAAGTCGCATCACGCATAGGCAGAATTACAATACATTTATATTGTGCACGCAACCATTGTGCTACTTCAAACATTAGCAATTGCTCACCTTTGTTCCGTTTATCGCAATTATCCAATACCACAATAGGAATTTTGGCATAATTTTCCTTTATAAAAAATAGCAATGCCTCCAAATAAGAGTCCACATTTCTTATTGCTTCATTGAGAATTTTGTATAATTCTCTGTTTCGTTCTACATCACTTCCGCACAACAATGAGCCTAATCCTTTGTCAAAGCGTGATATTTCACGCCTAAACACTCTCTTTATTACTCCAAAATCCTCAAAATCCAAATCATTATGCGTTTCTTTTATAGAATCAATAATCTGCTTTTTGAGCCAGTTATATATCTCGTTGTTTGATACGGGCGCCAAATTCATATTAATAAAAATCCACTCACATCTTGCTGCAAGTTCCGGATATTTTTCTTCTAGAAATGCATATCGGAAGTAACGTGTAAATGTTGTTTTTCCGCTTCCAACATTTCCGATTAGCAACATTAGAGAATAGGCTTCCTGGTTATTTAGTATTTTTTCCGAAAGTTTATCAACAAGCTCAACTGGTGTTTCGGTAGACAATGCTGTCGAATTCTTTCGACTAGGCAAATCAAAGCGTTTGATTTCTTTGTAGATTGGCTCGATATGTTGCTCACGCTTTGGAGATGGAATATATGCGTTTTTGACGATAACTGTTCGATCTTGTTCGGTTTCAGGATCAAATATTGATCTATTTTCAAATACTAATGTTCGCCCAAACGAATTCTCTACCATTTCTTCATTTTGGACACGCTTCCCGCCCAATTGTGATACTGGCGAATTAAACCGCGCATTTCCTCTCAAGTCCACATAGTACCTATTTGCCAAATTGAGAAGAGCTTCATGTGAACAATGCTCAACCAGTTCACAGAACAATTTGTTTTCAATATTGAAGTCACTATGAATTAGTCGTAAGACAGGCTCTGCTTGATCGACATATCCCATCCATGTTTCGCAACCATTTGACGCAATAATATACTGACACGCATTTATTTTGTGCGGAAAAGACGCATTGACCTCTTGTGCGTATAACCTAGCCTCAGAATAACCATTAGCCAGTAGCTCATTTGGAGCCTTCGCTTCTAAAATAAGCGTGGGAATGCCTCTAATTGCAACCAGATAGTCCGGGAAATAGTACTTTTGTTTTTGTCCTTTATCAATCAACTTCTTCCGGAGGATGTGCTTAGTTAAAATTTCCGAATCTTTTAATCCAAGTCCAATCGGCGTTTCTGCCTTCAGAAATGGATAAATAAACTTCTGCTCAACATCACTTTCTGTTATGATGTTCTCCAATTCGCAATACAGAGCCATTAAACCACTCCTTTTAGTGAATAATCTATCTTATGGTATAAGTATACTCTTCTTTACATCGCTAGTAAAGTCAAAACACTCATGGTTTTACGTGGAGTAACTTTCGTGACCTTGCAATTTCAAATCAAACAATACGGTTTTCATTTGTCCTTCATGGGATGTTTTCTCCCGCAAGCAATGCCTTTGTGCGCACAAAGCCCAGAACACGCACGGCATTGAAAATTTGCCGTGCGTGTTCTGCTTGTTGGGATGCATTCCCAATCCCTGCGAACATCACGGTTCCGTGATGGCTGTGCACTCCTGTGGAGTGCTGAAAGAGCGTTTTGCAAAAACGCGAAGCCCTGCATCGGCACGATGCAGAACAATGGGTTTGGGCTGCGTCCAACAAGTTCTTGCAACGCAAGTGGTCTTTGTATATACAAAGACATTGCTTGCAAGAGAGTTTCGTTGTACCAGAATGGTACCACGAAGCACTGCTTGCAGAAGCGATTGTGCCAGTCCGAATTGTCAATTCCGCTTGCAACTGTTATACTTGACTTATCAAATTTTTCAGGAGGCCGCTGCCGTGACCGCAAAGCAAGTTCAAATCGGAGATAGACCTTGCCGCATTTACGGCGAGCCTCATGCAGAATACCTGCTGCTCCAAATGACCGGCGAACACGAGCTGCAAAGCATGGACGGTGAGGTTGCCGCTATTGCACAGAGTGCGCACCACTTTCTGTTTGCGGCCATCCCGGTGGAAAGCTGGAACGATGCACTTTCTCCGTGGAAGTCTCCTGCCGTGTGGGGGAAGCAGGGGTTTGGCGGTAAGGCCGGGAAGACATTGCGCTTCCTGACAGAACAGGTCATTCCGTCACTGAAACAGCAGTTTGCACTGCCGGAAAACGTCCGGATCATTCTGGGCGGCTACTCGCTGGCCGGATTGTTTGCGCTGTGGGCATCCACGCAGACAGCTCTGTTTTCCGGTGTTGCGGCCGCTTCGCCTTCCGTATGGTTTCCGGGATGGATGGAGTTTGAACAGCAGCACCCCATTCAGGCACAGTGCATTTATTTGAGCCTTGGCGACCGGGAAGAGCGCGCGAAAAATTTGACCATGGCCGCCGTGGGTGATAACATCCGCGCCCTGCACCGTGAACTTGCCGGACGTGGCAAAGACTGCACCCTTGAATGGAACAGCGGCGGACATTTCAAAGAAGCCGACCTGCGTACAGCAAGGGGTTTCCGCTGGGTGATGGAGGAACAAGCATGACGATTTTGATTGATGCAGATGGTTGTCCTGTGGTTGACTTAACTTTGCAGATTGCAAAGCAGTTCGGCATCCCGGTCGTCATCCTGTGCGACACCTCGCACCAGATCGAGCGTGAGGGTGTGCAGACGCTGGTATTCGACAAGGGTGCTGACAGTGTGGACTTTGCGTTGGTCAACCGAGTAAAGCCGGGAGATATTGTCGTGACACAGGACTATGGATTGGCGAGTATGTGCCTTGCCCGGTGTGCCAGAGTGCTGAATCAGAACGGCTTGGAGTACACCGCCGACAACATCGATGCCCTCATGCTGCGGCGGTACGAAAACAAAAAGCTCCTTCGTGCCGGCAAGCACCCGAAAGGGAGTGCAAAACGGGCAAAGGAGCAGGATGTGAAATTTACGGACACACTGACAAATATTTTTGTAACCATCTAATTTTTCTTGAATTAAGAACTTGAATTGCAACCGCCGCTCACTCTTTCCCGGAGTGAGCGGCGGTTATTTCTTGTTCAGCGCATCTTGTTTTGTTAATTTTCAAAACAGAGGTTGTCAAGCAGCCTTTCTCGATGCCCACCAAGTGAGGGAGTTCTCTCAACTTTCAATGAAGGCAAAAAATCAGCGTCAACACCCCCCATTTTAGGCCACTTTTTCTGTTAATAGTAGAAGTGCCTCTTTGAAAGCCACTCATTCGTGACCTTTTTGTTAATTCTCAAAAAGATGGTTGTCTTTTGGCCTTTTTCGTCGGCTACCTATTGAGGGCATCTTTTTCAAGACCACTTTCAACTTCAGGCACTACCGCTGTTGCAAAGTTCCGTCCTCCATCGGTCGCCCATGGATCAATGTTATTTTAATCAAGCAGCCACTTCAACTATATTTTTCAAGAACTTTTCAACAAATTTCTTTTTCAGGTTATATTTTAGCCTTTTTCGTCGGCTACCAATTAGAGGGACAATTTTTCGGAAGCCTTAAATTCCGAGGATTTTCTATATAACTCCGTTCTTTGAAAACAGAATAGTTCAATCGTCCGGTACTTCACAAAAGGTACTTCTGTAACTCGCAGCCCGGTCATAACGAAGACGGGGTGGCTGAAATGCCAATGGTGCGGTGCAAGCCCGCCGCCGGACGATTCCCCACTCCTAGGGAAGTCGAGGACCAATATGGGAGACCTTAACTTATTAACGCAGACGGGTTTGAAACCATCTGCGATGGGGGAGCTGGAATTGCTGCCAGTTCTCTTTACATTGTCACCTGACCGCTGCTTTGCTGCAAAGGATGTAACCGCAGGTGACACACTTTTCGACCTTAAACTACTTATACAGAAGGAGCGCCTATGAAGCTTAACGATCCCTATTCCCAGATGTTTCCCGGCTACCCGGATGCCCTGAGCCTTCAGCAGGCATCCGAAATGCTCAACCTGAACCGCCACACGGTAGGGGAGCTGATCCGTTCCCGCCGCCTGTTTGCGCTGCGGATCGGACGCACCTATCGTATCCCGAAGTTGAGTGTGATCGAGTTCCTGCTTACCGGGCAGAGCACCTTCCCGGCTGGAAATCCGCCGCTGGATGTGGTATGCTGTGATTGCAGCAACGGACAGCACGCCTGTTAAACCACAAGGAGGTTTATGATGAAAACAACAGGGTCTGTCCAAGAGAAAAATGGACGTTTCTATTTCGTACTCAACCTTTACGATGCCAACGGCAAACGGAAGATCAAGTGGATCTCCACCGGTCTGACTGTGCGCGGCAACAAGCGCAAGGCCGAGGCCATGCTCCGGGAAGTATTGCTCCACTATGATGAGACCGGGGAGCTGCCCACAGGGCGGGGCGGAGCCTACGAAAAAGTAGATGCTAAAACCGCCAAGCCCTTGCCGCAGCATCTCCAACCCGTCAGCAAGTCGGAGATGCTGTTTCTGGACTATCTCAACGAGTGGATTCAGATTCACAAGGTATCCATCCAGACCGCCACTTTCATCAGCTACAACCAGATGATTCAGGGGCGCATCACGCAGTACTTCAAGCCACTGGGTCTGAAGCTCTGCGAGGTCACGCCGCAGGTACTGGACGAGTTTCAGGAGAAGATTCTGCTGGATGGCTGCACCACCAACACCGTTATCCACTACCACGCCATCTTCGGCAAGGCGTTCAAGGATGCTGTGCGCAAGGACTATCTGGAAGTCAATCCGATGCTGAAAGTAGACCGGCCCAAGAAGAACAGCTTCCGGCCCAACTTCTACACCAAGGACGAGGTCCAGCAGCTGCTGGAAGTGTCGCAGGATGACCCGCTCCACCTGTGCATTCTCATCACGGCCTACTACGGTCTGCGCCGCAGTGAGGTTCTGGGGCTGAAATGGTCGTCCATCGACTTTGAGCGGAATTCCATGACCATCAACCACAAAGTCACGGAACAGCGGGTAAACGGCAAGTATGTCCCGGTCGTCAGCGACGTGATGAAGAACAAGACCAGCTGCCGCACTCTGCCGCTGATCCCGGCTGTGGAGGTCGAACTGCTCAAGCAGAAGGAAAAACAGCAGCTTTACCGCAGGCTGTTTGGCAAGAGCTACCGCACCGATTATCTGGATTTCGTCTGCACCGATCAGGAAGGCAAGCTGCTCCGTCCCAACTTCGTGACGGAGCACTTCGACTGGCTGCTTCGGAAGTATAGCTTGCCCCGCATCCGCTTCCACGATCTGCGCCACAGCTGTGCCAGCCTGATGGTGATGAACGGCGTATCTATGAAGCAGGTTCAGGAATGGCTGAGGCATAGCACATTCTCGACTACTGCCGATATCTATGCGCATCTTGATTACAAGAGCAAAGAAGGTTCGGCAGGAGTTATCGCTGGGCTGTTAGAAACGAAAAAGTGAAAAGGCCACTATGATTTCTCATAGCAGCCTTTGCCAAACGTGTATTTATGTAAAGGTCTATTAGACCAGTATAATCGCATGCGGGACTCGAACCCGCGACCCCAGCCTTATCATGGCTACGCTCTATCCAGCTGAGCTAATACGGCAGAAAAACGCACTACCGAGCGAAATCGTTCGATAGTGCGTTCTGGCGGAGAGAAAGGGATTCGAACCCTTGCCCGGCGATTAACCGGCTACCGCATTTCGAGTGCGGACCCTTCGACCTCTTGGGTACCTCTCCGTATACATATCAGATAATGCTACAATTTGTATTGTAATATTATCTTGATTCCGAATGATAAAGCTGTTAGAATATTGTTAGAAAACGCATCGTTCAGACAGGTTCCGAAGCCTGTCAGGACATCAAAATTGACGTTCTCCCGTGTGATATGGAGACATTCAGCGAAGCATCCACTTGGATTTCGAGTCGTTCTCGTTACGACCACTTCGATACATCTCCCTATTCACTTCGCGCTTCGGAGCGGCGGGCAGAAGCTGCCAAAGCCGCTTGATAGCCCTATTATTATAACAAAGTTCCCGCTTTCCGTCAACTGGTTTTCTTCTGCGTCTGCCGGGTATATTTTCAAAGGCTGTGCGGCATCCTGTGAAAAAGCAGCAGCGTCGTTGCGCCTGCACTTGACAGATGCCGTGATTTCTGGTAATGTATCCAAGCTTGGCAAAAGTTTAACGATTTAGCCTGGCAGCTTCTCCCGGCGGGAGAGGTTTTGGAATGAATGGAGCCGCCGTGGGCGGCAGAAGAGGGAAAGCAACCTATGAACAACGTCAATTTACGCAAGATCGCCGTCATCGGCTGCGGCTTCGTCGGCTCGGCGTCCGCCTTTGCGCTGATGCAGAGCAAGCTGTTCTCGGAGATCGTCCTGATCGACGCAGACCACGCCAAGGCCGAAGGCGAGGCCATGGACATCAGCCACGGCATCCCCTTTGTGGGCAACATGAAGATCTATGCCGGCACCTACGATGACATCGTGGACGCTGCCATCATCGTCATCACGGCAGGTGCAGGCCAGAAGCCCGGCGAGACCCGGCTGGACCTCGTGCACAAGAACCTGAACATCTTCAAGAGCATCATTCCGGAGATCGCCAAGCGGGAATGCCGCGGCATCCTGCTGGTGGTGGCGAACCCGGTGGACATCCTGACCTATGCCGCCATCAAGCTGTCCGGCTTCCCGGAGCACCGGGTCATCGGCTCCGGCACCGTGCTGGACACCGCCCGCCTGAAGTATCAGCTGGGCGAGCACCTGTCCGTGGACAGCAAGAGCGTCCACGCCTTCATCATCGGCGAGCACGGCGACAGCGAGATCGCGGCCTGGAGCAGCGCCAACGTCTCCGGCATCGCGCTGGACGATTTCTGCGAGATGCGCGGCCACTACAACCACGACCAGTCGCAGGACAATATCGCGGAGAAGGTCAAGAACAGCGCCTACGAGATCATTGAGAAGAAGCGCGCCACCTACTACGGCGTCGCAATGGCTGTCAAGCGCATCTGCGAGGTCATCATCCGGGACGAGAAGTCCATCCTGCCCATCTCTTCGATGATGCACGGCGACTTCGGCGTGGACAATGTCGTTCTGAGCATGCCCGCCGTGGTGGGTGCCGACGGCCTCGAAGAGCTGGTCCCCATCGCACTGAGCGAGAAGGAATCCGCTGACCTCCGGAAGTCCGCAGACACCCTGCGCGGCATCCTGGACGAATGCGGGATCTGATGCAAGCCTGAAAACGGCCCCGGCAGCTGCCGGGGCCGTTTTCTTCTGCACAAAAGCGGTCCGGTCGTTGGAATTTTCACAAAATATTACTATTTTGACGCGATTTTGTACAAACGTTCCGGTGGTTTCCTGTGATATACTAATCTCACAACGAGGTCTGCGCCGCAGACCCACACAGAGAAAAAACTGAGAAGGAGTCGTATCAATGAGAGAGATCATTTCCTTGAACGAAAACTGGACCCTGTCCTTCCCCAAGGGCGACCATGTGACGGAGCAGGTCAACCTGCCCCACACCTGGAACGCTGTGGATGGCAACGACGGCAACGGCAGCTACCTGCGCACCACCGGCGTTTATACCCGCACCTTCGAGCAGCCCAAGCAGCCCCGTGAGGGCGGCCGCACCTATGTTGAGGTGCTCGCTGCTGCGCTGAACGCCACCGTGAAGGTCAACGGCACGGTCGCCACCACCCATGAGGGCGGCTTCTCCATCTTCCGTGCCGATGTCACCGATCTGTGCCACGAAGGCGAGAACGAGCTGACCATCGAGGTCTCCAACGAGGACACCCCGTCCATGTACCCCGCTTCCGCCGACTTCACCTTCTACGGCGGCCTGTACCGCGGCGTCAACCTGATCAGCGTGCCCAATGCACACTTTGATCTGGACTACTACGGCGGCCCCGGCATCATGGTCACCCCGGTCCCCACGGAGGACGGCGGTGCAAACTTCACCATCAAGAGCTTCGTCACCAACCCCGCTGACGACCTGACCGTTCTGTACAGCATCGAGGACTGCTTCGGCCGCGAGGTCGCTTCCGCTGTCCGCGGCTCTGCCGAAACCGAAGTCACCATCTACGTGCCCGATGCACAGCTGTGGAGCATGGACGAGCCCAATCTGTACACCGTCACTGCGACCCTGCAGCGCAACAACGAGGCCGTCGATGAGATCTGCGCCAACGTCGGTGTCCGTTCCTTCAAGGTCACGCCCAACGAAGGCTTCTCCATCAACGGTGTGCCCACCCCGCTGCGCGGCGTTTCCCGCCATCAGGACCGCGTGTTCGAGGGCAACGCTCTGACCGCCGAAGAGCACTATGACGACGCCCTGCTCATCAAGGAGCTGGGTGCCAACACCATCCGTCTGGCACACTATCAGCACAGCCAGGACTTCTACGATGCCTGCGACGAGATCGGTTTCGCCGTCTGGGCCGAGATTCCCTTCATCAGCGTCTTCAAGAAGGGCGAGGGTGCACACACCCACGTCATGGAGGAGATGAAGGAGCTCATCATCCAGAACTACAACCACCCCTCCATCATGTTCTGGGGCATCTCCAACGAGATCCTGATCGGCGGCATCTCTCAGGAGCTGGTGGACACCCACCACGATCTGGAAAAGCTCTGCAAGGAGCTTGACCCGACCCGCCTGACCACCATTGCACACGTTTCTCACACCCCCGTGGACGGCCCCATGCACCACATCACCGACCTGGAGAGCTACAACCACTACTTCGGCTGGTACGGCGGCAAGATGGAGCAGAACGGCCCCTGGCTGGACAAGTTCCACGCCGACCACCCCGACATCTGCATCGGCGTTTCCGAGTACGGCTGCGAGGGCATCATCAACTGGCACAGCAACACGCCGGAGTGCAAGGACTACACCGAGGAGTATCAGGCACTGTACCACGAGCACATGGCACAGGTCTTCGAGGACCGTCCCTGGGTGTGGGCTTCCCACGTCTGGAACATGTTCGACTTCGGCTGCGCTGCCCGTAACGAGGGCGGCGTGAGCGGCCGCAACAACAAGGGCCTCGTCACCATGGACCGCAAGACCAAGAAGGACAGCTACTTTGTCTATCAGGCTTACTGGACCCAGACCCCGATGGTCCACATCGCTGGCCGCCGCCACGCACAGCGCGCAGGCGAGACCACCGAGATCAAGGTCTACTCCAACCAGGACACCGTCGTTCTGTACGTCAACGGCAAGGAAGTCGGCCAGCAGACCGCGCACCGCGTCTTCAAGTTCGACGTTGCTCTGAACGAAGGCTTCAACACCATCCTGGCTGTGGCCGGTGATGTGAAGGATTCCATCACCCTAGAGAAGGTCGCTGAGGAGCCCGCTTACTACACCCTGCCGGAGTTCAACGAGCGCCAGGAGGGCGTTGCCAACTGGTTCAAGCAGGTCGGCAGCCTAGATCTGGACCTCAAGGCTCCCATGGAGTTCCCGGAAGGCTACTACAGCATCAAGGACAACATGGAAGAAGTCGCCAAGTGCCCCGAAGCCTTCGCCCTCGTTGCCAAGGTCGTGAAGCTGACCACCAACTTTGATGTGAAGCCCGGCTCCGGTATGTGGGATATGATGAAGACCATGTCCCCGGAGAATCTGGGCAACGTCATGGCTCTGCCCGATGGCTTCCTGGAAAGCCTGAACGCACAGCTCATCAAGATCAAGAAGGTCTGAGCGTTCCCGGATAGGACCCAAAGTTAAAGCCCCATAAAAATGCCCCGGCAGATGCTGTGCAGCACCCTGCCGGGGCATTTTGTCGTCCTGTTCGGATGCTCCTGAGAGGGGAGAGCCGCAACGCCAAAAGCCCGCAGCTTTCGCTGCGGGCTTTTGGTGTTTCTTCGAAAAGAAAGGAGGTAAATGAGATGAATGAATAGAGGGAAATGTCGTAGAAAGTTCAGCCGCTCAGCGCTTTTTCTTGTGCTGAGCGCGGGGCTTTGCCGAAGCGGCAGAGGTCTTGGTGCTGCCGCTGGAACGCCGCTGATGAAGATACTTGGCCACCGAGGGCGCAACGATCGCAAGGATGGCCAGAATCACGATGACCTGCAGATCAGGCAGCTCGTGATTGGTGTTGAACAGGGTCTGCAAAACGTTGCTCATAGAACTGTACCTTTCCGGTCCCGGCGGAACCGCTCAGAAGAGGTGGGGGTCACAGCCAGATGCTGCCGTTCTCGTCCGGCTTCATGGGGGCCGCGATGACAGCATCCACGATGGTCATGGCTGCCGAGAAGCCGGTCCAGAAGGTGGCCAGATACAGCACCCCCAAAACCGGGCGCTTGGCGTAGAACTGGTGCGCCCCAAAGGCCCCCAGAATGCAAAGGCGGAGATACTTTTTCCGGTTCACCTCATGGCGCTGGCGGTTTTCCTTCCAATAGAAGTAATGTTCGATGGAATTCCAGATAAAACCGTGGTCGGGGTCTTTTGTCCATTGGGTATTTGCCATTGTCGTACCTCTGTCTTTGTCTCACAAAATCGGGAAAGCCGCCCACTGCGCACTTGGCCGGTGAGCGGTCTTTCCCATGGGATGTAGTTTCCGCAGAATCAGAAAGCGTGGCAGCTTGGATTATGCGTTTTCAGCCATTGCCTTCATCTTGATGGCAGCAACTTCGTCCTGGATCTCAGCCATCTTCTCCTTGGTCAGGGGATAGAACTTCATGGCGATCAGGTTGCACAGCAGGCCGATCATGATGACGCCGCTGTAGCAGAAGGCGCAGCCGATGCGGAGCTTCATGGTAGCCACGTCGCCCTCAACGGGGTTGTGGTCAGCGAAGCCGCAGATGGTGAACATGACACCGGCGATCATGGGAGCGAAGGAGGAGACCAGCTTATCGACGAAGCTGAACAGGGTGCCCATCAGGCCGGGAACGTACTTGCCGGAGCGATAGACCTCGTAGTCGGCGCAGTCCGCAGTCATGGGGATGACGATGTTGCCGGAGATGCCCTGGAAGCCTGCGTAAGCAACGCTCAGCAGGACGTGGAGGATCAGGAAGTAGCCCCAGTTCAGGGTGCCCTTAGCGGGGTCAGAGGTCATGGTGGTGGGATCGCCCAGCAGCCACAGGGCGATGGTCAGAGCGTTGATGACCAGACCGCCGACGGAGCCGATGATCATAGCCTTGCGCTGGCCGAACTTGGTAGCCACCAGAGAGATGGCCAGGAAGGTGACGATGACGCTGGGGATGGTGGTCAGAGCCGTCACGTTGCCCTGCAGAACGGTAGAACCGGCGATGCAGGCGAACATAGCAACGGAGACAGCGCTGGTACGGGCAGAGGAGCCCAGCTTATCGGTAGATGCGGACAGGACCAGCATCTGGATGGCGCGGTTGTTCTTCAGGGTATCCCAGTAATCCTTCAGGCCGACCTTGACCGGCTTGCCGGTGCCAAAGAACTCCGGACGGTCCTTCGGGGCGATGGCGATGACAGCCAGCAGGGTGAAGATACCGGAAACGATGGCGGTCATGACCCACAGGCTGTGGAAGAACTGGGTGGAAGCATAGCCGCCGACATCCTTGTAGCTGTTTGCCATATTAGCAAACACAACCGCCAGACCAGCGAACAGAACGGTGTTGAACACGCCGTCGAAGGAAGCGAACATGGGGCGCTGCTTGGGGTCGTTGGTCATGCAGGACTGTGCAGACTTGGTAACGACGCACTGGCAGGTGTAGCCCAGATAGTAGATCATCAGGACCACAACGTAGAAGGGGAAGCGGACTGCCTGCGGCAGCTGGTGGGTGACGTGGAACAGGATGAAGCTGGTCACGGCCAGAATGATGTTGCCGATGATGATGAACGGGCGGTTCTTGCCGAACTTGCCGTTGGTCTTATCGACCATAAAGCCCACGAACGGGTCGGTGACACCGTCCCAGATGCGCATGATCATGCTCAGGGAAGAGGCCAGCATCATGCCGACGCCGACCCAGCCCATCAGGTAGTAGGTAGCGTAACCCATCATCATCATGTACAGGTTGGTAGCCGTGTTGTTCAGTGCAAAGCATGCGATGCGCCACATCGGAACGCGGTGGATGCCGTTGTGCTCGTAGTCTTTGTCGTAGTACTTATCCGGCAGACTTCTCGTTTTTGCCATTTCGTTTTCTCTCCTTAATTTGTAAACAGGCGTTCTCCGTTTTTGCCCCATTGGAAAACCGCACCTGCCACTGTGCGGCACATCGGGACTTTATGTCCTTATTATGAACGATATTTTGAAATTCTGTTAGTAATATTTTGAGGTAAAACAGGACAATTTTACTATTTTGAAGCAATTTTCACAACTTTATAAAAACCTATTGGTCAAATTGCACACAGTATTGATATATTAGTACAGCACATTGCCAGTTTTCTCTGCCTGCGTAGAAAAGAATATTAGGAAAGTGCGGATTTTTCCAAAAATTTTTCTAATCCCTTTCTGGGGTCTGCCATTATAATATAGGTATCACGAACCCCACCGCAGACGGCGTAAAATAAAAAGGAGAAATCACATGGCAACGAAAGCATCCCAGCGCGTCCAGCGCTATGTCAACGCAAACGGCCCCACCATCGGCACGGTGGAGCGCCGGGTCATCGAACAGGACGGCCTCTATTTCAAGGATATCGACGGCACCGGCACCGTCAGCGCCGTCAATGACTGGCGCCTTGCCCCTGAAGAGCGCGCCAAAGCCTATGTCCAGACCCTGACCACCAGCGAGAAGATCGGCCAGCTATTCACCTCGGACTGGCGGATGGGCCCTAAGTACCCCTCGCCCCGTCTGGCTGCCAACGGCCACAAGCCCGTGGGCGATGACTCCGGCCTGCTGGATGAGGCACCGGTGGACGTTTCCGACAGCATCTTCGGCCATCAGGCGCTGCCCAGCACCTCCGACATGGTCAAAAAGTGCTTCAACCGCCACGTCATCCTGCGCGAGAACCCCACCCCCGAAGATCTGGCCGACTATCTGAACCAGCTGCAATACCTGACCGAGACCTGTGAGCACTTCGTGCCCATGCAGGTCATGTCCAACAGCCGCAACGAGAACGGCGAGGTCGTCTTCGGCATGAACGATGCCGCCGGTGTCTTCGCCACCTGGCCCGGCACTCTGGGCATCGCAGCGGCTGTCAAAGGCACCGCCCGCATCGACATCATCGACAAGTTCGCCGACACCATCCGCCGCGAGTGGAACGCCTGCGGCCTGAAGAAGGGCTACATGTACATGGCCGACTGCGTCACCGACCCTCGTTGGCAGCGCACCTTCGGCACCTTCGGCGAGGACCCGGAGCTGATCGAGGAGATCTTCGACCACCTCATCCCCGGCATCCAGGGCGGCAGCAACGGCGTCACCCCGGACGGCGTGTCCGTGACCGTGAAGCACTTCCCCGGCGGCGGTGCCCGTGAGAACGGCTTCGACCCCCACTATGCAGCCGGTCAGTGGAACATCTACGCCACCCCCGGCTCCTTGCAGAAGTACCACATCCCGGCCTTCCGTGCGGCCATCCGCCACAACGCCGAGTCCATCATGCCCTACTACTCCAAGCCATCCGCCGAGAAGAGCGCCCCGCAGGAGGACTTCGAGGGCAACCCCATCGCGCTGGAACCCTATGGCTTCGCCTACAACAAGGTCTTCATCGACGGGATGCTCCGCAGCCAGATGGGCTTCAAGGGCTACATCAACTCCGACACCGGCATCGTCCACAACATGTGCTGGGGCGTCGATATGCTGGATGAGCCGGAGCGCATCGGCTATGCCGTCACCCAGAGCGGCGTGGACCTGATCTCCGGTCTGCTGGACAATGCGTTCGGCGAGGAGAGCTACGCCCGTGCTGCCAACGGCTACTACGACACCCACGAAGTGCCCGCAGGCTTCCGGAAGGAAGACCTTGTCCTGACCGACGAGAGCCTGAACCGCGCCGTCCGCCGCACCCTGACCGAGCTGTTCCGTCAGGGCATGTTCGAAGACCCCTATGCAGACCCCCGGAAGGCTGCCGAGGTCGTGGCCACCAAGGCCGACTGGGAAGAGGCCAGCCGTGTCCACCGCGAGAGCGTCGTCCTGCTGAAGAACGACGGCACCCTGCCCCTGAAGGATGGCTGCAAGGTCTACGCCGAGGCCTTCGGCAAGAGCGCCGAGGCCGGCGAAGCTGCCACCAAGGCCCTGCGCGAGATGCTGGGCAATGTCACGCTGGTGGCCGACCCCGCCGAGGCCGATGTCGCCCTGCTGATGGTCAGCCCGCAGTCCGGTGCATACTTCAATGCAACGCCGGGCTATCTGGAGCTGGACATCTGCGAAGGCAAGACCGTCTGCAACGTGGATGAAAGCGGCAAGCCCACCGCCGAGACCCATCAGGAGACCACGCTGGTCGGTGCCAGCCGCATCCCCGGCATCGCCGAGGCGGTCCACACACACGGCGGCAAGGTCGTTTCCAACATCAACTGCCCGCTGGCCTGGGAAGTCGGCAACATCGAAAAAGTCTCTGACGCGCTGACCGTCGGCTTCGATACCTACCCCTCCGCAACGCTGGACGTCCTGTTCGGCCGCTTTGCCCCGGTCGGCAAGCTGCCGCTGACCCTGCCCAAGGGCGACGAAGTGCTGGCCGTCAATGCAGACGGCGTCTGCATCAGCCCCAACGATGTGCCCGGCTACGCCAAGGATGCCTACATGCCCGACTGCCTGAAGGACGAAAACGGCAAGGCTTACGCTTACCGTGACGCCGCCGGCAATTACTATGAGTTGAATTTCGGCCTGTCGTATTAAAATATGCGGTGGTCAGCACCTCTTTTCGGGTGCTGGCCGCCCTTTTCATGCAAGGAGAAACCAATGGCACAAACACAGAAAAAACAAGGAGATATGGGCACCGGCAGCGTCAAAAAGCTGCTGCTCCAGCTGATGATCCCGGCCGTGGTGGCCCAGATCGTCAACCTGCTGTACAACATCGTGGACCGTATCTACATCGGCCACATCCCCGGCATCGGCGCAGCCGCGCTGACCGGCGTGGGCCTGTTCACCCCCATCCTGATGCTGCTGAACGCCTTTGCGATGCTCATCGGTGCCGGTGGCGCGCCCCGCACCGCCATCGCCATGGGCCAGGGCGACAAAGACCAGGCGGAAAAGATCGTCAGCAACAGCTTCACCATGCTGCTGATCTTCTCGGCGCTGCTGACCGTCGTGTTCTATGCCGCCGCACCGGCCCTGCTGCGGATGTTCGGTGCCAGCGACGCCACCCTGCCCTATGCGCTGGCGTACAGCCGCATCTACATCCTCGGCTCGGTCTGCGTCCTCATCGTGCTGGGCATGAACCCCTTCATCACCGCACAGGGCTTTGCCAAGATCAGTATGCTGACCACCGTCATCGGTGCGGTCATCAACATCGTGCTCGACCCCATCCTCATCTTCCTCTTTGGTCTGGGGGTGCGGGGTGCTGCCATCGCCACCGTGCTCAGCCAGGCTGTGGGTGCCATCTGGATCATCCGTTTCCTCACCGGCCCCAAGACCACCCTCCGGCTGAAGAAAGAGTACCTCAAGCCCGAAGGGAAGATCGTGCTGCCCGTCCTGGCGCTGGGCATCTCCACCTTCGTCATGATGTCCACCGAGAGCCTGCTCTCGATCAGCTTCAGCTCCAGCCTGGCCCGCTACGGCGGCGACGTGGCCGTGGGCGCAATGACGGTCATCACCAGCGTTTCCCAGCTGGCCAGTATGCCGGTCTCCGGCGTCTGCCAGGGCGGCCAGCCGGTGATGAGCTTCAACTTCGGTGCAGGCAAGAAAGAGCGCGTCAAGGAGGCCTTCCGCTTCCAGCTTCTGGTCTGCTTTGGCTACACGGCCATCTTCTGGGTGCTGATGATGCTGGTGCCCGGTGTGGTGGCCGGCATCTTCACCTCGGATGCCACCCTGATCCAGTACACCACCTGGGCCATGCGCATCTACATGGCTGGCATCTTCTCGCTGGGCATCCAGATCGCCTGCCAGCAGAGCTTTATGGCGCTGGGTCAGGCCAAGGTCAGCCTGCTGCTGGCCTGCCTGCGCAAGCTGATTTTGCTCATCCCCCTCATCTTCATCCTGCCGCATGTGGTCGCGGACCCGGTGTTCGGCGTCTTCCTGGCCGAGCCGGTCAGCGACATCATCGCCGCCGCCGTCACCGCCGCTACCTTCTTCTCCCGGTTCGATAAGATCCTGGACAGGGGCGCGGGCAAAGTTTAAGCAACGAAGATGAGATCCGTTATGGAAACGAACGTTCTGAACAACGACGCTGCCGGGTTCATCCCCGGCATCTGCCTGCCCGTAGACGGCGGCTTCTCCGCCTATTCGGGCGTGTAAGGCTCTGTAAACAGCAAAACTGCCGCACCGGGTGTGTTTCCCGATGCGGCAGTTTTTTCTTAAATTTCAACGCTCATCGTCGCAGGTGTTGCTTTGTAGTGGATGTTATCCGCTTGCTGAATCCTGGTCAGGGCACCGTTGCCCTCTTCCTCGATCTTGATCTTTTCCCACTGTTCCTTTGTGCCAGAATAGTAAATATCTGTCAAAGCAGAACAATTTTCAAACGCACTCAAATCAATATACGTCACCTTGGCCGGGATATAGATTTTTGTGAGCTGATTGCAATAATAAAACGCCTTGAGACTTATTTTTTCTACATTCTGCGGAAGAACGACTTTTTTCAAGCGTGTATGTGCAAACGCCTGTTCTCCAATACGCGTCACGCTTTCCGGTATTTCAATGTTAGTCAGCCCTGTTCCCCAAAATGCTCCATCCGCGATCTTTTTCAGATTTTTCGGCAGTTTGATCTTCTGGAGCGCTTCGCAGTACCAAAACATATTTTGGGGAATTTCCAGCATGTTATCATTCAACTGAACGGTTTCCAGTCTCTCGCAGTTGGAAAATACGCTTTCTCCCATTGTCGCATTGCACTGGATATTCACCGTCTTCAGGTACGAGTTGGATGCAAATGCACTGTTTCCTATCGACTTTACCGAAGCAGGCAGTGTCACCCCTGCAATGCGCGTGGACATAAATGCCGCCCCGCCAATGGTTTCCAGATTTTCCGGAAGCTGGATCTGCCGGATGCCCTTGCATCCATAAAATGCACTGTCCCCAATGAATCGTAAGGTCGATGGAAGAGAAACGCTTGTCAGATTTTCCAGGTTGTCAAACGCACCACGGGTGATGGTCGTAACACCTTCTGGAATCACAAACGCCGTCACACCGGTGCAGTTTTTGAACGCGTAATACATCGAGCTGCCAATCGTCGTGATAGGCACCTGATACACATGCCCATAATCGTTGTTGCTGTACTCGTAATAGTATGCGGGGAACTCCACCGTGCCGCTCAGCGCCGGAGCAGTATCGGAATAGCCCACAACCGCATTGCCAGAGAAGAGCCAACCGGTCTCCTCAACCGGCTTCGGGGCTGTGACCGGAGATTTTTCCGCTTCCTCTGCCTTTGCTCCGTAGTGCACCACCGCCTGTTTCAGGATTTCATTGCCGTTTGCATCGACTTTGATCTTGTCCCAGTCTGTTTTGCTCCCTGCATAGTAAATGTCGTTCAATGCGCCGCCCTGCATCGTCAGAAATGCGCCTTTTCCGATGGTAGTCACGCTCTTCGGGATGTACACGCTGGTCAGATTTCCGCAGCCGTTGAAGACTTCTGCGCTGATCTCGGTCAGGCTCTTGGGCAGGATCACTTTTTTCAATGCGGTCGAACAGAATGCACTGCTCCCAATTTCCTTCACAGAATTCGGAAAGTCGATTTCTCTCAGGCCGGACGCCAGAAATGCGCTGTTCCCGATGCGTTCCAGCTTGGAGGGGAGTTTCAGCGTAGTCAGACTGGAGCATACCCAGAAGGTCTCGTCCGGAATCTCGGTAATGTTGTCATTCAGGTTCACAGTTTCGAGGGCATCACAATTGTAGAACGTCCCCTCACCGAGGTCAGTCTTGCCCTGGACGGTCAGTTTTTTCAGGGAACGGTTGCCCGCAAAGGCCCGCTCGCCCAGCTTCGCGATTCCCTCCGGGATGACCAGTTCCTCGATGTTCTGCCCCATGAATGCCGAATCTGCTACCGCTGTGATCTTAATGCCATTGACATAACGCGGCAGCGTCACGACACCCGCCAATTTTTCATCATACCAGCCCAAATTAACGCCTGTCAAAGTCGCTGTTTTCCCATCGCGGTTGACCGTGTATCTCCACGCGATACTGCTTTCCGTTTCTCCACTGGATGCGCTGGAAGAGGCTGAACTGGATGCTGCGCTCGAAGAGGCTGAACTGGATGCTGCGCTCGAAGAGGCTGCGCTGGAACTGCTCGAACTGGAAGATGCACTGGAAGACGCCGAGCTGGACGCCGCACTCGAAGAGGCCGCGCTGGAGCTGCTCGAACTGGAAGATGCACTGGAAGATGCTGAACTGGACACCATTTCCGACGAGCTTGCGGCCTCCGATGCAGCAGAAGAAGACGCCGGTACGGAAGAGGCCGTAGACGAAGACTCTGCGGGTTTTTCCTCCGGTTTCTGCGATGGTGCAGGCATTTCCTGTGCCGGAGGGGACGCCGGTGCTTCGGGCTCTCCTCCGCCGCCACAGGATGTCAACAGAACACCTGCCAGCAGCATTGCCGCTGCTGCTTTGGCAAACGAATCGAACGGCTTATTTCTTTTCCGCATTGCTGTTTCCTCATTTCCTCGATTTTAGCAAACCACTTTTTCCCATATTACCCCCCCCCCCGATCTTTTTGTCAATAGCTGGTTGAAATTTTTTCGTTTCCAAACCGCCCAACCAAAAAACTGCCATCCGGATCGGTTCCGGCTGCCCGGCCAGGCCGAAAAAGCATCAAGTCCCATGTCTGCACCGTCACGGTGTCGGCATGGGACTTTTTCATATCCGAAGTGTATCCACCGCTGGCAAGGTGCCGCGCACTGGACTTTGTACCGGAAGGGTGCATTTCGGGCAAATTCTCATAGATATGAGTGGTCATTCGACCGCGCGTGTGGTATACTCGGCTTAGTTCAACAACTCGGAAGTTGTGGAGGCGCTTTATGAACGAGAGAGAAAAAATTATCCGATTATGGTTTGATATGTGGATTAAGAAAGCAGATTTAGGAATTGACAATATTTTTACAGATGATGTTGTATATACTGAGAGTTGGGGTCCTAAATATGAAAACCGCAAAACGGTAAAGCACTGGTTTGACGAATGGAATACACGCGGAAGTGTTCTTGTCTGGGAGATTAAGCAATTTTTTCATCAAGGCAATCAAACAATCGTAGAGTGGTATTTTAAAAACAAAATGAATAATGGAAATGTTGAAGAATTTGACGGAATATCTTTAATTGTATGGACACAGGATAACAAAATAAAATCATTAAAAGAGTTTGGTTGCAATCTTCATAATTACAATCCATATCGAGATAGTGATATTCCCGTATTTCGAGAAGAAAAAGCAAATTGGTTTTGAGAGGACTATAAATTCCAGTTTGTCGCACACGTTCCCAGCAGGGTTTTGGGCACAGGTACGCCCAACAAGAAGCGGTCCCAAAAGGGCAAGGATTTTCAGAAACTGAAAATCTGTGACTGCAGGGCGCTCCCTGCTCTTACAAACAGCAGAAAACCAGAACGGCGCAGCTGATCCAACTGCGCCGTTCTGGTTTTCTTTCTATCCGTTCAAACGGCTGTTTTATGAAGTCTGTATGTTCCCGCTTATTGGTTCGCCAGAAGGATGGCCAGAACGGCTTTCTGGACGTGGAGGCGGTTCTCGGCTTCGGCGAAGATCTCGTCGGCGTGCTGTTCAAAGACCGCCGTGGAGATCTCCTCGCCGCGGTGGGCGGGCAGGCAGTGGAGGAGCATCGCGTCG
>ERZ791912.279-NODE-279-length-35258-cov-51.013607_pt1 | contig 35258 bp, 31 predicted proteins | sample MGYA00510141_ERZ791912 | MGnify/ENA primary metagenome ERZ791912 (study PRJEB30046, sample SAMN00792082) | human gut metagenome | study: EMG produced TPA metagenomics assembly of the A metagenome-wide association study of gut microbiota in type 2... | reverse complement strand
AAAAATGAGAGAAACAACCGCTGGACTTCGGTCTAGCGGCTTTTTCGTTTTATAGGCCCTGGGGTATAAAAGCAATCAACAATACGCCCTGAACCAATGGTCACCGGCCGAAGGGAAAGGGCAAAAGCTTAAAAGAAACAAAGAAAAAGATAAATATATGATAGATTCAAGTGCCTTCCAAGGCAAAAAGGCTGCCTATTATACTTTGGGCTGCAAACTCAACTTCTCGGAAACTTCCACTTTCGGCAAGATGCTCGAAGATATGGGCGTCATTACTGCACAGAAGGGGGAGAAAGCAGACATTTGTCTCATCAATACCTGTTCGGTGACAGAAGTTGCCGACCATAAGTGCCGTCAGGCCATTCATCGCATGGTGCGCCAGAACCCTGGTGCCTTCGTTATCGTTACCGGCTGCTATGCGCAGTTGGAATCGGAGAATGTGAGCAAGATTGAAGGCGTTGACCTGGTGCTTGGAGCCAATGAGAAGGCACACTTGATTCAATATCTCAGCGATGCGTGGGCTAAGAAGTTTGCTGCAGAGAACGGACTGTCTGCCAACGGAGAGGATCTGGAGCAGACAGATTCTGCACTTCATCAGCACCACAGCGTGAAGACCAAGGAGATCAAGACTTTCCAGCCTTCATGTTCCCGTGGTAACCGCACCCGCTATTTCCTGAAGGTACAGGATGGCTGCAATTACTATTGCACCTATTGCACCATTCCTTTCGCCCGTGGCAACTCCCGTAACCCAAGCATCGAGTCGCTCGTGGCTCAATGTGAGCAGGCGGCAGCCGAGGGTGGTAAGGAAATCGTGATTACCGGTGTGAACATCGGTGATTTCGGTCAGACCACCCACGAACGATTCCTCGACCTCGTGAAGGCGATGGATCAGGTGGAGGGTATCAAACGTTATCGTATCTCCAGTCTGGAACCAGACCTTTGCGATGACGATCTCATTGCCTATTGCGCAGAGAGCCGTGCCTTCATGCCTCACTTCCACATCCCATTGCAGAGTGGAAGCGACGAGGTGCTCAAGCTGATGCACCGTCGTTACGACAAGGCGCTCTTCGCCCACAAGGTGAACCTCATCAAGGAAAAGATGCCTGATGCCTTTATCGGTGTAGATGTGATGGTGGGTTGTCGTGGCGAGACCCCAGAGTGCTTTGAGGAATGCTATGAGTTCCTGAAGAGTCTGCCTGTTACGCAGCTCCATGTGTTCCCATATTCCGAGCGTCCTGGAACTGCTGCCTTGAAGATTCCATACGTGGTAGAGGAGAAGGAGAAGAAGTTGCGCTCTAAGCGCCTTTTGGAGTTGAGCGACCAGAAGACTCAGGAGTTCTATGCCCAGTATATCGGTACGGAAGCTGAGGTTCTTTTTGAAAAAGCACCAAGAGGCAAGGCGATGCATGGCTTTACCAGAAACTATGTTCGTGTAGAACTTTCACCAGCCCTTGCCAAGGAGGAATACGACAACCAGCTTATCAAGGTTCGCCTGGGAGATTTCAATCACGACAAGACGGCGTTGAAGGGGGAGATAGTTTATAGTTGATAGTTTATAGCTCAAAGGCTGATTATCAAGTTAAAAGCTAATATTCAAGGCTAATCATAAAGCTCAAAGTTTAAAGTTCAAAGCTCAAAGTTCAATGTCATTGTACAACGATTTTGGAACATGGATCAGGAAGCAGTTTCCTGATTTCCGCGTTCAGAAGATTTCGATAGACGCTGGGTTCTCCTGTCCGAATAGGGATGGGAGAATATCGAGTGGTGGTTGCACTTATTGCGACAACCGGACGTTCAACCCTAGCTATTGCGACCGGAAGAAGTCGATAACGGAGCAGTTGGAGGAGGGAAAGGCCTTCTTCTGCAGAAAATATCCGGATATGAAGTATCTGGCTTACTTCCAGGCTTACACCAATACCTATGCTAAGGTGGAACTCCTCAGGCAGATGTACGAGGAGGCATTGCAGGTGGAGGATGTGGTGGGAATCGTGATAGGAACCCGCCCCGACTGCATGAGCGATGAACTGCTGGATTATCTGGAGGAGTTGAACCGGCGCACCTTCGTTCTTGTGGAGTATGGTATAGAAAGCGCCAACGATGAGACCCTGAAGAGAATCAATCGCGGTCACGACTTTGCCTGCTGCCGTGATGCTGTGGAGCGAACCCATGCCAGGGGAATCCTGACGGGAGCTCATATCATCATCGGTTTGCCTGGCGAGGACGCAGAAGAGAGCCTCAGGCAGGCTCCCATCATCTCATCCCTTCCTATCGACATCTTGAAGATTCATCAGATGCAGATTATCAGGGGAACCCGGTTGGCACAGGAATATGCAGAGCATCCCTTCCATGTCTATACGGTGGAGGAATACATTGATGTCATCGTAAAGTATATCCGGCTGCTCCGCAAAGACCTGGTGCTGGAGCGATTCGTCAGTCAGTCGCCTAAAGATCTGCTTATCGCACCGAAATGGGGACTCAAGAACTACGAGTTTACCAATCTCCTGAATAATAAATTAAAGAGTTTATTATAAAAGTATGGCAAAAGTTGCAATCGTAATATTAAACTGGAACGGGCAGCAGATGCTTGCCAAGTATCTGCCTAATGTCGTAGAGTATTCACGGCAGGATGCCGAGATATGGGTGGCGGACAACAGTTCGTCAGACCAATCCATGCTCCTCTTGGAAACCCAGTTTCCTCATGTCAAGACCATCGTCCTGGAGCAGAACTTCGGTTTTGCCGAGGGCTACAATCGGGCATTGAAGGAGATAGAAGCCGAGTATTATGTGCTTCTGAACAGTGATGTAGAGGTTTCGCATCATTGGCTCACTCCGCTCATTGAGTTCATGGATTCCCATCCGCAGGTGGCAGCTTGCCAGCCTAAGCTCCTGGCGGAATACGACAAGGATAGTTTCGAATATGCCGGGGCTTGTGGTGGATTCCTCGATAAGTATGGTTACCCGTTCTGTCGGGGCCGCATCTTCGATACCGTGGAGCGTGACAATGGACAGTATGATTACCAGCAGGAAGTGCTCTGGGCCACAGGTGCCTGCATGATGATCCGTTCCAAGGATTATTGGGAGGCTGGCGGTTTGGATGGTCGCTTCTTCGCCCACAATGAGGAGATAGATCTCTGTTGGCGATTGCGCCTGATGGGTAGAAAAATCTATTGCATTCCCGAGAGCGAAGTGTATCATGTGGGTGGTGGAACCTTGCCGAAAAGTAATCCGATGAAGACCTTTCTGAATTTCAGAAACAATTTAACGATGCTTTATAAGAATCTGAGTGATAGTGATTTGAAACATGTCATGAGAGTGAGATGGTTCTTGGATTATCTGGCTGCTTTCGAGATGCTCATCCTGAAACACAACATGGGTGACCTCAAGGCTATTTTCAAGGCCCGCAAGGCTTTTCAGACATGGAAACATGATTTCGATGAAGACCGCAAGGAGATTCAGGCGAATAGGGTAGCGGGCGAAATCCCTCAGGTTTTCGACTGTTCCATCCTTTGGCAGTACTACGCTAAGGGCAAGAAAATCTTCTCGAAGTTGTAAGATTATATAAACAAACTTAAAATAAGAATCTATGATGAAGAAACAAATGATGATGGCGCTGGTATCGCTGATGACCTTATCAGCCCAGGCTCAGGCGAATTTCGAAGTGTCGGTATCTAACCCTTCCAAATCGGCTAAGACCGATGCTCCGGTGGTTATCGACCTCAGTAAGTTAGGATCTATTGGCGCTATTCAGCGTGCCGTGGTTAAGGTGGATGGCAAGGAGATTCCTTCCCAGCTCGACGACACCAATCGCGATTGTACCAACGATGAACTCTGCTTCCTGGTTGACCTCGGCAAGAAGGAGACCAAGACCTATCAGGTTCAGCTCTATCAGGAGGGCGAACAGGCACAGTATCCGGCCCGTACCTTTGCCGAACTTTGCTTGCCTAGCAAGAACAAGAAGTTGGCAAAGAACAAGCAGGACATCTATCTTCGCAGCATTTCTTTCGACAAGAAAACCAAGGATGTCTATCACTACGTGCATTCTCATGGCGTCTGCTTCGAGAGCGAACTGGTTGCCATGCGTGTATATTTCGACAATCGCCAGACCATCGACCTCTATGGCAAGATTAACAAGGGGCTGGTAGTCTATGATACCCAGTTCTATCCATCTGAAGAACAGCTGCAGGCTGGTTCTGGCGACGACTGCCTTTGGGTAGGCAACACCTACGGATTGGGCGCCCTGCGTGGATGGGATGGCAAGAATCAGCTGCATCTCAACGATGTGAAGTATCAGGAGCAGCGGGTTATCTCCGAAGGTCCGCTCCGTGCCATCGTCGAAGTGGTGGATAATGGTTGGGTGCCAGCTCCGGGTTTGAAGCCTGTGAATGCCACTATCCGTTACACCATCTATGCCGGTCATCGCGATTTTGATGTAGATGTGTTCTTCAACAAGGATGCTTCCGATTATCAGTTTGCCACAGGTCTTATCAATGTGAAGGGCTCCAGCGAGTTTGCTGATGGCAAGGGATTGCGTGGCTGCTACGGAAGCGACTGGCCAACGGGCAAGGATGACGGCAAGCATAAGCTGGAGACTGTGGGCTTGGGAATCTACGTGCCACAGTCGGCATTGGTTAGCCAGGAACCAGCCAACAAGGATTGCTATACCCAGGTGGTGAAACCTACCGGTAATAAGTTGAGCTATAAGCTTGCTTATACCAGCGCCAACGAAACCTATGGCTTTAAGGGCGAGAAGGAGTGGTATCAGTGGTTGAAGGATTGGAAGAAGCAGATAGAAGAGCCTATCAAGGTGGCTGTTTCATGCATCATCCGATAATAGACTTATTGCATCATCCGATCATTAAAATATTGCGCAAATAGCCAATAATGAGCAAAAAGAAAGTCTTGTTTGCCCATTATTGGCTTTTTTGTTAATGAATTTAGGGTAAAACCCATCTTTTTTCACGGATGAGTTTGATTTTTTAGCAAAAATACTTGGTAATTTAAATAATTTTTAGTATTTTTGCAGTCGTAACTTGAAGAATGTGAATTATCGTGAAAAAGATATTTGATTATATTGTCATATTAGCAATCATACTGCTTTGTTCGGCTTGCGAGTTTAAGTTCAAGCCGAATGAGGAAGCCGATGCTGTACCTCTCACGGTGCAGCGCTACGACCGCTTGCAGAGCAGATACCTCACTACAGGTGATTTTTCTGCCCTTCAGCAGATGAACACCGATTATCCGATAGAAACCCGTACGCTGATTGAGAAGATGCTGCAGTTGGGCACCATCACTGATGCCAACATCAGCAACCGTTTCCTGATGTTCTATCAGGATTCCACCCTGCAGGCTCTGATAGCCGATGCAGAGGCGGAATACGCCAACATGGATGATATCAACGACCAGCTCAAGAAGGCGTTCGGCCGTTTGCACGATTGGATTCCAGAACTTCCTCAGCCTTATTTCTATGCCCAGATAGGTGCCTTAGATCAGAGCATTGTGGTGGGTGAGCATTCTGTGGGCATCTCGCTCGATAAGTATATGGGCCCGGATTATCCGCTCTACAAGAAGTTCTATACAGCCCAGCAGCGCAGCACCATGCAGCGCCAGTATATCGTGCCCGATTGTCTTACCTTCTATCTGCTCAGCAACTATCAGATGAAGAACTTTGATACCCGTGCGCAGTTGGACCGTGACCTTCACATGGGCAAGATTATGTGGGCTGTGAACAAGGCGATGGGCAAGGATGTGTTCGAAACCAAGTATGTGAAGACTATCCAGGCTTTTGTGAAGCGTAATCCGAAGATTACCGTGAAGGAGTTGCTTCAGGATGAAGACTATTCGCCTATTGAGGCGTTGCACAAGGATTAGTCTGTTTCACAAGGATTAGGAAAACGCAAGGTCTTCAACGTGTTTCATCTAGGATTAAATGATAGAGTAAACAACATAAAGTATTCATATAATACATGAAAAGATTTTCAGTTTTAATTGCAAGTATCATGATGGTATCAGCAATGCAAGCGGCAGAGAAGCTCGATCTGAAGGCTATTACCTCCGGCGAATTCTCTGCCTCATACGTTACCGGTATCAACCCTATCGAGGGAACCGATCTCTATGCTTCTATCAGCAATGACGGAAAGCAGATTGTTAGTTATTCGTTCAAGACGGGTAAGCAGGTGGCTGTGCTCTTCGACGTAGATGCTGCCAAAGCGCCTATGCAGAGTGTTGAGGGCTATGTCATCAGTCCTGATGGCAAGAAGATGCTTATCTTCACCAAGCGCAAGGCGGTGTATCGCCGTTCGTTCAAGGCTGAGTATTTCATCTACAACATTGCTTCGAAGACCATCAAGAAGCTCTCTGAGGGCGAGAACCAGCAGGTGGCTACCTGGTCGCCAGACTCCCGCCACGTGGCTTTCGTCAAGGACAATAACATCTTCGTTACCGATGGCGAGAAGGAAGTACAAGTAACCAAGGATGGTAAGTTCAATGAAATTATCAATGGTATTCCTGACTGGGTTTACGAGGAGGAGTTTGCCTTCAACCGTGCCTTTGCATGGAATGCGGATGGAACAGCCATCGGATGGATCCGTTTCGACGAGAGCCATGTGAAGACCTATTCGCTCCAGCTCTTCGAGGGTTCAAATCCTACCAGAAAGGAGTTTCACGACTATCCGGGCGAGTATTCCTATAAATATCCTAAGGCAGGACAGGATAATTCCAAGGTGAGCCTCTGGAGCTACGATATGAAGTCGGGCAAGACCATCGCCCTGGATGTGCCTGTAGATGCTGACGGCTATTATCCTCGCATCAAGACTTCTCCTGATGCCAACAGCCTCATCGTCTATACGATGAATCGCCATCAGGACGATATGCGCCTCTATTCCGTAAATCCTTTCACCGGAAAGAGCAAGCAGCTCATCCAGGAAATCGTTCCTAAGTTTGTGAAGGAAGAAGTGGTAGAGAACAGCATCGTGGGCAAGAAGAACATCCTGCTTCCTAGCGACCGCAACGGCTATATGCACCTCTATCTCTACGATATGAACGGCAAACTGATCCGTCAGGTGGAGAAGGGTAACTATGATGTGACTGCCATCTACGGTATGGACGAGAAGACGGGCGACGTTTATTTCCAGGCCGCCATGCTCAATGCACACGACCGCCAGGTATATGTGGCTCACAGGAACGGAAAGGTGGAACGACTCACTTCTCAGGAGGGTTCCAACTCGGCTTATTTCTCGGGCGATTACCGCTATTTCGTGAACAACTGGAGCAGCTACAGTCATCCATACGTCTACACCGTCCGCAACAATAAGGGAAAGGTGATCAAGACCTTGGAAGACAATAAGGAGTTGATTGAGAAGACACAGAAGTACAACTGGGGCAAGCGTGAGACTTTCTCCTTTACCACTTCCGAGGGCGTGAAGCTCGATGGTTGGATGGTGAAGCCTGTAGGTTTCGACGCCACCAAGAAATATCCAGTCATCCTCTTCCAGTATTCGGGTCCTGGCAGTCAGCAGGTGCTCAATGCCTGGAGCACAGGTAGCATGGGTTCCGGCGGAGCCTTCGATTACTATCTGGCACAGGAGGGATTCATCGTGGCTTGCGTGGATGGACGTGGTACAGGCGGACGTGGCGCGGAGTTTGAGAAGTGTACCTATCTTACCCTTGGCGATCTGGAGTCTAAGGATCAGGTGGAGACTGCACTCTACATGGGTAGCCTTCCATACGTGGATAAGAACAACATCGGAATCTGGGGATGGAGCTATGGTGGTTTCAACACCCTGATGAGTATGAGTGAGGGTCGCCCTGTGTTCTATGCAGGTGTAGCCGTAGCGCCTCCTACCTGCTACCGTTACTACGATTCTGTTTATACTGAGCGCTATATGCGTACTCCGAAGGAGAACGAGAAGGGTTATAACGACAATCCCATCGAGCGTGCCGGCAAGCAGCATGGAGCCCTGCTCCTTTGTCATGGTGTGGCAGATGACAATGTGCATCCGCAGAACACCTTTGAGTATGCTGAGGCCTTGGTGCAGGCAGACAAGGATTTCAAGGAGATTTGGTACACCAATCGTAACCATGGCATCTTTGGCGGCAACACCCGTAATCATCTGCTTCGCCAGATTACAGACTGGTTCAAGACTCACCTGAATAAATAAGGGTGAGCTTGTGCCATAGGCAATGAATATAAACGATAAAAAACTATAGCATGAAAACAAAGAAAGGTTTTAATCTTCGCCAGGTGTGCGGAGAAAACGTGATAGTGGCAGAAGGTGCTGAGAACATCGACTTCAGCAGCATCATCAGCATGAACGAGAGTTCTGCTTATCTCTGGAACAGCATCCAGGGCAAGGAGTTCGACAAGAACAATCTGGTAGAGTTGCTTACCCAGGAATATGAGGTTGATGCTGATATGGCAGCCAAGGATGTAGAAGCACTCGTGGCGCAGTGGATGAAGGCTGGCATTATCGAGTAAAATAGATGTTTATAAAAAATGGGCAATCCTACAAGACGAGGATTGCCCATTTTTTATTTCTTATATTTTCCATTCCATATCTTCCATGCTGCCAGCAGATAGCGGCGGATAGGGAAGAGGCGGGTCCACATTCTAGAGTAGATGCGCCATTTTAGGGCGTCTGTCCTGTCGATGGATTTCCTTCCTTTTCTGTAGAAGCCTATCACGGCACCCCTTACATCTTTTCTTTGGCAGACTTCCACACCGAAGTTGCCGTCGCCTCTCAGCGTCACCTTTTCTCCCTCTACCTTCACGATACGATGGAGCACATAATGATGGGGTTTTACTTCTGCAAGTACGGCATTTCCTTCTACCACGTCTTCCAGCGTGGCTTTGCGGAGCAGCGCCTTGTCGCGGTTGTCTTCCAGGAAGGGACGCATCGAATAGCCGCGAAGTGGAAGTGTCACCGTATGACCTTCTTCCAGAAGTCGGGCTGTAGCCTCAACCAGACTTTCCTTCACGCTGATAGTTCTGTTGCAAACCAGTGCTGCCTCTTTGTCGGGCAGACAGTGGAGGGTGTAGATTCCTATGGATTCTATCACCTTGGTGATGGTGGCACAGATGCGGTCATAGATGTCCTTGTCCCATTTCATGCTAGAGCAGGCAGGCAAGAGCGATGCGAAGGCTGCCACGGGCGAGAGCTTATCCACTGAGTTTTCTTCAGCCCTGTCGATGCGGGTGATAGCACCCAGCGGAGCCTTTACGTTGCGATAGCAAGGTGTCTTGCCGCTCCATGGACTTCCGAAGATGTAAACCTTGCCCCCGATGATTCGCAGGATAGGGTTGTCATCGTTCCTCAGGTCGCAGCCCTTCAGATGTCTCAGCCAGAGGCTCACGTGCGTGCTCTTTCCAGTTCCACTCTTGGCGATGAACGCATAGCCGTAGCCATTCTGGCGAACCAGGGAAGCATGAAGCATCAGCGTGTCGTATGGGCAGGATGAAAAGGCGTAGATGAGCATCAGCGTGTTGTTAAGACCGAATCGACGCATGTTCATGCTGCCGTTAAGCGCACAGTGGCATTCGCTGAAGTCGGCGTTGGTAATGACCAGTGCACAGTCGGCATCATAGATGTCGCGGATGATAAACTGGTATCCGCCATTGTCGAGCTTGTCAACCAAGGTATGTCCGCTGCCAGTATCAAAGTTTCTGATTCGTTCGCGTTTTTCCTTGGGATAAGGTCGGGTACTGTCATCTACGGTAAGGTGGAATAAAATCGAGCCCTTCGGAGCAGAAACTCTGAAGGGTTCGAATGATTCTATGAGTCGCTCGTCGTTGGTGGCAGATTCTGCGAACTGTATCAGCATGTCCAACTCGGCGACGCGGTAAAAATTGTCTTTCATTTTTTCGGTTTGCTATAGGGTAGCTGCTTTTTTACTTGGATTTGGCATTCTTGGCTTCCGCCTTAGCTTCCGCTTTCTGCTTTTTTGCATCTGCCTTCTGCTTTTTTGCTTCCGCCTTCTGCTTCTTCACCTCTTCCTTAGCCTTCATCTTTGCTTCCTTACGCTCCTGCTTGGTCATTGGTTCCTCCATATTGTCAGGAGTGATAGGCTTGAAGGTGAACTTGTTCTCGTCCACGCTCTTCACCTGCCATGGTGAAGGAAGTTCCTTTGGCTTTTCTCCGCTCTTCAGGCGCTTGGCCTTTGTCTTCTTGGTGTAGCGCTCGTAGAGCTTGGTCCACTTTTTCTCTGCCTTCTTGAAGTTGCGGTCGAACATCACGATGCAGGTTCTCTTAGGCTCGCCGATTGACTCCAGGTAATCACGAAGCTGGAAAGAGTAGTTGTCTCTGCCTTCCAGAAACAGATTCTTATGGCTGAGATATACGGAATCTACTTTCTGAACGCTGGTGATGTACACGGTAGAGTCGTTGAACGACGATGCAAAACCAAACATATATGCAGTCATTGGTTCAACCTTTGCCTGTGCTGCAAGCGAAGAGATGGCTACGATGGCCAGTGCTAATGCAATTCTTAATACTTTCATTTCTTATTTTTCTTCTACTGATATTTTTAAAGCCGTCGTCCCACCTAAATCTAGACAGGTTGCCCTATTTCTGAAAAACAGGTTGTCCTATCTTCCCAAGTAGGATTTCAGCAGTTGGTTATTCGTGTTGTGTCTGATTCGGCGAATGGCTTTTTCCTTAATTTGGCGCACTCGTTCCCGGGTCAGATTATATTTTGTTCCTATCTCATCAAGCGTCAGCTCCGGTTCTCCGATGCCGTAAAAGGCTCTCATCACCTTCTGCTCACGTTCGGTGAGGGTCAGGATTACTCTTTCAATTTCCTTGTGCAGGGATTCTCTGTCCAGCTGGTAGTCTGTACTTGGGGCATCACCCGAAGTATAGTAGTCCATCATGCTGCTGTCCTCGCCGTCGGCAATGGGAGCATCCATGCTTACATGGCGTGAGTTTGCCTTCAGGGCGTCACTGATCTTGTCTTCCGGCAGGTCTACACGTTCGGCTATCTCGTCAACGCTGGGTTTGCGTTCGTGTTCCTGCTCAAACTTGTTGAGTTCCTTCGCTATCTTGTTTACGCTTCCCACCTGGTTGAGTGGAAGGCGCACTATTCTGCTCTGCTCGGCTATTGCCTGCAGAATGCTCTGGCGAATCCACCATACGGCGTAGGAGATGAACTTGAAGCCGCGGGTTTCATCGAATTTCTGGGCAGCTTTGATAAGACCTACGTTGCCCTCATTGATAAGGTCGGGTAAGCTGAGTCCCTGATTTTGATACTGCTTAGCCACAGATACCACGAAACGCAAGTTTGCCTTGGTTAATCTCTCTAGAGCTCTCTTATCACCTTCCCTTATTTTCTGCGCGAGTTCCACCTCTTCCTCTGTGGTGAGAAGGTCCTCGTGTCCAATTTCTTGGAGATACTTTTCTAACGATGCGCTTTCGCGATTCGTTATCGATTTTGAAATTTTTAGTTGTCTCATGGTAACATTTCATTTTATGTTGATGCAAAATTACACTTTTTGTTTGAAACGACAAAAAAAATAGCAGATATTTTTGAAAATACCTGCTATTTTGTTATTTTTTATCATTTCTGAGACGATTCAATCCTCTTTAGGAGAGTTGAAAGCCCCACTTTTTTATGCTTTTTTCATCAACTCCGATGCTTTCTTTATCAGCAACGGTTAGTCCTTCTGCAGAGGAACTGCGAAGTAAGCCTTCTTGCCGGTAGGCCATACGCCCTGGATGTAGAGCACAGGATCCTTGCTGGTAGAAGCACTCTTCACGGCCTTCTGCAGGTCGTCGAGCGATGTAATGTTGTTGTCGTTGATGCGCTGGATAATGAATCCGCGTGATACACCTGCATCCTTCAGTGCACCGCTGTTAACCTTCATCACTTCTACACCATACTTGATGCTGAGCTGGTTCTTCTGGCTCTCGCTGATAGGGCGGAAGGTGCCGCCGAGCACGTCGAGGTCAGCGCTCTTAATCACGGAAGTGTTGCCCTGGGCATTCTTCAGGGTGATGGTCTTCGTGTTGGTCTTCTTGTTGCGCAAGTAGGTGATGCTCATCTTGTCGCCAGGGCGCTTGCCGTTCAGTGACTCCTGCAACTCTGCCATCTTGGTCACCTTCTTGCCGTCTACCTTGGTGATGACGTCACCTTCCTTCAGTCCGGCTGCTGCACCGTTGCCGTCCTCATCTACCTTGGCAATATAAACACCCTCGTTGGTACCTAAGTCAACTTCCTTTCCATTCTCCTTCTGGGCGTTGATGTAGTTGAGAACGTCGCTACCCTGGATGCTAAGCATCACGCGCTGTACGCTGCCGTATTTCTTCAAGTCGTCTACTACCTTGTTCATGATAGAAGTAGGGATGGCAAAACCGTAACCTGCATAAGAACCGGTCTGGGAATAGAGCATGGCGTTGATACCTACCAGTTCACCCTGGGTGTTGACCAGTGCACCGCCCGAGTTACCTGCGTTGATGGCTGCATCGGTTTGGATGAAGCTCTCTACGCCGTTGGCGCCCAGCGAACGTGCCTTGGCGGAGATGATACCTGCGGTAACGGTGTTGTTCAGTCCGAATGGGTTGCCCACTGCGATGACCCATTCACCCACCTTCACGTTGTCGCTGTTGGCGATAGGAAGGGTAGGCAGGTTCTTGCCGTCAATCTTGATCAGGGCAAGGTCGGTGGTCTTGTCGGTACCGATGATGCGTGCTGAATATTCGCGGTTGTCGTTCAGAGTAACGGTCAGCTCGTCGGCACCTTCCACCACGTGGTTGTTGGTTACGATGTAGCCGTCTGCGCTGATGATGACGCCCGAACCAGTGGCCTCTCTCTTAGGAGTCTGTACCTGCTGCTTGCGTGTTCCGCCATTTCCCTGTCCTGGGTTTCCGAAGAATCCGAATGGGTCGAAGAAACCTCCGAACGGGTCGCTCTGCACATCCACAGTCTTCACCTTTGAGTTCTGAACGTATTTGATATGTACCACGGCTGGCAGAGCCTTCTCTGCTGCGTAAGTCAAATCTACCGGTTGACCTGGTGCCTCAGCTGTTACTGCTGGAGAAGCGTTCACCTTCATAAATGCACCTGTTGAGAATGCCAGCGATCCTACGCATAGCACTGCCATTACATAATTAGTTACCTTTTTCATGTTTCAATATCTTTTTTATTATTACTTTCGTTTGATTGTTACTTTCATCTTTATTATGTTATAGTTTTCAGCCTTGCCAATACTGTGCCAAACTTCCTGAGTCTGTCACTTCTGTCAGCCCTAGCCTCAGCTTTTCGGATGCAAATATAGAATCATTTTTTGATATACGGATAACTTTGTGCTAATTTTTATCCCGTTTTAACATTTGAAATTAACACTTTAACGGCTCTTAAACAAGAATAGTCCCATTTTTACAATTGTTTGCTACTTTTCTGAAATTTCCTACTTCTGTATATAAAACTAAATGTCTGCAAATTGTAAACGAATATAAAGAAGGTTAGTAGAAAAGTAGTCAGAAAACCTTCTCGAATATCCTGAAAGCGGCATTGAGATGGCAAAGAAAAGCGAAAAGAGTTTAAAAACTTAGCAAAATTAGCGGTTAAGTCGAACTTTTTTGTTACCTTTGCAGTTCGAAAGCAGTGCTCCGGCTTGTCGCTGGCATTCCCTGATGGGGATGAAAGAGGAAAGTCCGGGCAGCAAAGGGCATCCCACTTCCGAAAATAGAAGCTATTGGTGACAGTAGGTGTCGGTAGAAGAAAATTACCGCCCGAAACTTATTCCGTAGCGAAGTCAGGCTCCGGCAGGGCATCGTGGTTTAGTGTCGGGTAAGGGTGAGAAGGTGGTGTAAGAGACCACCAGCTGGCGGGTGATCGTCAGGCTGTGCCATCTGGGAGCTGTAAGCTCATGTATACCGCAGATTGAGGGCGGCTCGTCCGATTGTTCCTTCGGGAACTGCTGTGGAGGGTAGAGTGCTTGAGCCCAGGGGTGACTCTGGGACTAGATAAATGACAGGCGCCTGTTTCCTTTCTTGGGGCAGGAACAGAACTCGGCTTATAGGGGCACTGCTTTCTTTCTTTTTAGTTCTTTCCGCATCGCTATATATATAATAATGTAGGGTGCGATATTTCAAACGTTTTTAATATAACTAACAGGATTATGAATCTCAGAGAACCGGAAAAGCAGATATTAGATGATTTTGAGCACAAGGTGACCAGTAAGATAGAGAAGTATGGTGCGAATGCCGACTTCCCTAAGTTCGAGAACTATGGTATTACCCGCATGGATTTGGACGACTATCTCTTCGATAAGCAGGCCATCCTCGATATGGGCGGCTCCAAGCGTACCCAGCTCACGGTGGGCGGTTTCATCACCGTTATCCCAGTTTTAATCTTGTCTTGTTTCCCCGACAAGTCGCCTATCTATGAGAATGGCAAGGCCCTCACCACCGTCATAGCCCTTATCATCGGTCTGCTGCTTGCCTGCTTCTTCAAGGCTTTGCTTCAGATGGTCATCGCCTATCGCGTGAACAAGCACAAGGAAACCCAGATGGAGACCTTCATCAAGGCTGTGCTCTTCTATGAGCCGAAGGCATAGCCCATAGGAAGTCTTTCGGAAGACTCTCGGAAGTATTCCAGAAGCCTTCCCGAAACTATAAACTATAAATTATAAATTATTAATTATAAATTAACATGACTTTACCAGACTTTATGGCTTATAAGGACAAGTTCACTCAGAGTGCATTTGTCGAGAAGATTTCGCACGTGGCTAAGCGTGCAGGTGCCAAGATGGTTTATGCAGCCCTCATTCTCTATTATACATTAGAGAGCGACAAGGTGGCGCTGAGAGACAAGGCGATGATTATAGGAGCCTTGGGCTACCTCATCAGTCCGCTGGATGTCATCCCTGATGCCATTCCTATTGCCGGCTTGGGCGACGACCTTGCCGTGCTGCTCTTCGTGCTCAAGAAGGTTTGGGGCGATGTTTCAGAAGATGCCAAGCAGAAAGCCTACAGCAAGCTTTCGCAATGGTTTGATGAGGATGAGCTGCCTAAGGAGGCAGACGACCTCTTCAAGGAGAAACCGGAAGATACACCGGTATAAATAACAGAAGAGAATTATCGGTAGGAATCCTTTCGCTTTCTGCCGATTTTCATCATCCCAAAATCGATGTTTATCATAGCAAAAGAGGGCAATCCGATATTCCGGATTGCCCTCTTTCTATATCATAACCAAGTTGGTAGTCTTCTTGGATTAAACGATGCCCTGAGCCATCATAGCCTTAGCTACTTTCAGGAAGCCGGCTACGTTTGCACCCTTTACGTAATTTACGTAACCGTCTGGCTCTGTACCATACTTCACACAGTTAGCGTGAATATCGTTCATGATGTCGTGAAGCTTAGCATCAACCTCCTCACGAGACCACTTCAGACGCTCTGAGTTCTGGCTCATCTCAAGACCTGATACTGCCACACCACCTGCGTTGGCTGCCTTACCTGGAGCGTAGAGAATCTTAGCATCCTGGAATATCTTGATAGCCTCTGGAGTAGAAGGCATGTTAGCACCCTCGCTCACAGCGAATACACCGTTTGCGATGAGAGCCTTGGCAGCCTCCTCGTTAATCTCGTTCTGAGTAGCAGATGGCAGTGCGATGTCAGCCTTCTCAAACCAAGGCTTAGCACCCTCTACATACTTCACGCCATATTTCTCAGCATACTCCTTGATACGGCCACGCTCTACGTTCTTCAACTCCATGATGTAGTCGAGCTTCTCGCGGTCGATACCGTCTGGATCATAGATGTAACCGTCAGAGTCTGAACATGTAACAGGCTTAGCACCCAACTGGATCAACTTCTCCATGGTGTACTGTGCAACGTTACCAGAACCTGAAACCAAGACAGTTTTGCCCTTGATGTCGATGTTCTTTGTTGCAAGCATGTTGCAGAGGAAGTATACGTTACCGTAACCTGTAGCCTCAGGACGGATCAATGAACCGCCGAACTCCTGACCCTTACCGGTCAAGACGCCCTGGAACTGGTGTGTCAACTTCTTGTACATTCCGAAGAGGTAACCTACCTCACGGCCACCTACACCGATGTCACCAGCTGGAACATCCTCGTCTGGACCCATGTGACGATAAAGCTCTGTCATGAAAGCCTGGCAGAAACGCATCACCTCGTTGTTGCTCTTGCCACGTGGAGAGAAGTCGGAACCACCCTTAGCACCACCCATTGGCAGAGTTGTAAGAGAGTTCTTGAATGTCTGCTCGAAAGCTAAGAACTTCAAAATACCCAAGTTCACAGACTTGTGATAGCGAAGACCTCCCTTGTAAGGGCCAATCGCATTGTTGTGCTGTACGCGGTAACCCATGTTAGTCTGAACGTTACCCTTATCGTCTACCCATGATACGCGGAACTCAATCACGCGATCTGGAATGCAAAGGCGCTCGATGAGGTTTGCCTTCTCAAACTCAGGGTGCTTGTTGTACTCTTCCTCGATAGTACCGAGAACCTGACTAACTGCCTGGATGTACTCAGGCTCATTTGGGAATCTTCTTTGGAGATTCGCGATTACTTCAGATGCTTTCATAATCTTTAATCTTTTATTGTGTTTAAATTATTGTTTTCTATTTTCTGTTTGCAAAGGTATAGATTTTTGTTGAAATAACCAACAAAAAGAAAGAAAAAATGAAGAAAAAGTAGAAAATAGATACTCTTTTAACTTTTTCTAATAGTTAATGTAGTGTAATTGTATGCGTACACATTATTATATATAGGAAAAATGGGTAAAAACTGTCTGCAAAGCAAGAGTTGAAGGAAATAAATAGTAAGAGAAAAGCGTTTTTCTCTATCTTTTTGTTGGTGTTATGAGATTTTTTAGTATCTTTGCAGGGTGTAAGGAACTCCACAAGGGAGATTTCTTCATGCAACATTTATTATAACGATTATGCCAAGAGCAACAGGACCGATAGGTTATATAGAGCACCGATCTCCGAAGAAAGACGAGACTGGCAAGTATTTGATTCATCCTCAGTTTGTATATAAGGATGTGTATGATTTCAAGGATATGCGTGATGGTATGCGCCAGCATTATCAGATGGCTACTCCTCAGTTTCTGGCTGCCATCCAGTCTATCAAGGATGAGACGATGATGGCTCTTTCCCAGGGCAAGGAGGTGAAGGTGGGGGATATGTTCATCATCAAGCCTAAATTGAAATTAAAAGACCATAAGGATGCCGATGGTAACGTATATCATAAGGTGTACCATGAGGGCGATCTGATTCCGGCAAGTGAGGTAGAAATTGAGGGCTTCGAGGTGAGAACCACCCATGAGTTTGATAAGGAGTTTTTCATCAATTATAGATGCAACTGTAGTCGTGACACCTGGAAGGTAAGTGCGCCTCCTAAGGAGACTGCTCAGGAATTGCTGGATATTACCAACTTCTGCCGTGAGCATGGCTATATCACGGTTCGTGATTTCATGCGTCTTCATGGTGTTACCAAGTATCATGCCCAGAAGGTATTGTCCGACTTGTGTGAGGGTGAGTTTCCGAAGATGACCCGTGAGCGCGAAGGCAAGGTGTATATCTATCGCAGAATAGGAGTTAAAAAAAAAATATTCTCTTCTATTTATACTTCTTTAATTGATTTTGCTGATTTGCTCAGGTGAAAGACCAGTATATTTCATAACAAGTTCTTTCGACATACCATCAGCAAGCATACGCTGTGCTGCATTTATATTTGCCTCATTAGAGCCTTCAGCTCTTCCTTCAGCTCTTCCTTTTGCCATACCTTCGGCTCTGGTTTCCGATTCTGCGGCAGCCATGCATGCCAAATTATCGCGAGCAATCCAAAGACTGTTCTCGTAGGCTTCCCATTCTTTCTTCGAGAGTCTGTGACTGTCGGCATATTCCTCAAGTTTCTCGAAAATCTTCTTTTGTGCCATCCAAGGCATTCTTGTTAATGCTTCCATATGAGTCAATACATAAATCCATTTATCAAAATCACTCTCACATTCCTCTGGCTCTTTTTTGAAAAGAGGCAGTGCCAAGTAGATGAAGCGAAGCTTGTTGGAAGCTTGCTCCTTGCTCTCCTTATCTGCCAATATGATGTCTGTTCTGAACTTGTTTACTTCGCCTGCCTTTGGCATATAGTTCATGAAGCAAACTGTGTATATCGGCAGAAACTTATAGGCATCCTGATTCTCAGTCTTGCCCTTATCTACCTGTTCCAGAATACTTCTGCAGGCATAGCAGATGGAGCGATCCAGAAAATTGGGTTGCCACTTGTTCTGCATTTCCAGGATGAATCGCTCGCCAGTGTCGGTTTCGCAGAAAACATCGTAGATAATGCCTCGCTGATCTTTGGTCTGAGGCAATTGCTCCTTGTCTTTAAATACTACGTCCTTGACTTGGAGCTCTCCCTCCAACAGATCGTTGAGAAAGCTAATCAGCAAATCCTTGCTGAATTCTTAACCGAAGAGGCGCTTGAAGCCCCAATCGGTGAAGGGGTTGATGTACTTTGCCATCTTGTTAGATTTTAATTGTTCTTAAATCTGATGACAAAGATACGTTGTTTTTTTGTAAACTCCAAATATTTAATCGATTTTTGCACAAATAATCGAAAAATTATAAATATGCTGTTGTTCTCCTTATTCCAATCCCCACATATCATTCAGCATACTAATAGCTGACTCCGAGCGGAATACATGATTGCGGAAGGTGATGATGCCTTCGGGGGCAAGGTGGGCTTCGAAGGAATTCACCAGGAAATCTGCTTCGAGCAGAATGCGATGGTCGAGGCTGGTTACATCCTTATAAGTATGATGATGGGCTATGAGCCAGCAGATTCTTTCTGTCTGCGTGGCGCATCGCCACCATCACAGGTACAGTTTTTAATAAGACGACATCCGAACCTCTTGACTTCGTTACAGTCGTTCTTGTGAACCCGGAAACGGGTGCACCGCTGCCTATTGGCATCACAACCGATGAGAACGGAGTGTTTATCATCCCCAATGCACCTTCGGGAAAATATATTGTCCGTGTCAGCATGATTGGAAATGTCACACAGGAACGTGAAATCGCAATAGGGGATTCGGAGATAAATCTTGGAAAAATAGAACTTGCAGAGGACACCAAGTTGCTTCAGGAAGTGGTCGTCACCGGGCAGAAAAGCCAGTTGTCGGTCAATGCGGAGCGCAGAATTTTCAATGTAAGCTCAAACATAGCCGCTACCGGTGCTTCTGCCGATGAACTTCTTGCCGCTGTCCTGTCGGTTGATGTAAACAGCGAGGGAGAAATATCATTACGTGGCAATTCCGCTGTCCTTGTGTGGATAAATGGCAAAAAGATGGGGATGAACGATGACAACCGTGCCCAGATACTTCGTCAGCTTCCTGCTGAAGCCATTGAGAGCATTTAGGTCATGACGAATCCGTCTTCCAAGCATAGCACGGAGGGAACTGCCGGAATCATCAATATACGATTGAAGGAAGATCACCGTCACGGTTACTTTGGCAACGCCGAGGCTAATGTGGATACATGCGGGACGGCAAACGTGAATCTTAATTTCAGTTACAACGAAGGCAAGTTTGAATCATTCGCAGGAATCGGACTTAAAACCCAACATGTACCCGGAGGCTCGGCATCGCGCCGCAGTTATGACAATGGAACATATCTCAACTCTGACGGCGATAGCAAGAAGTATGAAAACAGCATGTTCCTTCGTCTGGGTACGAATTTCAGACCTGATGACAGGAATGATGTTTTCTTGAGCGCAATCGGAACGCTCGGACACAAATGGGGACGTACGACAACCGGTTTCATGAAAATGAGACTTGGGGCGACGGCACGGAGGAATCCATCTGGCAAAGCCAGCATCAGAATGTAAAAATCAACAACAGGGAAGCTGCGCTTGATTATTCATTACAGGCATTGCCGTGGGACATGACTTTCCAAGCCACAGACCGGTATATCTCGCGCCGTATCACCGCGCAGGGCACGCTGGAACCCGATTGGGATGTCGAAGCCGGGGTACGCAAAAATATCGGTTCTTGGGGCATATCGCTTCTCTGCAAGGATATTTTCAACTCAAAAGAGACGAACAATGTCCTTTATGGGAACGGCTACACGCAGTCAATCCGCAAATGGTCGGGAGGTCGCACATTACGTCTGGTAGCCACCTATACCTTCGGCAAATCCGACAGTCGTGAGCATAATCGCCACAACCACATCGACACCGGTGGCTACGGAGAAGAGCATCATTAGGAAAGACAAAAAAGAGGGAGGTTCTTTGTATGAGAATTGCCGTCACAGATTGAAGCATCGTGCAAGACCTGTAGGTGGCAAACATATTTATCAGTTCCTACATCATTTTCCTTATCATTATCTTGTCCATTCCCCAACTTTTTGAGGAATAGTTCCACACTATTTCCCCAATTTCCACAACCCTAATTTATGGCATAAAGTTGATAACTGCCTGTAAATCAATGGCATCATGATTTTGTCTGTTTTTTGGCACGCTGGTTGCAACTATGAATAGCGGGTTCGATAATGAATCCACAAAACAGAGTAAATAACAATAAATTAGTAACAATTTAAAATAGATAAGATTATGAAGAAGTTCGTTTTTGCAGCTATCGCAGCTATGGTAATGGTTTCAGTAAGCAACGTATTTGCATCAGGCAAAATGATGATAGATAATTCTGAAGTAGTTCCAGTTGATACAGTAGCACCTGAAACTCCTAAGGATTCAGCAGAGGTCAGCACTCCTGTTTTGCCACAGGCTGATGCAGAGGATTCTACAGATCAGGCTACTCCTGCAGAGACAACATCTGAAGCAACATCTGAAGTTACATCTGAAGCAACAGAGGCTACATCTGAGACTCCAGCAGAGTCTGTAGATACTGCTCAGACAGAGCAGCCTGCAGCACAGGCAACTGTTTCTGAGTAAGCAGCTCTGATATAACTCAATTCTAGGCATACACAAATGCAATACATTTTGCAGTACATATATATATAGATAGATAAAAAAGTAGAAAGAGTTTTCATCAAGGTAAGAGTTTATATTTAGGTTTAAATTGCAGTTTTATTATCTCAAAAGATAAGTAGGATTTTAGGTTCGGTTTATGAAAAGTGAAGCCTGCCGGCAGTGATGCCGACAGGCTTCTGCGTTTACTGCTTCCTCAAACTATACTTGCCGTGCTTGTCGAACACGAGCCAATAGAGCACAGGCAGGATGGTGGCGATGAGTACCATCGAGATAAGCGTACCGAAGAAGATAACGGCTCCCATTGGCGACCACAGCGTATTGTTCTCTACCAACATAGGCAGTACGCCTACCGAGGCGGCTGCCGATGTAAGGAAGATAGGGCGCATGCGGCGCTCGCCAGCCTGGAAGGCGGCTTCCTTTACCGATAACCCCTTGTCGCGGCGCAGTTCCTCGGCATAGTCGAGCATGATGATGCCGTTTCTCACCAGGATACCCATCAGGCTCACAATGCCCAATATGCAGGTAAGACTCACGTCGAAACCCGTAACCAGAAGGCCTATCGCTGCACCGAAGATGCAGAGCGACATGGACGAGAGATTCACCAGTGCCAGACTGATGCGCTTGAAATGGAAGAGCAGGATGAAGAAGATGATCAAGGCTGCTATCATCACGCCCGATGTAACCTGAGGAAGGGTTTCGGCATCCTTTTCTGCCATACCGCCAATCTCCCAATCAAGACTGGAATCTAGCGGGAGTTTGGATACTTCCTGCTTCAGTTCGTTGCCCAATCGGTAGGCATTGAATCCCCTTAAAGGTTCACCTATGATAGAGATGGTACGCACGCCGTTTCTGCGTATGATGCTGCCGTCGTGCCAGTCGGGCGAAATCTTAGCCAGCTGGCGGAGTGGAACGCTCGATGTTCCTCCCATCACGGGGATGTATTCATTGGCAAGGTCGCTGTCGTTTTCCGATTTCAGAACCATCTTCACCGGATAGTCGCCTTCCCAAAGGGTGGCCATCGGGATGCCATCGCCAAAATGAATGGCAAGGTCGGCAGAGAGTATGGTCTTGTTCACACCCAGCCGGTTGGCCTCGGTGGCATCTGGAGTTACCCTGATGCCAGGTAGGGGCTCTTCGTAGTTGGTACGAATCAGGTTGATGCCTTCTATCTTGTGCATGCAGGCTTCTATCTTCCTGGCGGCAGCCTTCAGGTCGCCCATGCTGTCGCCGCTCACTCTTACTTCGATAGGGTAGGTGGCGTTGTTGTAATCCATCTGCTTGAAGCGGATGTAGCAGTCGGGAAAATAGTTGGAGTATCGGTCGGTATATCGGTCGAGTACCTCTTCTGTGGCATCGTTATCTACCGTATTCACGATAAACTGTGCAAAGTTCTCACCGCCAATCTGTGGCGCATAGGTGGTGTGGAAACGGGGTGAACCCTGGCCAACAAACGTGGTTACGGCTGTTACCTGCGGGTCGCGCTGCAGAATGTGGGCCATAGAATCTGCCACCTGTGCGGTTCTTGCAGCGGTGGTTCCGCTAGGTAGATAGAACTCTACGGCAAACTGGTTTCTCTCGGCGATAGGCATCATTCTCTGCGGAAGATGTACGAAGATGATGGCTCCGGTGCTCACCAGCATGATGCCCACAGCGAGGGTGGTGCGTGGAAAGGCGAAACAGCGTTTCAGCAACCAGGTGTACCCCATCTGCAGATAGTCGAGCGGCTTTTTGCGGGCGTTGGGCTTGTGCTGGCTGCTGATGCCCTGGTGAATCACCATATACTGTAAATAAGGTGTGAGCAGCAGCGAAACCATGAGCGAGATGCTCAGGATGATGAACATGGCCCAGGGGAATGATTTTACGAAATCGCCCATGTCGCCATGCATGGTAAAGAGGAATGGGAAGAAGGTGAGTGAGATGCTGAGCGTGGCAGAAAGCACCGACATGAAGAACTCTCTAGGAGCGGCGATGGCTGCATGCCAGCGCGACATGCCATGGCCCAGCTTCTCCATGTAGTTGTCGATGATAACCACGGAATCATCCACCACCATACCCAGTGTTACGATGAGGGCAGCCAGTGTAACGGTGTTCAGCTCCATGCCGAAAAGATAGAATATGCCCACCGACGAGAAGATGGTGATAGGGATACTGAGGGCTGATACCTCTGCCACGCGGCGCGGCATGAGCAGGATAACCACGATGATGACGGAGATGACCGATATGAGCAGCTCGCGCAGGAAGGTTAGCACCGATTCGCTTACCACCTTGCTCTGGTCGGTAATGGTATTGATGTGTACATCGCCGGGCAGGGACTGTTCAAAATCATCCATCATCTTGTGTACGTCTCTTCCCATCTTCACGATGTCGTTTCCCGGTCGCATTTCAATGGATAGGAGCACGCATTTGTTGCCGTTGCTCTTGATGTATTTATTCAGTTTCGGATATTCTCTTTTAATCTGTGCGATGTCCTTCAGGCGCACGATGTTGCCCTTGGGGTCGGAATATACGATTTGTTCTGCCACATCCCGCTCGTTGTTGTAGGAGTCGGTGATGTGGATGGGCAGGTTGAGGTTGCCCATCTCCAGGTTTCCGCTCACGGTGGTGAAGCCTTGCAGGGCAAGGTCGTTCAGAATCTTATAGGGGCCGATGCCGTATTTGGCCAGTTTGTTCTGGTCCAGGCAGATGCTTATCTGTTCGTTTTCCAGTCCGTAGGTTCGCAGGTTCGAGATGGCATCAATGCGGCGCAGTCTGTCCTTCAGCTGGTCTATGTATGTATTCAGTTCCCTATAGGTTTTCTGCTTGCTTTCCATCGTGATGAGCAGGGCAGAGGTGTCGGCGATGTCATCCACAGCCTGCAGGGCAAGGACACCAGTAGGAAGGGAGCTCTTGAAGGCCTGCAGGCCATGCTTGAACTTGCTCCAGAAGGCATCCCGGTCCTCCACGTCGTCGTTGAGTTCCAGGAACACGATCAGCATGCCGTCCTTACTCTGGGTATAGGTCTTTTTCTTGTTCACCTCCTTGTATCCGAAGATGAAGTTCTCCAGCGGTTTAGCCACCCGTTCTTCCACCTCTCCGGATGTAGCGCCCGGATATACGGCTACGCAGGCACCCTGCCTGATGGTGAATTGCGGCATCTCCTGCTTGGGCATGATGCAGATGCCGAGTATGCCTAGAAATACGAGCATGCCCATCAGAAGCATCACGATGTTGTGGTTGCACATCGCCGACTCGATGAACGAGCGCTTGATGATGCGGTTGGGCTTCCTGGTGATGCGTGCCTTGATGTGGTCGCGAAGGGCGGTGTCTCTCTCCGGCTTTTTGGAATCCTCCGGTTTGTTAGTCTCTGTCCTTGTCTCTTGGCTTGTATTTTGTCTTGTCTCTTGATTCATATCTTTTCCCTCCACTTTTTATCGGTTATCGCTTTTTGCTGTATCTACATTCATTCCTTCCGAAACTTTCTGCTGGCCATTGATGATAACCTGGTCGCCAGCCTTCAGTCCCGAAAGGATGACGATGCCGTCGCCTTCGAAATCGCCGGTAGTTACGGGTTGCTGATGCGCCTTTCCGTTTACCACGGTCCATACGAATCGGGAGTTATCTACATCCAGTTCAATGCTTTGTGGCGGAACGGTGATGTGGGATGGGGTAGCAGCGCTACCCTGCACCTGGGCGTTGCATACCATGCCTGGGAGCAGACGGCCCTGCGGATTGGTGATGCCCACCTTAACATCGTAGGTATGCGAGATGGGGTTGGCATCGATGCCTTTTTCTGAAATCGTTCCCCGGAAAATGGCACCCGAAAGAGCGGCTACCGTCAGTTTCACCTTGTCACCCACGTGCAGATGAGATATTTCAGCTTCGGGTACGGATATCTTGGCGTTGACTTGTGCCACATTGGCGAGTTTCAGCACAGGCTGTCCGGGGAGCACGTAGGTTCCCAAGTCCACGTTCTTGGCAGCGATGACACCTGCAAAAGGAGCTGTGAGGGTAGAGTGGGAGAGTTGCTGGCGGGCGATGCTTTCAGCCGCCTTTGCCTGTTCCAGTTTGCTTTCTATCTCCACCCATTTCATATCCGAGATGGTTCCCGACTGGTGCAGGGGCAGGAATCTTCTGTAGGCATCCTGCGCCTGTTTCAGGGTGGTGAGTGTTGCCCGGTGAGCCTCCTTCACGGTGGTAGGGTTGATGGTGGCGAGCAGCTGTCCCTTGCTCACTCTATCTCCTTCTTCCACCCGTATGGAAGTGATGTTTCCGGCTATCTCGAAGCTGAGTGTAGATCCCATCTTTTCCTCGATGGTTCCCACATAGTCTTTCGTTCCCCCCAGGTTTGTATTCCCCACGGAGATAGTCTCAACTTTCACGTTTTTCTTCTCTAGCTTCCTGGCTTTTTCGGTGCATCCCGCCAGCATCATACAGCTGATAATGAATGCGACAAGCCATCCCGTTATAACAACTTTCTGTTTCATATTAATTATATTTTGTTGTTTTTTGCAAAGATAATGCAAAGGTATGAATTTTAGCTGAAAGCATAGGAAAAATAGGATTAAAAAAAATAAAAAACAACCGAACAATCTACACCTTAGACCGAGGGTTGAGTCGATTACAGAAGACAATGTGGAGTCAAATTGCTCCATGACCCGAAAAAATCCTCCAAAAAGAGTGAGTTTCTCAGATTTAATTTGTATCTTTGCCATGTTATGTCAGAGTTTTGCTTGTTTTCTTTTCGTAACACTAAGATAAGTGAAAATTCTCACATGGCAAAATCCTGAGCAACTTTTTGTTGTTCTGGGGCTTAAAAGGTTTGATTTATAATAGTGTTGTGGAATTAAGGTTATAAAAATATTATGACATCGTTATTCGTATTGCAACTTGTATGTTGCGTCATTACAGCCATGCTAGCATTGCAATTAGCCATGGCAAGTTTGCAGGTGAGATGGAAGGTGTGGCGCTACGAAATATCAAGATGGCTTCTCGTTGTATCCATGCTATTCTTCTCCGTCCACTACCTCTTGCAGATGGTTCATGGATTCCGTGCACAAGGTACCGATGTGGGCGCAGCATTCAACATACTGTTCTATACCCCAGTGGCATTTGCCATCACTCTCTCCATCATCAACATAGAGAGCACAGGCAGCAAAGTGCGCCGTTATTGTTTACGTAGTATGATGGCGTACATACTCATCGCCCTAGTTTTCGTCATTGGCATATTCAAAAGTCATAGTTTACACATTGGCAATATGCTCTATGTGATGCTCGGCCTTTTTGTGGCTAGCATGGCATATTTTATCTTTATCATTCGCAAAGAAACAAATACCCGAAGGCAGAAGCTCATGGAAAATTTCGGAAGTGACTTGATTCCATACGTGCGCTATTCGCAAGCCAGCATCATTTTGCTATACCTCACTGCTGGACTCCTGCCTGTAGCAATCCTCTTCAATACCTTATTATATATAATAGGTCCCTTGATGTTACTCTCTGTCATCTTTTTCGTCCACACTTTCATTGCTATGGGCTATTACATCACACCCAAAGGAGTCATTTCTGATGAAAATGATGCAGAGGCAAAAGTCACGGAAGCAGAAGACATAAATGACGATAAGAATACTCATAGCACAAATATCTTGACAGCTAATAGAAATATAGAAATAGAATTAGCCCTCAAGAAATGGTGTGAAGAGGGATGTTATAAGGACTATGAAGTTAGCATCTATTCGCTAGCTACCAAGTTGGGATACAAGAAAAACGAATTGACAGAATACTTCAATCAGTCAGAATACACCAATTTTAGAACCTGGCTTAGCGATATTCGTTTTAATGAGGCAGTTCGCATGATGAAAGCCAACCCCGAATATAGCATTGACGCTATTTCCACAGAGTGCGGTTTCTCATCCCACACATGGATTTATCGTATATTCAAACAAAAAACGGGCATGTCACCTAGCCAATGGCGCAAACAGTTTGCCTCCATCTAAATATGAATTTTTGTAATTTTACATTAAATACTATTTAAAAAGTAGTAGTTTTCCTAGGAAAGCTACTACTTTTTTTGTGGAAAAGCTACAACTACCATAGGAAAGCTACTATCACTTTCAAAATAAAAAAGCTATTTTTGCAATCGAATCAATAACATAACAGATAATGAAAATGACAAGAGCAGACCCAACCATTTCAATTTCAGATGAAAATCTCATCATGATTGTTGTAGTGATCGTGACTGTGATTATCATAGTGTTCATCCTTGTGATGATACGCGACTACCGTCTCTATCTTGGGAATCATTGGAAAAAGAAATTCAGTTTCGCTGATTTCGTCAAGCAAGAACAATTCTATATTTATATACTGTTGTTCTTCCTTCTTTTGGTAGGTTCGGAATTGTTGTTACAAAACGAGTATTCATTTTAAAACAATAAATAATTATGAAAAAATCGTATCTATCATTATTCATCCTCGCAATAGGAGCGGCGATGTTTACTGCTTGTTCAGACGATGACAACAATGGGGGAAACGGAAATCCCAACATTCCTCTGGCAGAACTATCCAAGCCAAAGGCAAACCCTTGGCTGGCACAAGAGGAATACAGCATCACCCATTTCAATTCGGCTCAGACCGATGCTTTCACTGCAAAAGTAAAGGACGGCACGTTCTATGCCGACCTGACGAAATGCAAGGCAACAAGCAGCGGTCCTGTGAACCTCATGACGCTCGCATCCACTTCCCCAAAATACATGTGGGGAATGAGCAGCGACAGAGTGTCTATCATAGACGTATCCAACGGCAATTTTGAAAGACTCGCAGAAGCTGGTTTGCCTGGAATAACAATGAAAACTCAAGAGCAACTCAACATCTTGACATCCAGCTACTCATCTTACTCAGAACTTGCTACAGCCGTAACCGGAGTGCTAGGTGCTGCCCCACAGATGTCTATAGCCAATGGAAACTATGTGTTGTGCGACAAGGACAACTATGTATATACCAATGCTGGACACATCATGGCAAGATACAAGCTGAAGAACCCAAATAATCCAAAGGAAGGCATAGAGCTAGACAGTCAGATTAAGCTCACACCGTATATCAACAACTTTTACACGCTGGTGGGAGCTACCATGACATACGATGGACATTTGCTCGTGGCGGCACAGAATGCTCTTGTTGTACTCAACCGTGAGTTGACCACGGTAGAAGATACCTACCCACTGGCAAGCACCCAGATATTGACGAACTCAATAGCAGTGGATGAGAACGGCGGGGTATATGTGGCAAGCAACGCCAAGGAGGCCAACGGCAAGGGACTCATGCAAAAGCTGATATGCAAGAATGGAAAGTTCTCTGACATCGAAAGCGATGGAGCATGGAAAGCCGAGTATGACGGAGGTCCAATGGCACCATGTATCAAGCTCGGATATGGCACAGGAGCAACCCCTACACTAATGGGATTTGGCAACGACGAGGACAAACTCGTAGTGATAACAGACGGAGCAAAGAGAATGAAACTCGTAGCTTTCTGGCGTGACGCCATACCTGCCGATGCCAAGCCTGTAGATTCCGGCAACAAGCGTTTGGCAGGAACGTTCGACATAACGTGCGGATTACCAGCCTCTACCGAATGGGTACAGTCGGAGCAATCCGTAGTAACTGCAGGATACGACGCTTTTGTGGTGAACAACATCAGCCGGACAACGGAAAAGATAAACGACAAGATTATAGGCGTGCTGGCAATCGGTCCTACCATAGAGACTCCTAGAGGTGTTGAATGCGTGAGCTGGAACACAAAGGAGAACAAGTGGGAGGCTAAGTGGACACGTGCTGACGTCAGCTCACCAAGCATGATTCCTGCTGTAAGCACATCGTCTGAAATGGTATTCGTAAGTGGATGGAACGATGCCACAGGATGGGAAGTAACCGGACTCGACTGGCGCACCGGCACCACACGCCACCGCACAATCCTAGGCAAAGACAATCGGGCCAATGGAGCATATGCCATCATACAGTTCTTTGACAATGGTGACTTACTCTACAACTCGGTATCTGGACCGTTCAGAGTGGAAATCAAGTAAAACAGAGTGAGAACAAAAAGTATATTAATTTTAAAAAACAGGAAGTATGAAAATCAAGCAAATTATCATGACCTCATTGCTAAGTTTTATCACGGCAATGACATTCATCGCATGTTCCGATGACGACAGCAACAACGATATAAAAATCCCTACCGTGTCACCTAAGGAGCAATGGGGAGCAACCCTGAAAGGCGATGGTGAAGTTCTCGGAGCATACCCGGACTTATATTCCAATTATTGGGAATACACCTATGAGATAGACAAAAACAGTGACAAGATTCTATGCCTGAAAGGAGAATATCCTCATTGCAGATATTTCAGCATATCACTATACAATGATAAGACAGGAGACGTTTTTGCAGGCATCGATGACCAGGACATCTCGGCAGATAACGGAAGCACGAATCCTTTCGTCGCAACCACTTCTGGAAAGAACTATTTCACCCTCTATGTGGTGCCAAACGGAACGTCACAAAGCGTAATAGACAAACTTGGAGAGAATGTGGTGAAAGTTAAAGAAGGTGTGAACAAAGTAGCCATTGCTCTCAGACATTACCTGGGAACTACTGTTGATGGAAGCCAAAAAGACGAATACGCAGGAGTGGAACTTCCAGCCATTACCGCACTCGACATGAACTTGCATGAGACCTACGTGCCAGAACACGTTGTATCAAATGTCTATAAGATAACATCGAAGGTGTTTACACAGAAATCCGACGAAAACAGGGAGATGCCATTCTTCCTTGCTCCAGTTGGCAGGTACTATCCAAACAACTCCACGTCATACCTTTATGGAAGAACGCACTTGCGCGAGGACTCTGTGCTCACATTCTCCTTCATACCGGCCACAGTGCCAACAAAGCCTGAGGAATACAGAAAAGCTGTGACACGTTACTGGTCTATCTGCATTGGCTCAGCAAGCGACACACGCTCATATATGTCTGTATATGATGCGAAGGCTCGCTATGCCGATGGCAAGAAAGCAACATTTGTGGTTTGCCTGAAAAAGAATCCTAAGCTATCAGCCATACAGAGCAAGGTGAACGAAATGAATGCCAACGGAGAGTATGTCAATCTCTTCATTTGGGATAGTGAGAAAAAGAACATAGACGGCAATCCTATCGGAGAGATTGTGGCTGTCATGTACAGGAACATTCTTCCAGACAGGAAATGGATACACTCCATCGCAACCATGACACCTACTGCTTACAAGGATAAGACTGGCGAACCTATCGACCATGTGACCGATCCCGACAAGCAGCTTGCTCACAAAGCTCTTGGCGACTATGGACCACTTGGTGTAAAGGTAAGCAACGATGATTTCTTGCAGTAATGCCTACTTTTATGAACCTACTACGCTAACTCGCAAAAATGAGGGTTAGCGTGGTAGGCTCTCTACTTTTTGGGGTCTTCCGCTTTTCTCGTTGGTAAGACCATATATTCACTTCTTCTAAGTTTTAGTTAAATATATTTAATGAAGTGAGGATTTTCAGATAATAAATTGTATCTTTGCCTTCAATACGAACCATATAATTAAAATACAATATGAAGAAAATCTTATCTATTGCTTTTGCAGCATTACTTGCAACATCATCTTTTGCACAGAAAAGCGAAACACTTCTGGAGCGTAACCAGTTGGCCAAGACTCCCCCTATGGGATGGATGACCTGGAATCTCTTTCAGGGGAACATCAGCGAGAAACTGATTAAGGAAACTGCCGATGCCATGGTGAAACATGGATTCCGAGATGCTGGTTACGAGTACATCTTCATTGATGACTTGTGGCAGGGCGGTCGTGACCGCCACAACAACATCATTCCAGACCCTGAGAAATTTCCGAATGGCATCAAGGCGCTTGCCGATTATGTTCACTCCAAGGGCTTGAAGCTGGGCATTTATTCTGATGCGGCTCAGCTTACCTGCGGCGGATGGACAGCCAGTTACGGTTTTGAGGAGCAGGATGCCCGCACCTTTGCTTCGTGGGGCATTGATTATTTGAAATATGATTACTGCTATGCTCCTGAGGACAGCGCCACAGCCCGGAAGCGCTATCGTACCATGGCCCAGGCTTTGAGCAAGTCGGGTAGAAACATCGTGCTCGGTATCTGCGAGTGGGGACAGCGCAACTGCGAAGATTGGTGCGAGCAGGTAGGCGGTTCTCTCTGGCGAACCAGCTATGATGTAAGAGATATGTGGAAGGATATTGTTCATCAGGGTGGAATGGGTATCCTCGATATCGTGAACGTCACCGCACCGCTTGCCAAGGATGTGCGCCACGGTCAGTGGCCGGATATGGATATGCTGGTAGTGGGATTGAACGGCAAGGGCGGCCCATCCAGCGATTTGGGTGGAGTAGGGTGCAACTATACGGAATATCAGACTCAGATGAGTATGTGGTGCATGATGTCGTCGGTATTGGCACTGAGCAACGACCTTCGAAAGCTTTCGCCTGAGGACAAGCGCATTCTTCTGAACAGGGAGATTATCGCCATCAATCAGGATCCGCTGGGCAAGGCTGCAGAGCGCAAGGTGAATCAGGCAGATTATCAGGTTTATGTTCGTCCTTTGGCCAATGGTACCCATGCCGTAGCCATTCTTAACTGCAGCGACAAAGCCATCAGCATACAGGCAGATTTCAAGCAGTTGGGCTTAAATGGCAAGTATGTGGTAAGAGATGTCTGGCAGCATCGCGATATTGCCAGAAAGGCAAGCAAGTGGAAGGGTAGTGTAGCTGCCCATGAAACGAAGGTATTCGTATTGAAATAGGTGTTTTTTGATATTGATATAGAGGAACCGGCACTTATATATATGTATATATATGAGAACTGGCACAAAAAAAGGGCTAGCCCATTACCAGGACTAGCCCTCCGTTTTAATTATTTTCTAGGGTGCAATGAAATGTCATCCAGAAAGCTCTTAGCACGTTATGAGTGATTACTTTACCTCAATGTGCTTAACATCGTCTTTCTTCTCCTCCTTGGCTACCTTAGGAATCTCAATCTTCAAGACACCATCGCTGACCTCAGCAGAAATCTTCTCGTGATTGGCATCCTCTGGTAAAGCATAGCTCTGAGAGTAGCTGCTGTAAGAGAATTCACGACGCAGGTAATGCTCTTCCTTCTTTTCCTCCTTCTTCTCGTTCTTGTTCTCGATAGATACATTCAGATAACCATCCTTATCAATGTTCATCTTAACCATATCCTTCTTCAGCCCAGGAGCTGCAATCTCCATCGTGTAAGCTGTAGCATCCTCCTTTACGTTAACAGCAGGAGCTGTGGCGTTCATGTGTGGCATCAATTCGGTATCAAAGAAGTTGTCATTAAACCAACTGTTCAACCAATTTGAAACACTGTTATTTCTACGAGCTAACAACATAATGTAAAACCTCCGAATTTTATTTTTCTCATCCTCTCTTCGCCTTCCGGCTCTGTCGGGATTTCTAATTGTTTATTAATTTATCCTTTTTCTTAATGATCGCTTCGGCTTTCGGGACTCAAGGCCTTCGAGAAACCCTCAAATGTAATTGCTTAGGGTTCTTATCGTTCCCCTTGCCCTTTCAGCTTCCGTTTTCATCTTAGGTATTAGCAAGTTATGTGCCAGGTGAATTTTTATATCAGGAGTGAATGGTTTTTGCCAGAACTGGCAATAAATGCTGCAAAAATGGCATCAAAGTATAATTAATTTAATCATTTCTGCCAAAATATTCCGTTTTCCCTCCTCAGTTGTTCCCGTCTGTTGCTTGAAGAATGAATGTATGTTAAACTTTTAATGAGAATACTTTTTCAAGTGGACTCTTCTTTCAAATCCCTATCCACCATGGCGCAGACACAGGAGTCTGACCATACATTCTCTGCCGTCTCTACCATGTCGATAATGGTATAGATTGGCAGGATGATACCCATGATGCCGATAGGAGCATTGATGCCGGACATCAGAGATAGGGTCAGAAAATAACATCCCATCGGCACTCCTGCATTACCCACTGCTGAGATAACTGAAATGAAGAGCCAGAGAATCATCGTAGTCCAAGGTAAAGGCATTCCTCCATTCTGCATCAGGAATAAGGAGGTTACGAGGATAAACGCAGCGCAACCATTCATGTTGATGGTAGTACAGATAGGCAATACAAAGCGGGAAACCTGATTGGAAACTCCCAGTCTGTCTTCTGCTGTCTGCATCGTTACCGGCAACGTAGCAGCAGAACTCTTTGTAAACAGAGCCATTAATACTGCCGGCATCATCTTGCCCAATGTACGCACAGGGTTCAAGCCTCTTGCCAAGAGGAAGAGCGGGAGAATGATGAAGAATTGAATGACATTACCTCCCAGGATAACAGCTACGTACTTTCCTAGAGAAGCCATCACGATACCCGCAGAGAACTGGGCTGAGAGTTGTGCTGCAAAGGCAACGATACCCAGAGGCAGAGCCCAGATTAATCCATGAATCAGCATGAAGAGCAGATCCTGTAATCCAAACAATCCCTTCATCACGACTTCTTTCTTATCGCTTGATGGCATTTTGGTTAAAGCAATACCTGCTGCTGCCGCCAAAATCAGGATGGAGAGTACATTTCCTTCGGCAAACGGCTTGATGATGTTGTTGGGTATTACCCCAAGAATATGGTCATAATAGCTGGTTTCTCCCAGCTTTTGGGGAACATCTGCCATACCGCTCTGTACCAAGGTTGTAGGTAAATTGCCTGGAGAAACGATGTTGTAGAGCACCAGTCCCACTGCCGCAGCTGCTATCGTCGTGAGCAGGGTGTAGGTGATGGCGTGGCGGAATATCTTACCGGTATCTGCCTGGTTGCCCAAGGATGCCAGGGTTGTGATGACAGCCAAGGCTATGGTTGGTACTGCCAGAAGCTGGAATAAGCGGGTATAGACCGTGGCGATGAAATTCATCAGGCCATCCAGCCAGCTGATGCCGAACATACCTAAGACTGCGCCTACTATCAAAGCGCCAATCCATAGTACCAACTGCCGGGTTTGCTTATTTTTCACTCCTTTTTGCTTACTGCTGCCAGCATTGCTATCCGGCTGTCTATTTCCAATATCATTCATTGTTTTTACCATGATTTTAAATTATTATTTTTTAGACAAAAGTATTCTCCTTATTCCAACCCCCACATATCATTCAGCATTCTGATGGCTGACTCCGAGCGGAAAACATGATCGCGGAAGGTGATGATGCCTTCGGGAGCAAGGTGGGCTTCGAAGGAATTCACCAGGAAATCTGCTTCGAGCAGAATGCGATGGTCGAGGCTGGTAACATCTTGATAAGTATGATGATGGGCAATGAGCCAGCAGATTCTTTCTATCTGTGCGGCTGTGAATCCATCTACTTCTGACAGTACTTTTCTTGCCTCATCAGGACCCAGTTCTTCCTGGTGCTTGCCATCGCAGTTGCCGTATCTGGCTTGTGAAACGTGAATGCCTACATCGTGAAGAATGGCTGCTGCTTCGAGCACGAAGAGGTCTTCCTGATTCATTCCCTCTGCTATCGCAATCATACGGGCAAAGTCGTGCACCTTTACGAAATGCTGGATGAGTGGCGCATCGCCACCATCGTACTTAATCATCGCCCTCATCAGAGTGGCGAGTGTCAATTCCTTGTTTGTCATAATCTTATGTTTTAAAACCAATACATATTTATCTGAGTTTCCTGATTACCCTTGCCGGGTTTCCTACTGCCATGGAATCGGCGGGAATATCCTTTGCCACTACGCTGCCGGATCCGATCACGCTGCGGGCCCCGATGGTTACTCCTGGGCAAACGATGACTCCCGCTCCCAGCCAGCAATCTTCGCCAATGGTGATGGGGAAGCCTGTTTCTACTGTCTTGCGGCGCTCCATATAGTCGATGGGGTGGTTAGGGGTTACCAACTGGCAGTTCGGACCTATCAGGGTGCGGTCGCCGATGGTAATCCAGCCTTCATCGAGCATCGTGGTGCCATAGTTGATGAAGACATTCTCACCAATCTTAATGCCGTGACCATGGTCGCAGTGGAAGGGTGGGCAGATGGTGGAGGAGGCAGGAAAGCCTGGAATCAGTTCTTCCATAACCTGACGATAGTCTTCATCAAACAAGGTTATTGTCTGCAAGCGGGTGCAGAGTCGGTTGGCGTGCTCTATGCTTTTCATGCCTTGTTCATTGCTGAAATCATAGAGTTCGCCATTTCTCATCTTTTCAAATTCTGTCATCTTTATTCTCTATTGATGGATGTAATCCAGAATCTGCTCTGCATGAATCTTGGTCTTGATCTCCT
>ERZ791912.276-NODE-276-length-35430-cov-4.842996_pt1 | contig 35430 bp, 28 predicted proteins | sample MGYA00510141_ERZ791912 | MGnify/ENA primary metagenome ERZ791912 (study PRJEB30046, sample SAMN00792082) | human gut metagenome | study: EMG produced TPA metagenomics assembly of the A metagenome-wide association study of gut microbiota in type 2... | reverse complement strand
GTTCAATGACGGGCAACTGTCTATTTTCTAATTTTATTTCGAACTCACGTTAAAAAGGAGGAAAGAGGTTTATTCTTTACCCACGTTCAAACGGCAGGCTCGCCCGGGCAGGCCAAAAGTAAGGAAATTACATAACAACACTTCAAAATATACCGTTCACATTTTCAAGATGTTATGATGGCTAAAAAAATCTCCTGAGATTGGAAAATCAATCTCAGGAGAACTTTTTTTCGTTTGGCTGAGAATGAATTTTCAATCTCAGCCAAACGATTTGGCGGATTGCGGTGTAAAACTAATTCTCACCCGTCCCGATTTACCGACCAACCGTCTTCTCATTTTTCCAACCTCAACAACGTCAGGGAATGGGGAGGTAAGACCACTGCGGCATCCCGTACCTCAAAAGTACGTTCCTCGGGCACCACCCGTTCCTTCCCTATGTCATTATAATCGTCTGCGGAAGTCCCGCTCAATACGGTCCCCTTGAGTTTACGCGGTTCTTTCACTCCCAGACTTTTGAAATCCAACGTCAGGGCATGGCTTTTCTCCGGATCCTTATTCACCACCGCGTAAACATAACGCGTTCCGTCCGCATTCCCCGTCAACACGACATCGAACACAGCCGTGGATTGATTGCCTTTCGTCAGCCGTTCTGCTTCTAAAGCCACCGGCAGCATATAATCTTCCAGTCCATTGGTGTACATCTTAAAAACATAAAATGTAGTACGTTTCACAATACCGTCGGGATGTACGAAAATTGGGCCACGCGTATTGACTATAGGCGCGAAACAGGCCACATCCACCACATCGGAATGACGCAGGCAGGCATTCAGGAAACAAGCGGAAAACAAAGCATCTGCCATCGTGTAAGTGGAAGCAATATCGTTCTTACGACGTGCCTCTAAGTCGAACCCGCGCCGCAAGTCTCCATGCCAAGGGTGATGCCAGTTGCGCAAATTCCACTCATCGTAAGCGATTTTTATCTTTCCTCCACCGAATCCGGCCTCATCCAATATGCCGATAGCCCGCTGAATGTCTCGCTCCGGAGCATCCGTTTTCATCATACATTTCAGAAAAGGCGCAGGATTGTTGACATGGAACAGCGGATCCCAATAACCATGGATAGCTATATAATCCAAATAAGGACCGGCTTCGCGCAACAAAGGCATTGTCCAATTCTTGTCCGACGTGGCAGCCGCAAACAGTTTGGCATCCTTAGTCACGCTGCGCATCAACTTGGCCGACTCACGCACCAAAGGCCCCCACTCCTGCACCGTACGCGCTCCCAATTCATGTGCGCCCCAGTTTTCATTCCCCACACTCCAATACTTCACATGGTAAGGCTCGGGATAGCCGTTTGCAGCACGCATCCGTCCGTATTTCCCGATAGTGAGGTTACAATATTCCACCCAATCGCTCATCTCCTCTGGAGTCCCTGTTCCTGCGTTGGTACAAATGTAAGGTTCGCATCCGACCTTCCGACACCATTTTATATACTCATCCGTCCCGAAAGTGTTCGGGTCTTCTACCTGCCAGGTCTTGTCGTACACCGGGGTACGTTCTTTCCCCACTCCGTCCAACCAATGATAGGTCGATACGAAACAGCCACCCGGCCAACGTACAATAGGGGTTTTGATTTCCCTCAAAGCCTCAATCACATCCTTGCGGAAACCATCTTCATCGGCAAACTTCGACTCTGGGTCGTACAATCCTCCGTACACCTGATTATCGAAATGCTCGATAAATTGTCCGAAAATCATTTTGCTGTATTTTACTTTCGGTGCACCGGCCATTACGGACACCGTGTTCTGTGCCCCGGGGGCTATTCTTTCCTTTCCCGACAAAACATTTTGTCCTGCCAACAACAGAGCACAAAAACCGATAATTCTCCAAATATCATTATATTTCATATTCTTATGTCTTTTAGTCTATGATAAACGATTGCATACACATACCCATAACCTGAAAATAAATTTATCCCCATTACCTTTCCTCTTTCGCTCTCCGCTTCATCTCGCGGTCCGACCATTTCTTCAGGCGTTTGTATTCCTTTTTGGTCAACCGCATGAAAGAACCGTGCTGCGGTGCCTCCACTCCTTCTATGGTGACAGGGGAATGAAAATTCTGCAAACGTTCGTCTGCCTGACAGATACGATATTGGACAGGCCGAGTGGAGTATTGGATATACGCCACCCGCCAAGTGCTGTCGCCTATCAGTTGGAAAGCCGAGCATCCTTCGCATTTCCGGTTGCCCTCGAAACGCACATAGTCCGTTTCACTCTTAATCCGGTAAGGTCCCGTCAGTTTATCGGCCACGGCAGCAAAGATTCCCGGCGTTCCGCCTTCCTTTTTTATCAGCATGTGATACTTGCCATCGGCCGGGATATAGTTGATATCCGCGTCAATCGTAGCATAGCCCCAGTCGAACATCAAGCGGGGCTTGGTCAATGTCGTAAACGAATGGTCGGCATAAGAATAATACATGCGGTCATACTTTTCTTCCTCTGGGTTCCACAAAGAATAGTAAATCATATATCCGCCTTTCGTCCCGTCCGGCCATACGTAGGCAGGATCCCAAAAAATCTGCGGAGCCCAAACCCGTTTTATCCCGGTATAGTCACGATACACATCCGGAGAATCCGGATCGGAAAAGACGGAGGGACCCTTACGAAAATCGAAAGCCACGGATTCCCAATGTATCAAGTCGTCACTGCGAAGCAAGTCTATGCCATGGTTGAACCAAGAACGGCTCTTCCGGTTGCTCATATCCGTCGTCACCATCACGTACCCTTTACCGTCGTACGTCCTGCAAATATAAGCATCGCGCGCCCCTCCCTCTATGGGGGAAAGCTTCTCTACATCGTACACGGGCCCTCCTCCCAAAAGGTCTTCGTAATGCAAACCGTCCCGACTCAGGGCGTATGCCGTCCATTCTCCACGGCCGCTCATGTGACAGTATAAATAACCGTAATCTCCCTTTTGAAGATTTTGCGCTGCAAGCGGGGCGCATGCCATCCAGACCGCACAACCCCATGCCCACCATTTGTTTCTCATGTTTCTTTCTGTTTTTGAAGATTTAAAAAAACCGCTGCACAGAATCACTTCTCCGCAGCGGCAAAAAACGGTGACACTATAAACCTATATACCATAAAAACGCCACCGTTATTCTTTTATCTGTATGAAAGATTATTTCTTACAGACGTTCCAAGGTTTGATTTGCTTGAAAAAATCGTTGCCTTTGTTATCCACCAGGATAAACGCAGGGAAGTCTTCCACTTCAATTTTCCAGATGGCTTCCATCCCCAACTCAGGGTATTCCACGCACTCGATGCTCTTGATGTTGTTCTGCGCAAGGATGGCCGCCGGACCACCGATAGAACCGAGGTAGAAGCCACCGTGCTTCTTGCAGGCATCGGTCACTACCTGACTGCGGTTACCCTTAGCCAACATGATCATGGAACCGCCATGACTCTGGAACAAGTCTACATACGGGTCCATACGGTTGGCCGTAGTCGGCCCCATGGAACCGCAAGCCATGCCCGACGGAGTCTTGGCCGGACCGGCATAATAAATAGGATGGTCCTTGATGTATTGCGGCAAGTCTTCGCCACGGTCGAGACGCTCTTTCAGCTTGGCATGGGCGATGTCGCGGCCTACGATAATCGTACCGTTCAAAGACAAGCGGGTAGCCACCGGATACTGATCCAACTGTGCCAGAATCTCTTTCATCGGGCGGTTCAAATCCACCCGTACCACATCGCCCTCGCCGGCCTGACGCAACTCTTCCGGAATCAGTTCGCCCGGATTGCTGTCGAGTTTTTCAATCCAGATACCGTCCTTGTTAATTTTACATTTGATATTACGGTCGGCCGAGCAAGACACGCCCAGACCTACCGGACAAGACGCACCGTGACGCGGCAAACGGATGATACGCACATCGTGTGCGAGGTACTTGCCACCAAACTGTGCACCGAGACCGATCTTATGCGCCTCTTCCAAAACTTGCTTTTCGAGTTCCACGTCGCGGAATGCGCGCCCCGTGGCATCACCCGTAGTCGGCAGGTTGTCATAATAATGAGTAGAAGCCAGCTTCACGGTGAGCAGGTTCTTTTCAGCCGATGTGCCGCCGATAACGAATGCGATATGATAAGGAGGACAAGCAGCCGTACCGAGGCTCTTCATCTTCTCAATCATGAACGGTACCAAAGTAACCGGATTGAGGATGGCTTTCGTCTCCTGATACAAATAAGTCTTATTGGCAGACCCGCCGCCTTTGGTCACGCACAAGAAACGGTACTCCATTCCTTCGGTGGCTTCGATGTCGATTTGTGCCGGGAGGTTGCACTTGGTGTTCACCTCTTCGTACATGCTCAACGGGGCATTCTGGCTGTAACGCAGGTTTTCTTCGGTATAAGTCTTATAGACACCTTTCGACAAAGCCTCTTCGTCGCAATAACCGGTCCATACCTGCTGGCCTTTTTCGCCATGGATGATGGCCGTACCCGTATCCTGACAGAACGGAAGAACGCCCTTGCATGCCACTTCCGCATTGCGCAGGAACGTCAACGCCACATATTTGTCATTGTCGCTGGCCTCAGGGTCGTGCAAAATCTTCGCCACTTGTTCATTATGAGAACGACGCAACATGAACGACACATCGCGGAACGCCGCGTTTGCCATCGCCGTCAATCCCTCGGGAGCCACCTTCAACACGGGGTGCCCTTCAAACTCGCCGACCGACACATAGTCTTTGGTCAGCAAATAATATTCAGTATCGTCCTTGCCCATTTGGAACATCGGAGCGTACTTGAACTCAGGTGCATTTGCCATAATCGTTTTTGTTTTAAATTGAGATATTTCTTGTTTCGTACTTGCAAAGATAGTGAAAGGCGAGCGCAGAGACAAACGAAAACGAAGTTTTCATGCTTGGCTATGCCCTGTTTTCCCCACCTTATGCCCCTTCTTCGTCGTATTTCTCAAAAAGGAAATCATTGTAGGGGTACTTCTGCACGTGAAGTTCGCGCACTTTGTCGTACAACACTTTCTTCAATTCCTCCAAATTGGTCTTCTCACGGGCTGAAATGAAAATACAGTTGTCGTTGCGGCGAGCCATCCATGTCTTCATCAGGTCGTCCAGCGACACGTTTTCTTTCGTAGCCGGCGTCAGGTCGTCTTCCTCTTTTTCCACCCAGTCATAAGCGTCTATCTTGTTGAACACAATCATGCACGGCTTGTCGCTGCATCCCAAGTCGCCCAGCGTCTTCTCCACCACTTGAATCTGGTCTTCGAAGTCGGGGTGGGCGATGTCTACCACATGCAACAGCAAGTCGGCCTCGCGCACCTCGTCCAACGTGCTTTTGAAAGAATCCACCAAGTCGGTCGGCAATTTACGGATAAAACCGACCGTATCGGACAGCAGGAAGGGCAGATTGTCGATGATAACCTTGCGCACCGTCGTGTCCAACGTAGCGAACAATTTGTTCTCGGCAAACACGTCACTCTTCGAGAGCTGGTTCATCAGCGTGCTTTTCCCCACGTTGGTGTAGCCCACCAACGCCACCCGGATCATACGTCCGCGATTGCTCCGCTGCGTCGTCTTCTGGCGGTCGATTTCGGCCAGACGTTGCTTCAGAAGCGACATCCGGTTCAGGATGATACGGCGGTCCATCTCCAACTGTGTCTCGCCCGGACCGCGCAACCCCACGGAACCCTTCCCGCCGCCAGAGCCGGAACCGCCTCCCTGACGCTCCAAGTGCGTCCACAAGCGTTGCAGACGGGGCAGCATGTAACGGTACTGGGCCAACTCCACTTGCGTCTTGGCATTCGCCGTCTGGGCACGCATGGCGAAGATGTCGAGTATCAACGACGTACGGTCGAGTATCTTGACTTTCAACTCCTTTTCTATATTACGTAATTGCTTGGCAGAAAGTTCGTCATCGAAAATCACCATACCGATTTCTCGTTCCGCTTCTTCTTCCGCCTCTATGTATGCACGGATTTCTTCCAACTTCCCCTTGCCCACATACGTCACGGAGTTCGGGCCGTTCACTTTCTGCGTGAACCGCTTCACCGTCACGGCACCGGCCGTATGGGCCAAGAACTCCAGTTCGTCCAAATATTCGTTCGTCTTGCGTTCGTTCTGCGTTTGCGTAATCAAACCGACCAGGACCGCCGTTTCGGCCTGTGCGTCGGAAATCACAAATTCTTTCATTCAAAAACCTTTCTTTATTCGATGACAAAAATACATAAAACCCCGTTGGAAAACAAATAGAAAGGGGAGGAATTTAAAAAAGCAAAAGAGGCTGCGCAAACGCAGCCTCTTTTCCATTCATTTAAACCTAAAATTCCTGCGCGGACATTCCTCCCCCGCAGAAAAAAACGGCCTTATTTCACTTGGATAACCAGATACTTACTTACGCTCCAGAATGTTTCGGGCGCGGTAATATGTAACACATATTGTCCCTTGTTGTCTTTCTCCAACTTATAAGAACCGGCCGGGTGATTGGTCAGCAACTTGGCACTCTTGGAATACAACTTGATTTCCTTGTCGTAACGAATATCCACTTTCGTGAAATAATCCTTATTGAAATCATTGCTCTTCAGTACATCCCCATCCTTCAATATTTTCTGCTCTTTCAGCTCGGATTTCGTACCGAACACATACCATGCCGTATGGAGTTGCTTGTCCTGCTCGGTCACGGTCTGAGTCTTGGTCTTGTTTTCCTCTGCCAAAGTATTTACGTTCTCATTCAAAGACGTAATGGCCTCACCTTGTTGGGCTATCACAATATCCTTTTCAGCCAATTGTGCTTCTAACTCCTGCACCCTTTGCTTCTGGGCTTCAAGCTGGGCGGACAAGTCGTCCACCATCTTTTTCAGTTTATCCCCCCCGATGGTGCTCGTACGAAGCTTCTCTTTCAACTGACTGATTTTGTCCCGGTTTTGCGCCATGGCATCCTGAATGTACTGCATGTTCTCCCGAATGGCTTGTTTGGAAGTTTCCGATTCCATATTCCCGTCGTTCACGGTGATACGTCCCTCCGCCTCATTAATGCGCCGGAAGCCCTCCTGAATCTCGTTCACCGTTCCCATGATTTCATTCAATTCGGTATCTTTGTCGTTGATGACTTGCATCAGCGAATCCCGTTCCTCGGCAAAAGCCTGGTCTTTCTTATTCGCCCCGTTGTTACATGCGGTCAAAGCCGCTGCACACATCACACATAAAAAAATCTTTTTCATACGTTTCTATTTTTATTCGTTCATATTCTTTTTCTTACTCTCTTTCTCTTCGCATCCGGCCAGCACGATGACGAACTCTCCGCGCGGTTCCGTTTCTGTGAAATGGGTCAACACCTCTTCCAACGTTCCCCGCACGCTTTCCTCATGCACCTTGGAAATCTCACGGCACACGGCAACTTGGCGCTCCGGCCCGAAAGTTTCAACGAACTGCGTCAACGTCTTGACCAAACGGTGAGGCGATTCATAAAAAACAAGGGTCCTGGATTCTGAAGACAAGGCCGCCAAACGGGTGACCCGGCCTTTCTTGACCGGAAGAAAACCTTCAAAGCAAAAACGGTCGCAAGGAAGCCCCGAAGTGACCAAAGCCGGTACAAAAGCCGTGGCGCCCGGCAGGCAAATCACCTCCACACCGGCCTTTACGGCTTCACGCGCCACCAAAAAACCGGGATCGGAAATACCCGGAGTGCCGGCATCGGATACGACCGCCACCGTCTCTCCGGCATTTAAACGACTGACCACACTGGAAACCGTCTGATGCTCATTAAACTTATGATAAGACAACATTGCATTCTTTATCTCAAAATGCTTCAGCAGAATACCCGTCGTACGCGTGTCCTCCGCCAGTATCAAATCGGCTTCCTTCAATATGCGCAAAGCACGATATGTAATATCTTCCAAGTTCCCCACCGGAGTAGGTACCAAATATAAGATTCCCATCAGTCTATTGTCAATATGGACAAAAATAAGAATAAAACATTATCCGCTACGCTACACACGTCAATATTTAACAGATGTTTGCGAATTTGCCTCTTTTTTTATCCTATTATCCACCCTTAATTCTTATTTTTGCAGAGAATTATAATCAAAAACATCCGCACATGAGTCCGATAACCGAACGAAACGGGGAAATGATGCGCAGAGGACGGATTGAAGTCATCTGCGGTTCCATGTTCTCCGGCAAGACCGAAGAACTGATCCGAAGATTGAAACGAGCCGAGTTCGCCCGCCAAAGCGTAGAAATATTCAAACCGTCCATCGACACGCGCTATGCCGAACAAGACGTGGTGTCGCACGAAGGAAACTCCATTCCCTCCACCCCCGTAGATTCTTCTGCCAGTATCCTGCTGCTTGGTTCGGACACGGACGTAGTGGGCATAGACGAAGCGCAATTCTTTGACGAGAATCTGATTGACGTATGCAACGAATTGGCCAATCGCGGCACACGCGTAATCGTGGCCGGACTGGACTTGGATTTCAAAGGAGTACCTTTCGGCCCCATGCCGGGATTATGCGCCGTGGCGGACGAAGTGACCAAGGTGCATGCCATTTGTGTGCGTTGCGGTGCGCTGGCCTACGTATCCCACCGTACGGTCGATGACGAGAAACGAGTGCTTTTAGGGGAACAAACAGCATACGAGCCGCTCTGCCGTGCCTGTTACCAAAAAGCGATAGAAAAAGATAATCTAAAACATCAAGTCTAACTCCTGCTTCATTATGTTTGAAAAAGAAATAACGTTCGACCGGTTTATCCGGGGATTGATGGTTGTAGCCGGGTTGGGACTGGCCATATACATCATCAATCTGCTCAGCGCAGTACTCCTGCCTTTTTTCATCGCCTGGTTCCTGGCCTATATGATATATCCCACGGTGAAGTTTTTCCAGTACAAACTTCATCTCCATAACCGAATCTTGTGCATTGCCATTACCTTATTATTAATATTGGCAGCCATAGCCGGGTTCTTTTGGCTCATCATCCCTCCGGCCATCGCCGAATTTGTGAGATTCCGTGATTTAATAGCCGACTTCATCAAAGAGACAGGAAATTCCACCATAGCCCGCAATATCGAAATTTTCTTCCAACAGAATATCGACCAAAATGCTTTCATACGGTTGCTGCACGAGAACAACGTGATGGAAGCGTTGAAAGTAGCCATCAACCAACTATGGAGCCTGGTTGCGCAAACATTCGACATCATCATTGCACTACTCGGTTTTTGCATGGTGCTCCTCTATCTTTTTTTCATCTTGTTGGATTACGAAAAATTATCTGAAGGCTGGATCAAGTTAGTCCCTAAGCGTAGCAGGCGTTTTGCAGCGGCATTGGTGGATGATGTACAACACGGGATGAATGCATACTTCCGCGGTCAAGCCCTTGTCGCCTTTTTAGTAGGAGTCTTGTTCAGCATCGGGTTTCTCATCATCGACTTTCCTTTAGCCATAGGTTTGGGAATGTTTATCGGTTTTCTGAATCTCGTACCTTACATGCAAGGATTCGGCTTCATCCCCACAGTTTTGCTCGCCCTATTAAAAGCCAACGACACAGGGGAAAATTTCTGGCTCATTTTACTTTCGGCTTGTATCGTCTTTATCGTCGTACAAAGCATACAAGATGCGTTTCTCGTCCCTAAAATCATGGGCAAGCTCATGGGATTGAATCCGGCTGTCATCCTGTTGTCGCTATCCGTGTGGGGTTCTTTATTAGGTTTAATCGGCCTCATCATCGCACTTCCCTTGACAACCCTCCTGCTTTCCTATTACCGTCGCTTCATAGAGCGGGACGAACGCAAAGTCATACTGGCAGAAGAAAGGCGACGTAAACGTCCTTTATCTTCTCAATCCTTTTCAAGCGAATCCTCCGATGCTTTCCCTCCCATCCCCACAACACCTAACCGCAACGGTGAGTCCACACCAAAGGAAGAACACATGCATGCTGCTGAAAGTGGAAAAAGCTCTTCCGTAGAGGGTGAAAAGGATTAAAAGACATCATCTCTACGAAAAAAAGCCCACATTATGAAAAAAAACGGGCAAATCGTTTGCTATTCTCAGAAAAAGCCGTACCTTTGCACTCGCAATCAGGAATGATGCATAATAGAGGTCGATTCGTTAGCTCAGCAGGTAGAGCACAACACTTTTAATGTTGGGGTCTTGGGTTCGAGCCCCAAACGAATCACTGAAAGAAAGACAGTTTTCATTTTTCAGAAAACTGTCTTTTTGTTTATAGATACTACATTTAGCCTTTTTATGTAGACGCCAATTATAAATCTATTAAAATCGGATTCACCTGCTATTTCTTGCGGGCTGCCACTGCCAAAATGACACCTAAAGCCACTCCCAACAAAGCCGCGAAAAGCACGCGCACCTCTCCCGGCAAGAGGAAAGTTACCGTATGTGCAGGAAACCAGAACAAGGGTATCGTCTTCTTGAACACGAACTCCCATTGTACACGCCAATTCAATCCCTGCATAATCTCGCCCATAGGGATGGGACTGAACAGGCCACGCAGGGTACCACCGGTCATCAGGATATGCGTGTCGGTGATTTTGTGGAACGTCATGAACACGGGCGCAAAAATACTGTTCATGGTAACGGAGATGGCAAAAGCCAGTAACACTTTGCCCCAGCTAAATGCACCTTCCATAATGGCAGCGGGATTATCTACACCCAAATAGGCGGCAAAAGCAGGCACTCCGGTAGAAAACACCACGAAAGCCATATTGATACCCATTCCTAAAAAGCCCCATACCACAGCACGGGGCAAGACGCCGAACCCCTTACGGAAGTAATGCCCCGAACTGATACGTAGACCCAACAGCTCACCCATAGTGGACAGTATGGAGAATTTGACAAAGCTCATCACCATACCATGCGCAGCATTAAACGACTGATACCCTTCATAAAGCGTGCGGGACAAGAAAAAAGGTACAAAGAATGCGGCCACCACCAAAGCAAAATATAAATCAGCGCGTTTCATGATATTCTAATTTTGTATTAATAAATTCTCCGGAATCGTATCTTTCTACGATTCCGGCATTCCTCTTAAAACTATTTCAACTCCACCAACTCATATTGCTGACTGCCCAACCCGATTTGCTCGGCATAGTCCAACGTATGCATGCCGTGCCGGGAGTCGATGCGTTCAATCAGGTGTATCTTTCCATGGTCTTCCGAAGCACGTACCTGGTCCACACAAGCCCGGTCGAGCGCCACGGGGTCGAGCGAAGCCAGGATTCCGATGTCCCCCATCTTCGGATCTTCGGGCGTGGCCACGCAATCGCAATCCACCGAAAGTTTATTGGCCACGCTGATATACAGGATACGGTCGCCGCAATGGTCGGCCACAGCTTTGGCCGCTTCGGCCATCGACTCTAAGAAATCGTCCTGCGGAGGCAATTTGCCCCACACTTCTTTCACGCTCTTCGTTTTTCCGGCGGAATGAATGTAAGCCTTCCCCGAAGAAGAAGCGATACCGATGGAGATATTCTTGATAGCCCCACCGAAACCGCCCATCGGGTGACCTTTGAAATGGGACAACACTACGGTAAAGTCATATTCCGGATACGCCTTTCCCACAAAATCTTCTTTCAAATGCTTTCCCCCTTTCACGGGCAACGAAACTTCTCCGTCCGCATCCATGATGACTACCGGGGCTATGGCCGTAAAGCCGTGGTCTTTGGCCGCTTTCAGATGCTTTTCCGTATCGGAACGTCCGCCGCCGTAGGCCGTATTGCACTCCACGATAGTGCCGTCCACCTTCTGCACCAACCCTTTTATCAATGCCGGATCGAGGTAATTGTTATTTCCGGGTTCGCCGGTGGAAAGCTTCACCGCCACTTTTCCGGTAGCCTTCCGCCCGAGCGCTTCATACACTTTCATCAGGCTCTCCGGACTGATTTCTTTTATCATATACACTTTAGCCGGTACTTTTTCCGACCGTGTCTCACAAGCAGTCCCCTGTCCCTTCACACCGGAAGCCCACAGGGAAAGACCTGCCCACGCGCAAACCGCGAATAAAAACAAACGTTTCATGACCCTATATTTTAAAAAACTCATTTTACACTCCATTCCACCACTTCTCCAATCATCGGACACAAGACTTCCAGCGAGCTGTCCTCAGCCAGCTTACGGACGTTCTCCAACGGTTCGTCCCAACGGTGGCGTGCCAACGCGTATTTGGAATGGTGCACCGTGAGCACCCGTCGGGCGCCCAAAGCTTCGGCTTCCGCATGCTGGTATTTGGGCAACGTGTGGATATAACGCCAGTCTACGTTGTACTGCCCGTTCTCCAACACGGCCAAATCTATCCCCGGAAAACGTTTCCCGATGTCGGCATAGTGCGCTCCGTAGCCGCCGTCCCCACCGATGTACACCTTACGCCCCAACGCTTCTACCAGAAAAGACGCCCACAGGGTACGGTTCGACCGCAAACCACGGCCGGAGAAATGACGGGCAGGCAAGCAATGTACCGTCACACCGCCGCCCAACGTAGCCGTCTCGTTCCAATCCAACTCCACCAACCGTTCCGGTTCGTAGCCCCAGTACTCGAAATGTTCGCCCACACCCAAAGGACACACCACCTTACGGACACGCCCCTTCAGGCGCGTCACCGTCCCGTAATCCAAATGGTCCCAATGGTCATGCGTAATCACCAGGCAATCTATATCCGGCATATCTTCCGGACGATAGATATCCGTCCCCGGAAAAGGCTTATTCAGGAAAGATACCGGAGCGGCACCGCAAAACACGGGGTCTACCAAAATACGCTTGCCGCCCAGTTGAAACAAATAGGAAGAATGCCCGAACCATACCAAAAGCTCCCTATCCGGGTCGAGTGCACGTAAATCCGTCTTCACCGACGGAACCGGATGTTCCGGACGCAATCCTTCCGGCGACTTTTTGAAAACGAAATCCAGCATGGCCCCCCATTTCCCCTTTTCCGAAGTCATCAGGACGGTAGGTTCCATGTTACGGAACTCCCCGTCCCTGAAATTCGGCGACCGCTTGATACGTTCCAACCGTTCGCCACGCGGCAAACGCCCGAACGACGGCGTCTGAAGGAAAAGGACCACAGCCACAATCGCCACAGCTATGACACACAATATAACGAGCAATATCTTTATCATTTTCTTCCGATACATGTCTTTTTTAAACTTTATCTCCTAATGTCCCGGCAAAGATAAGCGTTCGCCCGGAAATATCCTATACCTTTTTTACTTGATTTACAACCGGAATTACTTCCCGGCCTTCCGAATGCGGATTCCGGTCCTCATCCTTTCATCATCCTGACATACAGCCACCCCGGTATATGACGATACACCCAAGCAGCCAGCCTCCAGCGTCGGGTGACATATACGACCTTACGCCGCCGGTCGATACCTCGTGCGATTTGCCGACAAGCCTTGTCCACCGGAGCGACCCAAAACAGCCCCTCCCCCTTGGCCATGGCCGTATCTACAAAACCGGGACGGATGTCTGTCACCTCTATCGGCAGCCGCCGCGCGACCACACGCTGACGCAACCCTTCCAAATAATTCATCTGGAAAGATTTTGTGGCATTATAGGCCGGTGCCGCCCCACTGCCGCGCAGGCCACCCACCGAGGTGACAGTTGCCAGATGCCCCTGTCCCCGGTTTTCAAAATACCGTATGGCCCAGTCCGCCACGCAAGTCCACCCCGTCACGTTCGTATCCAACGTGCAACGCTCTACGGCATAATCCAGCTCCGGATTCAAGTCTCCCGTCCCGGAAGAAAGCACCAAAATATCCACTCCTCCCAAGCGGGACGCCAAACGCTCCAATGCCACCGGAAGCGCCTCTGTGTCCGTCACATCACACACCTCTGCTTCAAACACATCCGGACGCGACGCACACAAGTCTTTCAAACGGCCCGACCGACGCCCCATCACTCCGATTTTCACCTCTCCGCGTTCCGCATACAAACGAGCCAATCCCTCACCGATACCGGACGTGGCTCCCACAATCAAAACTCTCTTCATTGTCGTTTACATTTTATTTCCACTTTCGATTTTCGGGCAAAGTTAAAAGGGAGCCGCCGGATTTTCCTTGAAGTATTTCAAGAAATTCCGGACTTCAACAATTTTTTCCGGATGGCACTCACCGTTTCGGGCGTCACCCCGATAAACGAAGCGATTTCTTTCAGCGGACGCTGTTCTTTCAGTTCGGGATAACGCCTCATCAAGTCCATATAACGCTCTTCGGGCGTACAACAATAACTGTCCATCAAACGGCGGTAAGTCATGACGAACAGTTGCTCGGCCACGACGCGCCCCAAACGCTGATGTTCAGAAGACATTTCCCAGTAACGCCTCAGCTTTTCGTAAGGCAAGACGTAAAGCGTGCTTCTCACGATAGCCTGCACGTCCGCCAACGCCGAACGGCTACAAAGGCACGAGGTGTATTCGGCCACGAAACTGTCGCGGAAGCTATACCCGACGATATGCTCCCCACCTTTCGTGTCCGTCCGCACGAAACGGAACATGCCGTCTTCCACATAGGCCACACGCCCCGACCGTTCGCCTTGCCGCACAAAATAATCCTGCTTTTCCAATATTCGCCGCTCCCCTTGTTCCAAAAAGAACCGTTTCATGGCCAAGAGGTCCAGCTCTTCCATATAATAATCATTTATCGCATCCATACCGCAAAATTAATATTTTCCGCGTATACCCGCACATTTATCCCACCCGACCTATCAATTTGTCAGATTGTCAACATCCCCCGCACAAGACGACACTTCCGGCAAATTCAAATTGGTTTTGAAAGAAGGGGACAAGTGAAGGATGCCGGAGTGCCCTTCGTTGTCCTTTTCTGTCTCTTGTTTTTGCCGCACACTGGAAAATCATTGTGCTGTGATTGATTTTCCGGTTTGCGGTAATTGTTTTTGGTTTCTTTGCTTGTCTTTCTATGCCTCTCCCCTCCATACAGGGAGATATGTGAAAAAATCCATTCGCATCCTTCATACTTATTGGCTTACAGGTTGTTAAGGTGAACTTTCTTCATCCATGGGGTTCACCGGGCATTCACCGGAAAGGGGCACGGGGATGCCGGTCGGGGACGATTACCGCTGAAAGAAGGCTGAAGGACGGATGAGTACATCCTTCACAGGAACCTGTTGTATTCCAGAAACTTGCAAAGTATCCTGAAGGATGAAACATATTTTTGAAAACTTGCTGTGTATGTCCATTTGGAGGGATGTTTCAGGTCTGTGCCAACCCGTATTACCATGCCGCAGGCGTAAATTTCCCGTTAACGGGGTTAGTAAATATTAGTAAAAAAAGCACAGCGGTTGACATTGTCCTTTGGAAATTTTGTAATTACTTTGCCTCCGAATCCCATACAGGTAGTCGGTATAAAATAGCGTAAAGCCGCGAAACCTGCAAAGGGTATAATTTTAAAAATCAAGTGTTATGAAGAAGAAGTTCCTCGCGCCCTTGACGGGCGCAGTGGCGTTGGTTGCAAACAAGGACGTTACAATATATTTGAAGAATGACAATGAATATTTTATTGCAATCTTGAAAAAAGCTTTTAACTTTAGAAATTATTAGAGTTAAGTTGTGTTTGTTTTTATATTTTACATATCAAGTAGATTCTTATGAGAAAAAACAATCTGATGAAATTGGGATTTTTTGTCAATATCCTTTTTTTCTTGTTATCCTGCGGGGGAAAGCAACAGGGCGGTATTCCTGTTTATTCGGTAGACGTACTGCAAAGAGACAGTGTAAACCATTTCTTTTCCGGTTATGATTATGTCATGTTGGAAACCAATGAAAATTGTTTGTTGGGTGAGGTAAAAGGTATGAAAGTCTATGACTCGGTAATAGGTATAAGGGAGCGTGAAAGAATACTTCTGTTCGGACATGACGGAAAGTTTATTTCCAAAATAGATAAAAAGGGACGTGGAGCAGGAGAGTACCTGTCTGTGGAGGACTTTTGCGTCAGGGATTCTTTGGTATATGTGCTGTCAGGTGCTTATAAATCTATCTTAGTATACGGCATGAGCGGTACTTTTGTACGTAAAATAGAACTAGGTGATTGGTATGGGCATTTTGAGGTTCTGGATGACGAATTGATGTTCCTTTCCTCTGAATATAACAATGAAAAACGATATAACTTTGTGGTGTTCAATTATGTCAAACAGGAGGATGCGGCTGTCTTTTCCCCTTTCGAGACAAATGAAGGCGTTGCATTCGGGGACTTTCTTCCATTTTGTGGAACCTATGACAATGGCCGGTATGCGATCCTTCCTTTTGATTGTACCTATACGGTATATCAGTTGGACAAGTCCGGCTTTACGTCTCATTGCCGATTTGAGTTCAATACAGAAGATCGGCTTGAAGAAGGTATGCCATTATTCGATTTATACCAGAGGACTAGTGGCAGGGATGTAGTGCGTTATTTGGGGCTTTATGAAGAATGTAACGGTTCCATATATGTGACATTTGATCTTTTTACGACCAAGGGAGGTATAGGTACTTTTGTATATAAGGTCGGATCGGACAAAAAGTCCTACCTCATGCGGTTGCAAGAAAAGCACATCCCTACATATCCCTACGTATCAAGTCCTTATGGGGTATATAAAGGCTCATTCTATTCCATTGTAGAACCTTCCACCATAATGTATATAGAAAATCAGTATGGTCTGTCCTTATTTCGTGACAAAGGGCTGACGGAAGAAAATAACCCCGTGGTATTCTTTCATAAATTGAAATGAAATATGAGGCATACAGGTATTTTATGTTGCCGACGCTCCTTGCTTCGTATCGTGACGGGGAAGCATATTCTTCTTGCGGGTTGAAGGCAATGTACTTGCGGGACGGGCGGATTCATGATTGGGAGCCGTATGGCAAGAGTGTGTCTCCTTGTTTTATCTTCATGCCATTGCAAAAATAGCGTGAAGCCGCGAAACTTGCAAAGGGTATAATTTTAAAAATCAAGTGTTATGAAGAAGAAATTCTTCGCGCCCTTGACGGGTGCAGTGGTGTTGGGCTCGCCGGTCTACGCCGGGTATTGCACTTATGATACGTACCATGGAGTAAGTGAGAGTGGTTTGTTATTGGAAATCCAAGGTAAGAACAGGATATACTTATTATGATTGCGGTTCCTGTGACAGGGTATATGATGAGCAAGGAAAAGGAAGTACATCCAAATGCCTTCCTAAGTAAAAGTGTTTAATAAATTAATTCATGGAGAAGTAGGTTTGATAAGGACTTACTTCTTCTGTTTCCTAATTAAAAATAAGAATAAATGTTGAGCGATAAGTTTAAAAATAACAAAGGAGTGGCGTTTTCTCTTGTTATTTTATTATTAGTTTGTTGTAAGGGGCGGGAGGACGTGAAGCTTGTGGAAGGATTCCCGTCGGAATATGATTTAAAAGCGACAGGAATAGATTCCCTTAATCGTTATCCCGGTGCTTATGCCATTTCTATGGTGGGAGATAAATTTATCGGGATGAGAAAGGCAGACCATTTCTTTTTCGCGTTGAACAATGATTTCTCTTTGATATCCGAAATCGCAGCCAAGGGACATGGCAATGGAGAGTTCATGGCCCCTCTTTATTGTGGCCAGCATGTGGAGGAAAGTGGGAAAGAATATGTGTACATATTGGAACGTCCAAAGCGTAAATTATATAAGGTCGCATTGGATGAGTCAGAACAGAACGAATATATCTTTGAGATCCCTATGTCATGGAACATAGAACCGTCTTTTCTTTTTCTCCACGGGAAAGATAGTTGTCTGGGAGTAAACAGTTTGCATAGTTGCAACTTCTTTGTGGCAGATTTGTCCCAAGATGAAGCGGAGGAACAGGACGCTGTATATGAATTTTCGGGAACGGAGGAGGATATTTTCAACGTGGCACAAAGCACGGCTTCTTATTCAGCCGAGAATTCCCGCGTAGCTATGGCGTATTTCAATCTGCCGGAGATAGATATTCGTGCTTCGGATGGACGTTTGATACAATCTGTTTTTTATGAAGATGTGATGAAACCGTCAGAAATAAACCCGTATGAACCACGTATGTTTTTTGCTTATGTCACTTCCACCTCTCGTCATATTTATGCTTTATATATTGGAGATGAAGAAGAACAGGATGCAGGTAAAAGCCTGATTTTAGTTTTTGATTGGGACGGTAACCCTGTTTGCCGTTTGAGGATTGATGCAAGTGTATGTTTTGCGATTGATACGAAAAACCATCGGATAGTTTCCATTAATGAAGATGATACCCATTTTGTAGCTTCGGAGTATAGGTTGCCTGACATATTGCAATAGTATGAAGTTGGTTGTATATACGGATACAGCGACTTCTTCTTCGTACGCCCTGCGAAAGATGCGCTTGTGGAATGGGCATTGATTGGTTTAGCACTTTTAAAGGGGCCATTCAATGCTGTTTCATATTTCGTCCCTTGCCTAAAGACATGAATGGCGGAAGAGGACGCAGGGTAACCTACTGGAAAGCCCTTATTCTAAAAAGGATTTTTTAACGCGAGCGGATTGCATATATTTCCCCAATACCTTAACTTTGAATATCGACTTTAACACCTTTTCGCCATGAAAAAGATGATATTGGGATGGTTTTTGTATGGGACGGCCGTAGGATTATGTGCACAAGCCCCACAAGGAGACTTCAAAGGCTCGATACAAATCGGACAAACGACAATGCCTATCGTGTTCCACTTCGGACAACAGAACGGTCAACCGACAACCACCATGGACAGTCCTGCACAAGGCGTTTTCGGTTTCCCAGTACAATCGTCTGAATGTCTTTCCGACGGAGAATTAACCCTGAAAATCCCACAAATACAGTTCTGCTACGTGGGCAAAGTGCGTAGCGACTCCCTGATAGAGGGGACGGTGACGCAAGCCGGGCAGTCCCTTCCGCTGAACTTGGTACGCACGGCTCGGAAAGCCGGTGTGTCGTCTGAACCGGAAAGGCCCGGCACCCCAAAACCGCCCTTCCCCTACCGGGAAGAAGAGGTAAGCGTCACGACAAAAGACGGCATAAAATTATCGGGTTCACTGACTTTGCCCGAAGGGGAAGGGCCATTCCCTGCCGTGCTCCTTATTTCCGGCAGCGGGCCGCAAGACCGGAATGAAGAGGCATGGAAGTACAAACCGTTTCTCATGATAGCCGACCGCCTGACCCGGCAAGGCATCGCCGTACTCCGCATGGACGACCGCGGGACCGGCAAGTCCGGAGGCCGCTATGCCGACGCCACCTTGCAACTCGCTGCCACGGATGCGGAATGTGCCTTGGATTATCTTCTCCGACGGAAAGACATCCGACGCGGCAAGACCGGACTGGCCGGACACAGCATGGGCGGCACCATCGCTTTCCGTATGGCCGCGCAACGTCCGCAAGACGTGGCTTTCGTACTTTCATTGGCCGGAGCCACCATTCCGGGAAAAGACCTGATGATGCACCAATGCGAGAAGATCATCCTTTCGCAACTCCCTGCCGCCGCAAGCGACAGCCTGCGCACCCTGTACGAGGAACTGTACGGCACCATGGCGCTCCCCCTTCCGCTCGCCCCCATACGCCACAGGAGCACTCCTCTCATGGTCTCCATTTGGCAGCATCTCGGCATAAACGAAGACACCTACCGGGAAAACCTCACGGACAGCATCCGCCGACGCAAGGCCCGCCAGCTCACCGAACAGGCCATAAGTCCGGAAATAGCCAGCATCATACAATATGACCCGAGCCATGACTTAAGCCGGGTGCAATGCCCCGTATGGGCCGTCAATGGGGCAAAAGACCTGCAAGTATTACCCGAAGAGAACCTGAAAGCCATCGAAACGCTCGCAAAAGGAAGCCCGCAAGTCGTCACGCACATTTATCCCGGCCTGAACCACCTGTTCATGGAAGCCCCCACCGGGCATCCCTCGGAATACGGACTTCTACAAGGGAATTTCAGTCAGGAAGTGCTGCAAGACATGGCGGAATGGATCAGGAAAACCGTAGGGGCACCCCAAACGGTCTTCTGACACATCCCACAACCGTAAAGGCAAAAGCCCTGTTCACTTCACGGTTTGCGTCCGCAAATACCTCTTGAACTGTTCCTCCGAACCATTGAATACGTCGATGTCCACATCACCTTGGATACCGCGGACCCGGCCGTCGGGCGAGAGCTGCCAGTAGAGCAAATGCACGTATGGCTTGTATTCCCCGTAACGGGCCACCCATACAGGATAGGCTTTCAACTCTTCCGGCGCGAACGGCATATAACGATTGACAAAATCCTGGCTCACATATATAATAGGTGTGGTGCCGCTCCGGCGACCTACCTCTTTCAACCATACCAGCATTTCACGGAACAGCACGTCACGGCCTCCCATCGCCGCAATCCGCCTGTCGGACAGCTCCACGTCGAGCATCGGCGGAAGGTCGCCTTTCCGCAAGCGGGACTTCTTCAGGAAATAGTCTGCCTGGCGCATCGCCGGACGGGTGGAAAAGAAATGGTAGGCACCGACCGGAAATCCATACCGGCGTGCGGCACGTACATCCCGCGTATAATAAGGATTGAACACCGTCAGCCCCTCCGTGGATTTGATGTACACGAAAGAGACCGGATAATCCACCGCTCCCAACGCATTCCGGTCTGCCGTATGCCCCAAACGTGTAATGCGCAGGTTCCTCCAGTCTATACCGTACACCCGCCGCTTGTGCACATGCTGATATTTGGAAATGTCGATGCCGTATATCCGTTCCGAATGGTACAGCATTTGTTCGCCCCGGAACCGTCCCTTCGCCCACACTCCGCACTTGACCACCTCGTGAGGAGCTACTGAAAAGCCGAAGCCGTCACGCCGCCCGTCCTTCCATTTCCCTACATAGTACCCTCCGTCGTTCGCCGTGAACTCTCCCTCGCCATGCTCTTCCATCCGTCGGTTGAAGAGACCTTCATACGTCCCCTCTTTTGCTCGAAGACGTCCGCGCCGCAAAGAATCCCCGCGCCAATATCCGCTGTACGTGCGCCCCAAGGAGTCGGTATACTCCCCGTATCCTTTCCGGATGCCCGCATGCCAACTGCCACGGTACACCCCGCCATCGGGATAACGCATCACGCCCTCACCTTCCGGAAGCCCACCGGCCAACTGTCCGTAGAACAGCGTATCCCGACGCGTATAAGTACCGTAGACCGGTCCTGTTTCCGACACGTCTTTTTCTCCGGTAAAGTCAAAACGGAACCCTGTGCGCCAACCGGAAACCCAGGCTTTCAAATCTTCCCATACACACTCCGGCCAAGACGCATGGGACAAACTCAAGGCATACAACCCGGCAGCCGGATAAAAACGGCCACCGACCCACATGCCGTTCAGATTCCTCCAAGGCCCGAACACAGGAGCACCCTCTGCCCCCTGAATTAAAGGAATTTCCGGACAACCGTCTTCCATCCGGATACCCACCGGCGAAGCTTCAGCTTCTTGCCTACGGGACGCCGCACCCGGCCATCCCCAATGCCCCCACCATGTATAATACGGCGAAAAGATATGGAACCAACCATAGGGAAACGGATTCAACCGAAAACGGCGGCAACCGTCGGGTAACTTACCGCCTGCCACCTGCCACACGGACGGACCTTCCGGCCTTTGCGCCAACCGTCGGCAAGCCACCGACCCCTCGTCCGCAACACGGCCTGCCCCCGCATGGATACGCAGCGTCCGCTCCTCACGCAAATACGCATCTTCTCCCCCTGCGGCCAGCAACCTGTCCAAAGCTTGCTTGCAACGTGCCAGTTCTCCACATTGCGCCTTCACCCATTCGTTATGGGCCATGACTTCATGAAACCCTTCGTCTACCACCGAATGCGTACGGCCGTAATACTCCATTTCCTCCAACATCCTCCGAAAACCGGCCAAACACACAGACACCAGTCGCGACTCTTTCTGCAAGGCAGGAAGCAAGGTCTCACGATTCAGCCGTTCCGGTCTCGTCACGGAATCGGCAGCCGTCAGCAAACGGCCGGAATAGGAAATGAAAAAGGCATTGGCCCGAAATTCACGCTGTGCCGTTTCGCGCTCTGCAGAAAGCCCTCCCAAGGTGGAATCGGTACGTAAGACATTAAAATACAAGGTGTCGCCTCCCGGTACTCCCAATTCATACCAAGACACCGTGACAGCCTCTGCCACGCCCTCCCGGCATGCCCTCTCCGAAGTCGGCCAAAAAAGCAGGCATCCACACAAAATGATTCCTACCGTCGCCGCCCACGCTGTTTTGCATAATTTGCTCACGCCCGGCAGAGACGAGCAAGCTTGCCTCTGCCCTCGCTTAATCGCAAATTTCTTTTTATTCCACTTCATACATTTCCTGCACGAAAAAGCCTCATTGCTTTTCTGTCTAATTAAAAACAAAAATACAAAAAGCATTTAAAAGATGTTGCGGTTTTAAAAGAATATAAGTATTTTCGCAGCGATAAATCATTTATTAATTTAACTAACGCTCTATTGTATCATGAAAATCAACTCTCTGCTTGCAGGTGTAGCGCTCATGGCAACTTCGTACACGGTTTGCGCACAAGACAATACCGTGACCGTACAGACTAAGAAAATCGGAGCCGACATCCAGCCGACCATGTACGGCGTGTTCTTCGAAGACATCAACTTCGGAGCCGACGGCGGTTTGTATGCCGAACTCGTCAAAAACCGTTCTTTTGAATTTGCCCCCGACCATTACATGGGTTGGAAGATGTTTGGCAACGTCACGTTGCAGAACGACGGTCCCTTCGACAAGAATCCGCATTACGTCCGTTTAGGTTACGCCGGACATGGCGATATGTGGACGGGCATACAGAACGAAGGCTTCTTCGGCATCGGTCTGAAGAAAGATGCGGAATACCGTTTCTCCGTATGGGCACGCGTGCCGGACGGCAAGCCGGTGACGCTGATGGTCCAGTTCATCGACCAGAACACGATGGATGACGCACAGCAGTTTGTCAGTCAGGACTTGGTTATCGACTCGAAAGAATGGAAAAAATACACGATGGTCATGAAATCCAACCGTACCATCGCCAAGGCTAACCTGCGCATCTTCCTTTCCAATCCGCAACATCGCTCAGGTACGGGTACCGTAGACTTGGAACATGTATCTCTCTTCCCGGTCGACACTTGGATGGGACATGAGAACGGCATGCGCAAGGATCTGGCACAAGCTTTATACGACATGCGTCCGGGCGTGTTCCGTTTCCCCGGCGGCTGTATCGTAGAAGGTTCCAATCTGGAAACGCGCTACCAGTGGAAGCATACCGTAGGGCCGGTGGAAAATCGACCGCTCAACAAGAACCGTTGGGAGTCGACCTTTACCAACCGTTACTATCCGGACTATTTCCAAAGCTATGGTCTGGGATTCTATGAATACTTCCTGCTGAGCGAGGAAATCGGCGCGGTTCCGCTTCCCGTATTGAATGTAGGTATGGCTTGCCAGTACCAGAATTGGGACAATGAGAAAGCCCACGCGGCCTGCAATGCCGAGGATTTGAAGCCTTACATCGACGATGCCCTCGACCTGATCGAGTTCGCCAACGGTTCGACCGATACGAAATGGGGAAAGTTACGCGCCGATATGGGCCATCCGGAACCGTTCAACATGAAATACTTAGGCATCGGAAACGAGCAGTGGGACAAGTTCTATTTCGACCGCCTGAAATTCTTTGTGGAGGCTGTCCGCAAAGCCCATCCGGAAATCCTCATCATCGGTTCGTCCGGTCCCGACTCGGAAGGCAAAATGTTCGACCTCGGTTGGGAAGACATGAAGAAACAGAAAGTAGACCTTGTGGACGAACATTTCTACCGTCCGGTAGACTGGTTCAAAAACAGCATGAACCGCTATGACGACTACGACCGTAACGGCCCGAAAGTGTTCGCCGGCGAATATGCCTGCCACGACCACGGCAACCGCATGAAATGGAACCACGCAGGCGCTTCTATCTACGAAGCCGCTTTCATGACCACATTGGAACGCAACGCCGACATCGTGCACATGGCTACATACGCTCCGCTTTTCGCCCACGTGGAAGGCTGGCAATGGCGTCCCGACCTGATTTGGTTCGACAACCTCCGCAGCGTGAAGTCCGTAAGCTACTACGTACAGCAGATGTATGCCAAAAACATGGGTACGAATGTCGTACCGGCCACGCTCGCCACTCCCACTCCCAAAGGTGAGGACGGCCTGTTCACCAGTGCCGTGTTCGACAAGAACACCGGTGAATATATCGTGAAGGTCATCAACACGACGGACAAGGCGCAAACCGTGGACATCAAGTTCGACGGCTTGAAGAAGATAGAAGGCAACGCCACAACCGTTACCCTGGATTGCAGTGACTACACCTTAGACAACACATTGGATCATCCGAACGCCATCATTCCGCAGGACGGATGGGCAGCAGTAGAAGGCAACGTCATCAAAACTACCGTTCAAGGCAAGAACTTCGTGATTTTCAAGGTGAAGAAATAAAACCTCGGACACGAATCTCTATAAACGTATTTTGCGGGTACTCCCTTTACCATGAAGGAAGTACCCGCAAACTTTTTGTCAAAGAACAAGGACGGTACGGAAAACTCGATGCCGAGAAAGGTGCGACCGTGAACGCCTTGTACGGAGAAGTGCAAACCGCCCGTTAACTTTCAAGCCGATATGGGGCTGTGCGAAGATTGGAAAATGCACCGGTTCCATATCAGCTTTTGCAAAAAACATATCATTCCTTTCCTCTTTTTACCTGTATATTAAGATTCTTTCGCTATCTTTGTACAAACGAAGAAAGGATGAACGTCATTGATTTGATTCAGAACCATAAAGGAACGGCTTTTTCTTTCGAAGTACTGCCTCCGTTGAAAGGAGCAGGCATAGACCGGTTGTTCCATACCATAGATACGCTCAGGGAGTTCAACCCGGCGTATATCAACATTACCAACCACCGTAGCGAGTATGTGTACAAGGACTTAGGGGGGGGCATCATGCAACGCCTCCGCATCCGCCGCCGTCCCGGCACCATAGCCGTAGCGGCAGCCATCCAAAGGCATTACGACATACATGTCGTGCCCCACATCCTATGTAGCGGATATACCCGTGAGGATACGGAGTACATGTTGCTCGACCTGCAATTCCTGGGCATCAGCGACTTGTTGGTGCTGCGCGGCGACAAAGCCAAGGAAGACCCAGCCTTCCGTCCCACGGGTGACGGTTATTCGCATGCCACGGAACTTATCGGACACATCAACCGTTTCAATGAAGGTTTCTTTGTCGACGGTTCGCCTATCAAGTCTCCCGGCACGTCGTTTTCATACGGCGTAGCCTGCTACCCGGAAAAACATGAGGAAGCACCCAATCCGGAAGCTGACTTGGCCGTGCTCAAGCAAAAAGCCGACATGGGTGCCGCCTATGCCGTCACCCAGTTGTTCTACGACAATGCGAAGTATTTCGACTTCGTGGACCGTGCACGCCGGGCCGGCATCACCATCCCCATCATCCCGGGTATCAAGCCGTTTGCCAAACTGTCGCAACTCAACGTAGTACCTAAAACGTTCCATTGCGACCTGCCCCAGGCTTTGGCTTTGGAAATAGGAAAATGTAAAACGGATGAAGAAGCCAAACAAGTAGGGATAGAGTGGACGGTGGAACAATGCCGCGAGCTGATCGGTCACGGCGTGCCGAGCATCCATTTCTATACCGTTTCGGCCGTGGACAGTATTCGCGAAATCGCACGTCAAATCTACTAAAGCCATGTTCAGCCAGGTTGTAGGACAAACAGACATCAAAGAACGCCTCCTTCAGGAAGCGCAAGCCGGACGCGTGCCGCATGCCCTGCTCCTGAGCGGCTCTTCGGGATGCGGAAAGCTGGCTTTAGCCGTGTCGTATGCCCAATACCTGCTGTGTCACCGTCCGGGGGCGCACGATGCCTGCGGAGAATGCCCGTCATGCCGGACTTTCACGCATTTCGTACACCCAGACCTCCATTTCGTCTTCCCCATCATCAAATACAAGACGGCGGAAAGTTCCGTATGCGACGTGTATATAGACGCATGGCGCAAACGGCTGCAAGCCGGGCTTTATTTCGACTTGAACGACTGGTTGGGCGACATGAAGGCTGAAAACCAACAAGCACTCATCTATGCGGCCGAAGCCGCCCAGATACAGCGGAAACTGGCACTTAAATCCACCTTGGGCGGACGTAAGGCCATGATTGTCTGGATGCCGGAGAAAATGAATGCGGAATGCGCCAACAAGTTGCTCAAACTCATCGAAGAACCGCCTGAACAAACGAATTTCCTTTTGGTGAGCGACGAGCCGGAGAAAATCCTGCCCACCATCCTGAGCCGTACCCAACAAATCGAGGTAAAGGGCATCGACCACGAAAGTTTGGTGGAAGCCCTCCGCAAAACCCATCCCACGGAGGACGTGGAAGCTCTCGCACGCAATGCCAGAGGCAGCTATACCGCAGCACTGAAAAGCCTGGATGCCAGCCGGGACAACTTGCTCTTCTTCGACCTTTTCGTCATGCTGATGCGGTTAAGCTACCAACGCAAAATCAAGGACATGCGGAAATGGAGCGAACAGATTGCCGGCATGGGACGGGAAAGGCAAAAGAACTTCCTGACGTACTGCCAACGGTTGGTGCGCGAAAACTTCATCTATAACTTCCGCAGGCCGGAACTGAACTACCTGACGGCACAGGAAGGGGATTTCGCCAAAAACTTCGCACGTTTCGTCAACGAGCGGAACGTCATCAAAATCATGGACGAACTGAGCGACGCACAACGGGACATCGAGCAAAATGTCAACCCACGAATCGTATTTTTCGACTTTGCCCTGAAGATGATTGTGCTGCTCATACAATAATATATATCAAAAACCTACAACGAATGGAGGAAAAATTCAAACTGAACGGGCCGTGCCGGGGACTTTGCGCCAAAGGTTGCGGACGACAAAATAAACAACTGAATACGTACGATTACCTGGCAGACATCCCGGGTAATGCAGAAGCCACCGACCTCGTGGAGGTGCAGTTCAAGAACACGCGCAAGGGATATTACCACAATAGCAACCGTCTGCCGTTGGAAAAAGGCGACATCGTGGCCGTGGAAGCCACTCCGGGGCATGACATCGGTGTGGTCACTCTCACCGGACGTCTCGTCCCCCTTCAAATCAAGAAGGCCAACCTGAAATCAGAACAGGAAATCAAACGGGTGTACCGCAAAGCCAAACCGGTGGACATGGAAAAGTACGAAGAGGCCAAAAGCCGTGAGCACGACACCATGATACGTTCGCGCCAGATTGCCAAGGAATTGGGACTGCAAATGAAAATCGGCGATGTGGAATACCAAGGCGACGGGAACAAAGCCATTTTCTACTATATCGCGGACGGACGCGTGGACTTCCGGCAACTCATCAAGGTATTGGCCGAAACTTTCCGCGTACGCATCGAGATGAAACAAATCGGTGCACGGCAGGAAGCAGGACGCATCGGCGGTATCGGCCCGTGCGGGCGGGAATTGTGTTGTGCCACGTGGATGAAGAACTTCGTTTCCGTCTCCACCGGAGCTGCCCGCTATCAGGACATTTCGCTGAACCCGCAGAAACTGGCCGGGCAATGCGCCAAACTGAAATGTTGCATGAACTATGAGGTGGACACTTACGTGGAGGCCGGAAAACGCCTGCCGAGCAAGGAAATCACATTGCAAACCCAAGATGCGGAATATTATTTCTTCAAAGCCGACATCCTGGCCGGATTAGTCACCTACTCCACCGACAAACATCTGGCGGCTAACTTAGTCACCCTCACTACCGCAAGGGTGTTCGAAATCATCAACATGAACCGCCGGGGCGAGAAGCCCCAACGCTTGGAAAGCGGGGAGGCAGCAGAACCGGCCAAAACGGCCGACCTCGTGGAACAAGAGAGCCTGACACGGTTCGACAAAAGGCGGAAAAACAAAGGCAAACGCAGAGACAACGGCAATCCTCGCGGCCCACAATCCTCCAAAGAGACTCAGGGCACGGAACGCAGGGAAGAGAATGCAGGAAAAGACCGCCGTAACCGCAGACGGGACAACAAAGAATACAAAGGGGAACAGGGAGGCAATCGCGAAAACCGCCCCGGCAAGGAAAAACGCAAAAGGGACAGGGGAAACCGTTCGGAAAAGCCCGTTAAACCCGCCCCAAGCACACCGGCCGAAAAGACGGAATGACCATGACCATCCTCCACGCTCCAAAGCTCATTGCAGCCATAGGTGCCCTCTTGTCGCTTACGGGCTGTAATGAGCATGTAATCTACCATTCATACCGCCACGTTCCCGGGTCAGGATGGAGCAGGCGGGACACACTCACATTCGACATCGACACGGTGCGGGCAGAGGCTACGTATCAGTTCGAATTGGGATTGCGCTCAACCGATTCATATCCGTACACCGTTATCTGGTTGGCAGTGGAACGGGAGTTTTCCCACCCGGACACCCTACGCCGCGATACGGTGAAATGCCAGTTGATGGATCCTGTCACCCACCGCATGGGCAAAGGCATTTATATGTACCAATACGACGTACCGGTTCCTCCCATGGCGTTACGCCGTGGACAAACCGGACAAGTCCGCATCATACATCTCATGCAACGGGAAGTCCTTCCGGGCATACACGATGTGGGAGTCCTCATCAGCCGCTAAAGCCTTAATCCCTCTTGGCCAGATTGCGTCCGGCATCTATACGCAGGAATACGAACAACAAGATGGTGAAGCCCCACAAGGATGAACCTCCGTAACTGAAGAACGGCAACGGAATACCGATAACCGGCGTAAGTCCCAACACCATTCCCACGTTGATAAACACATGGAACAGGAAAACACTCATCACACAATAGCCATAGATACGCCCAAAGGCAAAGGGTTGGCGCTCGGCCAAGTGAATCAAGCGGAGAATGAGCACCAGGAACAACACCAATACTCCGGCCGCACCCCAGAACCCTTCTTCTTCCCCGACCGTACAGAAAATGAAATCGGTATCCTGTTCCGGCACATACTTCAGCTTGGTTTGCGTTCCGTTCAGGAAGCCTTTTCCTCGTAATCCTCCGGATCCGATGGCAATCTTGGCCTGATTGACATTGTAACCGGCACCCGAAGGATCGTCCTCCAAGCCCAAAAGCACGTTGATACGTACCCTTTGGTGGGGTTCCATCACACTGTTCAGCACGTAATCGGCCGAATAAAAGAAAGCCATGGAACCCAAGGCAAACAAGGCAATATAAAAGTAACGCGTGACACGCTCGCTCAAAGCCACATAGCATAAATACAAGATCATGGCCACGCATACCGTAATCAAAATCCAGGTGATGTCGAAGGGAATGACAAAGCCGGAAAAGCCAAGAGCCAATGCTATCACGCCCACACCATAAAACAGGATATTCCGTTCCACCGACACCTTGTCACAATAGACATGCACCATACCGATCGTAAAAAGAATCACCATCATCAACACCAGAAATTCTCCGGCGCTGGTGGGGATATGCCCTAACATGACGTGCTCGAAACGTACGCCCACCACAAAGTAAGCCACAGCCGACACCCCGGTAAAAAGCACGGCACCGGGCATCCCCTCCCGATAAAGCATCAGGAAAAAGGCCAGATAGACCAAAGCCGAACCGGTCTCCCGCTGCAAAATAATCAGGACGATAGGCACGACAATAATGGCCAACGTCACCAAAAAGTCTTTCCACCGCGAAATATTATATCCGTAAGCAGACATGAATTTGGCCAAAGCCAATGCCGTGGCACATTTGGCAAACTCGGCAGACTGTAAACTGAAAGGTCCTATCTTTATCCACGAATGGGAGCCCTTGATGTCTCGTGCCAAGAAAGGTGTGACAAACAGCAAGACAAGCAACAGGGCATAAATGACGTATGCAAAGGTATCGTACAACTTCCCGTCGAGCATCAAAAGGATAAAGCCCAATGCCAACGAAGTGCCTATCCAGATAATCTGCATCCCCGAACGGGAATCGAATGAAAAGATGTTCCCCTCCATGTCAAAATCGTAGCTGGCTCCGCAAATGCTGATCCAACCGAACGCCAGCAAGGCCATATATATAAGGATGGTCCACCAATCCAATGAACGCCACACGCCTTTTTCCTTTTCATCTATCCGCCGTACCATAACCGATATGTCTTTGTTGATACATCTCCGCCAATTTCTCGCTTTCGGGCGAGAGTTTGCCGTTCAAATACTGTTCCATCATCAATGCCCCGAGAGGCACACCGTAGTCTGCCCCCCAACCGCCGTTCTCCACATACACGGCAATGGCTATCTTAGGGTCGTTCATCGGGGCGAATCCCATAAACACGGAATGGTCGTGTCCACGGTTCTGTGCCGTACCCGTCTTGCCGCAGACTTCTATGCCGGGAATGTTGGCTTTACGGCAAGTCCCGGCCAATACGGCCCTCCGCATCCCCTGCACCACCGTTTCGTAATGCCGGGCTTCCACCTTCGTGTACCTCCGCCGGGTGTAAAGCGTGTCTATCTGCTCGTCTTGTATTTGTTTCACCACGTGCGGCGTGATAAAGTATCCCCTGTTGGCTATTGTCGCACCGAGATTGGCGATTTGCAAAGGTGTGGCGTTCACTTCGCCCTGTCCGATGGAAATACTGATTACGGTCAACCCGTTCCATGAACCACGATAAGCCTTGTCGTAAAAAGGAGCATTCGGAATCAATCCCCGTTTCTCTCCCGGCAGGTCGATACCGAGCTTATACCCGAACCCCATCGACACCATATAGTCTTTCCACACCGTCATGGCCTCCTGCACATTCTTGTATTTCGTCCGGTTGCCGAACATGTAATAGAGTCCCCAACAAAAGTAAGCATTGCAGGAAGTTCCAATGGCCGGCACCAACTTGGCCGGTGCCGCATGTCCGTGGCATCCCACTTTCAGTCCGCGATAAATAAACCCATGGTAACAAGGGTAAGCCGTTTCGGGAGTAATGATGCCTTCCTGAAGAAAAGTCAACGCCTGCGTGGTCTTGAATGTGGAGCCGGGAGGATACTGCCCCATGATGGAACGGTTCAGCAAGGGTTTCAGCGGATTACGGCTCAAAGCCAAATGGTTTTTTCCACGCTGCCGGCCCACCATCATACGGGGATCGTAAGTAGGCGAAGACACCATGCACAACACCTCGCCGGTAGAAGGTTCTATGGCCACGATACTGCCCAGCTTGCCTTCCATCAGACGCTCGCCGAGCGCCTGCAATTCCAGATCGAGTCCCAAAGTCAGGTTTTTGCCGGGCACAGTTTTGGTATCCAGCTTTCCGTCCATGTATCGCCCTTTGATACGCCCCCGGGCATCACGCAAAAGTATTTGTATCCCCTTTTCGCCCCTCAACTGCTTCTCGTAGGCACGTTCCACACCTTGCTTGCCGATGAAATCACCATTCTGATAATACTCATCTTCCTCCACATCCGCAGGCGACACCTCACCGATGTCCCCCAAGACCAATGCGGCATACGGGGATTGGTATTGACGGATGGAACGACGTTGCACATAAAAACCGGGAAAACGGAACAGCTTTTCCTGAAACACGCAGAACTCCTCGGAAGACAACTGGCTCATGAAAAGCTGCTGGGTGTAACGCGAATAACCGGGATTGCGGTGCCGGTCCTTGATTTCGTCCATCCGCTTGATATAATATTCCTTGGTTATTCCGAGGCTCGCACACAAATCCAACGTGTCCACCCCCTGCTGCTCGTTCATGACCACCATAATGTCATACGAAGGTTGGTTGTAGACCAACAACTTCCCGTTGCGGTCGGTGATGACTCCCCGCGAAGGATATTGGATTTTCTTTAGGAAAGCATTGGAGTCGGCATTCTTCTTGTAATCGTCGCTCATGATTTGCAATGTGAAAAGCCGGACAATATAAATGAGGACGATGCCCGTAGCCACCGCCCCTATTACATATTTACGCTTTTCCCTATTATAATCAGCCATCCCTTCTGTCCGAAACTTCCAACTATTTATTACCTCGCATCCTCTCCAATACCAATATCAGCACAATGGAAAGCGCGCTGCTGCCCAAATAAGTATAAAGCATGTCCAAAGCACTGAAGAAAGAAAAGATTTCAAGCATCATCACGGACGCCTGCTGCAACAGTACAAGTAACGTCACATACCCAATGTATTTCCATCCTCCCAACGTCCGGTAGCCCGGCACCATGTCTTCCAGACAGTCTTTGGGCGTAAACAACCGCAAAAGTGGCGGAGCGCACAAGGCCGTCAAAGTCATGGATGCAGCCCCCAGACCCGGCGTTTCGGAAAAGAAATCGGCTCCGAGCCCGACTGCAAATCCCCACAACAGCCACGCATAACGCGAGGTGTTCAACGGTTGGAGACAAAGGATATACACATATATGACAGGAGTAGCATAACCGAAAAAGTGGATATGGTTGAATACCAATCCCTGAAAAACCAGCAAAATGAATGCCCACAACAATCTACTGAAAAAACTCTGCATCATACATCGGCCTTATTTTTCTGATTCTATCTTTTGCTGCAAACTGTCTATCTCCACCCGATTGGGCGTCGTAAGCACACACACGTCCCTTAACCGGGCAAAGTCCGTACTCAAATTCACCTGTAACTTATAAGAAAGCCCGTCTTCCGAATTTTCCACCTTCGTCACCTTGCCGACAAACAGCCCTGCCGGAAAAACCGCAGAGAAACCACTGGTCTCTACCGTCATGCCTTCTTTCAGGCGAGCATGGCGGGGTATATCGCCCAGAGAGGCATACAAAGGATGCCGACCGTCCCAACGCAAATAACCGAAATAATCGGTTCCCCGCAAACAACAACTGATATTCGACTTGCTGTTCAACAGCGGCATGACAATCGCATAATGGAGCGAAGTCAGATAGACTATCCCCACAATGCCCGTACCGCACACGACCCCCATCTCGGGTTTCACGCCATCCAGCTCCCCTTTGTTGATGGTCAGGTAATTATTATGCCTGTTCACACTGTTGCTTACCACCTCGGCAGGCACCATGCCGAAACCGTCCAACAGTTCCCTCTGACGCATTTCCGTATAGGTGGAATCGTGTTCCGCACGGTCCAACAACTCCGTCAGTGCCCTGACCCGCTGCTCCAACACCAGATTCTTCCGCATCAGGTCTTTGTTCCGTTCACCCAAAGCAATATAGGACAGGAAATCCGACTCCCACTCCAACACGCGTCCGGAAACGGTATTGGCAGAAGTGAACCATACACTTCCCTGATAAAGATTGAAACGAAAGAGCAACAAAAGGCTACCTCCTTCCAACAGGATGAAAAGGAGCCAATAGCTATATTTCTTCAGAAAATCGAATAAGCCCTGCACGGGTTACATCAAAAAAGAAAAGTTGTTCACGTTCTTCAATGCTATACCGGTGCCTTTGGCCACACTGTGTAGCGGATCTTCGGCGATGTGGAACGGAATGTTGATCTTGTCGGTCAACCGTTTGTCCAAACCACGCAACAAAGCTCCTCCACCCGTCAGGTAAATACCGTTGTGCACGATGTCGGCATACAATTCCGGCGGCGTATTCTCCAACGCGCTCAAGACAGCCGTCTCGATACGGGCGATACTCTTCTCCATGCAGTGCGCCACCTCCTGATAACACACCGGGACCTCCATCGGCAGGGCCGTAATACGGTTCGGTCCGTACACGATATAATCCTCCGGAGCATCCTCACCCAATTCCGTCAACGCTGCTCCCACGTGAATCTTGATACGTTCGGCCATGCGCTCGCTCACCCTCACATTATGCTGGCGGCTCATGTATTCCTGGATGTCGGCCGTAAGGTCGTCCCCCGCGATGCGGATGGAATTATTCGACACGATACCGCCCAAGGAGATTACGGCGATTTCGGTGGAACCTCCGCCGATGTCCACTATCATGTTGCCTTGGGGAGCCTCCACGTCGATTCCTATGCCGATGGCGGCCGCCATCGGTTCATAAATCAGATACACGTCCCGTCCCCCGGCATGTTCCGCCGAATCCCGTACGGCACGCAGCTCCACTTCCGTAGAACCGGAAGGAACGCCTATCACCATGCGCAAGGAAGGAGAAAACAGACGGCTGCCCGTATGCACCATCTTGATGAGCCCGCGCATCAACTGTTCGCAGGCATAAAAGTCAGCGATGACTCCTTCGCGCAAAGGCCGTACCGTGCGGATATTGTCATGCGTCTTTTCATACATCAACTTGGCCTTCTCTCCCACGGCGATCATTTTGTCCGTACGCCGGTCTAATGCCACCACGGAAGGCTCGTCCACCACAATCTTACCGTCGCTGGTGATAATGGTATTGGCCGTCCCCAAGTCCATTGCTATTTCCTGAGTAAAAGAAAAGAATCCCATCAGCCCTTCACTTCATTTTAATATTTCCAAATCCGTTACCTTCAAACGCCATCCCTTACTTTCCGTTCTCGAAATAAGCATGTATGGCCGTATCGTAATGGCTGCTCACGCCGAACGCACGAGTGGCAAACCAGCGGCGGTCTTCCACATCGGTCTGCGCCCCTTTCCGGTTCAGCAAATCCAACAGCGGCCCATATTCAGCCTTGCTCGGCACGATCACCACATCCTTGAAATTCTTGGCACCGGCACGAATCAACGAAATGCCGCCTATGTCTATCTTTTCGATAATGTCCGCCTCGCATGCACCGCTCGCCACGGTATCCTCGAACGGATAAAGGTCTACGATGACCAGGTCGATTTCAGGTATTTCATATTGTTGCATCTGTGCCTGGTCTTCAGCCAGCCCACGACGCCCGAGAATACCGCCGAAAATTTTAGGATGCAACGTCTTCACGCGCCCACCTAAAATAGAAGGATAAGTCGTCACTTCCTCCACAGCTTGGCAAGGATAACCCAACTCCTCGATAAACTTCTGCGTACCTCCCGTAGAGAGGAACTTCACACCTTCGTCATGCAACTTCTTCAACAAAGCGTCCAGCCCGTCCTTATGAAAGACCGACACCAATGCGGTTTTGATTCTTTTCGTTTCAGCCATAGTCTTAATACTTATATACGTTTCGGGTACAAAGTTACTACAAAAAAGTGAAATGCGGAAGAATATGGTAATGGATTTGATTTACAGGGGTTTCATTTACGCTGCCAATTATTCCGAGAGCCATTACAATCCACGCCGAAGCCAAATCAAGACGGAGCTACGTTACTTGTTCGTAACCACGCCCAATAGGTGACGAAATGGACACGAATAACGAAACAAGGCCTTAAGGATTAGTGAGTTACTGACAACTCACGCAAAAAATCCGGTAACGAAAAAAGATTGCGCCGTTCTTCCGCGATTTGCGTATCAGAGGAGGGCTCTTCACCAACTAAGAGCCTGTTTAAATTTTCCTGTTTGAAATAAAAAGAGTGCTTCTTCTTTC
>ERZ791912.274-NODE-274-length-35540-cov-46.439002_pt1 | contig 35540 bp, 37 predicted proteins | sample MGYA00510141_ERZ791912 | MGnify/ENA primary metagenome ERZ791912 (study PRJEB30046, sample SAMN00792082) | human gut metagenome | study: EMG produced TPA metagenomics assembly of the A metagenome-wide association study of gut microbiota in type 2... | reverse complement strand
GTTATGCCCTTCGTATCTGAAGATGGATGGCTTCGTCATGATTCTCTGCAAATTTGTGACTGTCCTTTGTGAATGAGGAGTTTCCTCTAAGTTGTTTATTCTTTCTTTTCTTTTTTCCATTAGTAATAGTTTGTGTTATAAATATGCGATTTCAAATACTACACTACACTGCTTTTTTGATTTATACGAGGTATAAATACGAATCCGTTTCCGCTTCATTAGAAGAACATAAAAGAAATCGAACTGAGCCTCATTTGAATCCGAAGTGAATCTCACGCAAACCTTAATAGAGCCCCACGTAAACTTTATCTGAGCCCCAAACCAATTCGAAATGAAGCTTATTTCAAAATCAAATGAAACTTACTTCAAAAGCAAGTGAAGCCAGTTTCAATCGCAAAAAAGCCTTTTTGCTTTACAGCATAAGCAAAATCGTGAGGGATAAAGCCAAAATCGTGATTGATGCGTGAGGGATAAAGCCCCATTTTAGCCCATCAGTCACGCATACGAATCCTTTAACAATCAGCATCTTATCAAATTTATATCTGAAAATCGTGATGGGTGATAGATAAGATGCAAAAAAAATCTGCGTCATCTGCATTATCTGCGAAATCCCAGCCCGCATAGGGCAAAGATCTGTGGAATTCCGTGAAATCTGTGGGACTAGAAAGAGAAAAGAAGATTCCGAGAGATTATCTCCTGTGTTTAAGTCTCCAGAAGAAGTGCCATGTCCTGAAGATAGGCTCACTCAAAGCCTCAGCAGGAAAATATCTCACGAAGTGCATATTTCTCCATATCTTCAGGAAGTATTTCTTAGCCATTCCTTGTTGTGTAAAATGCCCATACTTGGTGAAATGCCTTCCGAAGTTGCCTCCATTCAGTATCTCTGCCAGCAACAACTTTCCTCGTTTTTCATCCATCGGAGCTATCATCTTCTCCTCAGGTAATCCCAAAGCCTCATGCAGCACATACATCACCGCCCCAGCAAACTTCCACAATCCAAGATGCTTCAATTCTCTCTGCACCACAACTAAAGCAGTAGAAGTCGTATCTCCATTAACCCCCAGGCGGTCCCATCCCGCACAATCTGGCGAGACCTTTGATGGTCCGCCATCCTTAGAGCGTAGCGGTTCCGAGCACCGAGAAGGTGCGGTTACATCCCCGCTTCCTGAGGAAGAGGGGCTTGGGGAGAAAGTGGAGCCCTCTTTGGAAAGAGGGACGGGGTGATTCGAAAAATTGACGGGGTGATTCGAAAGGTCATTATTCAAAAATACATTTTTTGAGAAATCATTGACTACAAGAAAATAGTCAATGATTTGCCTCATTCCAATCCCTTCATCAAAGAAATGGTGATATAGATGCGTCAGCTGATAAATCACATTAAATGCCGTCGTTGGTATAGCAATATCCCCTGCCCCATCGGGCAGCCCCACAATATGCGAGCATTGCAGATCCGCATTCCTTCGAAACCATTTCTGCAATCTTGCATGATAGATAGGATTATTCATAGAGCAAGGAAAGAAATGCAACTCTACAGGTACACCATCCAAGGAAGTCTCTAGATGCTGCAGTCTGATATCATCTTCCAGTTCAAACTTCTTTTGAGCATACTCCATAATCCTCTCCCTGCTTGCATTAACCCATACATCAATATCTCCAGGAGTGCGGGAATAAGGATTAGGATACATCAAGGCATTCCCTTGTCCTTTCAAGATGCAGCATCTGAAGCCATCCTCCCTCAGCATCGAGAAGAGCCTACCAGCCACAGTATTCACCTTCATGTTCTGTCTGCGAATCTGTTGCGCTTTACCCATCCAGGTCATCAGCAATTCCCTCCCAATCGGGTTCAGCCTCAGCTCCTCAGGATACTCCTTCCCCAATCGCTCAACACCTTCAAAGCAAAGCCCCAGCAGAGCTTGCTTAGAAGCAAAGGAATACAGCTCCTGCCAGTCCATACCAGCCACCACCCAACTCATATCCCCCTTATATCCAAAACAACACTTCAGGAAAGCGAAAAAAGCAGTTATATCATTCATTCAACTATTAATCTTTATTAAATTATTAATACTATCGCACCAATTTACGTCATAATGATGTATATTTGCAATCAGAATGATTATTAATTAAACATTATAGGCTTATGGCACAGACAGCAATGACAGTCCGTATGGACAACCAGCAGAAAGCACAGTTTGATAAACTCTGCGAACAATTCGGTATGAGTGCGAATACCGCCATTAACATCTTTGTTAAGGCAGTAATTCGCAGTAAGAGCATTCCATTCTCCATTCAGGCAAAGAATGAAGAAGAAGATGAAGTGACTGCGAAAGCAAAGGCTGCGTTCAAGCAACTTAGAGCTAAAGCAGAAAGAGGTGAAACCCCAGAGCTCACACTTGATGAAATCAATGAAGAAATCAGAGAAGTCAGACGATTAAGAAAAGAACGCAATGGTATATGCAGTCATTGATACGAACATATTTGTATCAGCCCTTATCACTCACAACTCAAATGCTTCAACAGCTAGAGTTCTAGAAAGTTTGTTCCTTCACCGTATTACACCTTTATATAATGATGACATTATAAAAGAATACGATGAAGTGCTTCATCGTGCAAAATTCAAGTTATCAGAAGAACAAATCTGCACTGTTATAGAACATGTCAAGGAAAACGGCATTGATTCTTCCCGTTTTCCTTATGATGGCACCATGCCAGATGAGGACGACCGAGTCTTCTATGAAGTCTGCCTAAGCAAGGAAGATTCCTTCTTAGTAACAGGTAATCTCAAACACTTCCCAAAAGAACCGCAAGTGATTACAGCTGCAGAAATGATGGAAATCTTAGACAACGAACTATAAGCGCATTTGAAATTTAAGCATTATGATACAGAACAAATTATTCCGTGATTGCCTCGCTGCGATACCTGCCGAACAAAAGGCTGAGTTTGATTTGTCTTTCGGTATTGCCGAGCTCATTAGTGAGATTCTGAAAGCCAAGGGACTCACCCAAAAGGATTTCGCTCGCTTACTCAACAAGCGAGACTCAGAAATCTCCAAATGGCTAACAGGCAGACATAACTTCACGACTCAAACCATTGCTCGTATAGAAACGGCTCTAGGCAGTAAACTCATCAGCATAGCCCATTGATTGGGCTATGCCCTATTTGTAATATCTGCACAGCCATTCATAAATATTCCAGTAACAGGCATTTTCATTGTCTTCGTACTTAATATCTATTGTTTTATTACACCCCCATCGTTATCTGACAACAATCCATTCCTTCTTTTTGTCATCATAATGAATCTTGTCACGATATACATCCAAAAGCATTAATGCAGAATCAACCTTATTTGCATGAAGATAATAAGACTTACCATCATCTATAACTTTAATTCCATATTCATGCTTTATAAGTTTCATTTTATTCTCTAAGTCTGAAATTTTCTGTAACAGTTGATAGTTTTCATTTATTAATTCATTTGAATCTGGTAAGCCATTAGTTTTATGCAGTTTCGAGTTCCTGGCTGTATCGATTCCAAGGGTTCTCACCATTTGTTCATATTTCTCAATAATTGCATTTTTATCACTAACATCTCTCTTCAAATTTAAATTCGACAAATTAACGATAGCTGCAAATACAACTATTAGAATACAAGATATGCAAGAAATCACAGCAACAATCCGAGTCTCTCTCCTAGCTTTTTCTGTTGTAGATTTAAACTCTTCCATCAACTCATTTGCACGTTTTTGGTATCTTGACACATCAATACCAGCAGCTTCTAATTGCCCCAATTCTTCCTTAATGTCATTATACGTTCTATTTTCCATGTATTGTATCGTTTGAATATTTAATAAACTGTTCTTTCAGCTCATAATAAGACTTCAAGAAGTTCTCTTTTTGCTCCAAGTATTCTCTTTGATGCTTAGTTTCTATTTCAGTTATTTCACGAGTCATTATTGTTTTCTCGTAATATGTACCTAACCAAAAACAACTCGTACAAGAAACAAAAAAGAAAGAACCTACAACCTTATATTTCTTGATGACTGCAGTCAACTGCTCAATATTTGCTTTTTTCTTTTGCATCACATTGTTATGTATTAAAAAGGCAAATCCTTTCCCCGTTTTTCATTAATCATAGGCTCAAAGCCATTGACTGGAACAGGAATCTTGGGAAAGGCAGGTTTATGGTTCAAACTATCCAAACCAAAAATAGAGCAAAAAGTGACCTTGTCGTCATCCACAACACTTACGATGTTTCGATAGTTTGTTGAAGAAGTATAAGAACGGACACTATTGACAGAATGGTTCACTAAAGAGAGGCTTTGACTATTTTGAATTAATACCACCTTATCAAAAAATTCCAAGATACACCCACTAGGTACAATACAGCTAGACAAAGGCTTGTCTATAATATCCTTACCAAATTTTGCAAAATTTGTACTTCTCGAAGATATATAAAAAGAATCTGCCAATCCATTTGCTCTTACCGTAGCATTGAGTATAGATCCATCACTCATTACAAAGAAGCCCTTCTGCGAACTATTGAAACTATAAACTATATCTTCTTTATCGATGTTAGATTTATTAAAGAGAGTTTCCATACCATAGACTTCTGTTCCAAACTGCTTTATAATTTTCCTTTCAGAAATTTTAGCCTTGGAAAAAAAATGTTTCTCCTCTGTGTCTTTTATCTCCTGCACAATCTCACTTTCTCCATTCTCATCCACCACATGAACCATAACTTTTGCAATACCGCCAAGGTCATTGCACACATACCTTATCGTACCCTGCATCTTATCTCTATCATCTTGACAGCAGAAAGCGAATTGGCATAAACCAGCTTCGTTCATCAACTGAAAATCATAATTGTTGTTGTTCCCATGATGTGGGATTTGGATCCAGTCAATCCACATTTTTCCCGATATACTTCCAGAACACTTTCATTCTCTCGGGAGTCTCAGTCAGAGCCAAGTTCTTGGTAATCACGAAATAGATGAAGCGGAACTTATATACCGTCCAATACAGCACCAAGGCCAGCGCCAACTTTCCAAACATCGAGAAAAACAAAAAGTAGAAATTGAGCTTTTCCAAGTAAAGACATGTTTTATCATCCAAGACAGGCGAAGAAACCTGAACATCGAATATGCGATAACTCCTATCCGGACCAACAACCTCATAAGGTATTGTCGTCACAGCAACACCATCCTTGATGCAATCCCAACCACTAGCTATCAGTTCCAATGGCGCAAACACTTGCGCTATGGCGAATATATACACAAAGATACTCAGTAGAATCGGTATTTGCAGGTAATAGCTATTCAGTTTTCCCAATACCAGTACAAAGGTAAAAGTGGAGAACAGTCCGAGAGCCAGACTAACCTGGAGCATCGGTGCAAATGCCTCATTCATCGTAGGGATGGATGCCGCACGGATAAACAACGCTAATATCGCAATGATACAAAGAGACAGGAATATTGCCCCCAATCTAAAGTCTGTCGAACTATAATCCTGTCGATATTCCTTGGATATGGTCACATTGTTCAGTACCAGATAGATGTAAAACAGGATAATACTACCCACCATCTCCATGATGCACCTGAACACGAACATATTGTAAGCATACGACGCAGAGCCTATCTTTCCTCCTGTCACACCCATCACAAGCATCACTCCATTGTAGAATAACCATACCAACCACAGAGCCATCCATCCCTGATAGAAACGAGCCACGGAATGCCTGATGGCAGCAAACCGTTCCTCAATAGGAAAGTCCTCTTCGTCCGTGATATGACACTCCCTTTTGAAATAAGTTTCTATCAAGTACTCCTTTTGCAGCAACCTCCTTACTATCTTGTCCTTATGTCCCCAGATATAGAAGAAGACGATACCCATGAAAAGTGTCTGGAAAGCATACAGCAAACTCGTAAACTCCTCCAACCCCCAGTTTGGGGATAGAAGCTTGAAGTCCTTGAAATATCCCAACACGGTAAACGAAGTGGCTATTATCGGACATAACACGGTTAGCACTAAAGCCCACGTCTCGTCTTGCCACCACTGCTTGTAGCTACTGCCATTCATATCTTTCATACGCCTTGTCAATCTAAATTATAAAATGTCTTCTCGTCCATATCCTCCAATTCCACGATATTGGACTGAAACTCAAACTTGTTGAATCCGTTGCTGTCATAGTTCTCCACACATCTGAACAGCTTGCTCACGTTCTTCACCTTGCCACAATACATCTTGCTCGGAGTATTGGTGTAGCCGGCAAACTTCTCCACGAAAATCAGAGGATGCCCATCTTTCTCGTCCTTATCCGTGATAATCACATTGTCAGCCAAGGCACGCAGCGTAGGAAGCATCGACCCGGCCCTGTCACACAATATATATAAGATGATGTCATGCTGACGGCAAAGTTCAGCCAATGCTGCCAGGAACAAGTCATCCTTCAATCTTGGGAAACAGAAATCCAATATCTGCAAGTCATCTATCACGATTCTTCTGATATGCTTTTGACTGTCGCCATCGTATGCCACCTCTATCTGCTTTTCCAGATAATACAGGAACTCAGCCGGTGTGATATTACCCATACAAAAGTTCATGAAGTGGATATAGTGATAGCAATTAAGGCATGCCTTGTTCTTCTCATTGTTTTTCTCCCAGTTCCCACATGATGGTCGGGCAGGACAGACCAATCGCCTTCTCGTAACCGTCTCCTCCTTGTTCATCATGATGATGAGCGTGTGGTCTTTGGCGCAAGCCGATCCGAAGATACCACCAAAGGTAAGGAAACGTTTGTAAGTATTAGCCCTGCCTACTACGGCAGTCACAAATCCTGCGTTGCCATACATATACTCATTCTCAATGAAGTCATCTTCCTCCTTCGATTTGTGGATAAGATGTCGCAATGGATTGATAGGAATGAACACCCTGTTCAGCAGGTCGATGGACATCTGCTCCATATAATTCTTGGGATAGATGGCATAGAAAGGCTTGTGGCCCCCCGAGGCAAGTTCCGCCTCATAGTCTTCGTATGTTGTGGTAGGCGTATCGTAATAATACTTCTGCAATTTCATGTATTGCTGGTAAGTATCCGTCAAGGCATCGGCATGTGTATATACCAAGGCACGCTGCAGGTATCTACGCTCATGCAGATACGATTCCTTACGGGGATAAACCTCGATGCCGAAGTCACGCTTTTTGTACTGATGCTGACCCTGATAGAACTCCTGACTGTCGCTCTTGATGATTTGAAGATACTTCAGTACAAATCTATGGCTCAACTCCTTGGATAATTCGACAATCATATTCACTCTATTCTCTGGGACATCAGCGGTAGAGTCAACGCAAAGGATGGCTATTTTGGCAGATTGCAATCCATCAAGGATATTATTAACCACTTCTCTTGTGAGTTTCTTTTGGTCAGATACATCCACCGCTACCAAAGAGTGATGAGGCCTTATCCTTTTTGCAACATCTTCTGCTGTCGTATTGTTCTCCATCACGAATGGCAAGAAGTGCAATCCAGTATAATGATAGAACAAGTCATCCTTCGGTTTGCCATAAGCATCCTTGCTATACTCATTGACAGAGCCATGCCTTCTTCGGTACACTTGGTTGTATTGGTTGTCATCCGCAGCCAAGTCAGCCTTCACATGTAGCGAGTTGGTCCGCCTGTTATAATAGATGATTCCATCTCCCATCATCGCATCCGTCTTGGTGGCAATGGCAGAATAAGGAATGTTGGCATTTCTAGAAATACCTTGGCACAATATCTGCGAACTATCGAACAATATATCCGTAAAGATATTCGAGCTGAGATTGACAGAGGTATCTTTCGAAGCCTTCTTCCTCAATATCTCTTGCAGGGAGGAAGAAATGAAGAAGTCCAAGAACAAGTCATCCAACTTATGCGCTTGGTAATAGGTGGAATACATGATAGGTTCATTGTTCCAATCCTTACCGAATATCTGATACTGCGGTTTGATATTCTCGATAGACTGAGCAATACTATAGAGCATCTGCATGGCAAGCATACACTTGTCATTGTCATCCTCGTTTCCTCGGATAACGATAACCAGAGGTGTTCTCTCTATAGACTGTTCTTTTATGTATAAAGGATTGAGTACATTTGCGTCAATTCCCCCATACAGCACTTTGTCAAGCCCTCGTATGCCAGTTGGTAACTTTGGCAAACATTTTGGCTTCTGCTGTTCACTCATTTTTTCTTCCATTGTTGATTGTTTTTAAAGGTTAAAAGGGCTACTAAGCTCCATCACCGAAAAGTAGCTTAAAAAATAGGAGAGGGAGCCGTTCGTCCATAGATCTATTATCTTATTCCATGTATCTTCTTCCATAAGGCAAACCAAGTTCTGAAAATTGGCTCACTTAAAGCCTCGGTAGGATAATGCTTCACGAAGCGTAAGTTGCGCAAACTCATTCTAAGATAGCGATGAAGTTTGCCTTCATTCTCCTTGCTTCCAAATCGAGTATCATATTGACCAAAATTGCCTCCTTGCATGATTTCGGCCAACAAAAAACGACCTTCATACTCATCTATAGGAGCGATCATTTTCTCCTCTGGTAGTCCCAAAGTCTTATGTAAAACATACATCACGGCCTTTGCAAACTTCCACAAACCGAGGTGTTTCAGCTCATGCTGCAATGCCGTCTGATTCTTCACTCTTCGTTCTTCACTCTTCATTAAAACAAAGTAGTAGTCTATTAATTGGCGTAAACCAATACCCTCAGTGAACACATGGCGATAGAGATGGGAGAGGATATATATGACATTGAAGCTCATCGTTGGCACAGTAATTTCCCCATATCCATCTGGTAACGTTACGACATTCGAGCACTGCAAATCCATCACCTTGCCAAACCACCTCTGCATCCTGCGGTTATGAACAGGGAAGAACATATACGAAGGTGTGAAATGTACCTCTATTGGAGTTTTCATTACAGGGAAGTCCACATGGTGATAACGCATCACCTGATTCGGACACACCCCATCCACATACTTCATAACACGATTTCGTCCTCCATGGAGATAGATGTCAATATCTCCAGGTGTGCGCATATAAGGGTCTGGATAGAGTAGAGCATTTCTTTGTCCTTTCAAGATACAATTTCGGAATCCAGCATCCTTGAAGTTTTTGCAAACCTTTGTCGAATCCATAAATAAACGCATATTCTGCTGCTTAATCCGCTGCGCCATTCCCATCCATGTCATCAACAAGTCTCCCTCAGGAGCCAATTCCTTTGACAACTGTTGAATCCCATGAAATAGCACTCCAATCAGTGCCTGTTTCTTGGCAATATCATACATCACCTTCCAGTTAGCATCCTTCACCGACTCAGGAATTTCCTCAGCCGCTCCTATGCAGAATCGTAAAAAATCAAAAAATATTCTTTGTTGTGCTTTCATTGTTGTACTTTTGCACGTATGAAGCAAGCCATACGCATCATATTATCCTACATAGCAGCTATCATCCTCCTTCCGATAGCCTTGCTATGTAAGTTCTTCCGAAGAAAGTAATCCTACTTTTTTCGGAAAGGATCCTTGTATATTCCCAAGAGCTGCTTACCGAAGTAATAGAAGAACTGCATGTCATCCACGAAATAACGCTTGAAGAGGCGCTTTGGTTCCTTCATGCAACGATACAGCCACTCCATACCGATTTTCTGCCAAATCTTAGGCGCACGTTTCAATGTTCCAGCTTCGAAGTCAATGGTAGCACCCAGAGCCATGAATACCTTTACTCCAGGCATCTTATCACGATACTTCATAATCCACTTTTCTTGCTTTGGCGCACCCACACCAACGAGCAGCACATTAGCACCACTCTCGTTCACGATGCGAACCAACTCCTCACATTCATCCTCATGCTTCTCGAAGCCAAAGGAAGGAGAATGAGCGCCAACTACCATCTGGCGCCCTACCTTCCCATTAATGCGCTCCATTGCCTTAACAGCAATACCCTCCTTGGCACCAAGCAAGAAAATCTTGCAGTCTGCATCATCCTTATGATGCATATAAATAAGAAGTAAAGAAGCTGGAACCAGGAATCGCTTCCTTGATTGGAGTCTTCAACAACTTACCGAACAGGTAGAGGATTTTACTGTCACACACAACCCACTCAGATTTCTGATACACGTCATAAAACTCCTTGTCCTTCTGAAGCTTAATCAGATGATCAAGATTAGGAGTCACAAGAACACCCTCCTTCAGGTTCTCCAAGAGTTCCTGACGAGTAATGTTCTGAATATCTATATTTAATACTTTTATTGTTTCCATTAAGAATCGCCTTACTAAATTATTATGTTTATAGAAAAATCAACTAAAATTTTGCTGAATCACAAAAAATTAGTATCTTTGCATTCGGAATTGTCTAATGCATTTCATAAGATTATATTTAAAATGCCTTTTAATTTTAAATTATATGAATATGAAAGCAATAGTTGCAATTCTCAGAGGATTGACTGACCAACTAGTTCATGTGCGTTCTTACGTACGAACTAGATATGGACGAGTAGAAAACGTATGCGAGCATTATCGCAGATATCCAAATTCTACCATTCAGTTCTAATCCTCGGCTGGAGTAGCTTCCGATAGGTAGCAACTCCAGTTTTTTATATCCCTTCTATTTCTTCTAACCATTTTTCTATTTGTCTAGAAACATCTTGTTGCTTCAGAACAAATTTCAAATGATTGCTATCTATTGTATAAAGCAAGCACAAGACATCTTTTGCCACTCGTTGTTTCTCCGTTTCAGAAACGAATTCACTATTATAATTCATCGCCTTTACACGCTCTTCCGAATGACTTTCTCCATTCAACAAAAGGCGTAATACTGTATTTTTGAAATATTCTTTCTTATCAGAATCCTTCAATACTATATCCAAACATCCCTCATTGGTATAACCATTAGCATAGTTAAATGAGAAATATGCTTCTAGAACCTTCCTCATTTTGTTACCTATTGTGAAACTATTGTCAGGCACCACATCAAGTTTTGCAAATTCATATATATCATGAAGCAATTGTTTATATTCAGAAATATCTTTCCTATTTTTTAATTGTAATTTGTGTTCAGATAAGCACATCAGTTTCTGCTGAATATTAATAATAGGTTCATTCGTTTTGAGTAGGTCTAATGCTACCTGTATATCATGTGTTAAGACCAAAGCTTTGCTATGCGAGTTTCCTCTATGCATTTTAGCCAATTGCCACTTCAAAAAAGAGATTACACCAATTCTGTTTTCAAAATCAAAACTAGATATCGAGTCATCAATTACGGCAAGAATCTCATCTGTATATTTGGTATCCTCGTTTTTACCTTCAAATAGAGACGCAAAAAAATAACACAATCCAATGATATTACGTTCACCTAAAGAGACATCTTTAGGTTTTACTTCGTAACCTTTAGACATTAAACGATAACAGCCTTCACCTTCAACCAACACGAGACGATTCTTATCATAAAAGATAAAATGCAAAGCTTGATTGATAAAGTTTAAGGCTATTCTTACCTGCTTCTTTTCCTGCTCTAAACCAAGAATTGCACTTCTATAAAGTTCTATCTGTTTCTCTACTTTCGATATTTTCGATTCATTATCTCTTTGCACTGCCAGAGCTTTGAAATAAGCCTCAAACAAACCTTTGTTAGTCAAAAAAGCAATTTTATTATTAATTTCTATCAATTTATCCTTCAGCGCTTCTCGTTCATCTATTGCATTATTATAATTTTCAATTGCTACTGATAAATTATCACAAGCCTTATTATAATCAGATATAGCCTTATCAAACTCAGCTAAATCAAAATCGATATGCGTATCAGCATAAATATTAGCTAATTTTATGCCTATCTGTGTTCTTATTTTTGCCAAATGTCTATTGAGCACTTGTACAGTTTCGATAATTGCTCCTATCTGATTTATAAAAGCATCATTATTAGTACTAGGCAGAGAAGGTTCTACACTATTGATAGAATTCATGATACTATACAGGCGATCCTTATATTCTTCTGCACTTTTATTAAAGAACTTACGGATTCTCGATTGCAAATCACTTTTTTCAGAATCAGAAAGATCTCTTTGGCAAAGAGGACATACATGAAGTTCAGGATCTGCCAGAATGGTATCTACCTCATTTATATACTTACTGTATTTTCCTTCAGCTATACTAATAATGATTTTATCTCGCTCTGTAAGAGTAGGCTTTTCTATATGTATATTAAGCAAATTTAGGATCTCCTGCGAAGATATATGCAATTCAAAAGATTCCTTTGGCCAATAGAGTTTGACTGCATTATTCGTCGACTGATACAACTCAAAATCATTTTTGAATATTTGCTGCAATTTTAGCAACGTTTCACCTTTCGCTATTGTATGTTCTAACCCAAATAACCTAGCTAACACATCGTCAGTTATCTTGCTATTTGTTTTAGTGTTTTTTATATGAGAATCTATGCTTGCCCACCCATTCAAACCATTTTTTAGAGTTTTTCTACAAGATAAAGGTGAAGCATTATTCCTTGCATTGTTAAGATGTTCTCTAAGTTCTAACAACTTTGAATAATCACCTAGCAGCTTGCTTTGCGATATTTTGAGTTTTTCGATTTCCGCATCAACTTCTACCTGTTTACCAAGCATAACTATCGTACCAACACCATCGCTGTCAACTAGAACTTTTTCCTTAACAAAATCTTCATTAAACACATGGATTGACGACTTATCAATATCCGCATTGAAACTAACAGTATATTTCCTTTCCTCACCGTCTTCATCTCCATTCTTCGAGAATTCCCGAATAGCTCGAGATATAGAAGATTTTCCACTACCATTTCTACCATACAAGATATTTATAGTGTTTTGGAACAAAGGAAAGTCATCAGTTTCATTAACAAAATATCCTCCTTGAACTTTTAAACTTAAAATATTCTCTAACATAAGCTATAACTTTTAGTATAATGACTATTTAGTCCTAATTTTCTACCTGTTGACAACGATATAGCCCACCAAGCCTTAAACTACCACCATTCTCACACCAGCAAGCAATTGAGAATCCCTGCCCCAGGCGGTCCCAGCCCGCACAATCTGGCGCAGACCGCTTTGGTCCGCCAACCTTATAGCGTAGCGGTTCTGAGCACCAGAGGGCGGTTACATCCTCTCGTCCCTGAGGGAAGAGAGGCTTGGTGAGAAAGGTGGAGCCTTCTTTAATGGTAAAGAAGGACGGGATGATTTTATAACAATACCTTTATAAAAAAAACAAACAGACGGAAAGACCGATACAATGGTACCGATTGAGTTGATACAATGGTTCTGATTGCACCGCTATTGCCATTTATTTCCCAAATTCCTTAATTCTCTGTTCCTCTTTCAAAGAGCAAACAAGCAGTTGTCCATTCTTCTCGGCTACGATATAGCCATCCAAGCCTTGAACTACCACCTTGCTTTCATCGGCTGCATGAACCACGCAGTTATTACATTCATACAGGGAGATACTATACCTTCTTCAAAACCTGATGATAACCTATAGCCACAACATACGATACACACATCAGCACAACCCAATCAGCATAGAAAGGCAATATGCCTCTTGCAAATTTGAAGTAAATACTAAATATCAGTATATGGATAAGATACCACTCATACGATACCTTGTTTGTATATTGGAAGAAACGATTAATCCAATTGATACTCAATTTATAAACAATGAGAGCCATAGACATATAACCAACCAGCGAAGGGATATCATTGTATGATTTCCAGTATCCACCAACGATACCTGCTAAACCAGTCAACCCCAACCCAACAATCATTGCAACCAATAAAATACTAAATTTCGGCACTTTGATTTTCTCAGGATGTTCAAAGTATATCTTTGCCAACCACATACCTAAGACAAACTCCCAAAGATATTGCAAGAAGAAGCTATTCCAAATTCTCTCATCGTCTATTCCTAAACAAGCAGTAATTGTTGCCCATATAAGACTGATAAGTAATGAGATTCGCCCCCCCCATATCCACTCTAAACAGCCTTACTATTAAAGGCCAAAATAGATAAAACTGGATAATTGTTGACACAAACCACATCTGAACACCAAAAGCACCCTCCAAAGAAGGAACAAACATTTTGTAAAGAAAGACTGAACCTAACAAAGGGTTAAGCACATCTTGTCCACATACCACCCCAAAGTACAACGCACTTATGATTACTACTATAAGATAAGGTATATAAACCTTAGAGAATCTTCTATTCAAGAATCGCCCATAAGTCAATGGTTTATATAGTGAAGACAGATATAATCCAAATCCACTACACAATATAAATACATGAACACCAGCGCCACCCAATGAAGATGCCTTTTGCAAGAAACCAGGTAAAGGATAACTCTGCACAAGATGCATTAAAACTATCGTAAATATGGAAAAGCCACGAAGGAAATCCACTACATCCAATCTTCTATTATTCATTATCTTATTCACTATTTTTCAAATTCATTAAACTTCAGTTCCTCTTTCAATGAGCAGACAATCAGCTGGCCGTGCTTCTCGGCTACTATATAGCCATCCAAGCCTTGAACTACCACCTTGCTCTCATCGGCAGCATGAACCACGCTGTTCTTGCACTCAAACAAGCGGATGTCTTTGCCTACCTTGGCATTGCCATCCTCATCTTGCGGAAGCAAGGTACGAAGGGAGTCCTGGTACATCCTGTCCATCTGAATTCCACCTACTCCATGCGGTCCCAGCCGTACAACATGGCGAAGACCTTTGATGGTCCGCCAACCTTAGAGCGTAGCGGTTCCGAGCTCCGGAGGGCAGTTACATCCTCTCTCTTCTGGCAAGAGAGAGGCTTGGTGAGAGATGTGGAGCCTTCTTTAAAGGTAAAGAAGGACAGGTAGGTTTTCGCAAGAAATCAAAGAAAATCTTTTGTTGTTTCAACATAAAGTTGTATTTTTGCACGCATGAAAGAGAAATTACAAATAGCTATCGGTCATATTATACCGACGCTCCTATTCATTATATTACTTCCTATATCGGTAGTCTTCACTCCCATTCACTGGCTGTACAAGACTATCCGAAGATTTTTTCTGCGATAAACCTTGCAGGAAACAGCAAGCCTGCCATCACATAACGCTTACGGGTATGCGGCTCCTTCCACATTCGATAAACAAAGCGAAGATTCGTCTTATCCACCCATGCCGGATAATAATCTATCTCATTCTTGGAAGTCTGATGGATAAATCCACCACAGGTAAACCCGATACCCTGATAGCCGGCATCCTTCACTTTTAGCAGGAACTTCTCCTGCATCAAGGCTCCCATACCAACTATCAAGAAATCAGAATTCTGTTTAACGATATGCTTAGCCTCTTCATCCATTTCTTGTTCTGAAGCAAAGTAACCATTACGATAACCTGCGAACTTCACCTTTGGATACCGCTCACGGAATATCTCCACGGCCTTCTCTACCTGCTCCTGCTTAGAAGCCACAATATAGATGGTCTTGCCATTTTCCTCTGCATAAGAGAATAACTCCGGTGCCATCGAAGTCATGTCAAAACTTCTTCGGGTCACCTGCTTGCCATAAACCAATTTGATGGCTTTCACCAACAAGCCACCATCGGCAAATATACCATCCATCTTACCAAACAGCTCCTTATGTTCCAGAGCAGTGAGATAAGATACAGGATTGAGGTAAGTATAAACCTTACCCTTTGTCCCAAATATCTGATTGACAGAATAGTTTTCCGTTGATAATATTTTATCTACCAATATGCTCATTTTCATCAATGTTTTAGAACCCTTACTGAAATCTCTTTTCCCATCGGAACCACCCTTCCTAAATACTTGACTGAATGCAAAGCATCTACCAGCTCCTTATATCCGTCAACATTAGGAACTTTCACATTATCACCAACCCTCTTGAATTTTTCAAAAGAATCTCCCATTGCCGTCAGGCAATGAGGAATTTCCTTGAAGTGCAACATTCTTTTCTCAATACACTTAGCAGATGCCATCGCCTTCAACACCTTATCCCCAGATTCTCCCAACGATTTGATAAACAAGCCATAATCAAACTCAGAATCATCTTCCATATAATAATGCAAAAAGCGATTAGCTACCTTCGAATTCATATAATCAAATGAAACATATTTTTTCCTTAACACATAGAACAACTGTTCTTCATTCAAGAGAGAAACCTGCTTTTTCCAGATTTCTTCCAAGAAAGGATTGTCAAAGATTGCATAAGAGAAGTCTTTATCTAGACATGCTTCCGTGATAATGGCTGGTAAAAGTATGTCATAACCAGTTTCTATTGCCGTTTTACTCTTAATATCATCTGCCATCTCAGCCCGATGCCTATTCATGAAGTCTACGAGCTCTTTCGAAAACTTATTATCTTCCGAAGTATAACAAACCATTACATTGTCAAGGTTGGCTAAAATTTTGTCTGTATCAATTAAAAATGCCAATAAATCAGGATCCATTTCTTTACCATCCTTTACCAAGAAGTCCTTGTGGTATATTAAATCTATTTTTGTTCCATATTTTACACGTTTATTTTTCAACAATCCTATGACTTCTTCTTTTGATACAAAGTTTTCATATTTCTCCTTAACCACGTTCTCGGTAAAAGCATTTATGTCTTCTTGAACATACTTTTTCAAAAATTGGAGATTACTATTCAAAATGCAAGAGTATACAGACACGTCATGATCTTCAGCCTTCAAACCATTCTTTTCTGCAACAAACCTTATGTTGTTCAAGTTTAATTGGAACATTCCAAATTCACAAATATGCTCCAGCAATCGAGTGCAAAGAGGCGAATTTCCGTCCTTCAACGTCTTTAGTTTCAAACAGATTATATCTAATATGCCCAAAGCCTTATTTTCGTCACACAATGCAAAAGTTTCCCAATATTCATCAATGTCATTCAGATGTTCCCCGATAGGATGGTCTTCATTTATCTTCCTAATGTCATCAATCTCTGCATGAGCAAATACCAAAGCCATCATCTTAAGTTTATCTTGCAGGAAATGAGTTTTATCCGCAAACAGTTCATCCACAAACCCTTTATGAAAGCGCACTAATCTTCTCACAAAAACAGAAACGCTTCCATAATGCCGAACATAATCATATATAGCGTCCAAACCTTCGGTTTGTAAAAATGTAGCGAAGAACATATAACATTGATTGGCGTATGCCTCCTCCCTCTCCAGTAAGAATTGGAGCAAACTGAAATTTACAATGGCAGGTTTGTTATAATCCGTATTTTTCAAGTTTGTTACAATTGCTTCTACTTCCGTCAACTTGTAACCATATCCCTTCGGTTTATCAAATTTTACAGACATTAAGAATTCATGGTCTTGTGGGGTCATTCTACCCTCTTGGAATATCGAGATATAGTAGAAATAGTCTTCATCAATATATCCTTCTTTCAAAAGATAGCCAAGAATATCATATTCAGATTTCCCTACATCATCAAGTTGCTGATATGCCTCAACATAAGCAAACACACCTTGCACATTGTCCACTAAATCATGCAATTGTAAATTCTCAAGATAAGTCAATTTATTATCCAAACGGTTACGCTCATTGTACAATCTATCCAATTCGCCATCATTTCTTTTCTCAATCAACTCCTTGCGCTTTTCATAATCGAATTTCCCACCCAAAGCTTGCATTATCTGATCCCGACTTATAGGCTTACATCTTCCATTAAAGGAAGAATACCCCATTTTTCCTTGCAGAATCAAAGATACATAGTAGTCATCAAAAAGTTGCTCTACAGAAACATCATAACCATCCAAATTTTTAGGATATCTATCTTTTCCAGGGCTTTGTCTCAGAAAAGTCGCAACTACCAATGCATTCAGTTCACTTATACTCCCAAGAATTTCATCATTTATTTTCTTCACGTCATCATTTATTTTCCTCATACGTGCCTGTATAAGATTTCTCTTTTCTTTCTTTAGCAAAGGCACAGAAGCAAACACATCATACAACATACCCTTACCTTGATGCAGCAAGCAAAAGTCTTTCGGATATAGGTTTTTATAAAGGATGATAGCCAACAAATGCTGCAAGTCGAGCTTTGCATCAAGCACTTGATGGTAAAGCGTGAACTCATTGACGATATTTTTCAAAACCCTCGTATCATTGACAAAATGCGAAATGTCTGTTAAAAATTCGGTAGAGAGACTATCCTTTGGTAATTTCAATGCCATAAAGCTTCTCTTAAACAAATCGCCAGAGTTTGAGACATTCACATAGGGTATCACTGGAATGATATAGTCAAAGAACTTCGTTCTGTCCTCAGGGCAGCCAAACACATCATCGCATAATGCATAAACAAAAACCACCCTTCTATTGATTTCCTCCGATTGATTGAGAAGTTGGTTGAGTTCTCTCAGCTTCGTAAAAATGCGAATATCCCCAAATCGGTCGAGGTCTTCGAAGAATACCACCTCATATTTCTTCCTTTGGAAGAGATACAGGATTTCATCCAAATAACGATTCATTGCCGTTACATTCTTCTTATCCTCTACCTCCAAACTGGCAGAACTTACATTTACACCCAAATTCTTTAGCCCTAATCTTTTCAGAAAATGTACCAATTTGAATACCAAGAAAGCCAGCCCCAACACAAGTACTGCTAAGGATATGACATAAATGTACTCTTGTTTAAAGACAGAACTTACTTTAGGAAGCAATTTTTGCAACCATTCTGCCTTAAACAGGCATACATAACTTGCTGCCATCAAGCAAAGCAGCAATGTCCACAATATTTTGTCCCCAAGGCTCGTACGCTCAATTCTTCCAAAGCGAGACTCAGAGATGTCTGACATCTTAACCTGGTAAAATAACTGTTGTAGAATTCTATACTCCAACCGATTCTCTTCCTTGTCTTCATTACCTCCTTCTTCACCAAATGAAGCAAGCGACACATATACAGTTTTATAGCTAGTAAAACAAGCCTTGAACGTTTTCAGGATGGAACTTTTACCAGCGCCATAAGCACCAGATAGGGCTATATTTTGAACATCTGGATTATCAATGGCAGCCTTTAATCGTCGAATATACTCCTTGTGAGCCTCAGCATCCGCTTTTGGTGATAGCAAAAGCAAAGAAGGCATAGTAGCACTTAGCTCCCACTTTTGTATTTTCCTTGCCAAATAGTTCGAAACCTCGATAACTAAGTTACTAAAGGAAGTCACAACCCTTCCTCTCATCCATAGGCAACAAAACACGAACTTAGCATACATGTCTCTTACCCATCGTCCACATAGCAACAAGCAGGTAGTAAATAACAACAAAAATAGATAGAACTTATCCCAGCTTTGCCATATACCAATGAGAGCCAAGGTTATACTAAACAGTACTAAAAGTCTATATATTAGATTAAAACACTCCATATGAAACATTACTCATTGAAAACAGGGGATGGCAATGATAATGCCAAACAGCCCCTGCTCTTTTATCATAATCAAAACCAAAGATTAAGCGTTATAAATCTTCAGCAATTCATTTGCTTCATTCTCTATGTTATAACCAGCTTTTGTAATCAGCTCATAATTATAATGGCATCTTACCTCACGACTTATTGCATAATCAAAAGAATCTATTGAGTCTGCCCAATCCTTAACCCCATCAGTCAAATCCTTCATCTTTACATCTTGACCAATATTAACATCATTCGTCACATTAGATGATATCAAACATGGAAGACCAGAAGCCTGCGCCTCTAGCACTGTTAATGGCATACCTTCATATATCGATGGAAATACAAAAACATCCATGGCTTGAACAATAGCAGGAATATCAGAACGTAAACCTGCTAGGATTATAGAATCAGCACATCCACTATCAGCGACCCAAGTTTCAACTTTCGAACGCCATTCGCCATCACCAACAAGAAGCAATTTAGAATTAGAATGCTTCAAATGGTATTCAGCAAATACCTTTATCAAGAACTCATGATTCTTTGCATCCATGAATTTGCCAATATGCCCAACAACAAAATCCTCTTCTTTTATGCCAAACTCATTTCTTATAAGTACACGTGCATCATTATTATATTCAAACTTAGCAATATTTATTGCATTTCTCAAAATCTTATAGTTATTCTTTCCAAACAACCAATCTCCAGCCAATTGAGAACAAGCAATAGCATCGGTAAACGAATGCATAAAGAAAGGATGTAAAACAGCATTAATAAACGGATGCTGTGTTTTGCTCGTATGATTGTGATGAATGCGTTTAGGAACCCCTGCAACTTTTGCTGCAGAGAGTTCTATTACAGCTGTAGAACTATTTGCATGAACATGAACCACATCATAGTTTCTACACAAACTATTCACTGCTTTCCAATACTGTACCACATTTCCTCTTTTTGGAAGTTGATAATATTTGCCACCATTCTTTTTGACTTCATCATCTAAATCAGATGGAATATTATTTGTTGATGCAAAATCTATCTGAAGACCGATCTTATCAAGATTTAGGCTTCTATAATAATTCAGCATTACAGAAGCCAATCCGCCTGTTGGTGTAAAAGCCGTTGTGATTATAACGATTACCTTTTTCATTGGAGTTTTCAAATTTTTAGATAATCACCCTCAATAAATGATTCTATAATCTTAGTTATTTCCAAGGAAACATTACGAGAAATATAGAAATCATCGTGACTGTCATTTATTGCTTTGATAAAAGAGACTAATTCATATCTAATGCCTTCACCATCCAACTGATAAAAATATCGTTTATTTTTCTCTGAATTTTCAAAACGAACTTCATAATAATCCGTTTTCCACCAAGGCGCAGGAACATAAATATAGCCTTTATTACCAGATATCACCAAATCTCCCTCAGATTTCATCATTTGAGCAACTTTTATAGAAGCTACAGCATTAGGATATACAAATTCTATTTTAGTAAATCCGTCAAACATCGTCTCTTTATTAATGATGTGACTGACAATTCTCTTTGAATAATCTTTTGTACCTAACAATTGAAAAATAGGTAAGAGTGCAGTTGGTCCCCATGCACAGATACTATTCCATTTATTAGGAAAAAGAGTATTGGCAGAAAACTCTTTCAAACTAGTGCAAGTTGCATCAACAGACATAATATCACCAATTATACCACTCTTTGCCAAAAGGAGCAAACGAGAATAAGCCATAGAATATGCAGTTTTTATAGAATCCATCAACACACACTCATTCTCCTTGGCTAAGTTTACTAAACTCATGAATTGTTCTGGCTTAACAGAAATGGGAGACTCACATAGGACATGTTTTTTCTTCTTTAAAGCCAACTTAATCTGTGCATAATGTTCTTGAGGAAATGATGCAATATATATTGCATCAGACACATCAAGCAATTCTTCATACTCAGTGTATCTTGGAATCTTTGACTTTCCATTGTCTTCCTTAAACCCAGAACAGCAAATCCCAGATACCTTCAACCCATTTACAAATTTGCTTTCTGCAACAAACTTTTCTATTACAGAAACATAATTACCAATTAGCCCCAAACGTACTTCTCTTTTTTCCGACCTTAGTTCTGTTGAAGAAACACCTGCAGTACGTTCTAAATAAACAACCTTGCAATATTCTTCAAGATAGTCGAAATGCCCTTTCCAATCACTACCAATAGCAAAAATGTCTATGCCATAACGCTTGATGTCATCTATTTTTTGTCCTTCATACTCTTCTGCTATAATTTCATCCGCCAATCCTGAAGCTCTTACAGCTTCAACTCTTTCCATAAAAGATTGCTGGACATTTATTTTACCACGTTCTTTGTCAAAATCATCACTGGTAACACCCACTATCAAATAATCACCCAAGGCTTTGGCACGTTCCAAAAGCCTTAAGTGACCATAATGTAATAAGTCGTATGTTCCGTAAGTTATAACTTTCACCATAACTACTACTATTATTTATCAAGTTCCAACAAAGCTTCAATGAATTGTTGCATATAATGTTTTTCACCAATAGATACACGAAGACAAGTTCCAAAATCACCAACGTTTGGATATGACTTTATCAGTATTCTCTTCTCGTGTTTCATACGAGAAACTATTGTTGGAGCATCAGTTTTTGTCTTAATAAACAAAAAATTACCTGCCTCTCCCTTATGGGAATAGCCATTAGCATCCAATGTTTTCAATAAATATCGACGTCCCTCCTTAAACTTTTCAATTAAGTCATTAAGAATAGTAGGAGATTCCAATATGCTCTCGGCAAATTTCAAAGCAAAAGCATTTGTATTATGAGGAGTACACAGTTTTTGAACCATATTTATACCATCAGGCCATCCAACAACGTAACCTAAGCGACATCCTGCCATTGAAAATAACTTCGAAAATGTGCGAGTGATAAATATGTGCTCATTCTTCAAAGCGTAATTAATAAAAGTTCCCTCATAAAAATAATGATAAGCCTCATCAACAAGTAAGGTAATTTGTTTTTCTTGAGCGACTTTCAAAATCAATTTAAACTCTTCTTCAGAATAAACATTACCCATAGGGTTATTTGGATTCAACAAAATCAGAAGCTGTGTATCATCTGTCATTGCCTTTATAATGTTATCCACATCCATTGTCAAATCTTCATTATAAGGAACCTTAATAAAATTACGATCATACATTTCAGAATAAACTTGAAACATAAAATAAGATGGAACAACACCAACAATTCTTCCATGAACAGATGTAAATGCCTGAATAATGTATCGAATACCTTCTGAAGAGCCATTTACCAAGCATAAATGCTTAATGTCGGTGTGCAGAAAATCAGCAAGTACTTCTGAAAAATGAAGGGTTTCAGGGTACTGAGCAACAAGTCTAGGAGAAACATCAGACAAGACTTTATCTATAAAATCTTGTGGTAAGCCTCCAGGATTCTCATTTAGATCGAGACGTAAGTAATCTTTACGTTCATTCTGATCAAACACTCTTACTAAGTCTTTTAAATTTGGATTTATATAATACATTGTCTTAAAAAATTAATAATTTACATTAAAAAATCTATCTGCTATATGTTATCATTACTTATTACAAAGCAAAGTGTACTATCGTATCATTCCACTTAATTTTACGATACGCTCGCAACTCTTAGCATCTCTATACTTAAACACTTGGTTGCAAACCCATTCTCGCTTGTTTTTATATATATCTTTACCTGCTGCAAAATCTTTCAAGAATTGTTCAAAATCATCCAATGTTTTAATGAGATGCCCACCCATATAATCTTCTGGATGTTCAAAAGCAAAGCCACGATTTTTTTTATAGTCATCCATATCTGGTACAACAAAAGCCTCAGGTCTATCCAATAACAAATATTGTAATGACACCGAAGAATAATCACCTATCAATCCATCTGCATGTGCCATAAGTTTATATATATCATAGCCATAATTCACAAACTCTACGTGAGAAAAAACACTTAAATGACTAAAATGGCGTTGTAAGCCTTTAGGGGTAGATTGAGCAGGATGCAATTTTACGATAAGCTTGATATTATAATGAGCCAAAAGAGAATTCAACTTTGAATAATCTTTTTCATGAAAAAGGGGCACTAAGGTATCCAAATGAGAATCATTATAATTCAAATAATCGGATTGGCGAAATGTTGGTAACCAAAGTAGAAATTTTGCATAAGAGCTAAAGTCATATTCATCTTGGCTAGCATTTAATAAGTCATCGCACATTGGATCACCTGCAATTATGATGTTGTCAGAGGAACATTTATAAGCCTTGATGTTTGGTTCTATATAAAGTTTAGAAGTTACAATCAGATAAGTGAAAAAAAACTCGTCACCATTATTTATATTTGAATTTGCTCCCATTGCCTTGATGTCCTCATTGCCATGACTCATATGAATGACACACTGCGCTGCCGAAGGTTTTATCGGAAGCTGCCCAGCTGTATAAAAAACATGCTTGGCATGCAAAAATATCCAAATAGCTTTTAACCCACTAACAAAGGTCACTCTATTTATTGGCTCTGCATATTTCATTGATTCGATACCACAATATATTTTGTATTTCTTATCAAAATAATTGTTGAGAAGATACGTTCTCATAGTCAAATTACAGAACGTACAACCTTTATTTGCAGTATAAAGCAAAACCAACTTATCTTCCTTATTAATCATTTTGTTTAAAATAGTCAAAAAAGGAAAGATACTCTTTTTCAAGATTTTCTTTAAAGCTGTATTATTTATCATATTCTTATAATTTATGTAATATCAATCATTTGCGATTGTTATAAATATCCATTAGAGTATTTTTTATAGCCTGTGGATTATAGTTTAATCTATAATAGTCTGCTTGATTTTGTTTCATTTTGCTAACATCCATGTGTAATAGAGATATTATTTTTTCTGTCAAATCATCCACATCTCCATTTTCAAACATCAATCCTCCTTGCGATTCTTCAATTATTTTACGAAAGAAACTGACATTGCTTGTCAAAGTAGGAGTTTTAAAGTAAAAAGCCAAAGATAACACCCCAGATTGGGTAGCAGAAATATAAGGATATACAACACATGCTGCATGTTTGTACATATATGCAATTTCTTCGTCATGTATATACCTATTAATAAATAGTACATTTGAATTTGCTTTCTGCGTATCAATGTTTAATTGACCATTACCAGCAATAACTAGATTATAATTGTTATTAAGTTCTTGACTCTTACAAAACGCCGTAAATAACAGACGAATGCCCTTGTACTCCTCAATGCGACCAAAGAACAAAATATAAGGCTTATTTATATGGTTTAACTCGACAGGAATTTTCGTTCCATTTGCAATCTCAGAAGTTACAAGAGAAGGAAAATCATGAAAATAAACTTTTTTTTCAGGAAAACGTCTGCTTAATTCTTCATATTGATTTTGACTATTAGTAACCAATAATTTTGCTGCTAGTAGATTTTCCCTCATTCTCTTGTAAGACACAATTTGTCGAAATTGCTTATACCAAACTTTTTTTGCCTCATGAGGAGACAAATCATGAACAGTAGAGAGAATATTTATACCATTTTGTTCCAAACAACGCTGCATTTTGATTGAAGGAAGTCCATTAATATAATGAACCATCTGAATTTGAAATTCTCTACAAACATCCAATATCAACGAATCATAACCTTCAGAATTTAACAATAATTCTTTAAGCTTATTAATTGCCGAATTTGCTTGTTTAAAAAACACACTTTTCTTATGAAGTTCCTTCTTTATATTCCTTTTAAAAAAATCGTCTTCATAATCATGAAAGAAAAAATATACATCATCCTCTGGAGAAAATGTATTTACTATCTCACTTACATACGGTCCCATACCTGCGTATGAGGTCGTTGCTACTATCAATGTTCGTTTCATATTCGATTTAAATACTTGTCTAAAACTATTAATTCCTATTTTTATAATATGATTAACATGCTCATAAACAACAGTGCATTTTTTAATAACCTAACAAATGCAACATACTCGTTGTCCTTTGCTTTATTTCTTTGTCACCATTTGATACAGCATAAGCTGTCGTTATAGAAGGATTACACATTCCGTCATTATGAATATCAGTAACAGCTATATAGCAGTCTCCGTGTTGTCGATTTATTACATAAACTTGCTCCAATTCTCCTGTTCTTGGATTTCGAGCAAGCAAAGGAAGGAGTCTATCTACATAAAATCTATCCAGATCTTTGAAATGATTAACAACTACAGAAATTATTTTATCATTGCTAACACCTAATTTCTTGGCTATAACTATAAGTTTCAGAATTTGAGGATTTGGTCTTATATCCTCCTTAACCCTTATAGAGTAAAATTGTTCTTCTATCTTATCCCTAGCAAAGATTATCTGACGCATAGTCTTAGCTGCCAAGAACCCCTTATCAAAATACTCCTTGATACGTTCATCTCCTAATCCAGTTTCTTCTGAAATAAGTGCCAATGCATATTTTTCCTTTTCTTCAGCTAAAGAGAAACGAAAAATGTCCTTGTTATAGAATTTGGATATATAACCATCATAATCTTTTATAGTTTAGCCTATTCTTGCAACCCAAGAAGACTCTTAGAAAACTCGGACTACAGAAGAAGCGACTGTCACTATGTGTCATCTTGAAGCTCATCCAACTCGAACAAAAAACCTTATTATTCTTTTTAGAAAGGCATGAGTAGTTAAGAATGTAAAATAATTCTAGCTTTTTGAGAGACAATTGTTGTATTTGAAGGAACGTCTTCAACAACTATTGCACCAGCTCCAATATTAACATTATTACCAACAGTTATTCCACCTATAATAATAGCACCAGCACCAATATACACATTATTTCCAATAGTTGGGACCCCATTTTTACCTGCGCCTATTGTAACATTATGCAAAACTGTACAATTATTACCTATTTTAATAAATGAATTGAAAACAGTCCCAAAACCATGCATTAAGACAAACCCTTTACCTATATTTTTACAATAAGCTAAATCACAAGATTTTACCCCCCCATAGGATAAGTGCCCCAAACCTCCAAGCCTCATTTTAAATTGAGATTGAAATTCTGGCTGCAAAACCAACAACAAGAAAAGAGACCTATACAAATGCCTTTCATCTACATAATTTCGATATTTAGCCCAAGCTTTTACATCAGACAATATTATTCTTTTATGTTTTGATAAAAGAAACAACAGCAAAGAAGGAACTACAATTATTGTTTTAAAAAGAACACAGCCTTTCTGAACTAAAGTGAGATTTCCCATATCCATTATGATTTCACTATGTTAAACAATTTTTTACAATACTCAAGGTAGTCATGTTGTTCTGCAAACATTCTCGCTTTTTTGCCCATTACTTCGAGTTCATGAGGATGAGAAATCATATATTGCATTTTTTCTTTCAAGTCCGAAAGATCATCAGCTTTGTAATAGAGTCCAAAACCTTCTTGTTCTATATCAAAAGATATGTTTGTGTTATCAGACATTAATAACGGCATACCAAGAGCCAAGCCATCTATTACAGAAGTAAGTCCACACAAACTTGTATTTTTACCTCTATTTCTGCAAGGTACAATATTCACAGCGCAATGACTCATCTTTTCCAACATATAATGATATCCCTTACTTTCTTCAGTAATCACAAACTCATCGTCTTCTATGTGCTTATCAAATATTATTGACTTACATTGTAATTCATTACATGCTATCTTAACCAGTTCATGATTTCTGTAACTTTTTCCTGTGGAAACAAATACAGGAGCCTCATAACGTTCCTTTGCGGTTTTGCACATCTGTTCGTAGGTATGCTTATAAAAATTCAATTCTGGATTCCAGTCTATCAAATAGGAGTTTCTTTGCTTATTCTGTTTATCCTCCAACATTTTGATATTCTTGCTAAGATAAATCAGTCCATTAAAATTCGAAGACAAGAAAATTTGCTTACCATGATGATGAACAAATGTATATAATCTCGCTTTTACTAAACCAAGAACCTTCAAATAAGCCAAAAAGTGAATGCAAGGAGTGAAGAAAGAAATAATAACATCATATTGAGAACTCATCTTCCAGAGTTGCAAATTGAACTTTAACGATTCAAATTGCCCTCCCCGATTTCGGAATGTCACAGTATCTACTTGATGACCTTTTTCTCTGAAGTAGCTTACCCCCCAAGTTTGATGCATCGGTACATCTCCAAACTCTTTATAAGCCCATTCCAAATCATAATTATTTATTGCTAAAATTTTCATACGGTCTTTAATAATTTTCTTTTCATTATACCTAGTTTTGTCTTTATTCGCATAATTAAATGATTATAAGCAAGCTTTATCCAAAAAAACTTTACTTGTCCCAAATCGGAAGCGATTAATAGAACTTTATTTTCCTGCATCGCCTTAACTAAGATACGCAGACTAACATAACCTGAAAAACAAGAGCAATAAAAACTATTCATTACCCATTTTTCAAAATAAGGCGTTAGTCGTTTCTTTTCTTTTAGAAAATAATAATCAAAACATATTGCATGCGAAAAATCCAAAACATTCTTATAAGAAATATTTCTCATAATCGAGCCTTCTCTATTTTGTCTATAGAAATACAACGGCTTGTTTATCCAACCCACCTTTTGTGCACAAAGACACAAAGGAACAGTATAAGAGATATCCTCATGCAGTCGACCTTTCAAAAACAAAAGTCCGACCTTATCTAAGTATGTTTTCTTATAAAACTTACTCCAGGCTGTTACTTTAAAATCTGTTTTTTCAAAAAATGAATAACCATCCATACATGTCTGTTGAGCCTTATATGAATATACTTTAGTCTTTTCTTTTGTGTAATATGCAAAATAATCAAAACAAAGCATATCTACTTCGCCATTATTTACTATAAAACTTTGTGCTGAATGCAATGCATCTTTATCAAGCCAATCATCTCCATCAACAAACAGAATATAATCCCCAGTGGCATACTTTAATCCTTCGTTACGAGCTGATGATAAGCCCGCATTTTGTTTGTTGACTATCTTAACACGAGAATCTGTACAAGCCCACATGTCCAAATGAATCTGACTGTTGTCAGTTGATCCATCATTTACTAAAATTAGCTCAAAATTATCGTATGACTGAGAAATGATAGATGCAACACATTCATCAATGTAATCCTCTATATTATATATTGCAACAATTATTGAAATTTTCATTTTGAATCGTTTTTCTATATGAATAAACTATATCTTTATCAGTAATTTGAAGCAAAGTAAGTAGAAAAATAAACCATAAATCTATTGTTATTTCCACAAACGCCATAGTTATTAATACAAAAAGGAGACTAAGAAATGCTGAAGTATAATTATTCAATTTTCTTTTAATTTGGTATTTTACCAAATAGAACATAACCAAAAGCATTGCTATAGTTCCCATTAATCCTTGCTCCAAAAAAAGATTTATAAACCCATTCTGTGCATTAGGAAATCTATATAAAAATTGTAATAGTTGGTAAGCATTATCTATACCAAAGCCCCATAATGGACTAATTTCTACAACATTTAAAACCGCATCATATATAAAGGTTCTACCTGTCAATGTAAGATCCTCTCCCAATACATCAACAATTAAATACTGTACAAACGGTATACTTAAAATTACAGGATAGAAAAAAGCAAACAATATGGAACATGTAATCAACACAATATAAGCAGATTCATTATATAATATACGTTTTCTTAGAAAATCACTTAAATCTAACATAATCAAAATAGCAGTACCCATGAATGCAGTAGAGCAATGAACTAAAAATGAAACCAATATAGTCCATAACAAAAAAAGAGTATACTTTCTATTGTTAACAATGTTAGCTACAGCCCGTTGTCTTACTCTATATATGACAGCTAGAAACATGTGCAAATAAGACACAGTAAACTTATTTCCCAAAAAATAACCAGCGCCGCTTTCATGAATACCGAATATTATCATAGTAATATCCGAGAGTACTATATATACTAGTAAAACATAAAATAAATAATTAAAAAAAACTCTTAGTTCACCTTTTGCAATAACATACTGAACAAAAATAAAAGATAATAAAATTCTAATAGCTGTAGTTATACCGAAAGCAACTCCATTATTCTCATACTTAGCACCATAGGTTACAGACACCATTTTATATATATCAATATCATTAACTTTAAATGAAGTGATAAATGTACAAATTGTCATAAACAGCAGCAATAGATTTAATGTTCTATGCTTACTAAAATTGACATACTTTTTTAAGTCTGAAAGACTAAATATTAAAATTAAGGATATAAAAAAAGCTCCATATCTTGCCAAAAAGCCTGTCATTAAGAGGACATGGACATAAAGAATAGTTAAAAAACCTATTTTTGACATTGCAATAATATTAAAATAATTTACTCCATTTATTTTTAATTCGAGTCATATAACCATTATACACTAAACGCATTCTTTGAAAGCAGATGGTACTTTTAGGGAATTGTTGAAACTCATCAATATTCTTTGGTAACTTCTTGATTTTTTTAAATGCATTTGGCATTATTTGATACATATCTGCCATTTTTAAAGAAACATCGTAACTCATCTTACGCTTTTGAAGATGTATATAAAGAAACTCTTCCGATACTAATTGATTATTTTCCAACAAATAACGACAAAGAAGACCTTCTTTCCAGAAATATATAGCATCACGAGGAATCTCTAAGGAATAAGCATTTCTATAGCCATTGTTAGCCCCCTCAAACTTAACTCGTATGAATTTTTTTTCAAATATAAAAATGTTCATGGAAAAATCTTTCTGAAAGACTTCTTTTCCTTTTGCTAAAAAAATCTGATTTACATTATCAGCATTACACAACTCTTCATCAAAGACTTTAATTTTAGGGGTCGTAAAAACTCTTTTGTATAATAATTGCCCATTATACTCAGACATGAAAATTCTATTATTTACATCCGTATTTTTATAAATTACCAAATGCCCAAGACAGAAAAGCTTATCATAAATATCCAACATGTCATCAGTTATGAAATGTGATATTTTTCCAAAAATCAAGTCTATATCACAATGCCCCCAGCATTTATATTCTTTAAGATAGTCTTGAAATACATAGCCGTAGGCTGGTTTATAATCACATAATTTATAAGGTCGAGATAACTCTATTTCGAAATCAAATTTTGATTGAAACAGTATTTTTAACTCTTCAAAATCAACCAATATTCTTTGAACATTTGAAGGATATACGAATTCTGAATTATCATCAGTAAAAAGCATCCAATCATAATCAGAATTACATTTACACGAATTCAAAAACAATTGGAAATAATTTGGTAATTTCCCGAAATATGGAATAATAAAACAACACTTTTTCATATTATATATATAATTTAATGATTTACAAAGAATCTATGCTTTAGCATTTTGAGAGATAAGATAAAGTTTGATATAATGTAATTCATAGAAAACTTCTTAGTTTTTATTTGTATTTTCTTTAGATCCTCGAATAAAGATACCCAGTGAGAAGTTACTTTATCCACAGAGAAACTATTAATAAAGGCAAGTATATCATCATAAGCATTCTCTGTTGATAACAATAATTTAATTATATTCTCTGCAAGTTGATCTTGAGATTTATACAAATTGTTTTTATTATACACTGTGTCAATGTAAGCAGGACATAGTATCGTTGTAACAGCACATCCCATCATTTGCATTTCAACAGCAGTATAACCAAAAGTTTCTGATACTCCCGATGGATTAGGAATCCCCACTTTGCATTTAGCAAGCAACGCATATTTTTCCTCTCCCATCTTTCCCATAAAATGAACTGACGGAAGAATCCCATTATTATTTGTTAGGTATGGCATAAACTGATTTTCGTATTCTTCACATGCAATGTTCCATTTTCCCAGTCTTATATTTTTAGAATACAAATTACCACTGCCTATCACATATAATTCTGCATTTGGTACACTTTGCACAACTTTTGGCCATGCCTCAGCCAACAAATGAAAACCTTTAGCCTTGTGAATACTCCCTATATAAACTACGTTAGGTTTTCTTTCTTGATAAGATTTTAAAACAACTTTATCAAGCATCTTTGTTGGAACAGCATTATAAATATAAGTTGACTTTGTAAAGATTGGCATTCTTTCACATAATCTAGCTTGTTCTCTACCAACATTTACAAATTTTAAAAGATTAGGGCATTTAGGAAAAATATCATTCATCCAGTCTTCTATAAAACAATTTGCCCAAGCAATAAACCTTATACGCGGAAATGCATAAAGTAAATCCTTAGTTAAGGCTCGACTATCAATAACAAAATAACTAAAATTATTTTTATTTACGTACTTACAAGCCTCAATTATATCCACGACACACTTGAACTTCTGACCTTTAGGAAAGATTCCATCCCTATTACATAATATGTAGGTATCCAAACCAATATTCATCAAACTCTCAGCTATCAATATAGCAGAAAATTCAGTTCCACCAATGCCAGGGTTGCCATATGCTACTTTAGAACAATCCACTTGTGAAAAACCAAAATTATTAACCCAAAAAGCTATTTTCATATCCTTTTCAATTTACTAAAAACCAGATCATGAACCATTTTTTTCTCTTTACAGTTCAAACCAATTGCATAAATAATTACTGCATTTATTACACAACAGACCAGAACATAAGAACATAATCCCCATAAAGTATCTTCAAATACATCAACCATAAAGTATTGCAATGAAAAGACAACCACAAACGTATATAGACATGGCCACAAGACTATTTTTATATAGCTTTGTAAATCAAACTCATGCATTTTATCTTTTAACAGTTTAAGTCCAACAAAAGTACCGATAATTTCAAATATTAACAACGTTATATATACAGAATTAGGATTTGAAGATATATAATTTAAAACTAACCAACAAACAGGAAACACAAGAAGGCGATACAAACCGAAAGAAAGTTGATATTTCTTTATATCACCAGTAGCACTAACAGCTGTAAAAAAAGTTCTCTTTGGCATAATATTCAAGTTTATAAGTATCATCATTTGAATAAACAGCCCACAATATATCGGAGGATTTTCAAGCCATATATGAAGTATTGCATCGACTTTAAAGAAAACTGGTGTCGCAAGAAATAGCAACAAGAAAAAAGCCAATCTGTTACCATAACTAACAAGATTCCACATCCTCTTAAAATCACCCACTGCATAGCTTTTAGTAATTTGAGGATTTACAGCTGTAATAAAATTAGTAGTAAAACCATTTATCGCCCCATTAACCTGCACCGCTATGCCACGTGCTGCATTTATTACTGGACCAAAATGAATATTCATAAGGATATTAAGACCTTCGTCCGCCATCATATTTGCAAAGATTTCACATAGATTGTATCCCGAAAATCCCAACATTCTCTTGAACCACAGCCTATCATAAAGCGGTTTTACTCGACTTTCCAAAAAATGCTTAAATGAATATTGAAAATAAATGAACTGAATGACTAAACCAACAAAGAACCATAATAAGGCATACAAAATTAATTTGTCTATACTCGCCATTAATAAGACATAAACAATTAAGAGTTTTAATATAACTTCTATGATACTTATATATGCAAAAGCATTCATGCGTTCATGTGCTATTATCAAACCATTATAAGGAACATTTAGGAGAGTTAAGACAAAAGATCCTAGCGTACATTGCAATACAATATTAGCAGCGAAAATTCGATCAGAAGGAATATTCATATGTGTATTTAAAAACCAGACACCTATAGTTTCTCCCAAAAGAACTGTCAGTCCCGCTAAAAGCAAATGGATACTAATTGTTACCCCAAAAACTTTGCGTAGCGTAAACATATCTCCTTTTCCTAATTCTATGGTGATAAATCTTTGGGCAGCTGAACTAAGAGTGGTCTTCACAAATGCCAAAGTTGCAACGACCCCTGCTATAACATTATATATACCATAATCAACAACCCCTAATACATTCAATATTACCCTTGAAGTATAAAGGCTGACAGCCATTGTAAACAGCATTCTTACATAAAGAAGCAGCGTATTCTTCGCTATTCGCTTGTTGTTATTTGATGATTGTGATTGAGTTGACATAATTAATAATCTTTATCACGAGTGTAATATTTCCCAAAATCCACCACGTGGAAAACCTCTTGTTTCAAAACATTCTTTAGTTTGTCGACATCCACATAGTCTTCAAATTCCTTCCCCAAAGAATTTATATCTTGCTCATGAAAGCTATTGTCCTTATCATTGATGGTATAACGAATCCATTCAATGGTGGCATCCAGATTCCTCATATTGATATGAGAATAGGTTTCTTCAAATCTACGAGTGAAGAAGGAGGCTGCAAGAGGATTCTTTGCCAAGTATTGATGGAAGAACTTGCATACCTTGGCTTGACCTTTCAAGCCGAGACTACGTATATCGTCAAGCATTGGCATGGCACAGAAATAAGATAGTGCTGGAGCAGCTTTCTTACTCATCTTCTTGCGTACTTAATTTGTATAAATCTACATTGATGTCAAATGGAGACTCGAAATCCTTCAGCATTGCATGCTTCGTATCTTTCTCTGAGAGATTGGCATGTTCTGTAGGAATCTTCCAATCAATACCAAGGCTATCATCAAGGATAGAAATACCTCCATCAGCCTCTGGATGATAGAAGTTATCACACTTGTACTGGAAGACTGCTGTTTCTGAGAGAACTGCGAAGCCATGGGCAAAGCCCTTTGGGATGAAGAACTGGCGATGATTATCTTCTGTCAGTTCTACAGCTACATGGTTACCATAGGTTGGTGATCCTTTACGGATATCTACAGCTACATCAAGCACTCTACCTTTTACGCAACGTACTAGCTTACTCTGAGTATATGGTGGGCGCTGGAAGTGCAGACCTCGCATCACGCCATAGCTGCTCATAGACTCGTTGTCTTGACAGAAGTGAACACTGTGTCCCAGGATTGGGGCAACCTTCTCTTCAAACTCTCGCTCGCTGAAGCTCTCGAAAAAGTAGCCACGAGAGTCACGGAAGAGGCGTGGCTCTATAATGAGTACGCCTTCAATATCAGTTTTGATTATATTCATCGTTTTATATTTTAAGAAAGGCAGGCTCCATACCAAGAGCCGAAAAGTAGCTTATAAAATAAGCCCCAGGCATTTCACCTGCCATAATTATTTTCTGCTTAAAATTCCAAATTCTTTTTTAATGTTTGATCTTTCTCTTCAAGTATTGAAAGAAGATACTTGCCGTAGTCATTCTTCAACATAGGCTGAGCATTCTCTCTCAACTGTTCTGCGGTAATCCAACCTTGACGATATGCGATTCCTTCCAAACAAGCTACCTTCAAGCCCTGGCGCTTCTCCAAAACTTCGATAAAGGTGGATGCTTCAGAAAGAGAATCATGGGTTCCGGTATCAAGCCAGGCAAATCCTCTTGCCATGGTCTGTACCTTCAGCTCCTTATCCTTCAGGAACTCCTGGTTAATGGTGGTGATTTCCAACTCACCACGAGCGGATGGCTTAATATGTTTGGCTACTTCAACCACCTTGTTAGGATAGAAGTACAAGCCTACCACAGCATAGTTGCTCTTAGGATGCTCAGGCTTCTCTTCAATGCTTAAGCAATTGCCTTGCTCATCAAACCCGGCTACACCATATCGCTCTGGATCACTTACACGATAGCCAAAAACGGTAGCCTTGTTATTCTGCTCTGCATCTACTACAGCTTGATGCAGCATCTGATTTAATCCTGCACCATAGAAGATATTATCGCCTAATACGAGGCAAGCGGAATCATTACCAATGAATTTCTCTCCGATAATGAAGGCTTGGGCTAAGCCATCTGGTGATGGCTGCTCTGCATACTCAAACTTCACACCTAACTGGCTTCCATCGCCTAAGAGGCGCTTGAAGCCTGGCAAATCAAATGGTGTTAAAATAATGAGTAGTAAGCGTCCAAAAATGTCACAACGCCCCTATTTGCGGGCTTTTTGCAAAGCCCG
>ERZ791912.272-NODE-272-length-35685-cov-9.286725_pt1 | contig 35685 bp, 30 predicted proteins | sample MGYA00510141_ERZ791912 | MGnify/ENA primary metagenome ERZ791912 (study PRJEB30046, sample SAMN00792082) | human gut metagenome | study: EMG produced TPA metagenomics assembly of the A metagenome-wide association study of gut microbiota in type 2... | reverse complement strand
CTATGTGGTTTAAGATTTTTTACCTTCACCCCCTTGACTTTTTATAGTTAGTCTTCGTTTGGGCAAAATCAAGAAAACAGCCGCTTCCAAACCAGTCGATTTCGACCATGTTGGAAGCGGCTGTTAACAATTACCAGCGAGTGCCGCGCTGCCCGGTGTGCGGATTAACATTGCCACGATGTGACCAATTATTCCACGGGTTGTTATCTCTGTCGCTACGATAATGGCCTTGTACGAAACTGCCGTCACGGCGTACATGTGGGCGCACATAGGTGTCGGCAAAAGCAACGCTGCAAATCGCAACTAATGACATAACCATAAGCATGATACTAACTACTTTTTTCATTTATCATCCCTCCTAGCGTTTTTGAAAGTAGCTTTGAATTTATTATTGAAACTGCTTAAAGTTTTTTTAGCAAGGGAAGAAGGCTGTCTGTTTGGAACATCTAATCGCTGCTCACGGAAATAAGCTACCGCTATGCCTGGACACTCTACATCGTCAACAATGATTTCTATATCACAGAAAGCATTGCCCTGATAGATGCAATAAGAGTGAATTTTGGCGGTTATTGTACCGTCATAGGTATTGCGAATATACCGTTCTATTTCGCCTTTCCCTTGTTCATAAGGCATGTTTAAAATTTCTGGCCTTGCAACGAAGAGAGGTTGAGTTCCTTTTACAAAGTCAACGACGTTATATTCTTTTGTCAATTCTTCAGTAATAGCATTCATAACGTCCTGCGTTGCATACTTGTTTTGAACCAGCATTTCTTCTCCCTGCGGGACATACGCTATAACAATGAATTTCTTCAGTTTAGAAGTGTCGTAATATTTTTCTACGTGATATTCTTTGTTTACTGTGCCACGATAAGCATTTTGACTATTAGCAATAGCTGTTCCGATAGCTTTCCCTAAATCTGCCATTGGGTCTGTATAAGCATAGCAGGACTGAGCAAATAACATTGCAGACAATAAAACTACGCTAAATATCTTTCTCATTCGTTCCACTTCCCATCAAAAAATAATCATGAACGCCTCCAATGAATGAAGGCGTTCTTTTTTTATTACTTGTCGTCGGTTTTTTGCTTTTGCTCACGTCGGCTACCGTCGGCGGAGTAGACTGTCAAAAAGGGCGCGTTTCCTCGACCAACAGTAGCCGTAGAATAGATATAGCGGTATCCTTTGATTTCGGATTAAGCTCACAAAACAGGTCATGAGCAATAGCCATTTGACGCAATTCTTCCTCAGCCTTCATCTTTTTCGCCTCCTTTTTCTTGAATTTTATGTAGCTGTTGCTCAATAAGTTGTTGAACGTTTATGCCTTGCGTTTCTAAGCTTTTCAACATGATTAAGTAAGCAACAGACATGAGCTGAGTTTTAGATTCCTGGTCTAGGCTATTATATACGCCAAGGAGTTTTTCTTCGTCACGCCTTAAGGCAGGCATTACTTTTTTAGCGATATCGTCAACTTGTGAATTATTTTCGCTCGGCGAACCTAACAAAAAATCAACAGATGTTTTCGTTAAAACAGCAATGCGCTTTAATGTTTCCGAATCTGGCTGAATAAGGCCATTTTCGTATCTGCTATAAGTAGCAGTAGTGACGTTCAGAGCTTGAGCTACTTCTTTTTGTGTTAGCCCGCAAGCCTTGCGAGCTTCCTTAAACTTGTAGTGAACTTCCATTTCCCAGCTCCTTCCACAAGAAAATTCAAAATCATCCTAGCTTATATTATATTACGTCTGACGTAACAAATAAAGGAAAATTTACGTTGTGGTTTATAAACAACAGTAAAAACAAAATCCCGTCATCGCAGGCAAAAGATGGCCTGACCTATGACGGGATTAGTGGAAAAATACATCATTCATCCGCGTTAAGTATAACAGACATGCTAACAAAAGTCAAAATACTTATATGGATTAAAAAGATAGGTTTAGAGAAAATGATGATAGATATTATACTAAAGTACATATTATACTGCAGTTTAAAAGAGGAAAAATGGGAAGCTTTAAATGCAGGATAAAATTTTTCAGTGACGAAATATTTATGAAAAGAGAATTATAGAAAGATAAAAAAGAGACATCATGTCGAATATATTTTGCGCAGATAGACAGATTCTGACGTAGCTTGGGAGTATAATTTAATTGTAGGTTGAAATGGTAATACAAAGGAGAGTGCTATCATGGCTGAAAACATTGAACTTACTGCACAGGAACTGGCTGAAAACGAATTGCTGAACGATGCAATCGCATATGCTGCTGCTATGCATCGCAGCGGTTTACGCAAGGGCACGACTATGCCTTACATCGTGCATCCGCTGGAGGTAATGCATATTTTAGAGGTAATGACAGGCGACAAGCATCTGATGGCTGCCGGTGTGCTGCATGACGTGGTGGAAGATACTGATGCTACTATTGAAGATGTTTATGCAAAATTTGGCGATGATATCGGTACTTCAGTAGAATGTCACACCGAAAAGCACAAGAAAGATCCTTGGGAAAAACGTAAAGAGGAAGCTTTGGCACAACTGGCAAAGGCGGATGTGCGTGAACAGAAGCTTGTGTTGGCGGATAAGCTGGCCAATATGCGTGCGATTGCGCGTGATTATGCTAAATACGGCGAGAACTTATGGCAGCGCTTCAAACGTGGCAAGGATATTCAGAGCTGGTATTATCATGCTGCAGTGCAGGCAATGAGCGATTTGGAGTTTGATGCGGAAGCAGCGCATTTTTACAAAGAATTTGAGGACAAGGTAAATCAGGTTTTCGGGGATAAAGGATAAGTGCTGAAGATGAATACTACGAGCAGAATGATTGCTTAGTGTCTGAAGTAGAGGCGTAAAATCATTGATTAAAGGAGTGATTTCTAAATGCAAGAAATTAAATGTCCAAAATGTGGTGAAGTATTTCAGGTAGATGAAGCTGGTTATGCAGCTATTGTTAAACAGGTTCGCGATAAGGAGTTTAATAAAGAGCTTAAAGAGCGGGAAGCGCAGTTTAAAATAGCAAAAGAGGATGCTTTAGAAGTTGCAAAAACTAAAGCAGAAAAAGATCTTGATCAGCTGATAGCTCAGAAAGATAAAGAAATTGCGGATTTACAAAAAAAGCATGATAGTGAATCCAATGAAACAAAACTTGAAATTGCAAATTTGAATGCACAAATTGCTGCTGCGGAATCTGAAAAAAATACGGCACTCGAAAAAGCTGAAGCTGAAAAGGATAGACTGATTTCTGAGCTTAATGCTAAGCTACAAGCTAAAGATGACGAGCAAAAGCACATTGTCAAAGAGGCTGAAGCTGAAAAGGACAAAATTATTGCTGAACTTCAGAATCAGATAAGTAATATTACCAAGGATCATAAACATGATATGGAGCAGTTGAAAAGTGCAAAACAATTAGAGATTGATGCACTTAGTGCTCAAATTACCAATAATGAAACTGTCAAAAACTTAGCTGTTAGTGAGGTAGAAACTAAATATACTAAGTTGTTAGCTGAGAAAAAAGAAGAAATTGCTAAGCTTAATGGTGATTTAGAATCTAAAAATAAGGAGATGGAAATAAGGGAGAATAGTATTCGTAGAGAATATGATGTCATTATAAAAAACAAAGATGAGCAGATAGAGCAGTACAGAGATTTTAAGGCTAGACAGTCGACTAAGATGATTGGAGAAAGTCTTGAAGTACATTGTAGCAATGAATTCAATAAAGTGCGTCATATTGGTTTTCCTACAGCATATTTTGAAAAAGATAATGATGCTAGAAGTGGTAGTAAGGGGGATTTTATTTTTAAAGATTTTGATGATGAGGGTAATGAATACATTTCTATTATGTTTGAAATGAAAAATGAAGCTGATGCAACTGAGAAAAAACATAAAAACGAGGACTTTTTTAAAGAACTTGACAAGGATAGACGAGAGAAAAAATGCGAATATGCTGTTTTAGTAACTTTGCTGGAAGCAGACAATGACTATTATAATCAGGGGATTGTTGATGTATCTCATCGCTATCCGAAAATGTATGTAATTAGGCCACAGTTTTTTGTTCCGTTAATTTCTTTATTGCGTAATGCGGCTCGCAATTCATTAGAATACAGAAAACAGTTGGCTGAAATGAAGAACCAAAATATTGACATAGAGAATTTTGAAGCAGGGATTGATGAGTTTAAGCGTTTGTGGGGGATGCATTATACTAATGCTCAGAAGAGATTTGATGAAGCTATAGATGAAATAGACAAGACAATACAGCACCTGCAGAAAGTAAGAGATGCTCTCGTTACTTCTGGCAATCATTTGGGCAAAGCAAATAGTCAGGCAGCTGATTTGACAATTAAGCGTTTGACAAAAGGTAATCCTACTATGGCTCAAAAATTTGCTGAGTTGAAAGAAAGATAGCGGGAGCAGTTGTAGCAGGAGGCTTATACTTATGAGCTGAACGGCGAGATATACGTTTATGCAGTTGAAGTATTTTATAAGCTTAGATAAGAGTAAAAAAGCTGATACTCAATCAAGTCGAAAAGACTTGTGGAGTAGGGCATTGGTCCAATTATCTGTTACATGAGTGTGGATTGACCTGGTCCGCAGTTTGCGAAATCAGCCTTTCATTTAATGATGCTTTGGTAAGACACTATTTTGACCAGTCAATTGGTATGATTTCTGATCATGTTACGCTTACCGATGCAGAGCTTATCAGAGAATATGACTCTTTGAAGAGTGAGCATCAGGCTGATAGCGAGGAGTTTTTAAGAGCCTGTTATGAAATCAGCTTAAAGCAGAAGCAGCTGGATTTGAAATTTATGGCTATGGAGTCAGAGCTACTTCTGAAGATTTCGTTCGATGCTTATTCTAATCACGGAAAGTATAATCTCCATAAAGCTTTGAAAGAGTATTTTAAAGCAAGAAACTTTCAGAAGGAGCTTGAGATTAATCTGCTGCTTGACAGGCTTGGCAGACTCATCTATGATTCCTTCAAAATGGTTACCAAGCATTGGTCAGCAAATTATTGCAATTTATTCGGTGTAATGCGTAAGGCTAAGCTGATTAAACCGGTTATCAATATCGGTGCACGGAAGCTTGAAGAAAATCCGTACCGAATGGGGCAGAGAATTGCGCTCCGTAGTCAGGACATGACTGCGGCAAGATTGACTTTTCTTATGCTGCGTGCGCAGAAACTTTTGCTCCCTGATTATGATTTTTATTATAGATGTGAAAGAAAGGTAGGATAAATAAGTTTACAATAAGAAAAGGCTGACGCTTCGCATTTACGCAAGGCGTCAGCCTTTTTGCTGTTCAATATGAGGGGAGCGGTTAAGCCTTAAGGCCGAGCTCGTAAGCCTCCTGCAGCTTGCTGCTGCCTCTGATTTCGCCTGCAGCAGTAACTCCGCCGCAGAAAAGACTTCCGGCTAATTTAGCCTTTTCGAAGCAGTCAATCCAGCCTGTTAAGCCTGCCAGTGCACGTTCTGGCGTATAACTGCCGTCATCCGCAGCTGTTGCCAGGAAGTATACTTCACGGAATTTATAATCCTTGGGAAACATGGAATTCATGCGGTCAATCAGCACCTTCATCTGACCGGCCATTTCGTAATAATAGATAGGTGTTGCCCAAACAACTACGTCGGCATTCAGCACAGCTTCGGTGATAGGCAGAGCATCGTCGTTAAAAATGCAGTGCCCCTTGCTTTGACAGGCTAGGCAGCCTATGCAGAAGGCAATGCTTTTGCCCTTCAGCGAGATATATTCAACCTCATTGCCTGCGGCTTCAGCGCCCTTAACGAATTCCTTGGCTAAAGCCTCGGAATTGCTGTTTGCTCTTAAACTTGTGGAAATGACTACAATTTTTTTTGACATTTTAAGTTCTTCCTTTCATGTGACCTTTTTCTTGGTGCTTTCAGTATAATACTTGGAGTGCGGTCTAAGTCAAGGGGATGGATGATAATTTATATTCGCTGGTTTTATCACACTAGCGGAATTTGGCTTTAAGATTGCTTTGCCTTTTTAGGTGAACAAAGCTGTCGACGGAGGAGCGGTGCAGTTTTCTAGCATGATAACTGCTAAATATAATAGCCAATATATTAGCTAGAACTTGCAAAAATAATGCTTTCAAGATAAAATATTAGCTATGGATATGTTTGATTTTTTGGAAGCTACCCCAGATGAGATTAACAAAGGAATTGCAGCTCGCGTTCGTACTGTACGTAAACGGCGCAAAATTTCACAGGTTAAATTAAGTGAGAAATCAGGAGTAAGCTTAGGATCTGTGAAGCGCTTTGAGAGTACAGGTGAAATTTCCTTATTATCTCTGACTAAAATTGCTATCGCATTAAATGTTGAACTAGAGCTAAAGCAGCTTTTCAGCAACGTGCCTTATATGTCACTTGAGGAGATAGAAAATGAAAGAAATCAACAAGGTTAAGGTATCTTATAATGGCAAGGTGGTAGGCTCTATAATTAGGTATCAGCGTTACCTGACCGCCTTTGCTTATGATCCGGAATGGGTGAGAAATGGATTTTCTATAAGTCCCTTTTCGCTGCCTTTAAGAGAAGAGCCTTTTATTGCTAAACAAGAGCCTTTTGATGGCTTGTTTGGCGTTTTTGCAGACAGCTTGCCTGATGGATGGGGCAGATTGCTGCTGGATCGTTTATTACTGAAAAACAGAATAAATCCCTATAGTGTAGGTAATCTTGAGCGTATGGCGATTGTCGGCGCATCCGGTATGGGCGCTTTGTCTTATGAGCCTGAGTATAATATTTCTGAGAGAAGCGGTTTTACTGATTTGGATAAGCTGGCTGAAGAGTGCAGTTTGATACTGTCTTCTGAGTATAATGATAATATTGATGAGCTGTTTTCTTTAGGTGCCTCTTCCGGTGGCACAAGACCTAAAATACTTACAGAAGTTGATGGAGAAGATTGGATTATCAAGTTTCCTGCTTCTATGGATAAACCTGATATAGGCTTGAAGGAGTACAAGTATTCTCTTTGTGCCGGAAAATGTGGGATAAGTATGTCGGAAACGCGTTTGTTTCCTTCAGAGCGTTGTGAGGGGTATTTTGGTACCAAAAGATTTGATCGCGTGAAAACTTCTGAAGGTGAAAAACGAATACATATGGTTTCGGTAAGTGCTCTTTTGGAAACGTCACATAGGATTCCTAATCTTGATTATATTATCTTGGGAAAATTAACTTTGACGTTGACAAAGGATTATCGGGAGCTTGAAAAATTATTTAGATTAATGTGCTTTAATGTTTTTGCGCATAACCGCGACGATCATTCTAAAAACTTTTCGTTTATATATTCGGATGATGAGAAAAAATGGCTTTTATCGCCTGCCTATGACTTGACGTATAGTTATTCTATAGGCGGAGAGCATGCTACAACGGTTGCTGGTAATGGCAAAAATCCGGGCATGAAGGATATATTGGAAGTTGCGAAGAATCTTGGTATGAATCTCAAGCGGGCTGAAGATATAGCGCAGCAGGTTCAGGCTTGTGTCGAAGATGATTTAGGAGAAATTCTTTCTAAAAGATTTTAAGGTTTAATATTTATTGGTAAAGGATTTTGGAAAGACAAAAAGAGGTGTCAAATAGCATATTTTTCACTTAGATAGACAGATTCTGACGTAGCTTGGCTTTATAATCTAATTGTAGATAAAAATGGATAATAAAAAGGAGAGTGCTATCATGGCTGAAAACATTGAACTTACTGCACAGGAACTGGCTGAAAACGAATTGCTGAACGATGCAATCGCTTATGCTGCTGTTATGCATCGCAGCGGTCTGCGCAAAGGTACGAGCATGCCTTACATCGTACATCCGCTGGAAGTAATGCATATTTTGGAGGTAATGACAGGTGACAAGCACTTGATGGCTGCCGGTGTGCTGCATGACGTGGTGGAAGATACTGATGCGACTATTGAAGATGTTTATGCAAGGTTTGGCGATGATATTGGCGCATTAGTTGAAGGCCATACCGAAAAGCATAAGAAAGATCCTTGGGAAAAACGTAAAGAGGAAGCTTTGGCACACCTGGCAAAGGCTGATGTGCGTGAACAGAAGCTTGTGTTGGCGGATAAGCTGGCCAATATGCGTGCGATTGCGCGTGATTATGCCAAATACGGCGAGAACTTATGGCAGCGCTTCAAACGTGGCAAGGATATCCAAAGCTGGTATTATCATGCTGCAGTGAAGGCAATGAGTGATTTGGAGTTTGATACGGAAGCAGCGCCTTTTTACAAAGAATTTGAGGACAAGGTAAATCAGGTTTTCGGGTATGAGGAATATGCTGCAGATGCATACTACGAGCTGGCAAAAAAATATGAAATGAATGATGAGCCGGAAAAGGCAGTAGCATATTTCAAAAAGGCTGTGGATGCCGGCAATCTTGAAGCAATGATTAGCCTTGGCTGTTACTATACTGATGGCGTAGTAGTTGAGCAGGATGAAGAGAAAGCATTGAAGCTGTTCTTGCAGCCTGCGTTAGAAGGATATAAATTTGCTATGCTGCGCGCAGGCAGTGCTTATTATTATGGCAGTGGAACGGAGCCTAATTATTTCAAAGCCTTGTTGTTTTTAATGCCTTTGACAGAAGATGAGGATGATGATTTTCCAGAAGCATGCTACATTGTTGGCCGTTGCTATCAGTTTGGTAAAGGGATTGATGAAGATCAGGAAAAGGCCTTTAATTATTTGGCAATGCCTGCAGATGCTGGCTTTGCTCCTGCACAGACAGCGTTGGCAGATGCCTATTTAGAAGGAGATTTGGGGTTAGAAACAGATTATAAACAGGCGCATGATTATTACCTGCAGGCAGCAGAGCAGGACTTTATGCCTGCATTCAATGGCCTTGGTATCACTTACCTGCATGGCTTGGGCTGCAGAGAGAATGTTGCTATAGGTATGCAGTGGCTTGCTAAAGGCGCGCATGCCGGTGATGCAAATGCACAGAAAAACCTGGGCGATATTTACTTCGAAGGTGACCTGGTCGATGAGGATTTCGCAGAGGCGTTGCATTGGTACGAAGAAGCTGCGGAGCAGGGATATGCCGCCGCTAAAACCAGCCTTGGCGTTATGTATGAAAATGGCTACGGTGTAGATGTTGATTTGCAAAAGGCTTTTGACTATTATACTGATGCTGCAGATGAAGATGAGGCAGGCGGACTGTTCAACATGGGCAGATGCTATTTTAATGGTACTGTTGTTGAGCAGGATATGGATGAAGCTGTCGAATACTTCCATAAGGCTGCTGAAGCCGGCAGCGTAGATGCTATGTGCGTTTTAGGTGATATTTATGATGAAGGCAATGAAGAGATTGATATTGAGCCTGATTTGAAGAAGAGCTTTTACTGGTACAATGAAGCAGCTAAAAATGGCCATGCGGAAGCACAGTTCAATGTTGCCAAGTGCTATGAAAACGGCAAAGGTACGAGAAAGAATCGTCCTAAAGCATTTGAATGGTACCAAAGAGCTGCGGAGCAGGGGCACAGTGGTGCAATGAACGACATTGGCATTTATTATGCTCAGGGCGTAGTAGTGGAGCAGGATTATGACGAAGCGTTCAAATGGTTTAAGCGTGCTGCCGAAGATGAAACATATGCAGGTGGACTGTATAATTTGGCACGCTGCTATAGAGAGGGCTTGGGTACGAAGAAGAACGAGTCAGAGGCTGACAGGCTGACGGCGCTGGCAGACGAACTGGAGCAGGATGATTGCTTAGTGTCGGAAGTAGAGGATATGGAAGAATAAGATATTAGTTAAAATTCGGCTTGTACAGCAAATTTAGGATGCGCAAGCCGAATTTCTTTAAAAAACAATGTTTGATAGAATAAAAATGTCAATTGTGTAGTGAATTAAGAAGTAATTAGCAAAGCACAGTCAAATATATAGAATATATACTCGAGAAAGCAAATAAAAGCAATTTTTTGTGTTTTGTACTGCATGACTGACATATTTAGCTTTACGCTTGCCGTAGTAAGCTTTATAGTTTACATATTTAACTCTATAATTGACATAGTACAAGAGTAATAGGATTTTATTGTTATTATTCTAATAATAGTAGATTTATAGTATAATGTATTTAACTAGTTCTCGGTTCAATTTTACTGTGTTTTGATGTGATGGTATATATTGTAAAAAACATAGAATTGCAATTGCTGGCATTTTATCAATAATTTGACTCGAAAATAAGAACTACAAAATAAGGAGGTATGCATATGGCTTCACTAACACATGTATGCATGTGGCATGGTAACTCCTGGAAATCTATTACAGCTGAGGAAGCTGCAACCTTACATCCTGGCGGAACGGTATCAGCCTATAGCGGTCTATTTATGTGTGAGCTTTGTGGACAGTATGTAATCCTTACGGATGGATATAAAAGAAAACGTTATTTTAAACACAGCGCATATGAAAAAAGCAAAGATTGCCCTGAGCGTACATTTGGCGCAGGTTATTCAATTCCTTATGATTCTCAGTATCACGAACTGCCGATACGTATTAAAGATATATCAACATCTTCATTTAGGTTCGAAATTGGTTTGATTAGAGCACCTATAATTTCTTTAAGCAAAGACTTCCGCATAGAAATTAAGCCAAAGGGTGTAAATGACATCAGCTATGTTTTCTCTAAGGAACGTTTGAATTACGATAGTATTACTTATCTTTCTGTTGGTGAAGTTCCATTTGAAAATTATACAATTAATTTTCGGAACGGAAGTAATAAATTACATGAATTTTGGCCTGCCGAGAGTAATGGTATTGATCCTGAAGGAACATTGTTCGAGAAGGATTCTGGCAAGAAAATCTTGTACGATGCTGATATTGAGATAAAAAAAGAGTATTATCTGTTAAAGCGTGGTTCAAGAACCGTCATGACTTGTCAAGGTATGTCGAAAAAAAAATACTGCAAAAACAAATTGGTTGGCAAACTTGGACTCTTTATGTAGTTTCTGCTTCTGAATTTAATGAGGACACAGCTAAATTCTTTCTTGATTTTCATTGCAGACTGACAGATTATCCTATTTCATTACAGCCGGTTTGGCCGTTATATGTCGAGGGTAATTATTTAGTAAAGCATAGTCAAGACAGAATGTATATGCTTGTTACGGGTAATGTGGCAGCCTTAAAGACGTTTCCGTCTGTTTCAGTTCGGAAGTACAATTACGATAACAAAAAGGATAAAACACCTATAATATATGATGTTGATTGCTCTGACAGGCAACAGTTAATATCGGTTGGTCGTAGTAAAGCTCTCAAATACACCTACTTCTGGAAAGAAACGTTGGATAAGGATGGTCTTGTACCGGAAGTTCTTGTAACGGATCTTGATGGTATTCAAGTTGCCTCCGGAGAAATGAATTCTTTGCCTCGCAATAAAACACTTCGTGTTAAATCAGTGTTTGATGGAGAAATAGTAGTTTCAATCAATAATCGTATTATAGATAAACGGAAAATTAAAGCAGATAAAATTATTGATTTTGACGGATTGGCCTTTGGTTTATGCATAAAGGTTGTTATTGGCTTAGATGTTATTTGGCAGATTGATATAAAAAAACAAGCAGCCATCGTTGTTGATGACGAATGTGAAATTCTGCAAAAAATCAATAATGCTTCCGGTAAGACAATTAAAGCACCACATTCTTTGAAGAATATTCTTGTAGGCCTGCAGCGCTATCCGCAGGTATGTCAATGGATACGTCTTTGTATAAAAAATGGTGTTATTAATGAGCAATCTTACCGCAGATTACAAGAGATTTATCGCACTATCAAAAGTAAATGATTAGGAGAAGTAGTATGAATAATTTTATTGATCTTCTTACAAAGGAAGAAAAAGCAATCCTTTGTGGAATTATAACTGGTAGGGAATTCAAGGGGCTCTTCATCAGCAATGAAAGAGAGTTTTCAAAAATACAACCAGGTTTCAGGGCAAAAACTTTGGAAGAACAACGAGCTTTATCAATTGCTAAAGCCCATGTTAGTAATCCTTTTATTGCAATGTTTATTAATTTAAGGGTTGATAATTGGCTAAAGGGAATGCAAGAGAATATTGATAAGCTGGAGAAAGAAGGGAAGACTCATGAGCTTGCTCTTACAAAGACTTTGCTTGATTCTGTTTTTGAAAATAGTCTTCCTTTATATTTTAAACTTGCAGGGAAGACTTTAGATGTTGACTTACTTTCTGAAATTTATAAATGTATGATGAGCCTAAAATGTGAACGCATTAGAAGTGATGAAGAAGAAAAGCGTAAAAAACTTTTAGATGAAAAGCAAAAGCTTCTTAATAAGTTTGATGCTGAACAGCAGCAGTATGAGCAAAATAAAAAAACAGAGTTGGCTGAGTGTATAAAAAATTTAGAAGCAGATAAACAACAAGAAATTAAACAGCTTGAAGATAATCATAAGCAGATCATTGGTGAAGTGAATTTGAAATACCAGCAAATAATAAAAAGTTTTGAAGAGGAAAAAGCTAAGCTGAAATCATCATTGGCAAAGGCGCAGAAACAAATTGCGGAATATCAAAGCATTAATACAATTGATGACTATAGTGATTTATCGCAGTATGACGATACAGATGAGGAACTTCTCCCGGTTATTGGTAGTGAAGACTTTACTTCTCTGTGTGTTGTCAGAACTAATAGAGAAGGGCAGAAGTATCTTAGCCGTTGTGCTGATTTAAACTATGATGGAAAGTATTCTCTTTTTAATCAAAACGAGCTCTTGCCACAGTTTTTTGCTAATAGAAGTTATATTTTCTATAATTATGGTCGTTTGAATGATGGCGCTTATGGGGTTTGGTGTTGGTCAGCAAAACCTAATTATAGTGATCCTTCTCGAGATTATATAAGCTATAAAGACGATAATGCTCTTGCTCCTATTGAAGTTATTAAAATATTAGAAGTATCAAATCTTGAAGAACTAATTGACATATTAAAAAGCGGAATAGAATGCAAGCCCCATAGTTCTAAGGTTATGTTTGCTGTTCGTAAGTTAGAAGGACAGTATGCAGGAATTTTGTGTAAAACTAAAGATCTCGACATATTAAATGGAATAGCTGCTTTGTCTGAAGATTGCATTGAAGTACCGGTATATGAATTTAGCAGTGATGACATTATGCGTTTTGATAATGGAATATGCTTTTATAAAAAAGCATTTGCTGGTGTTCCAATTAAGATTTATCGATTGAAAAGTCAACTTGATATTGCTAAGAGTATAGTTTTGGATTCAATTTCTTGGAATACATATAAAAGTAAAGGGCTAATAAAAAATGACTATAAGGTTTTCAAGGATTTTATCGCTGAAATCCCTGTTGCTGATATAACGTGTAAGATTGAGACTGCTTGTCGTTGCTCTAAGCCTGAGGCTAAAGAGCTGTTAAATAATTTACTGAAAGTAATTTGGAAATATGTTGATAGCGAGTGTTTGGAGGATAAGATTATTCTTTCGGCTATTTCCGCAAATACTGACCTTCAAGAAAAAACCAAAGAACTTCTTCGAACTGAGTGGGAAACTGAGAATAAACAAATACTGGATGAAGGCCGTGAGAAGATTTTACAGCTTAAAGAAAAATTAGAATCTACAGCTAGCGATTTATCAGAGGCGGAAGAGGATTATCTTAAAACTAAATTGGAGGAAGAACAGCTAGACAGCATTATTTCAGAAAAGAAAAAATTAGCTGATGATGTTGAAGCAGCCGTTGCTGAAAGAATTAAAAAAGCGCGTCAAAATGCGGCAGATTTTATTGCGAATATGGCATTTGTAAGTGCACCGACTATAAATGTCGCAGCTTCAGAAAATGTTATTGCAGATGAAACTTTGGCATCTCAAAGTACAAGTACTTACCAAATTTCTTCGTTGTTGGATAATCTGGTTTCTCCTGAGTTACATCACTCCTGGTCAGATGTAATTAATACTGCTGTATTTGAACTAGGAGAGGCTGGTGTAGCAGAAAAGCATAGAAGTGGTTTAGCTGCTTTTCTTTGTGCTGCCTATATTGAAAAACAGCCGATTATGCTTGTCGGACCCAATGCAATCGATATCGCAAAAGTGTTCAGTGCAGTTGTTGCAGGTAATAAATATGGAATGCTATGCTGTGATGGTAGCTACAGCAATCATGTAATCAAAGAAATAGGCACTGATGGTGAGAATATTGTTATCATCAACAATCTTTTTACAAGTGAATGGATAAACAGAATTCCGGAAATCTTTTCTCAAAAAGATATTTTTTATATTGCTACACACCCGTATCCGGAAGATGTTCAAGTCGAACCCAAGAGTCTTTATGGATTTATGTTACCGTTGTTCACAGAATTTTTTGTAGATGAAAAAGCTACTGGCGAATACTATGGAGGATATTTTGCTGAGGACTTTGAGGTATATACCCCTTCAAGAGTTGCACGTAAAGAACTGAAGGCTCTTTCAAATTTGAAGTTGAGCAATTTGATCAGGAATAGAATTAACTGTATTATAGCAACGATGCATGACATTTATCCTGAATTGACTGAAGATGAGGAGTTCTTATTTGGTGTCTTGCCGATTGCTTATGCATCCTTGGCGATCAACGAACTCAAAGAGATTATTACCGATTCGCATAAAGGCATAACTATTTCTTCAGCTCTCAAGCGTGATTTGCAGTATGTTTTGGGAGAACTATAATGGATAAGTACAATAACCTGCTTTTAAAGGTAGCTGGTAGGTATAATATCATAAAAGGAACAGAGGAATCTGAAAATGATTGGAAAGCTCGTTTGATTTATAGTATATGCGGAATGATGGCCTATGCTTCGCTTTGGGACGAATCGGAAGAAGAAACTGTTTCGATTGTGCATTTGAAAAGTAAGGTGCGTAGCATTCTTGATAGTTATAAATCAATGTATTCGGAGCTCTCACGGTATTTACCAAATAATGCTGAAGAGTTGGAAGAAGAAATTGTAGGACTCTTTTTAAAAACAGGCGTTGTTTATCAACGTCCTTATCAAATAGATTCAGCAATGAAACATGAGGAAGCATTCGGTAACATCTTATTTCAAAGAGGTATTGCTTTAGATGATATTGCCTGTGTGTCTGGTATTGGCTTTTATGCAAAACGGAGCGAAAAGATAATTTCAGACGAGATAAAATCGATGTTTGGTCTAGAACAAGAACATTTACTCGATTTGTGGCGTTCGACAGTAGCTGCTGCGTCCTGGAAAACTGATTTGTCGTTAGAACATAATATTAAGTATCTTCGTTTAAAGCCACCATTTACTCGAGGATATTGGGTAGATAAGCCGGATAGAAATGGTACGATTTCTATTCTGCGAGTAGAATTGATAGGTTCACAGCTATACTATCTTTACCGCTACGCAGGTACTAAACTTGAAGTCAGTCCTCTTCCGCAATGGCAGGTAGAAGAATATAATTATAGAACGCTTGCATCTGCTTGTCTTTTAACATATGGAACTTTACCGCCAATAGAATATGAAGAGGATGGAGCATTAGTTTATTTAAGTATGAATTATTTGCTTCCGCCACGAGAACTGAACTTTTTAAAATTATATAGTTGGCCTAAAACATGTACAAAAATTCCGAGTGATTTTAAAAGAAAGATTTCGAAAGAAGTTTTTATTGCAATTAAAAGTCTTCTAACGGATGCTGGATATGAATTTAAGGAGGTAAAAACTGATGCCCCATGGAGCTAATTATGTTCACAAGCAACTGCGAGTAGAATTAGAGAACTATATTAAATCACAGTATTTTGGGAAATCTCCTGTTCTGCTCTCTGCTTTAAGCAAGCATATTGATGATGAAGGGCTTCTTTACCAAAAGCCTTTTATTGAGTCATCACCAGCTTATGTAACTGTACCCAATGGTCTTGCAGCCGCATCCTTAGAACCATGGATGAAAGAATATTTCTTACAGTTGGCTGAAGCCGGGATTGGTGTTTTTTCATCGCCATTTGCCCACCAAATATCTGCACTTGAAGCAGCAATGCAAGGTAAGGATTTATTTGTATCAACCGGTACAGGTTCCGGTAAAACAGAATGCTTTATGTGGCCGCTTCTTGCTAAAATGGCGAATGAAGCGAGAATATCGAAAAAATCATGGTCAAAACGAGGTGTTCGTACAATAGTTATGTATCCTATGAATGCCTTAGTTTCAGATCAAGTTAGTCGTCTTAGAAAAATGCTTGGAGATCCTGATAATAGGTTTGTTAAAATATTCAGAAACACCTGTGGTAAGGATGTTAGACGTCTGCAGTTTGGTATGTATACAGGCAGAACTCCGTATCCGGGAGAATGTCCCTCTAAAGAGCAGGACAGAAGACTGGAAAAAACATTGGCAAGGATGTCTTTTCCTCAAAGTGATTCTGAAAAAGAATTTTTCAATTATTTGCTTAAGGATGGAAAAATTCCTGCAAAGGCTGATATGAATCAGTTTCTAAAAGGGCTTCATGAAAGCAGGCATATTCCGAATACTGAGGATGCAGAGTTGATAACACGATTTGAAATGCAGCAATTCTGTCCGGATATTCTTATCACAAACTATTCTATGCTGGAATACATGATGTTACGTCCTAGGGAGCGAAAAATCTGGGATGATACTAGAGAGTGGCTTGCTTCAAATGAAGATAATAAGCTATTGTTTATTATTGATGAAGCACATATGTATCGAGGTTCCAGCGGAGGCGAGGTTGCGTTATTGATTCGTAGGCTTTTCCATAAATTAGGGATTAGCCGTGATCGCGTACAATTTATACTTACAACTGCAAGTATGCCTAATAAGAATCAGCAAGATGTTGATTCAGTAATGAAATTTGCCAATGATCTTACCGCTTCTGATACAACAACCCAGTTCTGTTATCTTACTGGTGAAAGGGAAGTTATTGATGGCCAGTTGCAATATGAAATTCCATCTGCAGTTCTTTTAACATCGGATCCTGGTCAGTTTGAGGATAAGGATGATTTAAAGATTTCTGCTCTATTAAAGTTCTGGAGCCAGGTAGAAGGCTTTGACCAAAGTATTAAATCATTGGAAGAAATCTATAATTGGATGTACGATAATCTTATCTATTATCGTCCGTTTCACGAACTCATCAAATACTGTCGTGGAAATGCAGTATCTTTAGGAGAATTAGCTTCTCGTATTTTTCCTGATTTAAGTCAAAGTGATTCATTAAAAGCTGTGAGTATTCTTTTGGCAATTGCTCCTCTTGCAAAAAATGTAAATGGCTCTGTTCTTTTCCCTGCGCGCATGCATATGCTTTTTAAGGGTATTACAGGTGTTTATGCTTGCGCAAATGCGCATTGCAGTTGTTCTCATTCGGAAGCTGGGCTTACACTAGGCGAGATTTTTTTGTCTGATGGTAATTTGGTTTGTCCTCATTGCGGCAGTGTTGTATATGAGCTTTACAATGACAGACGTTGTGGTGCATTGTTTTTCAAGGGTTATATTCTTGAAGATGACTCGGAGCTTCATGGAAATGTATATCTGTGGCGTTATCCTGGTCAATTAATGGATCGTAGAATGAAGGAAGTACATTTATTTATTCCGGGCAAAGACTTTGAATTGCCGACTAAACAAGGTAAAAACGCTATTAAACCATGTTATCTTGATATTAAGAGCGGCTTTGTTAACTTTAAGGATGATTCTTCTGCTGGTAAGGAATGGGTTAGAAAGCTGTATTATTGTAACTACTCTGCAAAAGGAAGACCACAGCTAATTACATTTCCGACGTGTCCTCATTGCAGGCATCAGCTTTCTTCGTCGCAGATTACATCGTTCAGTACTCGTGGAAATCAATCTTTTTTTAATTTGATAAAGTCACAGTTTGAATTGCAGCCTGCAGTACCAGGTAAGGAAGGAGATCCTAAGCGCTTCCCTAACGAAGGGCGTAAGGTATTGCTTTTTTCTGATAGCCGTCAGCGTGCTGCAAAACTGGCTAGAGATATGTCGAATACGTCGGATATCTCTGCAGCAAGGCAGTTGTTTGCGATAGCAATCAAAAACATGGAAGAACAAGCTGCGGAAAAATCTATGAGTTCGCTGTACGATTATTTCTGCCTTGCGGCCGGACAGCGTAACGTGCAGATGTTCCATGCTGATGAGCGTACACAATTTGCTGATCATTGTAATAATGCTCTAAAAAACTATAATAATTCAATAATACGTAGAAGAGGATATAAACCGCGATATACCATTGACAACGCTCCGCTTCAGATGAAGGAATATCTTCTTCGTCTGTTTGCCGGAGGTTATAATACTTTATATGATTCGGCTACAAGTTGGGTGGAACCTACTTATGACGCACTTGAAGATGCTGTTGATACTCTTTATGATAACAATGTAGAGGTTACAGATGAAGAGTTTATTGAATTATTCAATGCGTGGATTCTTTCAGTTTGTGATACGTCTGCTGCTTTGGGGCATACGATTAATGATACAATTCGCTTAAAGGTTAGACCTAATTACGGTGGTTATGGACTTGATAAGGATTGGGGATTTTCTAAAGTTATCCGAGAAATAATGGAATGGCGTGATGACAACGAAGTAGAGTTGCTTTGGAAGCGAGTTTTAAAAGAAAACTTTCTTGACTCAGCACAGTTTAACAATAGTAAACTATACATTGATCTTTCAAGAGTGAAAGCACGCTTTGACAATAAACATACATGGTATAAATGCGAGCAATGCTCTGAAATTACACCATTTGTTTTAAAAGAAAGGTGCCCAATCTGTGGTTCTTCTCATATTCATAAAATGGAATCTGACGAATATGAGGCGCTTAGTTTTTGGCGAAAGCCTGTTGAAGATGCGCTGCAAGGTTCTCCTATACATGTTATTGATACAGAAGAACATACTGCTCAAATCTCACATAAAGACCAACGTGATGACCTCTGGAGCAAGACCGAACAATATGAGCTGCGTTTCCAAGATTTAGTTCAAGATGGTGAAACGCCGGTCGATATTCTTAGCAGCACAACAACCATGGAAGTCGGTATTGATATAGGTTCATTAATTGCAGTTGGTTTACGAAACATTCCACCTATGCGTGAAAACTATCAACAGAGAGCTGGCCGTGCAGGCAGGCGAGGAGCTAGCCTGTCTACTATAGTTACATTCTGTGAGGATGGACCCCATGATATGTTATATTTTCACAATCCTATTCCTATGTTTCGCGGTGATCCGCGTAAACCGTGGATTGATGTGCGAAGTGAGAAACTTATACAGCGTCATGTGGCTATGGTTCTTATGCAGGAATATTTGAGTGAAAACTGTATGAGTCTCGATATGATTCCGGCAGCTGTTTTTTTTGAAAGATATCTTGATGACTTTAAAAACTATCTTGATTCCTATAATGTTTATCAGGACAGGAGTCTTTTACCTTTAGGTGTGACTTTTGATTTTTCTGAGTTCGTTAAGGAATTGAAAGATGTTTTTGAAGAACTTAAAGAAAAATGTCACGTTCATCCAGAGCTTTTTGGCATAGTTGAAAACTCTAGTGAAGACGGTGCTAAGGTTTTGTTGGATGCTTTATATGAAGAAGGTATTATTCCGACATATTCGTTCCCTAAGAATGTTGTGAGCACTTACATACAAGATACTTACGGAAAAATTATTTATGATGTTGATCGTGGCCTTGATGTAGCTATTGGTGAATATGCTCCTGGCAGAGCTATTGTTGTTGACAAACAAACGTATCAGATTGGCGGCTTCTACTATCCGGGAAGCGAACGCATTCGAGGTAATTTTTCTACACCGGCACGTGCGTATACAGAAGATCCCAATTATGTTAAGCAGATTATATCTTGCCCTGAATGCGGTTGGTTTGGTCTAAGGGAAGAGAATACTGAGAATTGCCCGTTCTGTGGGAATAGTAGCCTCAAACTCGTCCGTGAAATGATGCGTCCTTGGGGATTTGCTCCAAGAAATGCTGAAGCGATTCCTGATGCTCAGTTATCGGAAGAGTATACTGCTGTGCAGCAACCCCTGTATTCTACTTTGCCCAATGCAGAAGAAATGAAGCTGATTCCAGGTTGTAAAAATATAAAAATTGCTTCTAGAACAAATCAGCGAATCATTATGTTAAATAAAGGAGCAGATGATAAGGGATTTATGGTGTGTAAAGATTGCGGCGCTGCTATGCCTGGTGATGATATCACTGTACTGAAGAACATTGAGCGACCGTATAAGTTAAGGTTTTCTCGAAGCAAGTGCCGTCATGCTAATACCTTTAATGTAAATTTAGGATATGATTTTATAACTGATATGTTGGTTCTTGAGTTTACAATTGATGATAAGGTTATTGATGCAAGACGTAAGGATAATCCATGGCTTAGCCGTGCAGCTCAATCTTTAGCTGAAGCATTGCGTTTGGTAGCAAGTAAAAAGCTGGATGTTGAATTTACTGAGCTTGTTACGGGATATCGTCTCAGAACTGGTTCAGAAGCTTCTTATATTGACATTTATCTTTATGACAGCTTATCTAGTGGTGCTGGTTATGCTGTAAGCGTAGCGGATTCAATTACTGATTTATTAGCTGATATGAGAGAAATGTTGAGCGCATGTGATTGCGGCGCTGCGTGCTCTAAATGTCTTAAGCATTATAGAAATCAGTTTATACATGGTAAGCTTGACCGCTTTGCTGCTCTTCAGCTTTTGAAGCTAGGGGTTGATGGAGAAAAAGCATCTCCTTTAAACATAGCTACCCAAATTAAGATGATTATGCCTCTGGTGAACATTCTTAAAGAGTCTGGTTGTGATATTACTTTTGATGAAGCAATTATCGCGAGTGGACGCAGAACAAAGAAGATTGTTGTTTATCCGGCGATGTGGGTTGAGCCTAAGGATATAGATACTATTTTTGTGAGTGATGCTTACATAAAGTACGCTAAACCTTATGCTGTTCAAAAGATATTGGATAATATTTGAGGTAAAATAAAAGCTGATACTCATACAGGTCGCTAGGACTTGCCGGGTATCAGCTTTTTAATTCATATGAAGTTCTGAATTGCAGTAAGAGAAAACCGCTTTGACAAATATATCATATAGACCTTCGCCTTACGTAATCTACGGTTTCCGATTTATTCAGCCACGCAGAAGACAGGTCTGAGCCTTCGGGAGCGACCCTGAGCTTCCTGCCCCTTTTGCCTGCCGCGGGAATGGTTACCCACAAATTTCACCCATCTTTCAGAAAAATGTTTTCTATCTCTGGTTTTCAAGACCAGAATAACTTTTGGTATTGAGCTACTTTTACCTCAGAATTCTGTTATACACGGATTTCTCCGCTTCACTACCAACAGCTTGGTTCGGAGTTTCCGCTAAGTTCGCTGCAGCATCCCTGCTGCAGGTTTCACGGATTTTTCTAGCCTTTCGAGCTAGCGTCTATTGTCGCTGCCAGAATCCTTTGCGCTTTAATCGGCACCAAGATCCGCACATACCGTTCTGTGTTGCCTTTTGGGCTTCTCTGTCAGTCCTCGCGGAGCAACAGAAACCTCACTGCCGCAGTATCCCGCAGGCAGCCTGGTCACAGCTTCCGGTATTCTCGGAGGGGTTGACAACCCTTTAGTGCACCGAGTTATACGATATATTTGTCAAAAAAGTTTTCAAGGAGCGTGTCGGTGTTCAACCGATGAATAAAGTATAACATATCTGCGCGAGTTAATCGTGGAAAAAAAGGTGCGCATTGATTTCTTGCTGTTTGGTATGAGGGGGATTGATTAAGTCCTTTAGTTCGAATATGCTTCCTGCAGTTTGTTGCTGTTGCTGATTTCACATGCAGTATTAACTCCGCCGCATAAAAGCAGGTGATATAACCACAAAGAAATCTTCGTTTTAGGTATCATAATTCCTACCATTGTAGTATAATTAAATTAACGAAAGAAACTTTTATATAAGGATGGTGAAGTAATGGAGACTTTCATGGGAATTCTTATTCCGTTTATCGGAACAACACTCGGTTCGGCGTGTGTGTTCTTTATGAAAAAATCGCTTAGTGATATGGTGCAGCGCTCGCTTGCGGGTTTTGCAGCTGGTGTTATGGTTGCAGCGTCTATCTGGAGCCTGCTGATTCCTGCTATCGAGCAATCCGAAAGCATGGGAAGGCTGTCCTTTCTCCCTGCGTTTATCGGCTTTTGGATTGGTATATTATTTTTGCTCCTGCTTGACCACTTGATTCCCCATCTGCATGTGGGAAGTGAGCAGACTGAGGGCCCCAAGAGCAATTTGAGCCGCACTGCGATGATGGTTTTGGCAGTCACGCTGCACAACATACCTGAGGGAATGGCAGTCGGTGTAATATATGCCGGCTTTCTGGCGGGGAATACGCCAATTACGGCAGCAGGGGCGCTTGCCTTGTCCATCGGTATTGCTATTCAAAACTTTCCGGAGGGTGCGATTATTTCTATGCCGCTTCGCGCAGAGGGAGAGAGTAAGAACAGAGCATTTTGGGGCGGTGTGCTTTCCGGTGTTGTGGAACCAATCGGAGCTGTGCTGACGATACTTGCTGCTCAGCTTGTAATACCGGTGTTGCCGTATCTTTTGAGCTTTGCTGCCGGTGCAATGCTTTATGTTGTTGTAGAGGAGCTGATTCCTGAAATGTCGCAGGGAGAGCATTCTAATATCGGTACGATTTTCTTTGCCGTAGGCTTCAGTGTTATGATGGTGCTGGATGTTGCGTTAGGGTAGAGAACAATTTCGGTATATCAGAATGGTGCCGCTGGCAAACAGTATAGCGGAGAGCCTGAAAGAGCCAAAGAATATTATGAAATGAGAGATTGCTGTGAAGAACAAAAACAGCATTAAGAAATTTGATGGCAAAATCTAGCTTCTTAATGCTGCATTTCACAGTAATCTTTCTTTAGTTAAACAATTTATCTGGCATGTCTAATATCTTCTTTTGCAGATAGACAGATTCTGACGTACTCATGGTTTACAATATACTTGTATCTGAGGAAAAATCCTACTGATAACCATAGAAAATTGAATTTACGGATACATAGGAAAAAGCTGATACTACGGCAGGTCGTAAGACTTGCCGGGTATCAGCTTTTTAATATGAAGGGTATGAACAAGCATCCTTATCCTGCATCAAGTTATATAGAAAAAATATTCCATATCGCTTGCACAGGTATTTTTATGGTGGTAGACTAGATTAAACAATATTCGGAGGTCTTAACATGAATATAACAGTATATCTTGCCTCATCCACAGGCAATGATCCTAAATTTGAGGCTGCGGTTAAAGAGCTTGGCACTTGGATTGGTGCGAGCGGTAATACGTTGGTTTATGGCGGTTCTAAAACCGGCCTGATGGGAGAGCTGGCACAAAGCGTTTTGCAGGCAGGCGGTAAGGTTATCGGCGTGGAGCCGCAATTTTTTGTAGATGAGGAATATCAATATGAGGGACTGACGCAGCTGATAGTTACCAAAGATATGGCAGAGCGCAAGACGAAGATGATTGAGCTTGGCGATGCCTTTATTGCTTTTCCCGGAGGCGTGGGAACGCTGGAGGAAATCAGTGAAATTATGTCTAAGCTGTCTTTGGGACAGCTGCAGGCGCCGTGTATTTATTATAATCTTGACGGTTATTATGATGATGTAAAGCACTTTCTGCAGCAGATGATTCTTAAAGGTTTTTCTTCAGCGGAAAAGCAGCAGGGAGTATATTTTGCGGAAAGCTTGGAAAAAATTAAGGAATTATTGAAATAAAAGAGTTGATGAGAATATAAAAAGGCTGACGCTGCGCATTTACGCAAGGCGTCAGCCTTTTTGCTGCCTTAAATATTCTGTGCTTAAGCAATATTATTCATATCCGGAAACACTTTTGCAGTGCGTTATACTCGCCTAATGCCAGCATTGTTATATCGTCGGATAATATGGTATCGGGCGTAATTGAGACGTCAGTTTTTCCCAAGTGCTTTATACCAAGAATATTGATGCCAAACTTTTTGCGGACATCCAACATACCGATACTTTTACCAACCCATGCTTTGGGCACCTCTACTTCAAAAATAGCGTGCTGCTTGTCAATCTCTATATAATCGAAAATATGGTCTGCAGTGTAGCGTTTGGCTGCCCATATAGCCATCTGCTTTTCAGGATAGACTACATTGTCTGCACCGTTACGAAGCAGAAACTTTGCCTGGACATCGCGTTCAGCACGAGATACTACACATTTTGCTCCCAGTTCTTTTAAAAGAGAAGTAGTTTCCAACGAGTTTTGAAAATTACCGCTGATAGTTACGAAGCAAACATCAAAATTTCCGATGCCGAGAGCACGTAAAAACTCTGCATTGGTGCTGTCACCGATTTGTGCTTTGGTGACAAACGGCAGTACATCGTTAATTCTTTCCTCATCAGTATCAACTGCCATGACCTGATGCCCTAATTGTGAAAGCTGCATAGCGATATGTCGTCCAAAATGACCTGCTCCGATCAGTAAAATATTTTTCATAGGATATCCACTCCTTTTGTTTAGCCAATAGTGATTTTTTCCAGCGGCAGTTTTGAGTTAACTGCTTTTTTGCCGGATAATGCTGCGTACATGAGCGTAAGGCTGCCTACTCTGCCAAGATACATAAGTAAAATTAGTATCAGTTGTGAGGGTACATGCAGCTGCGGTGTAATTCCCAACGTCAGACCGACTGTTCCCAATGCTGATGCTGTTTCGTATAAGCAGGATGACAGTGGCAGGTTCTCATAGGCACTGATAAAAATTCCTCCGCTGAAAAACAGCGTAATATAAATGGTGAGGATGGTAGAGGCAAGCTTGATTGCATTGTAATCGACTCTGCGATCAAAAAAATGGGCACTGTCCTGTTGGCGATAGGTCGCAACAATGTTGGCAAGCAGGACGGCAAAGGTTGTCGTTTTCATACCGCCGGCCGTTGAGCCTGGTGAACCGCCAATCAGCATTAAAAGAATCATAATGCCTTGCGACGAGCTGGACATAGCAGATAAATTTACCGTATTGAAGCCGGCTGTTCTTGTTGTGACCGACTGGAAGAGAGCAGCCTGCAGACGTGCTTCAATAGGAAGAGCAGCAAAATCGGCAAAGAAGAAAAAAATTGCCGGTAAGATAATCAGGAGTAAAGTTGTGATGAGGATTACTTTACTTTGCATTCTGTAGCGTCGGAACTGCAGCTTGTTTTCACAAATGTCCTCCCACGTCAAAAAGCCGATACCGCCAATTATGATAAGCAGCATAATAGTTATATTCATTATTGGATTTTGCTCATAACCGGTAAGAGATGGATACAGATTATTTGCGGTTCCCAAAATATCGAAGCCTGCATTGCAAAAGGCAGAAATAGAATGAAAGACTGCCATCCAAATACCGTGCCAGCCATAGTCGCGGCAGAACACCGGCAGCATGGCAAGTGCACCAATCAGTTCAATCAAAAATGTTCCCCATAGGATAAACTTCGTAAGCCGGACGATACCGCCTACATTTGGCGCTGATATTGCGTCCTGAAGGGTAGTGCGCTGCATCAAAGATATTCTTCGTCTGGACAGAAGTGCAAATGATGCCGCTACTGTTACAACACCAAGACCGCCAATCTGTATCAGCGTCAGAATGATTGTCTGCCCAAAAGCCGACCAGTAGCTGCCGGTATCATGTATCACAAGACCGGTTACACAAACTGCGGAGGTTGCGGTAAAAAGCGCTTCGTTAAACGGAGTTGTGCAGCCTTCCTGCGTAGCAATCGGCAGCATCAGCAGTAATGCACCAAGCAGGATTACTCCCGCAAAACCTAATATGATAATTTGAAAAGATGAAAGCTGAAATTTTCTGCTAATCATTTCTTCTGACATACCTACACCTTCTTGTTAATCTGTTTATACATTCATTGTGCTTGTTGCGGACACAATGTAAAAGCCGAATATTGAACACTGCTTTGATGGTTCCTATCATAGCATTTTTTCGGTGTAGATTTGGTAAAGAAACGAGCGTAGAGCATCAGTATCTTGTGATAAATCTTGAAGCGCTTTTGTTCGTGAAGTATAATGAAGTTGTAAAAATAATTAGGAGAAGCATTATGAAGCATCAACAACGAAAAGAAGATATTTTGTTTTCAGTCTGCGTTTTTTTCGGCGCTTTTGCCATTAATCTTTTGATTCGGAAGCTCTTTACAACGCAAACGCTGGTTCCTATGATTTTTGTATTCGGCGTTTTTCTGATATCGCTGAAAACGCACGGGTATTGCTATGGTATTATTTCGGCTGTCTTAAGCGTATTTGCAGTGAATTTTGCCTTTACTTATCCTTATTATACTTTGGATTTTTTCGTAGAAGAAAGTATATTATCCGCTATAATTATGCTGCTTGTTGCCGTTTCCACCAGTACGTTGAACAGTAGGATACGTGATCAGGAGAATTTGCGGGCAGAAAGCGAAAAGGAGAGGATGCGGGGCAATCTGCTGCGGGCAATCTCTCATGATTTGCGTACGCCTCTTACATCAATATACGGCTCAGCTTCTACGCTGATTTCCAAGAAAAATGCACTTTCTGAAGGACAGCAGCTAAAGCTGTTGGGAGAAATTCAAGAGGATAGCGAATGGCTTATCCGTATGGTCGAAAACCTGCTGGCTGTTACAAGAATCGACGGTGCAAAGGTCAAGATTGTGAAAACGCCAATCGTTTTAGATGAGCTGATTGACTCAGTTCTGATGAAATTCGCCAAAAAACACCCGAATCAGAAGGTGATTACGCAGATACCGGCCGACTTTGTGGATATTCCTATGGATTCTATCCTTATCGAGCAGGTGTTGCTGAACTTTTTGGAGAATGCTGTGTTTCATGCGAAAGGAATGACAGAGCTGAAGCTGTCGGTTTCCCTTGCAGGAGATAAGGCCATATTTGAAGTTGCCGACAACGGGTGTGGTATTCCGGAGGAGATTTTGGATAAAATTTTTACCGGATGCTATAAAAAGTCTGCAGCACCGATAGACGGAACGCGCAGTAATATGGGCATCGGTATTTCGGTTTGTGCTGCTATTATTAAGGCGCATGGCAGCGAGATTTTTGTGGAAAATAGGAAGGGCGGCGGTGCTGTATTCCGCTTTTCTTTGGCAAGAGGGTGCGATGATGAGCAATAATAAATTTAAAATTTTAATCGTAGAGGATGAAGCAAACATCCTTAGCTTCATCAAAGCCAACTTGGAAATAAGTGATTATCAGGTAATCTGTGCAGAAACCTGTGCGCTTGGCATGATGATGTACGCTTCTTATCATCCGGATCTCATTGTTCTGGATCTAGGGTTGCCGGACCGTGATGGCTTGAGCTTGATTCAGGATGTTAGAGAAGCGGATACTGTTCCCATCATTGTCCTTTCTGCCCGTTCCGGCGAAATGGATAAGGTGGAAGCCTTAGACCTTGGCGCGAATGATTATATTACCAAGCCGTTTGGAACTGAGGAACTGATGGCTCGTATCCGCGCAGTGCTTCGCAGTCATCGTTACAGTGAGAAAAACGAGGGTAATCACATCGGTAAATTTCAATTTCAAGATTTGATGATTGATTACGATAAAAGGCAGGTTTTGGTCGATGGAAAGGAAATCGAACTGACACAGACGGAATACAATATTTTGACTTTCCTCTCCATTCATGCGGGAAAGGTGCTGACTTATGCTGCTATAATTCAAGCAGTATGGGGTTATTCTGATTATGGGAGCGTCAAAAAGCTACAGGTAAATATGAAAAATATCAGGAAAAAAATGGGTGTGACACCCGGAGAAAAGCGCTATATCGTCAATGAGCTTGGTGTAGGCTATCGTATGCTGGCAGAAGATGAAGAATAAAATCTGTTGGAAAGTGTACAGGGGGCTAATACAATCCAAAGGACGACCAGTAGCTGCCGGTATCATGTAGCACAATACCTGTTACACATACTGCGGAGGTTGCGGTAAATAACGCATCATGAAACGGCGTTACACAGCGTTCTGCTACGGAAATTGGCAGCATCAGAAGCAAGGTACCCAGCAGAATAACTCCTGCAAAACCTAATGTGATAATTTGAAAAGACGAAAGCTGAAATCTTCTACCGATTGCAATTTTACGATTTATTCAGCACCCATAGAATAGAAACACGACAGCAAGGCCAGTAACGATAACGGCAAAATCAATCAGAAGTCATACTGTTTTCGCTGTAATTTAAATATCATGTTGCAATCGAGAATGTTTTTTGCTATCATACATATGAATAAGATATGTCATCGGAGGACAGTACACCGTAGTGTAGGGGATAGTAGGATTGCAGTGTAATCATGCAGGCCGCCTGTCAGATAAGATGTCGAGTGAGCTTGGTTATTACTTTAGGGTAATAGCCGGGCTGTTTTCATTTTTAGGAGGAATTCAGTATGAAAAACACAAAAGTAACCCTTGTGTCGCTGATGGCGGATGATCGGGAACAGTTTATTCTGGACAATCAGTGGGCATTCAAGCATGGAGCCATGATTGAGTTCGGTGAGCGGGATGATCATATTGATGATAATGGAGAAATCATTTCCCGTGATACCATCGAGCGCTGCATTGACGATCCGAAAAACGAAACCTACCGCATTGTTGTGGATGGCAAAAATGTTGGCGGTGTAATCCTGAAGATCAACAAGGAGACGCATCACAATGAACTGGAAATTCTTTTTACCCTGCCAGATGAGCATTGCAAAGGCATCGGCTATGGCGCATGGCAGGCAGTAGAAGCACTCCACCCCGAAACAGTTGTCTGGGAAACCTGTACACCGTATTTTGAGAAGCGCAATATCCATTTCTATGTCAACAAGTGCGGTTTTCAGATCGATCAGTTTTGGTGCGAGTATTTTCAGTCGGAGTATGGTGCGCCTGCTGGTGAGGAGCATGGTTCCGATGAAGGACCGGATGAAATGTTTAGATTTGTAAAAGTGATGAAATAATCATCAAATTAGAAAACGCTGCAAGTTCCCTTTTGAAAAATGAGAACTTGCAGCGTTCTATGGAAACAGCGCCATTTGGAACTGAGGAGCTGCTGGCTCGTATCCGTATAAAGAAGTACTTGAAAGCTTATGTGAAGATAATGTGTTAAAGAAGCCTTTTTACTTTTTCGATTCATATGAGAGTGATATAATTAAGAAAGTGTCAAAAATCAAAGGAGTATAGATGAGGAGCTGATATCATGGGTAAAAGAGCAATATATTCCTGCATTACACTGCAAAAGGAGCTGGAAAACACCATTAAGAAAATAGGCTTTGACGGCAAGGTAACTTATCTTAATGTTGCGCTGCACAGCGATCCGCAGAAGATGCATGAGACGCTGCAAAGGATTATTGATGAAAATACAGAAGCAGAGGAGATAGTTATCTGCGTTTCCGGCTGTGGCAAGGCTACTTGTGATTTGAAGGCAACAACCTGACCTATTGCTGTGCCGCGTACTATGGACTGCATTGACGTTCTTTTAACAGGCTCTGTGATAAAGCGTCCTGACGGAGCGATTTTTATAACCAAGAGCTGGATGAACTTTATGAAGAACTCTACGATGGATTATACCAAGCTGGTGCAGGAGCGTGGGCAGGAAGAAGCAGAAGCATTTCTGAAGCAGCTTTATAAGGACTTTACGGATTTTTACATCATTGATACAGGAACGTATGCTTTGCAAGAGGTTGAAGCTTATATTATGCCTTTGGTAAAGCTTTTGGGAGGAACGCTTACGCGTCTGCCGGGGCCTTACAAGGTGCTGGAGAAGCTTGTGTCCGGCAAATATGATGAAAGCGTTATTGCTATACCTAAGGGAGGAACCTTAAGCATCCATGAGTTCGCTGGTCTGCGTCCATGCACGATTAAAAAGTAGGGCGGCGGAACGCGGAAGTGGAACAAAGGTATAAAGCATGTGCTTTAGCTTTTAGCTGTTTCATGGTAAAATATGGGTAGATATATGTTACACGGAGGTTAAGCCATGCGTTATCCCATCAGCATTCAAACATTTGCAACAATTAGAAACGGTAATTACGTATATGTAGATAAAACGGAGTTAGTATATCGCTTGGCACAGGAGCACGTTTGCTTTTTGTCGCGTCCACGTCGTTTCGGTAAATCTTTGCTTATAAGCACCCTTGATGCTTATTTTTCTGGCCGCAAGGAGCTGTTCCAGGGGCTGCATATGGAAGCCTTAGAGGATAAATGGGATGTTTATCCTGTTTTTAGAATTGATTTCGCTAAGGGACGCTTTGATGTTGAGGGAGAGCTGGAGAAGATTCTGGAGGAATATGTAAGCAGCTGGGAGGCTATATATGGCAAAAGCGATATATATACAACGCTCAGCAGTCGCTTTCAATATGTTTTGGAGCAGGCAGCAGCGCAGACAGGTCATCAAGCGGTTATTTTGATAGATGAATACGACAAGCCGCTTCTGGACGTACTGGATGAAGACCTGGAAGATGAGAATCGCAGTATATTGAAGGATTTTTATGGCACCTTTAAGGCTGCTGATGCCAGCCTGCGCTTTGTGCTTCTGACCGGTGTTACGAAGTTTAGTCAGATTACGGTTTTCTCTGGCTTTAACCAGCCGAATGACATCAGCATGGACAGCAGGTATGATGCTATTTGCGGTATTACGGAAGAGGAGCTATACAGTGTTTTTGGCGAAGCAATAGTTGAAATGGCTAACAAGTTTGACTATACAGTTAACGAGATGAAGAGTTTGCTGAAAAAGCAGTATGATGGCTACCATTTTAGCAATGCTCTACTTGATGTTTATAATCCTTTCAGTGTTATCAATGCTTTCAATAAGATGGACATTGACAATTATTGGTATAAGTCAGGAACACCGACATATTTAGTGAAGCTTTTAGAGGGGCATCATGTGAATATGCAGAAGCTGACCAGCAGGCCGTATGAGTCGCAGTATTTTGTTGATTATAGGGCGGATGCGGAGAATCCGCTAGCGATGCTTTATCAGAGCGGGTATCTGACAATTAAAGGCTATGATAGGCGTTATAGGGAGTATACTTTGGATTATCCTAATGTTGAGGTAAGAAAAGGTTTTGTCGCCTTGATGGCTAACAGCTATTTAAAGAAGGATGAGAGTGAAGCGGCATATTGGATTGTAAATTTAGACAGAATGCTACGTTGTGGTGAATTAGACGAGGTTAGGGATGCTTTTACAGCTTTTCTTGCATCGATTCCTTATGAGGCCAATAAGGACGAGCGTGCTAAGGATTTTGAAACTCATTTCCAATATACGTTTTATATTATCTTCCGCTTGTTATCCTGCTATACAACTTTGATTGAAAAGCAGAACAGCAAAGGGCGTGCTGATGTCATTATAGAAAGTGATAAAGATATTTATATTTTTGAGTTCAAGCTTGATGGCAGTGCAGAAGAAGCATTAAAGCAGATTGAGGATAAGCAATATGCTTTACCTTATCTGAATGATAGCAGAACTGTACATAAAATTGGCGTTAATATATCTAGTGAATCAAGAACTGTAGATGGATGGCTAGAAGCTTGGTGAAGGCGTGATATATTAGCTGCAAAATAAAAGGATGAGCTTCAAGCTCATCCAGGCATCATGGAGCTTAAAAAAGCTGATATTCATACAGGTCGCAAGGACTTGCAGGGTATCAGCTTTTTGATATGGAGAAAAGGTAGGATGTATGAGTTTGATATTTTAGTCGCGGTTACGGCCAAAGAAGTCTTTGGCAACCTCGGGGAAGGAAATATAGCTGAGCAGGTCTTCGGTGCTGGCATTTGGATAACCATCCTCGGCCAGACGTGCGCGGAATTTTTCCAGCTGCGGCTCGATTAAATCGGCCGGACGGCAGGTAACCGAGCTCTGCGCGTACACGTGGCATTTCTTCCAACAGCTGCGGATAGTTATCAGCTACGCCCATTTCCTTCATCTGGTTGAGCAGATTGGAGAGCATGCCGCCGGGGATTTGGAAGGTGAGAACTTTCGGATCAATTGGAATGTTGGTGTTCAGGTTGAAGTCATCTACGAGATCATTTTTGACACCCTTGAGGTAATCTGCCAAATCATGCAGGAGCGGCAGGCTGATGCCGGTGTCATAAGCGAGTCTGAAAGCTGTCATGGAACGAGAGGTTGCTGTGAAAAATAAAAACAGCATTAAGAAATTCGATATTAAAACCAAGCTTCTTAATGCTGTGCTTCACAGTAATCTCTCTTTAGTTTTTCTGCAAATAGGGCATGAACTGAAAGTTTTTATCTAAATATTGACCGGCATAGGCTACACCCTTACCCATAGTAAAGGCTGCTAAAATAGTGCCGATTCCCAGTCCGTCGATATGTCCCAGCAAGAACAGTGTCAGCAGTGCTGTGATAGCTAGGCAGGTGACGTCAAAGGTAATTTTGATTTTGGCGTACTCGATTTTTATAATGGCGCTCAGCTCACGCGGAAACAGATCCGTAGGGATAATGGGCAGGCCGCAGCGGTTGGATAAAGCAATGCCGATGCAGATTAAAATATAGCTTACAACAAAATACAGCACACGCCAGGAAAAGGCCTGCGGCAGCATGTTGATATACAGCTCAAACAAATCAAGAAATTGGCTGAACACAAAGCCAACAACAAAGCTGAACATATAGGACGCGATAAATTTTTTGCGCAGGTACATCAGGCTGGCGATGAGCAGTCCTTGGAAAATGTAGGTCCAGGTACCAAGTGTGAGCTTAGGAAAGGCTTCACTGAAGGCAAAGGGAACGCTGCTGATGGCGCTGATGCCGGAACCGGAGTAGAGCATGAGCACGACACTAAAGCTGTTGATGATTACTGCAACTAAAAGTGCTATCTCACTACACAAGGTCAGACGTGAATTTTTTTCGTTTAAAAGCATTTTTAACCCCTCTCGAAAACAATAAATTTATCAAAAATACATTTCCTATTATAGTACTAAATTTTGTGCTTGGCAAATTTTCTGTTGCCTCCGGTGAATGTAGTTTAGCAGTAAATTTTAAAACGATTGGGAAGATGAATTATAAATCTTAGCCTGATAAAGAAATACTCGAAAGCTTATGTGAAGATAATGTGTTAAAGAAGCCTTTTTACTTTTACGATTCATATGAGAGTGATATAATTAAGAAAGTGTCAAAAATCAAAGGAGTATAGATGAGGAGCTGATATCATGGGTAAAAGAGCAATATATTCCTGCATTACACTGCAAAAGGAGCTGGAAAACACCATTAAGAAAATAGGCTTTGACGGCAAGGTAACTTATCTTAATGTTGCGCTGCACAGCGATCCGCAGAAGATGCATGAGACGCTGCAAAGGATTATTGATGAAAATACAGAAGCAGAGGAGATAGTTATCTGCGTTTCCGGCTGTGGCAAGGCTACTTGTGATTTGAAGGCAACAACCTGACCTATTGCTGTGCCGCGTACTATGGACTGCATTGACGTTCTTTTAACAGGCTCTGTGATAAAGCGTCCTGACGGAGCGATTTTTATAACCAAGAGCTGGATGAACTTTATGAAGAACTCTACGATGGATTATACCAAGCTGGTGCAGGAGCGTGGGCAGGAAGAAGCAGAAGCATTTCTGAAGCAGCTTTATAAGGACTTTACGGATTTTTACATCATTGATACAGGAACGTATGCTTTGCAAGAGGTTGAAGCTTATATTATGCCTTTGGTAAAGCTTTTGGGAGGAACGCTTACGCGTCTGCCGGGGCCTTACAAGGTGCTGGAGAAGCTTGTGTCCGGCAAATATGATGAAAGCGTTATTGCTATACCTAAGGGAGGAACCTTAAGCATCCATGAGTTTGATGGTCTGCGTCCTTGCACGATTAAAAAGTAAGGTTGCAGATACTAGCTGTGCAGAGCGCAAGCATAGCAGGAAGGCGCATGATTTTTATTAGAGAAAAAATAGGCTGTGACGCTGCTGATGCTGCTAAAAACTGCTTACTTAAGAAACCTCAGCTTATTTTGTAAAGAAGGAGAATGCTAATGAAACTGGTAGTCCTTGCAGATAACAATACATATATTGATCAGTATTATCTTGCTGAACCGGCTTTAAGTATATACATAGAAAATGGCGATAAATAATATCTTTTTGATACAGGATACAGCGATGTGTATTTGCAGAATGCCGCAAAGCTGGGGATAGATCTTGAGCAGCTTGACGCTGTCATTATTTCGCATGGAAATAATGACCATACCGGCGGTTTGGATTTCTATCCCAAGACGAAGCATGAGCCCTTGCTGATAGCTCATCCGGGAATAATGGAGGCTAAAAAAGCAGATGGCCTGTGCATTTCGCTTCCAGTTTCGGAGGCTTATCTTCAGGAAAGGTTTGTTTTTAAGCTTACAAGAGAGCCTCTGTGGCTTGATGAGCAGCTTGTGTTTCTTGGGGAGATTCCCAGAGAAAATGATTTTGAAAATAAAAAGCCTGTGGGAGAGCATTGTCTGACTGACGGCTGGCATGATGATTATGTGCTGGATGATTCGGCGCTGGTCTATAGGCAGAAGGACGGAATTTACATAATAACAGGCTGCTCGCATGCCGGTATCTGCAATATTGCTGAATATGCCAAACAGATAACGGGTTGCAGCGTGATTAAAAGCATTATCGGAGGCCTGCATCTTTTCAGCGGACGTTCGCAGCAGACCTTAGCGACAGCAGATTATCTGAAGCAAAATGTTGAGGGAAATATCTATCCCTGCCATTGTACTAATCTGGCGGCGAAATTTGCTTTGCATGCACAGCTGCCGGTGCAGGAGGTTGGAGTTGGCCTGACCTTGGAGTGGTAAAGAAATGACAGAAAAAATAAACGCGCAAATTTTTTTCAATGATTTTTTGAAGTACGTATTGTAAAATACTGTTAAAGATAATTGATGGCGAGGTGTAGTGGCAATGCGGGAAGTAATCATTGAAAAGCTAAAGCAGATAGAACAACAGGAAAATATTACGATTCTTCACGCGGTTGAATCCGGCAGCCGTGCGTGGGGCTTTGAATCACCGGACAGCGATTTTGATGTGCGTTTTATCTATGTGCGCCCCAAAAATTATTATTTAAAATTAGAACAGACGCGGGATGTGCTTGAATTTCCTATCAACGATTTGTTGGATGTAAACGGCTGGGATTTGCAGAAGGCATTACGGCTTTTGCATCGCTCCAATCCGTCGGTATTCGAATGGTTCAAGTCGCCGGTTGTTTATAGGGAAACTGCTTTCAGCCATGAGTTTATTCCTCTTATGGAAAACTATTTTTCAACGAAGAGCGGTCTTTACCATTACCTGAATATGGCAGACGGAAACTATCGGGAGTACCTGCGGGGAGAAATGGTGCGAGCTAAAAAATATTTTTATGTTTTGCGGCCTCTGCTTGCCTGCAGATGGATTTTTAGGACTAACACTCCGCCACCGATGCGTTTTGCGGAACTGATGGCCTCCGATTTGCCTGCGTATCTTAATGAATCCGTGCAGGAGCTTTTGCGCATTAAGATGGAAGTGCCCGAGCTGCAATTTATTCCCAAAGCAGATGTAATAAATACTTTTATTGAAGAGGAAATTCCGCGACTTAAAGAGAAAATCAGGAGCTTGCCTGAGGAACGCAGGCAGGGGTATGATGAGCTTAATACACTGTTTTTGAAGTATTTGCGGTAGAATTGTTCATAAGTTTTATGATATAATTTGAATACGAAATTGAGCAACATATCGGAATTTATAAAGGAGAATATCGATGAAAATATTTTTATGTTCGCACTTTTCAAGTGTAGGAAGTCTGATAAAGGAAGAAATTG
>ERZ791912.267-NODE-267-length-35929-cov-20.433211_pt1 | contig 35929 bp, 32 predicted proteins | sample MGYA00510141_ERZ791912 | MGnify/ENA primary metagenome ERZ791912 (study PRJEB30046, sample SAMN00792082) | human gut metagenome | study: EMG produced TPA metagenomics assembly of the A metagenome-wide association study of gut microbiota in type 2... | reverse complement strand
CAATGGGAATGGTAAAAGATATCTATCAGAGAGCTATTGATGGGGTGAGTGTGAGCAAGATAATATAAGATTGATAAAACTAAATAAAACAAAAAATATGCGTGATTTTAAAGACATTAAAGTCGCTGTAGCTGGTACAGGCTACGTGGGACTGAGCATAGCTACATTGCTATCTCAACATCATCATGTAACAGCAGTAGATGTAATCTCTGAAAAGGTGGAAAAACTAAACAATAAGATTTCTCCAATTCAAGATGATTATATCGAAAAGTATTTGGCTGAAAAGCCATTGAACCTTGTAGCCACTCTTGACGGCAAGTCTGCTTATGCCGATGCCGATTTTGTGGTTATTGCTGCCCCGACCAATTATGATCCTGTAAAGAACTACTTCGATACTACTCATGTAGAGGAAGTCATCGACCTTGTATTGGAAGTAAATCCCGATGCCATTATGGTCATTAAGTCAACCATCCCAGTTGGCTATACACGTAACCTCTATTTGAAGTATGCGCAGAAAGGAGTTAAGAAGTTTAATCTTCTATTCTCTCCCGAGTTCCTTCGTGAAAGCAAAGCCCTCTACGACAACCTCTATCCAAGCCGTATCATCGTTGGTTATCCCAAGATTATCAACAAGCCAGAGTTTGAGGCCGAGAATAAGGCTATCGAATCAGTAACAGATGTTAATATGTTGATTGAAGCAGCTAAAACTTTTGCTGCACTTTTGCAGGAAGGGGCCATCAAAGAAAACATTGACACCCTCTTTATGGGCATGAAGGAGGCCGAGGCCGTAAAACTCTTTGCTAATACCTACCTTGCACTCCGTGTTAGCTACTTCAACGAGCTTGATACTTACGCAGAAGTGAAGGGTCTTGACTCAAAGGCAATCATTGAAGGTGTAGGTCTTGACCCACGTATCGGTACGCATTATAATAACCCTTCATTCGGCTATGGTGGCTACTGCCTACCTAAGGACACCAAGCAACTCCTCGCAAACTATCAAGATGTACCTCAGAACATGATGTCTGCTATTGTAGAGTCAAACCGCACACGCAAAGATTACATCGCAGATGCAGTGCTCCGCAAAGCTGGATGGTACGACTATTCAAGCAATAATCAATATGGTGCCGAGCATGGCAACTGCGTTATTGGTGTATACCGTTTGACAATGAAGTCAAACTCCGACAACTTCCGTCAATCTGCTATTCAAGGCATTATGAAACGCATTAAAGCAAAAGGGGCAGAGGTTATTATTTATGAACCAACACTTGAAGATGGTACCACTTTCTTTGGCAGCAAGGTCCTTAATAACCTTGATGAGTTCAAGGCACAGAGCAAAGCTATCATTGCCAACCGCTTTGATGACTGTCTGAAGAATGTAGAAGATAAAGTATATACACGTGATATTTTTAGACGGGATTAAATACCTCTTACAAACGAAATACTAATAGAAAATAATATAATAAAATAACATAATAAAATAACATATGAGCATTTTTAATAACAAGGTTTTACTTATAACTGGTGGTACAGGCTCTTTCGGTAATGCTGTGCTGCGTAGATTTTTGGATTCTGATATTAGAGAGATTCGTATTCTTTCACGTGATGAAAAGAAGCAGGATGATATGCGTCATTTCCTTCAGGCAAATCGTTCAGAAGTAGCTCACAAAGTAAAATTTTACATTGGCAATGTGCGTAATCGTGAAGCCGTTGATTTCGCAATGGATGGTGTTGATTACGTATTTTCTGCTGCTGCATTAAAGCAGGTTCCATCTTGTGAATTTTTCCCGATGGAGGCAGTTCGTACCAATGTGGAAGGAACAAACAATGTGCTACTTTCTGCAATCGCTCATGGAGTAAAGAATGTGGTTGTACTTTCTACAGACAAAGCTGCTTATCCAATCAATGCAATGGGCATCTCTAAAGCAATGATGGAGAAGGTCGCCATTGCACAAGGACGTGCTCTTGGCGCAGATGCCAAGACGACAATATGCTGTACACGATATGGTAATGTGATGGCCTCACGTGGTTCTGTTATCCCTTTGTGGGTGGAACAGATGATGGAAGGCAAACCTATTACGATAACAGACCCAAATATGACACGCTTTATGATGACCCTTGATGATGCGGTGGATCTTGTCATCTATGCTTTTACTCATGGCGAAAATGGTGATTTATTCGTTCAAAAAGCACCTGCCGCTACGCTTGATGTTCTTGCAGAAGCCCTTAAGCAGACTTATACGAAAGTCAATCCAAAGTATGGAGAGACAGAGGTGAAGGTGATTGGCACTCGTCATGGAGAAAAATTGTACGAAACTCTTGTGACACGTGAGGAAATGGCGAAGGCTATTGATATGGGAGGCTATTATCGTATTCCTTGTGATAACCGCGACCTTAACTATGATAAGTTTTTCACTGAGGGCGACCATAAGGTAGAGCAAGTGGACGAATATCACTCACACAATACCAAACGTCTTGACGTAGAAGAGATGAAAGCCCTTTTGCTGAAACTGAATTTCATACGCGAGGATTTAGGACTACAGCCTCGGGCGAAAGCAAGAGATTACCGTTCTGAATAAAATACAAGTTTATGAAGATTTTAGTTTTAGGAGCCAGCGGTATGGCTGGACACATTATAACCCTGTATTTCAAGGAGCAAGGTTATGATGTGACAGGATTTACCCGTCGACCAATTTCTTTCTGTAAAAACATTATTGGCGATGCTATGAATCCCAATGATGTAAAGACAGCAATTCTGAGTGATGACTATGATGTAGTGATAAATGCCATAGGAGTACTGAATCAAAATGCAGAAGACCATAAATCTATGGCTGTTATGCTGAATGGTTATCTTCCGCATTTTATTGCAGACACATTACGATATAGTAAAACTAAACTAATACACATGAGTACAGATTGTGTATTTGCTGGTAATACGGGGCCATATTATGAGGATTCATTCCCAGATGGAAAGATCTTCTATGACCGTTCAAAAGCTATTGGAGAAGTGAATGACGATAAGAACCTCACTTTCCGTAATTCAATTGTCGGTCCTGACTGCAATGAAAAAGGAATTGGTCTTTTCAATTGGTTTATGAAGCAGGATGGTCCTATTAACGGTTTTACTGGTGCAATATGGACTGGAGTGACAACCTTGACGCTTGCCAAGGCTATGGAACAGGCTATAAAGGAAAACCTTTCTGGACTTTACAACCTTGTAAATAACGAGAGCATTAACAAGTTCGACCTTTGCGGACTGTTTAATAAATATTTCCGCAACGGCAATGTGCAGATAAATCCAAGTGACAAACTCCAATTGGACAAGTCGCTCCGTCATCGCCGTACAGACTTTTCCTTTGTCGTTCCGTCATACGAACAGCAGATTAAGGAAATGGCAGACTGGGTGAATACCCACAAAGAATACTATCCCCATTACTTCAAATAAACAACAGCAAATGAAAAAGCTAAAATTAATGACCATCGTGGGCACACGCCCAGAAATCATAAAGATGTCGGCTATCATAAAAAAGTCAGACAAATATTTTGACCATGTGCTTGTACATACAGGTCAGAATTATGACTATAACCTCAATGAGGTGTTCTTTAAAGATCTTGGGCTTCGTGAACCCGATTACTATTTAGGTGTAGTTGGCAATAATATCGGCGAGACGATGGGCAATGTTATTTCAAAGGCATACAACTTGATGGCAGAGGTAAAGCCCGATGCCGTCATTGTGCTTGGCGATACGAATTCTTGTCTTTCTATTATCGCAGCCAAACGTCTGAAAATTCCAATTTTCCACATGGAAGCAGGCAATCGTTGTAAGGATGAGAATCTTCCAGAAGAGGTTATCCGCCGTATCGTTGACGTAACATCTGATGTAAATCTTTGCTATAGTGAGCACGCTCGTCGTTATATTCTTCAAAGTGGTGTAAAGCCTGAGTATACTTACGTTGTTGGTTCACCAATGGCGGAAGTTTTAAAGTCATGTCAAAAAGAGATTGACGCTTCTGATGTATTAGAGCGTTTGCACTTGCAACCTAAGAAATACATTCTTCTTTCTGCACACCGTGAGGAAAACATTGACATCGAAGAAAATTTCTTCTCATTGATGAATGCAGTAAATGCAATGGCTGAAACTTATGATATGCCAATTCTCTATAGTTGTCATCCTCGCAGCCAGAAGATGATAGAGAAGCGTGGCTTCAAGTTTGCCCCACGGGTTATTAAAAGCCAGCCTCTCGGTTTCTTCGACTATAATCATTTGCAGCAAAATGCATTCTGTGTCGTTTCAGATTCTGGTACGGTTCCTGAGGAAGGTGCATATTTCAAATTCCCTGCTGTTAGCGTTCGAACTTCAACAGAACGTCCCGAAGCAATGGATAAGGGAGTGTTTACTATTGGGTCTATTTCATCAGAAGCAGTATGTCAGGCAGTAAATATGGCTGTAGAAATGCATAATAATGGTGATGATCCATGTGAGGTTCCTGCTTATGTTGATGATAATGTTTCAACTAAAGTAGTGAAACTAATACAGAGCTATACAGGCATTATCAACAAGATGGTGTGGCGTAAGTTCTAATATATTGAACATTAATCCACTTTGAATATGAACATTAATCCCCATTAATCTTTCATTGATCTATCGTTAATACTATAGATGATTAATGGATAATTCATTGTAAATTAATGATCATTAATGTCTAAAGCCCTCTATTTTCAGTTAATAGTATAGAGCATTAATGTCAGATTAACGTTAGATTAATGATGATTAATGTTCAAAAAAATGTACCATAAGTACCCGTATTTACACATGTAGTTGATACTCAACTTGTTAAAGGTTGGTGCTTCTCAAGAAACAAGGTGTGATAAAAGAAGAAAAAGCGAAAGCCGAAGAAGCAACAATTATTAGAAAAAGGACTCAAAAAGCACCAGCATATACTTTAGGTAGTGTTTATGCGGGTTTAATTCCCCAAAATGATGTATTGGCAAAAATAGCTGTGTGTGGGGGGTATTAAGACATTATAACATATATACAAAAAAGAGATTTATAAGATTTGTGCTAACTCTTTATGGCTTTAGCGATATCAAGGATTTTGTTTCTGATAAGGTTATAAATACATTTAAATGGTTACCAAATAGAAAAGACAAATATGAAAAATTCCAAAGATATTGTGCTTTTATAAACAAGGCTTATAAAGATCCAAAACTTGAAATTGAAATCAGAGATGGCAATAGAAAATTCAGGTAATAATAAAAGGATTGCAAAGAATACTGTATTCCTTTATGCAAGAATGATAATCGTATTATTTGTATCTATATATACAACACGCGTTGTATTGACGACATTAGGTATTAATGACTTTGGCATTTATAATGTAGTATGTGGGTTCGTATCTATGTTTTCATTTCTAAATACATCGATGTCAAATGGCATTCAGCGGTTTTATAATTTTGAAGCAGGTACAAATGATGAGAAAGGTGTTACACGTGTTTTTCAAACAGCTCTACTTATCCAGATTATACTTGCGATATTATTATTGGTAATTTTAGAGTCTATAGGTGTATGGTATGTAAATTGCAAGATGGTATTAAGTTCTGACAGAATATTTGCAGCTAATTGTATATTCCAATTCTCTGTATTTTCTCTAATATTACTAATACTACAGGTCCCATACAGTGCTGTAATATTAGCATATGAACGCATGGATTACTATGCAATAGTTAGTATTATTGATGTGTTCTTTAAGTTAGGAATTGTTCTAGCACTTCCTTTTATTCCTGCAGATAAACTTATTATATATGGAACACTTCTTTTATTTTCCTCTATTGTCAATTTCATGCTATATTATTTATATGCAAAAAGGAATTTCAAAATGCTAATAATACAAAGAACGTTTCATAAAGAATTGTTCAAATCTATTTTTACATTTTCTGGATGGAATGTTATGAGTATGTTTGCATGGATGACGCAAGGACAAGGAATAAACATGGTAATGAATTTATTTTTTGGTACAGTTGTAAATGCAGCGAGAGGTATATCGGCCCAAATACAATCTGCTATTCAGGGCTTTTGTGAAAATTTAGTTATAGCTTTTAGACCACAATTAGTTCAATCGTATGCAAAAGGAGATATAAATAGGACTAATACAATGATGTATAGTATGTCAAAAATAATATTTATAATGTTTTTTCTACTTTCTACTCCTGTTATCTTTGAAATTGATTACATATTACATCTTTGGTTAGGTGAGAAAATTCCTGAATACACATCATCATTCACTATATTAATATTACTTTCTATGTATCCACGTAATTTTGCTATGTCTTTCGCACAAGTTGTTCATGCGACAGGGAAACTCGGGTTGTATCAAATAACAAGTTCAATCATTATATTATTGGCTCTGCCTCTATCATATATAGCATTAAAGAACGGAACTGACGCAAACTCCGTTTATTGGATTAATTTAGTAATATGTATTATAATGTTTTTAGCCTGTATGTTTGTGTTGAAAAAACATTTTCCTTTTAGTGTAGGAAGATACTTTGCAAAGGTTATATGCCCATGTATGATTACCGCATTAATATCTGTTGTTGTGCCATATTTAGTGACGCAGATAATGCAGCCTTCTTTTTACAGGTTAGTTATAGATTTTATAGTTTGTTCGTTATGGACTATGACGGTTTCCTACCTTATTATTCTAACTCCAGAAGAGAAAATATTAATACGAAAAATGATTTTAAGAAAATGAAGAAAATAGGAATAATTACATTTCATAGAGCGCATAATTATGGTGCTGTTCTACAGTGTTATGCCTTATCTCATATCCTTAGCAAAATGGGGTATCAGGTAGAGGTGATAGATTACTATCCAAGTTATCTACATAATCAATATAATTTATTGCCATCTATTAAAAATGGCATTGTCTTATGGTTTAAAACTTTGATAAAGTTGATACCTATACTTAATGTAAAGATTAAACGTATGCGTTTGTTTAATTCTTTCATTAGTTCTTTACCATTATCAGCATATCAGTACGATGAAAATATTGATGAAATAAAAGGATATGACATTTTGATATTTGGTAGCGATCAGATTTGGAATCCTTTGTTGTCAAATGGAGTAGATAAGGTTTTTTCAGGGTTCTTTAAACATGATGGAACTTTGTTTGTATCATACGCTGCTAGCACTAATCCGAGAATATGTTCTGACGAATACAAATATTATTTTGAAAAGATATTAAATAGTTTCGATAGGATCTCGGTTAGGGAAAATAGTTTGTCAAACTATCTAAATGCAATCCGGGTAAATTCATCTATTGTGGTATTGGATCCTGTTCTGTTGCTTAATAAAAAAGAATGGTCTTCAATAGCAATAAGTCCTAAAGAAGAAAATTACTTGCTAATATATACCGTTCCGCAATCTCCACTTGTTAGAAAGCATGCTGAGTTTATCGCTAAAGCAAAAGGATTACAAATTATAGAAATAACTCCAGCTGCAAAAAATGTAAGAGGAAAAGAATACAGACAAGTTGTTGGACCACGTCAATTTTTAGGGTATTTTCAGAATGCATCGTATGTTGTAACAACGTCTTTTCATGGAACAGCCTTTTCTATAAAATTTGAAAAACAATTTTCAAACATTCAGTTAGGAACTCCTGTAGACGACAGAGCTTATAATCTTCTAGAAATTGTTGGACTTCAAGAACATGCTATTCCACAAAAAAGAATATTAGAAGAGCCAATGCACATAAATTACAGTTGTATTGCAGATAAACTATATGATAGTGTGCATAAATCCATTAGCTATATAAGAGATAGTGTTAATAGCAAACATTAGAAGTATGGTACATCAAGCAGCTAAAGACAAATTCTTTATCTTTTACAAGATTTGTTTGTTTTTCTTTTTTATAAATTCTATGCACCCATGGTTCTTGTTAAGAATTCCATCTGTTTGGATTTCTTTGATTTTCTTTTCGGTTTCAATGGTTGCATTTAATAAGAATTATTTCTACAAAAACATAAGAAAAGGAGTAGTGTTTTGTTTTTTTCTCATGTTTATGTGGATAAAGAAAGATGGCAATTTCTTTGGACTTGCAGAAGGCTTACTGAATGCAATCATATTTGGTATGATATTGAATTTAAAAGCAGAACTAATGGTAGACTCCTTGAAATTCATAACAAAGTGGTTGGCTTTAATAGTTCTTGTTTCAGGCGTTTTTTATATATTATTTTTATTGGGTGTAAATCTTCCACATACAACACTGTCGTTATCAGAGAATGCAAGAAAGGATGGCCTTGAAAACTATTATTTCTTTGTATTCGCATACGAAATGTTTGGGATGACAAGATTTTATTCAATATTTTTGGAGCCTGGTTATCTGACATTGGGCGTAGCCCCTCTTCTGTTTATATATAAATATGATGTAAAAAACAAATACATACTATTATTATTGCTATCTCAATTACTTTCTTTTTCTTTAGCAGGATTGATACTGTTATTTTTTGGCTTTTTCTATTGTACTCTATGTGGAAAAGAGAAAGGAAAGTTGAAGAAGATAATGGGAGGAATATTAGTATTATTATTAGGATTTATTGCTTTATATAATTTGTTGGGCTACGAATACTTTTATAATACAATTTTTAGCAGATTAATTATAGAAAACGGAACGTTGTCTGGCGATGACCGCTCAAGTTTATATTTGGATAGTGTTTATGACAGCATGATGAAAACAAGTTCTCTCTGGACTGGAACTTATTTTGATGTTTCTTTTTCTGAAAAAGGAGTGTCTGGCTACAAATTATTTGCTGTCCAAAACGGAATTATAGGAGTTGCATTAGTTGTAATGGCATACATTTCATTGGTTGATATTAAAAATATAGGGTTTAATTATTTGACCGGATTTATTATACTATGTTTGCTTCTATTATACCAAAATTCATATCCTGAATCAATGTGTATATTGTTTACTGGCGCATGTGCTATTTATATGCTTGATACACAGAATTACAGAAAATCATTAAACATAGGAAATAGATGAAATCAATTCTTTACCTATACCATACATCAGCAGTCGGTGGGGGAAGCTATTGTCTGTTGAATATATTAAAAACGGTAGATAGGGCATTATTCAAGCCAATAGTATTATTGAAAGAGAATGGACCGTTAGTAGATGAAATAAAGCAGCTTAACATTCCTGTTTATTTTCTAAACAAAATGTCAACGGTGCCCTATAATTGTTCAACGTTTACACCAAAGAAAATAAGAAATGCACTCAATATAATATGTAGTCTAAGAGCTTATACAAAACTTCTTGAAGAGTTGAAGCCAGACATCGTATACATAAATACGATGATGCTTTACCCTTATTTGCGCCCTGCAAAGAAACATGGTATAAAAACAATTATACATATTCGGGAACATTGGCCGAAAGGAGAGCATCATATCCAACGTAAAATAGCATTGAACCATATAGACCAATATGCTGACCACATTGTTGCGATAAACCAATATAGTGTATCAATGCTTGCATTCTCAAATAAGCCCAAGACGGTTGTATATGATTGGATTGATTTAAGTTGTCGCTATGAAGAATGCCCTCTATCAAGTATCTTCAACGAAGATATGAGTGGTAAAAAGGTTTACCTGTATATGGGAGGAATGCAACCAATAAAAGGAGCATTAGAAGTAATATCAGGCTTTCATGAATTTGTCAAATCGCCTGACGCACGGCTTCTGGTTATGGGTATAACAAACAATGCATATGGAAGCGGATGGCAAGGAATGATAAAAAAGATACTTTCTAAGACAGGGCATCCTACATATACAGAAAGAGTGCGAAACGTAATAAACAGTGACAAACGAGTTCGTTGCATTCCAAGTAGGTATAAGATAAATCATATCATTCAACAAAGCTACTGTCTCCTGAGTTATTTCACAATTCCACATGCAAATTTAGCTCTTGCAGAAAGCATTATACTTGGTACTCCATCTATAGCAGCATGGACAGAAGAATCGCAAGAATATTCGATGGAAGGGAATTTGGCATCATTGTTTATTATAAACGATTATGAAGACTTCGGAAGGCATATAATAGCATTTGATGGAGAACGTCCAGCTTTAGAGGCAAAAATCAAAGCCAATTATGGCGAATTAGAGAGAATGTTCGACCCAATAGAAAATTCAATGAAATTAAATGACATATATAAAACATTATAATATGAGCAATAATAAAGAATATCCTTTGTTTACCGTTATCATACCACAAAAGGACAGAGCCGAATATCTGATTCATACACTCCGTACTTGTATGATTCAAGATTATCCGAATTTTGAGGTTATAGTCGGAGACGATTGTAGTGAAGACAACTCTGTCGAGATGGTAAAGGAGTTGCAGAAGAAAGACCCACGTATAAAACTTATAGCCCATGACCATCATGTCGGTATGCGTGATAATTTCGAGACGGCACTTGCGGCAGTACGTCCAGGATATGTAATGGCACTGGGTGGTGATGATGGTCTAACCCCGGGCTGCATCTGGAGGATGTATGAAATTATAAAAGAAACTGGTGCGGAACTTTTGACATGGCGAACTGCAGGATATGCATACCCTATGGCAGAGACAGCAATGAGTAAGTTCTCAATCAAGAAGCGTAAGTTTGACGGGGTGAAAATGGTAAAGTCAGCTGACTTCTTGAATAAGATAGCAAAGACTTTTAGATACTTGGTGGAAGATTGTCCGATGTTCTATGTAAAAGGTGTCGCTTCAACGAAACTGGTTGACAAAGTAAAATCAAGGACAAAAGATCATTGCTTCTATTATTGCCCAACACCTGATGGCTTTTCTGGAGTCGTACTTGCAGGGGAAGTTGAAGAGTATGCGTATACTTGTGAACCGTTATCAATAAGTGGAGATTCATCCAAATCGCAGGGACGAAACTATAAGCGCACAGATGAAAAGTCTAAAAAAGAAGCCGCTCAATTCTTCAATGACAATATTCGGAGGACAATGCACGCAGACTTAGCAAGTCAGCAATATTCGCCGTTAATAACCCTGATGACTGCCGATTATCTGCTCACAGCCCGTGATTTACCCGGTTGGCCAGGCAAATTTGAAATGTTTACCTATAAAAATCTTATAGAAAAAACATTCAGTTTTTTGGTGAACAGTACATTTAGTAATGAAGTCCTTGTGCGTGAAATGCGTATACTGCGTGAAATAGCCAAGTTGCATGGAGAATTGGATTTCTTTAATTCTATGATTAGAAAAACTAAACGTAAGTCAGGTATCAAGGATGTAATTGATGGCTTCTTTGTGACAAGTAATGTTTTCATATTTAATGGAGAACAATTGGGCATAAAGAATATCTATGATGCAGCTATTGCCACCCCATTTGCGTATGAGTTGTGTAATAAAGTTTCTGTAAAGTCAATATTTGATTTCATAAAACGCTTTGTTCGTGTAGTATTGAGTACTCAATCTTATAAAAAGATTAATTTTCCATCAATTGATTAAAGAAGTAAGATATGTTGAAAAATAAGTTGCAGTATATAGTAGGACTTTTGTCTCCCAAACTAATAACCCATATTCTTTATTACAAGACTTTTCATAAAAAGTTGAATTTGAAGAATCCGAAAACAATCAACGAGAAGATTCATTGGATGAAATTCTATGGTGATACATCTAAATGGGTAGTTTTTGCTGATAAATATAAAGTTCGCGAATATGTTACGGAGAAAGGATTGGAGAATACATTAGTGAAACTGTATGGTTGTTGGACTAATGTTGAAGATATAAATTGGGAAGAATTGCCCAATCAATTTGTACTGAAGGTCAACAACGGCTGTGGAGACATTTTGATATGTAAGGATAAAAGCAAGCTTGACATTGAATCTGTAAAAAAACTGTATGGTTCTTTACTGAAAGAAAAATTTGGAATCACTACAGGACAGTTACAGTATAGAAATATGCCAGCTTGCATAATTGCAGAAGAATTATTGGATGCAGAAAAGCAGTCAATAAAGTCATCGTCACTTGTTGACTATAAGATATGGTGTTTAAATGGTAGTCCTGAATATATTTTCGTATACACAAATCGCGATGGTGGCAATGCTGAATGTATGGTATATGATAAGCAATGGAATGCCCATCCAGAGTATATGATGACATCATCTAATTTTAGTATCATAAAATATGATATACCTAAGCCTGCACATTTAGAAGAGATGTTGAAAATAGCGGCAAGACTATCTGAAGGTAATCCAGAAATGCGTGTTGATCTATATGAGGTTGGAGGTAAAGTATATTTCGGTGAACTTACAATGACAGCCGCTTGTGGTTTGATGAATCATTTTACAGATGAGTTTATGACCTTGATGGGGAGTAAGGTTGTACTTCCAATAAAATCCAATTAAAAAAATAAAAATGTCTGCAATAGCAAAAAAGATAAAAATGGGGGGGTATCTTCTTTTTTCTCTTCCTAAGACAATCTATTTTAATGTCATTTCATTCCCTCTTGTACAAGCTATAAAGTTACCAGTTTTTGTTGGTTGGAATGTAAAGATTATAGAATCGCATAAGAATATAATTCGTTTTCCAAATGGAATAAAACCATTACTTGTTAGGATTGGTTATGGAGGCTCCCCTTCGCTACCGCCCCAAAAGGCAAGTATAAGGTTAAAAGGCGGTTCTTTAGTTTTTCAGGGAAAAGCACGGATGTCAGCAGGAACAATACTTAATGTTAATGGAAAAATGTCCATAGGCAAGAACTTTAGTTCTAATAAGAATGCGTTCTTATCTTGCACAAATGAAGTAACTATTGGGGATGATGTTCTTTTGGGGTGGGATGTTCACGTGTTTGATGATAATGGTGGACATACTGTACTTTACGATGGTGTTGAAAGTAAAAGTGCGAACAGCAGCATAAAGATAGGAAACCGAGTGTGGCTCTGTTCTTATTGCCATATGCTTGCTGGCAGCGAAATATCAGATGGGTCAATCGTTGCGTATAAGAGTCTGTTGACCAAAAAGATAACAGAGATAAATGTTATGGTAGCTGGTATGCCAGCAACAATAAAAAGACATAATGTGGAATGGCATGTGTAGATGAACTGAATGCTATTTAAAGAAATTCAAAATCCTGTATTATGAAAGTATACGAAAAAGGGTTAGTCAGTGTAATAATTCCTACATATAAGAGAACGGACAAATTAGATCGGGCAATAAAAAGTGTTTTAGGACAATCATATAAAAAAATAGAGTTGCTTCTCGTCAATGATAATGTCTCTGGTGATGAATATACATTAGCCCTAATGGAAAAGGTCAATGCTTATCAGAATGATTCTCGCTTTCAATTGTTGTTGCAGGAGAAGCATATCAATGGGGCTGTTGCCAGAAATTTTGCCATCAAGCAAGCCAAGGGAGAGTATATAGCTTTCCTCGATGATGATGATTGGTGGAAAGAGAACAAACTGGCAGAACAAGTAAAAGAATTGTCATCGTTAGATGAAAACTGGGGCGGAGTCTCGTGTAAGATGACATTCTATGATGAATCTATGAATGTGATTTCTAAATCACGAAAATATAGGGATGGAAATATATACAAAGATATACTGATGCTTCAAAGTGATGTCGCAACAGGAACTTTGTTGTTAAGACATTCTGCATTGGATGAAGCAGGATATTTTGACGAGAATTTGTTAAGAAATCAAGACCTACAGCTTTTGGTATTCTTTACTTATAGGTTTAAGTTGAAAGAGGTAGATAAATATCTACATTGTGTAGATGTAAGTGACAGCCAGAATAGAGCCTCAGATGGATTTAAAGCGATAACAATTAAGGAGAATTTTTACAAGTCTGTTAAGCCAATACTCAAAACATTGACAAAGTCTGATATGACTTGTGTGGATAGTATGCGAAATTTTGAAATAGCATACATTTTCTTAAGAGAGCATGATTATAAGAACGCGATGAAATATGGTCTTTCAATTTTAAGAAGTCCAAAGGCTTTCTATTTAGCAATACGTAAGACTATAAATAGATTATCAAGTAAACAATAATATGGATAAATTTTCTGTAGTTACTTCTGTTTATCGAAATGATAAACCAGAATTTGTACGTGTGGCATTAGATAGTATGCTTGTTGAGCAGACGCTGAAACCTTCAGAATTTGTCTTAGTTCGGGATGGATCTGTTCCAGTTGATTTGGAAAGATTACTTTTTGAATATGAAGCGAAGTACTCTGATGTAATGCACATTATTCGGTTGGATAAAAATGGAGGACTAGGTAATGCTTTGAAACTTGGGGTTGAAAATGCAACGTATAGCCTTGTGGCCCGTATGGATTCTGATGATATTTGTCTGCCAAAACGTTTTGAGAAACAGGTAGCTTATATGGCAGAGCATCAAGAATGCGATATAGTTGGCGGTCAAATGACAGAGTTTATAGGAGAACCGACAAATGTTGTCGGCAAACGAGTTGTTCCAGAAAGCAATGAAGCAATATATGAGTACATGAAAAGTCGCTGTGCATTGAACCATGTAACCGTGATGTTCCGCAAAGACACCATCTTGAAAGTTGGAAACTATCAAGATTGGTTCTGGAATGAAGACTATTATCTATGGGTGCGCATGATGATGAATAAATGTGTTTTTGCAAATCTTAGTGATGTACTTGTAAACGTTCGAAGTGGTGAAGACCAATATGCCCGTAGAGGAGGAATGAAGTACTTTAAAAGTGAGGAAGGAATACAACGCTTAATGCTTGACAACAAATTGATTAATCGGTATGAATACTCAGTGAATGTTGCAAAACGATTGATTGTTCAGCTTTTACTTCCTAATTGGTTAAGAGGTTGGGTTTTCCGAACTTTTGCAAGAAAGAAATAACCTCTATTTTTGAAAGCATGAATGTTATAACTAATACTATATGAGAATTCCATCCATAGATAATCTGATGAACAATATTCATGATTCTCGAAGCAAAGAGAGTATATATGAAAATATAGATTAGTAGATATTATGGATAAGTTGTTTTATGAGTTGATTCGTTTGTCGGTTGGTTCATGTTCTGTGTTATCCTCTCACCCTTCTTCTCATGAATGGCAGTCTTTACTTACTGAAGCAATAAAGCAAGCTATTGATGGGGTCTCATTTGAAGGATTCTTGAAATATCAAGAGTATTCTGAAAATGTACAGGAAAGCAAAAAAATAAAACTCCAATGGATTGCAAGTGTATTGCAGTTAGAGCAACGTAATGAATTGACCAATCTTCGTGCTCAGCAATTATCTGATTTCTTTAGCAAAGGAACATTCAGAACCTGTGTTCTTAAGGGCCAAGGTGTAGCATTGCTTTATCCTAATCCTAAACACAGACGTTGTGGTGATATAGATCTTTGGGTGGAAGGTAAGCGAGATGATATTGTAAATTATATACGTTCTAAAGGTGTTAAAGTTTACGATGTTCATTTAGTTCATGCAACTGCTGAGTTCTTTAAGGATGTGCCCGTAGAGATTCATTTCTGTCCAAGTTGGATGTATAATCCAATTTTGAATAGAAGACTGCAATTGTTCTTTGCATCACAGGCATCTGCGCAATTTGCACATTATGATAAGAAAGTTGGCTTTGCTTATCCTACTATATTCTTCAATCTTGTACACTCTATGGTGCATATCAACCGACATGTGTTTGAAGAAGGTATAGGTCTTAGGCAACTGATGGACTATTACTTTATATTGAAACATTCTTCTCGTGAAGAACGGAGTGAGGCTTATAATGTGTTATGCTCTGTAGGATTAAGGAAGTTTGTCGAGGCTGTAATGTATGTCATACAACAGGTTTTCTTGTTGGAAGAAGACTTGATGTTATGTAGACCTAATTCAATTCTTGGTTCTCGTTTACTGGATAGCATTATGGCAGGAGGTAACTTCGGAAAGGCTCTCGGCTTGAAGCATGGACGTAATAAACTGGAGAAAGGATTGCTGCAATTAAAACATAACCTACAACTAATGTCACCCTATGCCAATGAAGCCATGTGGATACCATTCTTTCAAGTATGGCATTATGGGTGGAGAAAGAAACATGGGTATTTATAGTGAATATTAAATTGAAATGCCAATCATTAAATAATATAGGATGAACAAGTCTGATATTTTTTGGCAAACATATTTAAATCTCGAAAAAGAGATGATAGAAGTGTCAAGGTACATCTTTATTACAGATGAGATAACTGTGCGACATAATGGTGCGGAAACAACGCAATCTTATGATGCACAACTGAATACTTTTTCCCCGCACTTGGCAGACTTATTAGTGCGTTGTTGCGTTCAAATAGAGGCTATCTCAAAAGAATTGTATCATGCTAATGGTGGCACAAAAGAGCGGGGTGATAAAACACTGTTTTTTGATGAGGACTGTTTGAAATTAATTGATATAAAGTGGGCAACTCATAACAAAAGAGTTTTAGTCGTAGCGCCTTTCTTCAATCTTACGAAAGAGGAAAACAGAGTGTTAAGACCATTAAAAGAAGCCCATAAAAGAGGAGGAACATATTGGGGTAAAGCTTATCAAGCGGTAAAACACGATAGGTTCGCTTCTCTAAAGTATGGTAACGTAAAAGCTGTATTACATGCTTTGGCTGCTCTATATTTATTAAATGTGTATTATAGGAATGAGTCGTGGGTTGTACCTTATAAGGATTTACGTAAGACAGATTATAGTTTAAACTCTTCAATATTTGCAGTAAATCCACCAACAGTTGAACAACTATGGTATGGAAATGAACCAAAACAAAGTGATAGTCCTTATGTCGTAAGATATAAAGCAGAAGACTATAAGCGTATTGAAGAAATGCAAAAGTCTGATACAGAAGCTTTAAATGCTTATTGGAGACAACAGCCAGAATTAAGTGATACAGAATTTATATCGATACTTTCAGAAGAACAAAAGAAGCAAAGACAAAATCCCACATATAGGATAATGTATATATGGGAACTCGCAAAGTTCAGATTGAAGAAAATGCTCCCTTCAACAATGTCTTTTGAAGAAAGGAAACGTCAATTGATAAACAGTGAGGCTTGGAATTGCTGGATTAATCAAAATAATAAACATTTATCTATTGATGAAATAACAGAAGACAATATTGAAAAAGAAATAGAACATGTAGGAACTCTTTGGGGAATGGACATCGAAAAAAGATACAATACCTTTAAATGGATTTTCTTAGCTACGAATGAAGCTATGTGTGAGGTGTTTATTCCACAATGAAACTTTGGAATAATTCGAAAACAATATATTTAGACAAAATGATATTCAAAAGACTCTTTGATATTATAGCATCTCTATGTGGATTGCTTTTAATTTGGTGGATATTCCCTATAGTAGCGTTTTTAATCCATAAGAAAATGCCGGGCGGTCCGGCGTTCTTCTGTCAGAAGAGAGTGGGAAAGAATGGTAAGTTGTTTACCTGTCATAAGTTCCGCTCGATGACGGTGAAGCATAGTGGCTCGTCTGTTTCGGTGGCTGGCGATAGTCGTATCACTCCTTTTGGAGCAAAGTTGCGCCATTATAAGATTGATGAGCTGCCAGAACTGTGGGATGTGCTGATAGGAAACATGAGCTTTGTGGGTCCGCGTCCTGATGTGCCTGGTTATGCTGATAAGCTGCAAGGGGATGATAGGGATGTGCTGAAACTTCGTCCTGGCATTACTGGGCCGGCTACTCTGAAGTATAGGCTGGAGGATGAAATGATTTCAGAGTATGTCGCAAAGAAACAAGCTGAGGGAGACAAACGTTCGATGCAAGAGATAGCTATTGAATATAATGATACGGTTATCTATCCTGACAAAGTACGCCTGAACTGTTATTATTATCGTCACTACTCGTTTTGGAAAGATATCGAAATGATATTTGCAACAGTTTTAGGCTTTAAAGTGAAGTTTGCTGGAGAGGAAGTTTGAGTGATTATTAATTTGTAGTGATTAATGATTATTTAAATAAAGGTTCAGCAGGTATGATTGAATAGGCTTGTGTCTGTGGAGCGAAACCACTACCTGCTACATTCCCTAGTCTTGATGGTTATAGCTGTAGAATATCACCTCTTCCCATTCCGAACAGAGAAGTAAAGACTACAAATTCCGATGGTATTGCGAAATGCGGGAGAGTAGGAAACTGCCTTATGGATGAAAGATCGAAGTTGCATAGGTTGGGATGTTTGGGGCAACTAATTGATATAAAAATTTAAATGTTATACAACTATGAACGTAAATGTATTTACCAGTAAGAAAATGTAGGCAGTTAAATCTTCATTTCAAAAGGAGATACTGCCTACACTCAAGTACTCAACAGCGGAAGTTGAAGTGGGTCTCTGTAGTTTATCATTGGTATTAACCTGTATGTCAATATTGATGGCAAAGATCGGCTACGGATGTATAGCCTTCGATACTTTGATGCTCGTAAGGGCCTTGGTACAAGGGTAGTTATGGAAATGGCAATCCGCTATTAGTATGTTATCCATAGGGCTGACAGTAGCTGGACTCTTAACGACAGGTTCAGTAGCTCTTGCGTTGGGATTTGCATCTTTCATACTTGATGTGACTATACTAATATTTGCATATAGTAACTATACCAAATCTGGTAACAGAGTAAATTCAGAGTAGATTGTAGGGAAAGGTTTTCTTTCCAAGATGAGTGAGCCGTACACTCATGAATAAACGGGGTTGGCGGTCTGCGGACTGCCAACTTTTAAAGAAGAAACTTCTATATTCTATAAAAATAGTAAGAGTGTATAATTAAAAAGAATCAGTTTTAATATGTGGAAAGATTCAGAAACAAAGTCTGATTATCTTAATTTTGACTATCTTGTAGATGCAGTGGAGAGTATTGCTATGGATGCCAAGCTTACCCCATCGACTATAGGAGTTTATGGTGATTGGGGAAGCGGTAAGTCGAGTCTTATGCAGATGGTGGAAGAAAAGATAAAGGCAGAACATAAGGAAGATGCTTGTTGCATTCGATTCAACGGATGGCTGTTTGAAGGATATGAAGATGCAAAAACAGCCTTTTGTGGTTCTATTCTTGACGCGCTTCGTACAGAAAAGACGATACCTGCCCAAGTAAAGACAAGAATAACCAAGCTTTTGAAGAAAGTAGACGGAAAGAAAATTCTCATGAAGGGAGGTTCTGTTGCTTTGGATATTCTTTTAACAGGAGGACTTGGGTCTATAACATATCTTACTATTGATGCCATAACCAATGCGCTGAAAGACAAACTATCAAATGCCAATGCTGACGACATTAAAAATGTATTGAAAGACGTATTGACAGAAAACAAAAATCAATCAACATTTAATCGTAATGATATAAAGGTATTCCAAGAAGAATTTAAAAAGATATTGGACGAGTCAAAGATAGAACACCTGGTGATATTTGTTGATGAGTTAGACCGTTGTACCCCAGATACAATATTGGATATTTTTGCAGCAATGAGATTGTTTTTGTTCGTTGAGAAAACATCATTTATCATAGGAGCAGACAGTCGTTTGGTAGACTATGCAATAAAAACTCGATACCAGAATATACCTAACAACGATCTTGACATAAGTAAAGAGTATCTGGAGAAATTGGTACAATATCCCGTGACCATACCCAAACTTGATGAATTAGAACTGGAACGTTACCTTACATGTCTGTTGCTTGAAACCGAAATCAACAATATTGCAGAATGTGTTAAGGGTGAAAATATCTATGCTCCTATTAGTCAAGAAAAATTAGTGAATAGCCATAAAGACAAAGAAGAAAAAATCAAAGATGCACTTGCATTATCACATATAATCTCTCCTATTCTTGCTGCCAAGCTGAATGGAAATCCACGCCAATGTAAAAGATTTCTCAATACATTGTTCATGCGAATTAGTATGGCAAAAACCAGAAATGTTACCTTAGACAAGAAAGTATTGTCCAAACTCATGTTGTTGGAATATTTCAAGGAACCGATGTATGCAGAAGTGGTGAACCCGAACAACAGAAAAGACTTGCAAGAATTGGAAACAAAGAAGTCTATAGCAAAGACTAATGTCTTTAGCAAATGGAAAGATGACGAATGGATAAAGGACTGGTTAGCAATAGATGTTCAACTAGGTAAGGAGGACCTGAAACCATATTATTATTTCTCGCGCAGTACGCAAAGAGTAAATCAAACGATTAATAATCTGTTAAGTCCAAATGCTCAACAATGTTTAAAGTCGTTTTTGGCTAAGTCAGATTCAGAAAGAGGAAAAGCGGTGGAATTGTTTGGAACATTAAGCGAATCGGAATGTGCATTGGTTACAGATGCTATATATGAGGAGATGATAAAGACTGAGGAAATCGATATGGATATATTCAAATCGTTTATAGAAACTTTGTCATGCAAATCAATGCGTGATCAAGCTGTTAAACAAATAAAGAAAATACCAGCATCTAAACTTGTAGTAGAGATGTTACCTCCAATCAATAATTTGAAATCCAAATTACCAACAGCACAAGACAAAGAGGAAATAGAAGATTATATTAAAATACCAATTTGTCTAACGCATTGAAAGTAACAGAAGAACTGTTGAATATGAGATAAAGGTATGGGTACATCAAGTATATATAAAGGACCAAAGAAAACAATATTGTTACCAGACGATTATTCTGATGACAACAATCCAAACGACGTTTCTGATTCTCCGTCAGATGAAGAAGCCAATGAACAGCCACAAGAAAAGCCTTCCGTGTCATGGCAGTCTGCCAAAAGCGGAGTTACAAAGTCTGTTGGAAGTGATTCACGTGCGGTGAGACATGCCATGTCTTCCTATACAAAAGCATTGGGAGGACATAGAAATGCAGCAAAGCAATCTGTTCAGGCAAGGAAAACCACAGCAAGCATCATTTCATTTTTTTCGGGAACCCCATCAGAGGTTAAACATCGTTTAGAGTCAGAAGGTATTTCTTTTGAAGGTAAAACTACAAAAGAAATATTTATAGAGATACGAGATTTACTGGCTCCAATACCGAACTCATTAGAGGACAGCTATGTAAATAAGGCAGTGACGGACACTATATCAGAACTTCTGAAAGACTCAAACTTGGAAGCTGAGCAAATTGATAATCTATTAAATCCAACACTATTGGAGAAACTTGTCTGTGGTACAGTTAAGAACTATATCTATAATAAGTTCATCAGTCAGGTAACAGCAGGTATTCTTAAAAAAGACAATAGCATTACAGATATTCGTCGTTTCGAAAAGAAAGCCAAGGCATGGATAGAAGGTATCGTGAAAAGTGTTATTCCAAAAATGTTGCATAGTGGAGTCAATCCACGTGATATAGACAACAAGGTGAAAGCAATCTACGAAGGATGTTATAAAATTATGGAGAATTTCAAATGATGAATACATTTGTATGTAAGCTTTTTAATTCAGACTCCTTTCATATAGCTGGAGCTGAGGTCGTAAATCTGAATGACAACAAACAGTACAATTACACGTTTTGGAAATTGTCGAAGCAATTGTATAGTATACCATACGTATTTACGAAGGAAGCATTAGACTTATTCTATCTTTCGCTCATGGTTTTCTATGCAGACAGGTCTGTTCTCAGAAGTTTACAACCAGACGGTTGGACGAGGCACATAGAAGTATATATGCCTGTTGCCAATGTTGGTAAATGGAATGCAAATTCTGATTTGCTGAAACGGAAGCTTGATTTCCTGACCGGTGATGACTGGAAGTTTCATTTCAGAGATCGAGTTTGTATCACAGCTGATGAAGACAAATACAAGGAGGGAAAATATCATTTCAGGCGTTCTACTCGAAAGATTGATACCGATGTCTTTTGTATGTTGTCTGGAGGTCTTGACTCCTTTATTGGAGCAATCGACCTTTTATCCAGCAATGTAAAACCGATATTTGTCGGGAATTACAATGGAGGCAAGGGTGTCAGCGTTTATCAAAATAGAGTTATAGATGCCTTGCAAAAACACTTTCAAGTTTCACCGAAACGATTCTACCAGTTTTATGCAGCTCCTAAAAGTGGCAAGGAAGACACCACAAGGTCTCGTTCCTTATTGTTTTTCTCTCATGCCATATTATTGGCATCGGGTATGAATAAGCCAGTAAAGTTGTATATTCCAGAAAATGGCGTTATCTCTATGAATATACCTTTGACCGAACATCGAATGGGAAGCTTGAGTACTCGTACAACCCATCCGTATTTTATGGGATTGTTGCAGGAATTATTGAATTCATTGGATTTGAAAATCACAATTGTCAATCCATATCAGTTCAAGACCAAAGGAGAAATGATGTTGGAATGTAAGAATTTTGATTTTCTGAAAAGCAATTATCCATTAACGATGTCATGCTCGCATCCAGACTTGGGACGTTGGAAAAAAGAAACTGAATCAAGTCATTGTGGCGTATGCTTGCCATGTACTATAAGGCGAGCTGCTATCATGAAAGCAGGTTTGAAAGACGAATCGTTTTATCGTGACCCACAATATAAGGATATTGAAGCGGAAACTAATTTGCGCTCTTACAAATTGGGGTTGACCCAGAAGAAAACTCCTATTTGGGCAATTCAAGAATCTGGACCGATAACACATCATCGACAGGATTTTGCAGATTTGTATCAAAGAGGCTTGGCTGAACTAAAAGAATTCATTGATACACTATGACGAAACATCTGTATGATACACATTTCCATTTAGATTTGCAAAAAGACAAGCCTAAAGCTATAGAAACCATTACAAAAAATGGCATATACACCATAGCAATGACCAATCTTCCCGATTTATATCAGAAAGAGGTTTCGTTGTATGGACAAAAATATATACGTATAGCATTAGGGTTTCACCCAGAGTTGGTACATGAGTATCCAAATAAAATACCATTGATGTGGAAGCATTTAGCAGAGGCGAGATACATAGGAGAAGTTGGATTGGATTTTACGGATAAGTCACATACAAAAGAACAGATTGCGTTCTTTTCAGAGTTGATAGCAAGATGTAAGAATGATAGCAACAAGATAATTTCAATTCATTCGAGAGAAGCGGAGAATGAAATATTAGACATAATTGGAACAAACTTCAAGTTCACCCCAATACTTCATTGGTACTCTGGTACAATAGGAAATCTGAAAATAGCGTGTGAAAGAGGTTATTATTTCTCTGTAAACTTATCAATGACAAGAACAAAGAAATTTGCACAAATACTGGAATGTATCCCGAATGATAAGATATTATTGGAAACAGATAGTCCTTTTACATCAACAAAAATTTCTCATTTGGATAGTTTGAAAACGGTAAATGAACTCTTGAATTCCTATAACATTAATTGTTGGGAGAACTTTCTGAAAATAATAGGTGCGTAGAAACAACAGTATAAGGAAATGGTTATTGTAAATGGCTACTTATTTACCAATTGAAAAATCGGAACACATACGATTGCAGATTTTCAAACTGAAAAGATAATATAAGTAATCACAGCAGAACCTTTAGTGAAGGTTCTCGCTGCAATTCAAAGTCAGTGTATTAACTGTTTGGTCTCTGTTGGGTTAGATGTAACGGGGATTTTGGGAATCCCTGTAGCAAGCATTATGTCATTAGTTAAAGATTGTGGGGAGATGTTTTTGAGATTACTTTCTGGAAACGGAGTAAACAAAGCAAACGTGTTTGTTGTAGCTCATGATCTTGAGGGGCTATGTCCTATGTATGCTTAGTACCAAAGCATCTTTGCTTTTACCATTGACTCAGCACAATTCGCTAACTATGTTAGTGATAGAATAGAGATAAAACGTAGTACAACAGATTAAAATAAGGAGCTTCATGGTTGGTGAAGGCTTTTCCATTGCCAACCACTCCTTTTTAACCTTTTCAAGAATATCATTTCATACATAACAAACATTGAAACAAAAGAAAATCCATATCCAGTCGATGGAAAAACGTCTTCAGTGAAGGACGTTCTGTATGTTGGGTTTTATAAAACATTAAGGCTATGAGTATTGAACGACTTTGGATGCAACCTTTTTCTATTGAAAATGACACAAACATTATCCTTCCATCAAGGGGGTTAAAGTTAATCGGTGTCCGTTTTTATCCATATGATGGGGATAATAGAGACGCTGAGCGTAAGGCTCATTGTATTCAAAAATCCCTTTATGGCAGCTCGCAATGGTTCTATTTCAACAAAGGATTTAGAATAATAGAGGACAACCATGAGATTACAGAGATTGAAGTAAATGAGAATGCTTTTGACTCTAACATTCTTCTTTATTCGGATACTGAACCTAATGGAATTAACATAGGTATCAGTGCAATTGTTGGTGCTAATGGAACAGGCAAGAGTACACTGATAGATACTATTGTTAGATTGATAAACAATATGTCGGCAGCTATTATTGGTGAAGATTATGTTTATACAAGCGCACAGCATCTGCATTATATAGATAATGTATATGCTTCTTTGGCTGTTTATATAAATAATCACATCAATATTTTAACATGTAAAGGCAGAAGATTGAATTTGGATATATATAAAACAGATTTGCATGTCTTGGATAGGGAATACTCAAAGCAAACACATCGGGTTATAGAGCATTACGCTTCTATTGATAAACAGGTGATACTCGATGGAAGTGAATCTGTTGAGGAAATCTTGAAGCCTAAGCCAGGATTGAAACATTTGTTTGAGGATTGGTTTTATACCTTAGTCAGCAACTACTCTCTTTATGCCTATAACTATCGTGACTATATCAATGAACGCACGAATGCAGAGCGTTTAGAGAAATTGGAACATGGTACAAACTATACTGAGGAAGATGAGTCTTGGCTGAAGGGTGTGTTTCATAAGAATGATGGATATCAAACACCAGTTGTTATTCATCCAATGCGTAATGGTGGGTATATCAATGCGCAAAAGGAGAACTATTTAGGTAAGCAGAATCTTATATCGCTTTGTTTTGAGCGTAGAGATAAACAAAATGAAGATGGAACTATAAATCACGAATTCTTTCCTTTTCGTATAATAAACCAAACACATCATATCGTAGCTTTCTTTTTTCATGATATAATTCAAAATAAATATCATACTCTTTATGCTTTCTGTCTGGAGAAGAAACATCCTAATAATGATGACGACAATGAAAGGATATTTATCATAGAGAGAGCCATCAGTTCGTTTTGGGAAAATACGATAAGTGTGCAATACGCTAAAGAAGATGTAGCATGGGAGTATTTGCTATATAAGACAATAAAGGTAATTTGGACCTACAAGCATTATGAAGATTTATGGACATATGCGTTTTCAAATAACTTTGATGAGGCTGTCTTTAAGAAAAGACTTGTAGATCTGCTGAAGGACGGGTCACACAGAACAGCTAAGATTAGAAGGGTTGTTGCGTATCTCAGATTCTGCAAAGATGAGGATTATTATATAAAGCAAGGTGCCGTTGTAGATGTGGATACCATATATAAATGGATGGTGACAAAAATTGGCTCTCAGTTATATCCCGCTTACGATTATCATGAGATAAACAAGGATGATTTACTTCCGCCTCCTTCTTATACTGTTACGCTGCAACTGGTAGATAATGAGCATTTGCAAGAATACAAGGAGAAAGGCACCCAATGCATGGATATAATTCCGTTTGAAGGTTTGAGTTCTGGAGAACGTCAGATTGCTTATACATTAGGCAACTTAATCTATCATCTGAGAAATATCGAATCGAATAGTGATGATATGAATTCTAACATAAACCATGTTTCGACACATAAATATGGATATGTGAATGTCATGTTGGATGAAGTGGAACTTTATTTCCATCCAGATTTGCAGAGACGGTTTATAAGCCTGTTGCTTGACTCTATTAAAGGATTGCAATTGCCTTCAAATTGTGGAATAAACATTACTCTGATTACTCATTCTCCGTTTGTTTTGAGTGATATACCTGATAGTAACATATTGTGTATGTCAAGAAAAGAACATGGGGATGCTTTTGATAAGACATTTGCTGCCAATATTCACGACCTATTCAACAATACCTTCATATTGCCATATACCATTGGAGAATATGCACAACGAAAGATAACAGAAATTGTTTCTGCGTATCATAGAGTCATATGTATTGATAAAAATGATAGTAATTGGAAGGTTTGTGATGAACGTCAAGAATGGCAGAAGCAATTGGAATGGTCAAGATTGAAATATATATCAGAAATAATCGGCGACAATTATCTAAGTGAGGAAACTAAGGATATGTTGGACGAGATTGAAGAATGGTATTCTGAAAACCAAGATTTATATGAAACGGATAAAATATCCTCCAAGGGGATCAATGGAATTTGCTAAAATTGTTTCTGATTACAAGAGTAGATTTGTCACAGATTTGCTACAGATGGAAACAGACTGGGGAGACTGGAAAGTTCGTAATCATGTTACAACTATTAGTGAAACTGTAGAAGAACTATTATGTGCGGATGTAGACGTGATAGCTGATGTGTATGATAGATTTTTAGCTTTGCATATACCATCGACTATGCCTGATCCAAAAGGTAGTGGCAAGAAAGTAAGGTCTACAGAATATAAGGAACTCGATGCTATATTTAAATATACAAATAAGTATGACGAGGTAATAGCTGATTTCTTTAATGAGAAAGCAGCAGGACTACATATTACTACTTGCTACTACTGTGAGTTAGCTTACATAAATACTTATAACGTAATAAGTGCTTCTACGCATATGGCCAAAAGGCAGTTTGACATAGACCATTTTCTGCCTAAGACAAAATGTCCCATAGTTGGGCTCTCTTTATTTAATTTTGTTCCTTCTTGACAAGTCTGCAATTCAAGAATAAAACTGATGAGAGAATTAGGAGACAATGTCGTAGAGAAACAAAAATTCAACCTTGCTGGTGAAGATTATAAATTCGATGAAAACGTGAAGATAAGGTTGAGAATGTGGCGTAAACCGAGTACATCTTTTAAGACAAGGGGTAATTATTATTTGTATTTCCGATGTCAGAATGGCTTTCGTAAATATGTGGACTTTTTTCATTTGGAAGAGCGATATGAGTTTCATAAGTGTGAGGTGTTAAGATTGTTTGAATTAAAGGCGAAGTATCCACAGGGTACAATAAAACGAATAGCAGAATTGTTGGGAAAGTCAGTGTCTGACATCCGTGAAGACATTTTCCACAAGAAGTTTTTGAATAGCAATGATAGGTGCTTCGCAAAACTAACAAAAGACATTCTGAAATAAGTGAAAGATAAAAGCATAGAAAAGTATTTGCTCTTTGAATGAGCATTATCCAATTAGATAAAGTCTAAGTTTTAAAAACAATATACAATGGAAGAAAGAAAAACAATTTATCTGTGTCTTGCCCATATGAGTGAGGCTGGTTTGGAACAGAAATATGTGAAGGAGGCATTTGATACCAACTGGGTGGTACCAATGGGACCGAATGTGAATGCCTTCGAAAAAGATTTGGAGACGTTCGCCAACAGTAAGAGTGATGGAACAGAGCCGCTTGACCGCAAGGTGGTTTGTCTGTCGGCTGGTACTGCTGCCGTTCACTTGGCTTTGATTGGCTGTGGCATTAAGGCTGGTGATGAAGTATTGGTGCAGAGCTTCACTTTCTGTGCTTCAAGTCATCCTATTACTTATCTGGATGCTAAGCCTGTGTTTGTGGGTTCTGAGGATGAGACATGGAATATGGATCCGGCTTTGTTGGAAAAGGCTATTATTGACCGTAAGGAGAAGACTGGTAAGTTGCCTAAGGCTATTGTTCCAGTAGCTCTCTATGGTATGCCTTACCGCATTGACGAGATTATGGCGATTGCCGACAAGTATGGTATTCCAGTTGTGGAGGATGCGGCTGAGGGTATGGGTTCACGCTTTGATGGTCAAGTGCTTGGAACTTTTGGTAAATATGGTGTACTGTCGTTTAACGGCAATAAGATGATTACTACTTCGGGTGGTGGTGCAATGATTTGCCGCAATGCGGAGGATGCCAACGAGGTGATGTGGTATGCAACACAGGCTCGCGACGCTTATCCTTACTATCAGCATACGGCTATAGGATATAACTATCGTATGTCGAACGTGTGTGCTGGTATTGGTCGTGGTCAGATGACTGTCCTCAATGACCATATTGCCCACCACAAGCATGTGCAATCACTCTATGAGGAACTTTTGAAGGATGTACCAGGTGTACATATTCACAAGCAGCCTACCGACAAACGCTATGATGCCAACTTCTGGCTTTGCGCTGCCACTTTGGACAAGGACGTTAAGATTCAAGGACAAGAGAATGCTTACAAGGAGGTAATAAAGACTGCTGTGGGTGGTGCAGCAGGTGTAATCCACGCCGTTGATTCAGCAACAACCGACTGTCAGCCTAACGAAAATGTAGAGGCATTGCGTGTGTTCATGCTTGGCAAGAAGATTGAGTGCCGTCCGGTATGGAAGCCGATGCACAAACAACCCGTGTATGAGGGTGCTCCCGTATATACTAATGGTATTGAAGAAGAACTCTTCAAGGTTGGCTTCTGTCTGCCAGCTGGTCCGTATGTGACAGATGATGATGTGAAGTATATCGTAGAGAGCATCAAAGAAGCAATCGTAAGATAAGCAATTTGTTTATGAGCGATTAATGGACGTAATATGCTGGCTGCATAGATGTCTGTTAATCGCTCATTCGTATAAAAACTATACGTATAATGAAAAACTTTATAGTAGCAATTTGGAAATTGATTTCACCGAATGCCATTACGACTCGGCAAACTTCAAACAAGTTTGGTTTGCTTTCACTGCTTTGGCAATTCTGTTCTTTCCTTTTTGTACCTCGTAAAGCGAACAGATTACCTAATGACTAACGATAATGGAAATAAACAAAGAATTTTTAGGTAAGCTCTTTGAGCAAGCTGTAGAGAATCCTAGATTGCGTCAGAGCTATGACTTACGTACATCGTCAGATGATAATTCACAGCGTATCTTGAATGCATTGCTGCCAGGAACCGTTGTTCCCATTCATAGACATCCAAATAGCAATGAGAATGTATTGTTGTTGTGTGGTAAACTTGTAGAGGTAATCTATGACGAAAATGGCAAGGAAAAAGAGCGCATCCATCTTTACCCTAACATTGGGAATTATGGCTGTGTGGTACCTCCTGGTGCATGGCATACAGTGGAAGTCTTAGAGCCGTCTGTCATATATGAAGCAAAGGACGGAAAGTATGGAGAAGATGGAAGTGAAACATTGGATGCTTTCAAAGCAAAGGTAGCGGAAGACAAAACAGCTCCTACATTCTCCAACAATTTTGGCGATCTTAGAAAGAATATCGAGTATTTGATTGGCATGGAACGTCAATCAGGTAGAATGGATGAGATAACTCCTATTTATGTGTCGCGTATGCTGAATGTACCTTTGGAAGAAGTGGAGCAAGTTATGAAGGAAATGGGGAATTAATTGTTGTTTTATAAAAAAAATAGGCAGACTGAATCCCAACAATCTATGATATACAAGCAACCAAGTGGAAATGCAGGAGAATATTATCCGGCTTTCTTTGAGATGAGATTGAAAGTTGATTATATGATTGACTTAAACACTTGTACTAGTGCTGAATTTGCTTTGTTTTTCCATGAATATATTCACTTTTTACAAGATATAACGACAACCTATTGTCTAACGAATTGCTATTATATTGGAGAACATATTCAAAGTATCGTAACTGATATTAACAATAAATACAAGAAAGGCGATACCATTATAATACCTTATATCTATAATGATAACAAGGACTATATTGAAATAGACGATCTAATTCGGAAAATAACGTTAGGTGATGTTGGAGAATCTATCCCATCATTGAAAATAACAGAATGGTGCAAAGATAATTTTACAAATCTTCCAAATGTAGAGGGCTTAAAAGAGATTACGGGTATATGTGTTTCTGCAAATGAAAGTGATATTTTTTCATTTGGTGCATATGCAATTAAAGAGAGTATGGCGTATATAATGGAACGTTTACTCACAATAGATTTTAAGGAATCTGCCGATTATCCATATTGTTCAGCTGAAAGAGTCGTAGAATATGAATATCCTGAATTTGGAAAGAATAAATTGAATGTGCTGGCTTTGTGTGATTGTTCTCTAATGTTTACAAATCCAGCTCATATTTTTTATGATATTTTAAAAGACATGAAATCAAAAAATTATGTCCCAAAGAAGCCACAAGATTTGTATGACCAATTACGTAATGCTAAAATTGGTACAGGAAACAATAAAACGGATGTCTTCTCTCATTTCAAAATCATAGGAGAAGAAGCAAGAAAAAAGATGAAAAGCTATTTCTACGTACCCAATCACCCTGAACTACATGAGGCATATCATAAATGGATTGATAAGGTTCTGGATTATGCTATATACTTGCGAACAAAAACACCTCACTTTATCATTGATTTATGTAGTATAGGACAAGCACGTACAAATAGTCTGTTTGCAGATATAGTAAAGAATGTTGGAACTCCACTAATGAGAGATAAGCGTCAAGAATATTTCAGTGTAAAACCTGATGGATATAATGGCTTTAATGTTGAATTATTAAAAGCAGTTAAGCAACTATATAACATACTACATGATGGAAATATAGCTTGCGAATTATATCCATGGTGTAATGGTTCTAATGGCATAAATCCGGCAGTTGAAATTTGTCTTTATAAACCTTGGGAAAGGAGTAAGATGTCAGAACTATGTCCTGTAGCTCTATTGTGGAAAAATTGGGGGCTTAGCGAATATACATTTAAAAATAGCCAAAACAACAGTACTATAAAGTAATAAAGTGTAGAGATTGTAATGAGTAAAACTCAATTAATACACTGATGTCATCTAAAGATGATGTATTTGTAAAAATGAAAAGGAAATACAATAGAAATAAATAACAAAGCTACGAAAATGCATAAAGACTCATTCGATTTCGTCTACAACGCCGAAGGCGATTATTACGATTTAGTTGTAGACAAGAAAATACAGAAAGTCGTAGAAGAGCTGAAGGCATTGCCCCATGACGTACTAATCCGCTACCTGACCTATTGGTCAGAAGCCATAGACAGACGTAAATATGTAGTGGAGAGTGACCTTCCGCATGAAGAATGGTACACGGACTGTTGTGACTATGCAGCCAGTGAGACAGATAAAGAACGATATATGCATGCCAAGTGTATGGCAGAGACTCTTGGACATATGCTACAAGACATCAAGAATAATTATCCTAACAAGTATCCTGCTGCCATGCGCACGGTGAAGTCATGGAAGAACTACAATTTTATCGGGTTCACCCCTACCATGCGTGAAGAAATCGACAAGGTTTGGATAGAACCGAACACGTGGAATGATGGGAAAAAGGCTGCTATGGCATATGTTCCATTGCTTGAAATCTTTATGAAGCAATATGAAGATGGCAAGAATGAGGAGGTGGCAGGAAATGCTTTCTATCTTCTTGAACGACTTGCAAGGCTACACTGTAAAGATGTGGATTACTTTGAGCCAGACAGAGAGAGCCATTGCTCGTATTATGAGTTTCTGTTGGAGGCTGTATGTCATATTCTGACACTTGTCATGAAAGACAAGCGTACAGAGCAACGATATAGTAATGCTATGGTTTGGCATATTAACACGATCAATATGCTTTATGGGCAGATGTTTCAGTCTTCATTTACCAGTTTCGAGGATTTTCTGTATGGGGATGTAAAGAGAAACACGTTTGTGTTTGGGTTTGAATACTTGTTGGAGATGGATAAAAACAAAAACCGATAAACAGAATAAAAACCGTTGGGGCTTGCAAACTGCGCATAGAGAATACATACGGTCGTAAACAGAATAAAGCCCTTTCAGATATTCTATCACCCCATATTCCTTATAAAAATTTAGGATATGAGCAAAAAGAAAAGATACAGCATGATTTTCTACATGTCTGAAAATACATGGAGCATGAGTGGTATACCATGCCCCGATTGCGTGGATGAAAGCAATTATCAGGCATGGAGCAGATACCTGTCAAAGCAGATAGACAAGTTGCTATGTGCGGAGACCATGCAAACAGCAGAGTTTCAAGAAGAGTTGGAGACGGTTCGTAGAGACAAGGAAGAACAACTTGCCCATCAGAAAAAGTTGGATGAAGCAGCCGAGGTGCGCAGACGGAGAAGCTGTATGGAACGTCCGAAGATAGACTATGTGCCCAAAGGATTGTACATAGACCTGGAGGAAGCATACTCCAAGTTCTTCCAACAAGTGGTGACCTTCTTCCCTGATGACAAGGACGACTTCATGTATATGCTACGACTGTTGGAACGTTGGGAGAAGAAATCGATACCAGCAGTATTGGCAAAAGGACGACCAGACGCAGCTTATGCCATTGCCATGGGATTGTGTGAACATCTGCCTTTGCTGATATATAGGGATGACATTAGAGATTATCTAAATGAATGCAAGCTACGTATCGGCAAACTGATATATGCGAGCTTTGCTGCATTGGTAGATAGTGTGGCAGCATGGAACAACGAGGAGAAGCGAGAAGAGGTCTTCACCTACATCTTTACGCATCTGTCACGGTTTGATGATTTCAAACGAGTGCAGAACAATATAAAGATGTTGGCACCAAGCAAGAAATTCTCGGGAGAACCCGTGAAGATTGAGCGAGAGATGAATAACGAAGAAGAACGCGCTGCAAAAGAGGCTGAACGTAGGCGACTGGAGAAAGAGCGACAGATACTGGAAGCAGAGAAAGAAGCCAAGTCATTGATACCACTGAACAAATATTATGAACAGAAGATCTTCAACAGAAGAAATGTGGATTGGGACTGTTATAGCATCTGGCAGCTGATGTTGGAAGAGAACAAGAATATCGAGAAGTTGCTTGCCGTTGGAGAATACCAGACGGCAGCATTGATGTTTCTGCAGCTGACGAAATCCATGTGCAGACACTTTGTGATAGACAGGCACTGGGAGTATTTTGATGATATGTACAGTCCTGAATATGCCATAAGAGACATGGTGGAGGAGTTTGAACGATTGGCGAAAGAAGGGAAACTGCCTGAGGATGTGAATGTTTATTTGCATGAGGCGTGGAAAGAGATTGAGGGAATGGAGAGTTGTACGGATTATGGGGTGCCGAGAGGAGCTTTGCCCTTTTAGTGGGCAGTGGGTGTTGGATGAATCAAATATATCTATGAAAAATTATGAATAGTGTTGAAATAGAAAAGAAGATAAGGGAATTGGTTAGACACTATCTGATAAAGGACTATCATGTAACGCGTGGAGATATAATACTATGGTTGCCGGATATATGTAAGGATAGCCCATTCAATAAATTGATGGACGAGGTGTATGGAGCGTTGGATGATAGCATCCGAATAACTGTGATATACCCGAACAACGGCAAGAAAGTCTGTGAGTTCATCAAGGAAAACATGGAAGAGATAAAGCGCATGAAATTGATTTGATGCGTAGATAATAATTTGTGGAAAAGACACAAATGAGAAAAGAAATACAGTTGTACGAATACCAAAAGGATATGTTACGGCAGATAGAGGATGCGTTTGTGACGCACCAATCTGTGATGGTACAGATGCCTACTGGAACTGGAAAGACCGTTCTGATTTCGGAAGTAGTGAAGAGAGAAGAACGAAGAGTGAAGAATCCATGTGTATGGATTGTGGTACATCGGCGTGAATTAGTAGAGCAGATAAAGGAAACGCTTGAAAGAAGATTAGGCACTTCTCTTGAGGCTGAAAGAGAAAAATCAAACGTTATAGAAGTGTTCTCTATACAGTGGTTGTCGAGACACTATCAAGAACTGGAGGAAAGACCATCACTCATAGTGATAGACGAGGCACATCATACCCTGGCAAAGACCTATGCCGAGATGATGAATGCCTATCCAGAGGCAAAGAAACTCGGAGTGACAGCCACCCCTTGCCGACTCAACAAGCGAGGCTTCACCGATTTGTTTGAAATACTGCTTACTTCCCACTCCATTTCCCACTTTATCAAAGACGGTTATCTGTCAGACTTCGATTATGTGTCGCTTAATCCGAGCAGTGAAGACCAAAAGAAGATTGACAGAATGTCAAAACGAGCCACCGCTGGAGATTATAGCATTGCAGAGATGCAGGATGTGTTGGACTGCAAGCCATCTATTGGGCGGTTGTATCAGACTATAAAGGAATTTGCGGCAGAAAAGAAAGGCATCGTGTATGCCATCAATATAGAACATGCAGAGCATATTGCAGCGTATTATCGTGAGCAAGGAATAGAAGCTGTGGCGATAAGCAGTAAGACACCGTTGGCGGAAAGGAAGATTATCATTGAGAAGTTTAAGGGGACAAGCATTGATAGTAATCCTAACTATGCCTCTTTGAGCCTTTCTATGCCGATGGAGAGGAAGAATGATGCTGATAACAAACCATTGAGTACGAAAAATTGTGGCAAGACAGATAAGACAGGTACGGCAACAGAACAAATGGGCAACATTCAGGTATTGGTGAATGTGGACTTGTTCGGTGAAGGCTTCGACTGTCCCGATGTAGAGTTCATCCAGTTGGCAAGACCCACACTGTCGTTGGCGAAATACCTACAGATGGTAGGACGTGGTCTGCGTGTGGCGAAGAGCAAGGAATGCTGCATCATCCTGGACAATGTCGGACTGTATCGACTGTTTGGACTTCCCACCACGGAATGGAACTGGACAGCGATGTTCCTTGGCAACCAGAGTGGCATGGGCGAGGTGAATATGGCAAAAGACTTTGCTTTGAAAACCATTGGAGCATGCTACAGCGGTCAGAAGAGAGAACGGATGGACATGTACAACGACACCATGGTAGTGATAGCACGTCATGACGCCCCCAGAGTACAGGCACAGATGGTGGAGTTGGCAGGTATGTACCACACGATACGCAACTTGCGCAAGACGGAATGCGGATATATCGGTGATGGAGTCTATATCCGAACGATAGAAAAGCAAGGCATCTACAAGACCACCAATGATGTGCGTTTAGGATGGAGAATGGTATACCGAACGGTGGATGGCGTGACACACTATTATGCGCTGCATGAAAGAAGTGAGCGCATGGAGTATGTCGGCAGGAGAAATCCATGGAGTGAATGTGCCACAGGCATCATCAAGCAGTACTTCTATCCGTGTGAAAACAACGACAACCAGTTGACCGAAATACCCGTAGAAGAACCTGCCTACATCACAGGCGAGAAGCGCAAGCAGCAGAAAGGTAGCATACAGCAGGAAGTGAATGGCGAGTACTATATGGTGACATACGTCTATTATGGCGTAAACAAGAACAAGGGAAAGGAGTTCAACAGCAAGGACGCATACGTCTGTGAGCATTTCATGCGCAATGAGTATGCCGTCAGCAACAACAACAATCACATCATCCTAAGAGGACTGGAGAAAGTGAAACTCTCCGACGACAATATAGCAGAGGTAGTGTTTGAAGGAGAAAAGAAGACAACATGGATAAACCTGTATACCATGCAAGAGTTTGACAAGCGTCCGCAAGTGGAACGTATGGGATTTATGGAACTGCTGAAGGTAGATTACAACTACTATTTCTACAAGAACAAGAAACTCGCCGGCATACCGCTGCGCGATTGGGGATGTGCCGTGAACAATAGAATGTTCATGTTTATGGAACAATATGTGATATTGCAGGAAGAACCAGACAAAGTGTACTACGTGGAGGGCGAGTACAACAAAGGAAGACAATGGTATCTGAAGTTGCAGGACGTATGGGGAAAGAATCCACGAAAAATGAAAGAGATACCCTCAGCATATTTGCCGAGGAAATACTGATATGAAGGATATTCAGCTATACGACTATCAAAGAGAAATGAGTGAACGGATT